>ERZ506793.243-NODE-243-length-21540-cov-21.0084_pt1 | contig 21540 bp, 27 predicted proteins | sample MGYA00512571_ERZ506793 | MGnify/ENA metagenome assembly ERZ506793
TGATGCACGTATGGTTGAACGTAAGAAACCAGGTCTTAAGAAAGCTCGTAAAGCTAGCCAGTTCTCTAAACGTTAAGAAACGGCTACAATACAGCATTTATCAACACTTCATGGTTCACACCATGGGGTGTTTTTTGATGTTTTTTTAGCAAAATTCACACCACTTTTCACACCAAATTCACACCATTACTTTTTAAGGTTACGGTAGGCAATTTCACCAACAGCCATTGGTATGACATTTGAAGTGTTGACATAGGTCTTAGTTGTGAGAGTATCGCTGTGCGTTAAAGCTTCCGAAATGTCCTCTAGTGATGTGCCAAATTGTTTGGCAAGAGTTGCACCCGTATGACGTAATTTATGAGGTGTAGCGTGTGTTAGTTCCTTATGACGGCGTTCGACTGACTTCATCTTATTATTAAGATAATCAGCGTGTAAGGGACTATTAACATTCCCTTTTGTATCAATATAAGTAAAAACATACTGTTCATCAGATTGGATAATATTGAATTTTGCCAATTCCAATTTTTGTTGTTTTTTCCAAGCACAGAGTAAATCAGTTAGTTCAATAGGAATATGGAAAGTTGTCCTTTTATTTCCCTTAGTTGATTTTGGATTTTTATACTTGTCCAAGGCTTTCACTAACTGAATTTCTTGTTTCTTTAGGTTAATGTGTTTCCATTGCAAAGCGTAACTTTCGGATTTCCTATCTCCTAAGAAAAAAGTTGTATAGAATAACACATAATCTTTGAATAGGAGCTTGTCGTTTTCTAAATCTTCTTCAAAAGCGGTGAACCATGCTTGAAGTTCTGATTGTGACAGATATAAATCTTCATCATTTTTACTCTCTTGTAGTTTAATTTTTTTAGTTGCCTTAATACGGCTAATTGTTTTAGAGAGACGATTAGTTTCGATATATTCCAATTCCTCAGCCCAATCAAAAATAGAATTAACGTAACTTCTAATGACTTTAAAGTTTGCATATTCTTCTGCCTTTTGTGTCAAAAGGTTCAAGATAACCTGTTTATTTTGATTGAGAAAATCAATGGAATAATTACCAAGCAAGGGTAGGATATGTTTTCTAAAGACAATTTCGGTACCGTCAATAGTAGCTTGTGAAGGTGGTTTTGTGGTAGATGTTGTTTGACCTGCTTTATAGGATTCCCACCAAACATTGTGATAAAAATCGGAAAAGAGGATTGAGCCATTTGTTTCCAATGAGGTTGATTCTCCGCTTAAAATTTTATCAATCTTGTTTTGTAATTCAAGTTCGTATTTTTTAGCCTCACTCCTTAATTTGAAACGTTTTTCAATCACTTTTTTATTAATTCCCAATGAGGATTTGACTTCTTCTGGGACATAGATACGTAAGCGATAAGTTCCGTTTTTAGTTTTTGTAATTGACATAGTATTCTCCTTTTTTGAATTGAGCTAGAAAAATACCGTGGCTTCATTATATCAGACCACGGTTAGAATGCTACTGATTTTGTAACCAGTGATTAAGTTCGGCTCTATCAAAGCGGACAGTTTTTCCAACTCGAATAACTGGTAACCCCTTTTTTATCCAAGAATCAAGCGTATTATTGGCAATTCCTAGATACTTACAAGTTTGTTGTTTGTTCAAGAAGGGACTTTCAATGTTGTTACTATCCAATTTATTTTTTATTTCGTTTTCTATAAGCTGGCTAATTAACAGTTGTAGCTGATGAATTTGTTCGTCTGGTAAAATCACTTGCATAGTCTTTTCTGTCCTTTCATGATATAATGTTAGTGATTATTATTTCTAAGGCGATTTGTTTACGGCAAGTCGTCTTTTTGTATGCCCCAAGTGTCGGAGCTCTGGTGTTCACGGACATATTGGTCAATCTCCTTTTCATCGCTGTTAGTAAATTTCGATAATCCCAACTTTAAGAGGTCTTGGAGAAATTGGTCTGCTCTTTCAAGTGTGGTTGCCTCATATTTAGCCACATAGAGTTTGGCTAAAGTCTTTGAGACCTGTTTTTCCGTCCATTGTTCTGACTGTCTAAGCGTTGGCTTGGTACGTTCAATACTCAAGCGTGTTTTGGTTTCCGTCTGGAGGTAATCAAGCCACCATTTGACCGGCTGTCTTCTGCGCTTATTGGTGTCCTTGTCATTAGGTCTGACAAAGCGGTAGTGTCCGTTGATAGCTTCAAAGTAAATGGCTGTTAAAGGTTTTTTAAGGTATATTCGTTGAGCAATGATATTAGCTTTGCCTTGCCAACAACGTAGCTCTGCTCTGACCCAAGAATGGGTCTCATCAGTGATTTTACCTTTTCCTTTTTGTTCCATGAGTTTGTTATAAACACACCATTGTTGACTTCCTCGTGCGCCTATGGTGACCGTCTCACCAACTCGTTCGCCCGTTTCAAGAATTGACCGCTCGTGATAGTCCATATATTGTGCTCTCGTGATACACAAGCCCCGTTTACAATAGGCATAGAGGGTTTGAACGGATAATGCTTTATTGTAGATGTCATTAGCTATATCTATTCGGGTAAAGTTGACCTGATAGCGGTACAGGCGTGTGACCAGAGCTACCCAGTTATTAACGTTACCTGCCATAAATTCCTCATATTGACGACAACCTTTTCCTTTAAGTTCCAGATAGACCCCCATGTTATCTAAGACTTGGTTAAAGTAAACCTTGATGTCTGAACAAGCATAATGGCGTTGATACTTGTTTATTCCCCAAGCATTCAGTGCAAACTGGTCTTGGGGAATAAGGAGTATCTCTTCTAACACCTCCTCTGGTGAAACATCTTTAACGGTTACAGCGAAGTAGTCAATCCTTACGCTGTTGTCCATGCTTAGTCACCAGTCATTTTAAGGTCATTTGCCACTAGTTTTACACCAGACCAGTTGCTACGAGTCATGTTCCACATGAGACGGACTTGAGGATTGACGAGTTCAACGGTCTTATCAAGTAAACCGTCGTTTTCTGCCAGTTTCGTGATTTTGTCGAGGTTGTCATGAATTTCAAGCGTAATCGCTTTGAGTTCTTCAATGGCAATGTTCATTTCTTTTAACACTTTGATTTTATCCGCATCTTGAACGCTACAAACTAGTTTGGATGGTTCGTCTGTTCGGACTTGTTCGCCGTTTACCTCTTGATACTTATAACTCATACGAGCAGAAAGTACCACTACTTTTTTAGGAAGCATGAATTGACTTTTATCAAGGTTCAATTCGCCAAGTTTAAGTGTTGTGTCAGTTAGTGTTAAGTTTGTCATCATATTCTCCTTTGTGTTTTTTAAAGTAGTTATCTTTTCTAAACGTACGCAGAATTAGCTTTGAACCTTACTCTCCCAAGGGATTTCAGCGAAAACTTCAACTGATTGGCTTTAACCCCAGACGTATCAAGGGGTTAGCCCTACTTTCGTGTACGTTCGTACCCCCTATTAGTAGTGGGGTACTTATTTTAATGGCAAGTCTCGCCCGTTTCGAGCCCCTACCGCCTTGTGGGCTACCGTGTTGACCACTCGCCCACAGCGTTGGTGCTGTACCGTGCTCACTTCCCAAACAACTTTTTCTTCCTTGATTTCTCCAAATTTTCAATCTGTTCACTTAACTGTTCCATACGAATAGCTAATGTTTGTTCCTGTTGTGTTAAGTTGGTTACTCTTTGACTTAATTTCTTTAGTTGAAAGGTTAAGCGATTAATTTTTTGGTTAATGGATAAAGGGGAAGCTCTACTAGGGACATAAGCTTTTAGGATTGCCCTATCAAGTCCAAGACTTCCTTTAGTATCTGCAATTTGTTGGAGCTTTTCAATATCATCAGTGGTAAAGAGGAAGACTTTGCTATAAGAACGTTTCCCTGTTTGTATCCTATCTTCTTGAAAGGTATGTCCTGTTAAGTGTTCAATCTTTAAACGCCACTTTTTTAGCGTAGAGACTGAATTTAAACCTGAAACTTGTTTTATTGTTTGATGATAGTCAAAGTAATTAGTCATGTATTCTCCTTTAGCTTAAATTTATTTTATGTATTTAAAACTTATTTTTACTATTTATATCTATATTATATATCCTTTTTGTTATATGTCAAGTATTTTGTTGAAAAATAAGTTTTAAATTGTTAAAATAAATAACAACCAAAACAAAGGAGCTACCTATGACTTATATGATTCATAATTTCGCTTTTAATCTTTCTCGACTTCGTAAGGAAAAAGGGATCAGTCAGACAGAATTGGCGGAAAAACTAAATATTGGAAAACAATCGATTTCTGATTACGAAAAAAGCAAAAGCTATCCAACTTTTGCGACCTTAGATAAAATAGCGGACTTTTTTAAAGCAACACCAGTACAACTTTTTGGGACAAGTCAAGATATTGAACTGGAAAAAGCTGTTCTTAAAACAGATGAATACACAGAAAAGGCTAATAATATCATACAAGCAGTTAAATCTTTTGATGAGTTAGCTCATCAAATAGAAAAATATAATAGTATAGAAGGTTATACTAGTGATACGATTAATAATTTAGCATTTCTATTAAAGAGAGTCCCTATCATATCTCCCAAAACCGACCATCAGCTTTATAAACATATTCCTAGTGGTAAGCTAGTTGAGGCAGAAGATAAAGATGATATTGAAAGTAACTATGAACTTGCTTTTGAACCTAGTGCATTATCTAGATTGCAGTATATGAGTGATGATGAGTTAGCCATAATTGACAAACTGATTTATTTAACTCAAGGTAAACCAATACTTAATAAAGATGGGGAACCATTGACTAGTATTGGTAATGGTAAATACGTTGTAGCAGAGAATGGTGACGAAATTGCCCGTGAAAAATCACCTCTACAGTTATTGTTAGAAAACGAGAGTAAATTAAATAATCTTCTTTAATTTATATGACTAAATTAAAGAAGATTAAAATGTAAAGACTGATGTGAGTGATAATACCTTAAAAATGGAAATGAAAAAAATAAGTATGAATAATTCTATTTTTGCTGATTTGTATTAATTTTTAGGAAAATAAGAGTAAATAGCATAATAAAAAGGGATTGAAAATAAAATTTCAATCCCTTTTTTGGATAAAGAAAATAATAATGGTGCTAATTAGGATTAATACCTAAATAAGTTTTAATTTTCTTTTCAAGAAAATCAATATGTTGGTTAATTTCAGCTTGTTGCTTATGAAGTTCATCAAGTTGAAAAAAAAGTAGTCTAAGTCGTTGAGGAATTGTGGAGTCTCCTTTATATCTTAGGTCAGCGTATTCTTGCATATTTTTAATAGACATTCCCGTCTTTTTTAATCTAATAATGAATTGAGTCCACGCTATATCAGAGTCATCATAGTATCTACGATTATTTTCTTCTCTATGTGAGTAAATCAATTTTTCTTGCTCATAGTATCGAAGTGTGGGAATAGAAAGTCCAGTTTTTTTAGCAAATTCTCCAATAGAATAGTGAGCCATAATATTTCCCCCTTTTTTTTTTTAATATTTTAGCATAATTTAAAAAAATCGAAAAATTTTCAGTTTTCTCTTGACATAAAGTGCACTTTACTATGTAAAATACATAGCATCAAAGGAATTTGATATAAAGCTAGGAGAGGAGGTAATGCCATATGGAAGTGGAAGAAAGACGAAAAATTGGTTTGAAATATCTGAAGACCATAGATGGTGAAGTTGGTGATGAAGTCATAAAAGCCCTTGATGGAGTGGCAGGGGATATTGGAAATTATATTTTAGAATTTGCTTTTGGCGAAATTTATAATCGTAAGTCACTTAACCTAAAACAGCGAGAAATGATTACTATTACAAGTTTGCTGTCGCAAGGTGGAACAGAACCTCAACTTAAAGTTCATATTAATGGAGCTTTGAATGTTGGTCTAAGTCAGGAAGAAATTCTTGAAACATTTATCCAATGTATCCCATATGTCGGTTTTCCAAAAGTTTTAAATGCTGTTGACTCAGCAAAAAATGGATATAACTGATATTGATATCTTTGAATTGAATGAAGCATTTGCTGCACAATCAATAGCTTGCATAAGACAATTGGGAATCAATGATATGGATAAGGTTAATCCTAAGGGTGGTGCCATTGCTTTAGGGCATCCAGTTGGAGCTTCAGGAAGCAGAATACTGACTACTCTAATTTATGAGTTGATTGAAAATAAAGGAAATTATGGAATCGCTTCTCTGTGTATCGGTGGCGGAATAGGAGCAGCGACTCTTATAAAAAATGCAAATAGCAATCTGTAAAGGAGAAAATCGTATGGAACAAACGAAGAATTATACTTGTATTACTGGAGCCAGTGCTGGTATAGGAGCGGAGACAGCAAGACAATTTGCAAAATTAGGAACGAATCTTATTTTAATTGCTCGGCGTCAAGAACGACTAGAAAAATTGAAGCAAGAGATTTTGAACCATTATCCGGATTTAGATGTTGTTATTAAAGTTGTTGATTTATCGAAGTCCAGTAATGTTTTTGCTCTTTATGAAAGCTTGAAAAAATATCACATTACTACTTTAATAAATAATGCTGGTTTTGGAAATTATGATAAGGTTGAATCTCAAGATTTAGAAAAGATAATAACATTAATCCATCTAAACATTGAAGCTTTAACAATTCTATCAACTCTATATGTGAGAGATTATAAAGATTGTAAAGGCGCTCAATTGATTAACTTATCATCTAGAGGCGGATACATGATGGTTCCAAATGCAGTTACATACTGTGCAAGTAAATTTTATGTCAGTGCTTTTACAGAAGGCTTGGCATTGGAACTAGAGGCAAATCAACATCAATTAAAAGCTAAGGTTTTAGCTCCAGCTGCCACAAAAACGGAATTCGGTCAAGTTGCTACAGATTCGAAAGAATACAATTATGATGAGCATTTTGCTAAATATCACACAAGTGAAGAGATGGCACAATTTTTGATGGAATTATATCAAAGTGACAAAGTTGTTGGTTTAGTTGATGTTACAAATTTTGAATTTCATCTTAGCGGACCACTACTTAAACATTAATTATTTTAATAAATATAGATAATGTGGTATCGATTAATAGTTGCAGTCGTTTTATAATAAGAAGAAAGCTTCTGAAACGTTAGATTTCAGAAGCTTTTTGTCTTTAAGTTTTGAGTAAGTTATAATTCTCTGTGATATTTAGGATATTTAAAAAATATACAAGTGTTTTTGTAGATTAATTTACAATTTTTCCAGTATTTTACTAAGTAGTTCTTCTAACTTTCCTAAGTCTCCATAGACTGTTCCGTCCATATAAAGATTGTAAACCTCGTCATCTTGCTCCACACGTATTTGTGCAGAATAACCTTTTGATAGTGCTAAGGAACGAATAACTTCTCGTTGAGTTCGTCCATTCCCTTCTCGAAAGGGATGGAAATAATTAAGATTATCAAGAATTTTTGCTAATTGTTTAATAATTTTATTTTTTGAATTAGCAGTTTGATAATAGGTATGAATAAGATGGTTGATATAGTCTTGGGCAGTACTGAAAGATTGTATTGGCATAAAGGGATTCCCGCTTTTTGAGATATTCACCTTGCGATATTGTCCCGCCCAAGCATAGACATCTTGAAATAAATATTTATGAATGGCTAAAATATCACTAATGGAGTAGACTTCAATGGTTTTCAAGCGCAAGTCTGCAAGCCTTCTAGTAACGAATAAATGCTCATTCAGGTAGGCTTCTTCAATATTTGTAATATTTTGTTTGTTGATTAAGACTGTAGAATTTAGATAGGTATATTGGTTGTTGGGGTCAATGTACTCATAGCCTTCGTATTGATTTTTAACCAATATTCAATTCCTTTCGTTTGTTGATAACATAAGTTTTTAAATCAATCACATCTTGAACAGTAGGTTCATAATTTTCAATCATTGATGACCCAATAGCATACCAGACAGTATCAAAATCTGAAAAGTTATCAAAGGGAATCCCTAAAATTGTTAATTCTTCTTTATTTACATCAAGAGTCATGGCACACCTCCTTGTATAGAGTTATCCTCATTATACCATAAAATCGGTATTTTCACCTAAAGGATAGAGACTGTTATTAAAGTATGAATTTGTGATAAAATAATTTTATCATAAAAAGAATAGCAGGGGTGTAGCATGGAGCCATATATTACAGAAGCTTTAGTAAAAGCAGGGATTGAGTTGGGAACTCTAACATTTAAAGGAACAACAACACTAGTGAATAGTAAAATTCAATCATTAAAGGAAGAACGTAATGCCGATAAATTACGAAATACTTATGATGAAATTGTAAATGAGTTACTTTCGGAACGAGAACAGGCAATCAGAATTGCTCAGGCATATAAAGAAGAATATGAAAAAGTACATATTGATGATGAAGATATTGAGTATTTGCACAACACTTTAGAACAGGTTATTTCTCTGCTATCTTCATTTACTAGTGTTGAAGATGGGAAAGAAGATTCAATGAAACAATTAGTTGCTTTACTTAATAAGGATACTTTAAAGACTATGCAATTATTGGGATTTAATTACAAGGAGGCAATAGGAGAACCTCTAACGGAGGTTTGCTCAAATGCTATAAGAAATAAATTAGGAGGTCTATCATCTAAGAAAAACGTACGTAACAAAAAATAATTTAACCAATGGTGTGAACTTTTAGTATTTATCAGCTCAATTCTTTGTAATTTTGGGGTAAAATTCACACCATTCAGATGAAATTAGTTGAGATTAATTGAAATAACGCTTTCAGAAAAGCGTAGAAATGCTTGATATTAAAGACTTTTGAAATTTAGTCAAACAAAAGTCGTTCAAACCAGGTCTTAAGAAAGCTCGTAAAGCTAGCCAGTTCTCAAAACGTTAAGAAACGGCTACAATACAGCATTTATCAACACTTCATGGTTCACACCATGGGGTGTTTTTTGATGTTTTTTTAGCAAAATTCACACCATTACTTTTTAAGGTTACGGTAGGCAATTTCACCAACAGCCATTGGTATGACATTTGAAGTGTTGACATAGGTCTTAGTTGTGAGAGTGTCACTGTGAGTTAATGCTTCTGAAATAGCTTCGAGTGATGTTCCTGCTTGTCTAGCTAATGTTGCTCCAGTATGGCGTAATTTGTGCGGTGTGGTGTGTTTTAGTCTAGGGTGACGGCGTTCAACTGATTTCATTTTATTATTTAAGTAATCAATGTGTAGAGGACTGTTAACATTACCTTTTGTATTGATATAGGTAAAAATCAGCTGTTCAGGATTTTGTATTGTTTTCCATTGGGCTAATAGTTCTACTAAATGGCTAGGTATATTAAAGAGAGTCTTTTTGTTTCCTTTTGTCACTTTGATATTTATATATTTATCAAGGGATTGTTTGAGGTCTATGATTACCAAAGTTGAGAAGGAAAAATTGAAGAGCATTTCACATAGTGCTACTAAACAGATTATAGATAGTATCCACTTCAATAACTGACTTAATAGTATCCAGTTAATTCTCTTTTTGTAAAGTGAAATTGTAGGCTCTTTATTATGATTAAAAAACATATTTTCTTCCTTACTTAAACTCAATAGGAATTAGTGACTCTCCGTCTCTAATACTAAGATGTTTCCTTAAATCAAGGTGATTTTTCAAATTAATATCTCCTACTATAAAATTTTCAGCTTCTTTTTTGATAACTCCAAAACAAGCGAACCAGTCTCCATAACTAGAAATGGGAATCATTTCATCATTAAAAAATGACTCTATATTTTTTCCATGAAGTGTATGACGTGGGTCAGCAATGACGAGAATATCATGACCAAAAATGAATTCAAATTCTTGTCCTTGTGCTATGTGTTCATCTAGCACTGGGAAAACGATGTCTGTATCCGAATAGTCTAAAATAATATCTTCCGCAATGATATTTTCTTTATTAGTTTGAATTAATAAAATATGAGGATTATTCATAAAACCTATTTGTGCCATATTGGTTACTCCTCTATTAAAACCTTAGCTATTACAGCCTTATGGTCTGATTCAATAAAATTTTCATGTATTGCTTCTATAACTTGTTGATTTGTCAAAATGTGATCAATATGAGTTCCGCATTTAGGTAGTGTAATTTTATTTCCTTTGGATATCTCTGCAATATTCCAAGCAGAGTATTTATCAATTACATTTTTCCATTTACTACGAAGTCTATCACAATCATATTGTGAGGAAAAATCTCTTTGATACTCGCTAAAGAAACTCTCTGCATCGCAGTTTGTATCTCCCAGCAGTATTTTTACTTTGTTACCTAAAAAGAAATTAGTAATTTTTTTCAGAGCATTTTCTTTGCTCCGTTGTTTAGGGGAGCCAGCAGGAAGGTATACTGAACAAATTTCAATATTTGGACCTGTTAAGTAACAATTTCTGTATTGAAGAGGATTTTTATAAAGGAAAGGTCTGGACTCTTGGTTAAGCTTATATTTTTTTACTATTGATTTTTTTATAAGTAAAGCTGTGGTGAGTTGATTAAAAGAAATACTTTTTAAAGCTAATGGACTAAATAATTTATAGTTATTTGTATGCTGAAGTTTAGAAAGGTTGTAATTCCAAATCTCTGATATTGAGATAATATCAAAGTCATGATTCAATAGTTTTAGAATATTAGTAGTGTTATTTTGAGCAGAACAATAACCGTTAAAATTTATTTGTATTATTTTTAGCATAAAGTCTCCTTTTATAATTTATTAATCAATAGTAATTCTATTTTTTATAACACCTCTAAACTATCAATAAAATACTATATACTTGATAGTCAACGGAATAAAATAATATGATAGTATTACTATCATTATTATTTTATTCCAAGTACAGGACTGGAAACATTAGTTCTATAAACATAAGTTTTTTTATCTTCTAGCTGATGTCTATTGAGCATACCTTTATTAAACATAGCTATTAATAATCTAGCAACATTAGGAGATTGCCAACCAAGGTGGGCACCAATCTCTTTAGAAGTATGCTCCGATTCATAGCAAAAAATAACAACATTCATTTCAGATTTGCTCAGACTATTATTTCGCGACAAGCTTCTATAAAGTTCTAGTTCGGTCATTTAAGTTTCGTCCTATAATTAATATCAAGTTGATACTATCATATTAAAACTAATAAAGGTATTTGTCAAATTAAATGCATACTTTCCCCATATTCACCCCATTATTATTTTAAGCTGCGAAATGCGATGTCACCGACAGTTTGATTTACTACATCTCTAGTATTAACATAAGTCTTTGTAATTTCTTCGTCACTATGAGTTAGAGCCACAGAGACAGTTTCAAGAGAATAATCTGCTTCTTTGGTAACAGGATTTATCGGATTAAGTCGGAATACAAAGCGAAACGATTGTTTACTTATAGGATAATCGCCATAACCTATCTATGGAGATGGTTTCGAATGTGGTACAAGTGCTTAACGGGCAGAAGGAGGGATTAGTTAGACTAGAATAGATGGTTGAGGATCTGATTCTAAAATTATTTTTCCCAATATACTTCTTTTATAGGTAGACAAGTTGGAAAATATCCTTATTTTGAGTTTTACTCATAGTGTATACGAAAAATTTGTCAAAATCATTTTCTTAAAAAAATTTTAGTTTAAACTCTATCAAAAATAAGATAGCAGCTTATTTTTTCATAATTCTAACTGATGTAAACGAATTCCTAAACAAAACAACTCTCATAAATCCTAATTTTTATCTAATGGAATGAACTAAAGTTCTGCATATTATGTATTTATCATCCAAAAACACCAGAAAATAAGTAGGTGAGATAACTTGAAAGTTGATATTGTTCTACACCTCAAATAACTTAGATTTGGTTATTTTATAGGACTCTTCTAGCCATTGTTTTTTATGATAACGAATGTATATTTTACTGGTTTTATCTTTATATATGAAGAAAGGTTTGTATTTTAACTTAAGATAGCGCATAATAAATTGTTCAAAATAACACTAAAATTAAAAACCGTTAATTATTTTTGAGCAATAATATCCCCTTCGACTCCTTTATTCGTAGGAATTGTAGTGTATATTAAAAATTTAAAAAAAGTTTTTAAAAAATTGTTGACATACCTCTAAATAGTGTTATAATCTATAAATGTCAGGCAGTCCTGATGTAAATATAATAATCCATTAGAGGAGACACAATTATGAAAAAAGTATTGCTTACTTCAGCTGCAGTTCTTGCCCTTTTTGCAGCAGCAGCGCCAGCAGTGGCAGATATCAATGGTGGAGCTAACACTCCAGGAGCATATGATCAACCAACAAATGGTGGTGGTGTGAATGATGCATACAACTCTCAAACAGAGTTTGCAAATGCTCGTAAAGTAAATGAGTACTTGGCAGGACACCAAGAAGATATTGATGCTGAAGCAGCTCAAGATCCAGCAGTAGTTGCAGCTAAATCTGAGTTTGATGCAGTTGAAGGTGGATCACACCTTTACACTGAAAAGAAAGAAGCTTACGAATCAGCTTTGAATACTGCTCGTAACAATGTTCGTAACCGTTACACTGAAGAACTTCAAAAGAAATGGAATACAGCTTCTAAAAAAGAAGGTAACTATTACATTTTGAATGAAACTCCAGAACAAAAGAATGCTCGTTATGAAGCAGAACATGGATCTCAAGCAGAGGATAAAACTGCTCCATCACAAGAAGATGTGAAAAAAGCCCAAACTTCAGCAGAAAAAGTTAAAAAAGCAGAAGCAAAATCTGAAGCAGCTAAAGAAAACAAATCTGGCTCTAAAGCAGAAGCAAAAACTCTTCCAAACACAGCAGCAGTTAAATAATTAACCGTTATTGCTGAAAAGAATATCACTGGGGCTTAGGCTTCGGTGATATTTTTCTATAGATAAAGAAAAGGATTTCATATTTCATGAGTAGTCATAATCGTAAATCTACTGGATCTCGCAAAAAACTGGTTGCTGGGATTTCAGCTTTAGTGATTGCTGCTTTGGCAATTTTCCTTGGCTTCCAGTACTTGTCGCCAACAGCGTCATCTTCCAATGGTATTAAGAGTGCTTTGACTACCAAAAAAGCAAGCACTTATAAGGTTTCAGGTGAGGAAAAATCTTATCTAAAGAACAAGTTTGATGGCCTTACTGCAACTAACCCTGACACCATAGCCTATATTTATGCACCAGGTACAAAGTTAGATGAGCCTGTTGTACAAACTAAAGATAATTCTACATATCTAGATAAAACATTTGAAGGAGGTAATGAACCTCTGTTTGGTACTGTGTTTATGGATATGGACAATAAGAAAGACTTTAGTGACCGCTTGACTTGGCTCTTTGGTCATGCTCGAGGAAGTCAGGTAGAAGACCACCGTATGTTCAATGATGTTAACTATTACAGCGATCAGTCATTCTTCGACCAACACAAATATGTTGTCGTAGAAACACCTCAACGTAAGTATTATTATGAAGCCCTTGCGATGGTCATCGTACCTGAGGATACAGCGTTTTATCGTACGTCCTTTAAAGATGATAAAGACTTTAAGGAACAATTGGATATTATTTATAATACAGCCGATGTTAAAAACAAGGATTTGAAGGTTAGTGCTTCAGATAAATACCTCGTTCTTTCTACTTGTCGTGAGGAGGATGAAACGATTCGTGCTAATCTCTACTTGCGTCAAATTCCAGATTCTGAAATGACAGATTTTGTTGCTAAGCATGGCAAAGATTTGGAATATACACCAACACGATAATGATTAATAGAACTCTACTTCTGCTGAAGTAGGGTTTTTATCTTGTTTCGAAACAGCTTCTATGCTTGTCAATCATTATAGAGGTGAGATGTAATCGTTTATTAATCTTATTTACGATTTATGGATAACTTTTTTTGGTACACTAGAAGTGTGAAAAAGGAGATTATTATGGAACAGAGCCGTGCTAAAAAGCGTGACATTGCAATGACTAATAAGATTTTGATGGGGTTGATTGCTCTCGTCTTAGGTTTGCTTTTTCTTGAGATTTTAATTGTTCATAGTAAGAACGAACAGCAAAAGAATGCCTCGAACCAAGTACAGACAGCACGTATCATGGCTAATGGGGACTTGCTCTATCATGACGGTCTCTATATGAGTGCCCTGCAGGCAGATGGTAGCTATGATTTCACGGAGAATTTTACTTATGTGAAGCCGTGGTTAAAGCAGGCTGATTTGGTTTTGGGTGATTTTGAGGGAACTATCAATCCTGATTATCCTTTGTCAGGCTATCCTCTGTTTAATGCTCCTCAATCAGTGACAGCAGCTATCAAGGATGCTGGCTATGATGTTATGGATTTGGCTCATAATCATATCTTGGATTCTGGTTTAGAGGGAGCTTTTACAACGGCTGATGCTTTAAAAAAAGTGGGAATTGATCCTATTGGTGTTTACGAAAAGCCGGTGCGAGACAAGGCGCCACTGCTCATCAAGAATGTTAATGGTATCAAAGTTGCAATACTTTCCTATGCTTATGGTTACAATGGCCTAGAGTCGAACTTGACGGATAAAGAGGTTGCAGACCACTTATCGAATTTGGATGAAAAACGTATGAAAGCCGAGATTCAGCGTGCCGAAAAAGAAGCGGATATCACGGTTATCATGCCTCAGATGGGTGTTGAATATCGTTTGGAACCGACAGATGAACAGGTTAAACTCTATCATAAGATGATTGATTGGGGTGCCGATATTATCTTTGGAGGTCATCCTCATGTGGTTGAGCCTTCAGAGGTGGTTAAAAAGGATGGGCAGCAAAAACTTATTATTTACTCAATGGGGAATTTTATCTCTAACCAGCGCATAGAGACTATGGATGGTGTGGATAGTGCAGAGTGGACAGAGAGAGGTGTCTTAATGGATGTGACCCTTGAGAAAAAGAATGGTCAAACCACGATTAAGACGGCTCAAGCACATCCGACTTGGGTTAACCGTACGCCTAAAGGAACAACTTCGCCAGAGGGGTATCCTTTGTATACTTACCAAACTTATATTTTAGAGGATTTCATTAAAGGTGGTAAATATAGAAATAAACTAGATGAAGAGACTAAAGAACGTATCGATACTGCCTATAAAGAAATGAATGCCCATGTTAATTTAAAATGGAAATAAAGCTAAGATATCGCCTAAATTTGGCGGTATTTTTTGTTTATCGACAAGTTACCCACAGACTTATCCACAGGTGTGGATAAGTCTGTTAACTGTGTTGAATATTGATTTTTCAAGGTTTTAAAAGAAGGAAATTATTTAGGTTGTGAACAAGTTTATCCACAAGTAGTTAGGCCAAAGAGAGGATGTTTTCATAAACGATATTGGTTAAATTTCTCGGAAATATTCGTTTTTTTCGAGAAAAAAGATGCAAATTTCATAAAAAATAGCATTTTTAATCAAAATATGCTAAAATTATACAAAATAAAATGATGGAGGCTTCTCATGAAAGCGATTATTACAGTTGTAGGTAAGGATAAAGCGGGTATTGTTGCAGGAGTTGCGACTAAGGTTGCAGAGCTTGGCTTGAACATTGACGACATTTCCCAAACAGTCCTTGATGAGTTCTTTACGATGATGGCAGTGGTATCATCAGAAGATAAGCAGGATTTTACTCACCTACGTGGTGAATTGGAAGCCTTTGGTGAATCATTGAACGTTAAAATCAACATCCAAAGTTCAGCGATTTTTGATGCTATGTACAACTTGTAAGATAGGAGTAGCTAAAAAATGGATATTAAACAGGTTACAGAAACCATTGCCATGATTGAGGAACAGAACTTTGATGTTCGTACCATTACCATGGGAATCTCACTCCTTGATTGTATTGATTCAGATATTGATAAGGCTGCGGAAAAGGTATACAACAAGATTGTTTCTAAAGCTAAGAATTTGGTAGCAGTTGGTGACGAAATTGCGGCTGAACTTGGTATTCCAATTGTTAACAAACGTGTCTCAGTTACGCCAATCTCAATCATTGGTGCAGCGACAGATGCGACAGACTATGTACCATTTGCCAGAGCACTTGATCGTGCGGCTAAAGAAATCGGTGTTAACTTTATTGGTGGTTTTTCTGCCCTTGTTCAAAAGGGCTACCAAAAAGGTGATGAGATTCTTATTAATTCTATCCCACGTGCGCTTGCTGAGACTGATTTTGTCTGCTCATCTGTAAATATCGGTTCAACAAAAACTGGTATTAACATGACGGCAGTACGTGACATGGGACGTATCATCAAAGAAGCTTCTGAAGCAGATCCAATGGGCCCAGGTAAATTGGTCGTCTTTGCTAATGCGGTTGAAGATAATCCCTTTATGGCAGGTGCCTTCCATGGTGTTGGTGAGGCTGACGTTGTAATCAATGTTGGGGTTTCAGGCCCTGGTGTGGTGCAGCGTGCTGTTGAGAAGGTTCCAGGTGAAAGCTTCGATGTTCTAGCAGAAACAGTTAAGAAGACGGCTTTTAAAATCACACGTGTTGGTCAGTTGGTTGGTCAGATGGCTAGCGAACGACTAGGCGTTGAATTTGGTATTGTAGACTTGTCTCTTGCACCAACTCCAGCAGTAGGTGATTCAGTGGCTCGTGTACTTGAAGCAATGGGTCTTGAAGTTGTTGGTACGCATGGTACTACTGCAGCTCTTGCCCTTCTTAATGACCAAGTTAAAAAGGGTGGTATCATGGCATGTAACCAAGTCGGAGGTTTATCAGGTGCTTTTATCCCGGTTTCTGAAGACGAGGGGATGATTGCAGCTGTTAAGTCTGGTCATATCAACCTTGAAAAATTGGAAGCTATGACGGCTATCTGTTCTGTTGGTTTGGATATGATTGCTATTCCAGCTGATACGCCAGATACAACAATTGCAGCTATGATTGCTGATGAAGCCGCTATTGGTGTCATTAACCAGAAAACAACAGCTGTTCGCATCATTCCTTATGGTAAGGAAGGTGATATGCTTGAACTTGGTGGTCTCCTTGGCTATGCGCCAGTAATGAAGGTAAATAAAGCTTCTTCGGCTGATTTTATAGCGCGTGGTGGTCAAATCCCAGCTCCTGTTCATAGCTTTAAAAACTAAAGTGATGATAAGTGCTTTACCGATTGGTGAAGCATTTTCTGATGGTTTCGCTAGCTAGATAGTCAGGTAGATTTGTGCTATAATGAATTCAAAATGACGGAAAGAAGGGGGCGCCATGAGTAAGGTTAAGTTGTATATTGCGAGACATGGAAAAACCATGTTTAATACTATTGGACGTGCGCAAGGTTGGTCCGATAGTCCTTTAACGCCATCTGGTGAAGAGGGCATTCGTGAGCTGGGTGTAGGTCTAAAAGCGGCAGGTATTCCTTTCAAGTCTGCCTATTCTAGTGATTCGGGACGTACCATTCAAACCATGGACATTATCTTACGTGAGACTGGTTTTGAGAGCATTCCGTATAAACGGGACAAGCGCATTCGTGAGTGGTGCTTTGGTAGTTTAGATGGTGGCTACGATGGCGAACTTTTCTATGGTGTGCTACCGAGAACAGATGCTTTTCAAGGTAAGGATTTATACGAAGTGAGCTACCCCGAGCTTGCACAGAGTATTCTTGATGTGGATACGGCTGGTTGGGCAGAACCTTGGGAAGTTCTTAAAAAACGTATTATAGAGGGTTTTACAGCTATTGCAGAGGATGTGTTAAAAGCTGGTGGTGGTGATGCTATTGTCGTCAGTCACGGCATGACTATTGCGACCCTAGCTTGGTTAATTGACCCTTCTGTCGAACATCCTTCATTAGATAATGGTTCGGTAACTGTCGTTACATATGACAATGGGAAATTCACATTAGAAACGCTTGGCGAGATGACTTATCGTCAGGTTGGACGAGAGATAATAGAAAAAGAAAATGGCAAAAAATAAGTATCCAAGTCGTCGTCAGACGAAAAAACAAACCAATTGGTTTTTGATTGTTAGTAGTGTCTTGATTGTAGTATTGCTAGTTGTGGCGGGAGCCTATTCACTATTTGGTGTGCATCATACGGTTCAACAAACCAGTGGAACATCAGTCACAAAGAGTGACAAGCAAACTGCAAGTGCAACTCAGAGTAAAGATACGAAAGGACTTCCTGATGTATCACCGAAAGACTGGGAATTGCTTTTGGTAAATCGAGACAATAAGTCTAAAGAGCTTAATCCAAAGATTGCAGATGTTGATGGTATTTCCGTAGATTCAAGAATTGCTAAGAACGTCAAAGAATTTTTAGCAGCAGCTCAAGAAATTGATCCAAGTTATCATCTCATTTCAGGTTACCGCAGTGTTGCTTATCAAACAGAACTTTATAACACCTATGTTCAACAAGAAATGGCTACAGATCCAAGTTTGACGAAATCTCAAGCAGAGAAAAAGGTTCAAACGTACTCACAACCTCCTGGTGCTAGTGAACATCAAACAGGTCTTGCAATTGATATGAGTACCGTTGATAGCCTAAACGAAGCAGATCCTGATACGGTTGCTAAGGTCAAGGAGTTAGCACCAAAATACGGCTTTGTTCTTCGCTTCCCAGAGGGAAAGGCGTCATCAACAGGCGTAGATTATGAGGACTGGCATTTCCGTTATGTTGGTGAAAAGTCGGCAGAGTATATGACCAAGCATGACCTTACCTTAGAAGAATATCTGGCACTATTAAAGGAGAAGACTAAGTGAGACGACGTTTTAAACTAAAAGCCTTCATAATCTTAGTTGCTGTTTTCGCTCTAGGTATCCTCTTGCCACTCATCTTGCATGCGTCTACGGATGACAATGCTCGTTCAGTCAAAGTTGCCTACACACAGAAAGAATTCGTTGACAACTTGGCTCCTACAGCGCAAAAGATGTCCAAAACCTACGGTGTGCCTGCCTCTATTCTCCTTAGTCAAGCGGCGTATGAGTCTAATTATGGTAGCAGTCTTTTGTCGGTCAAATATCATAATCTATATAGTCTATCTGCTCAGCCGGGTCAGGAGCATATCCTTCTGAAAGATAACGTTTATAGTAAAGGTAAATGGCAATATCAAAAGGTAGATTTTGCAGTCTTCAAGGATTGGTCAAGTTCTATGTTGGCTTATTTGGAAGGTCTTCGTCAGGGAAGATGGGGTGAGTCAACCTATAAAGAGGTAGCAGGAACGACTAGTTATAAAGTTGCGGCGGAAAAATTACAAGCTGCAGGTTTCAACAGTGATCCGGACTATGCTAAGCATCTCATTTCTATTGTTGAAACCTATCATTTGTCAAAATATGATCGCTGAGATTAAAATGCCCCTTGAGGGTATTTTTTATTTTTCTAGGTCTTTAGATGTATTTTTAGCACTCTTGTAAAAAGAGTGCTAATTTTTTTGGTTTTTTGTGTTGACATGTTAGAGTTTAGGTGTATAATAGAATCATAAGTTAGCAGTCGGCATATGAGAGTGCTAATAAATAGAAATGAGGTGACATCGTGATTACGCAAAGACAAAATGCTATTTTGAATTTGATTGTTGAGATGTTCACTCGTACCCATGAACCAGTTGGTTCTAAAGCTTTGCAAGAATCTATCGATTCAAGTTCAGCGACTATTCGAAATGACATGGCCAAGTTAGAAAAAATGGGTTATCTTGAAAAAGCCCATACTTCTAGTGGGCGTATGCCAAGCCGAGCAGGTTTTCAATATTTTGTCGCTAACTCTTTGAATCTTGATACGATTGATGAGCAGGATGTTTATCAAGTTGTCAAGGCCTTCGACTTTGAGGCTTTTAAACTTGAAGACATTTTGGACGCAACGGCAAAGTTGCTGGCAGAAATGACAGGATGCACAGCAGTGATTCAAGATGTGGAGCCGACAAGACAGCGTCTGACGGGATTTGAAATCGTTCAGTTGTCTAATCATGACGCTTTAGCAGTTCTTACTTTGGATGAATCTAAGCCGGTGACAGTTCAGTTTGCTATTCCGAAGAATTTCTTGTCTAGTGATTTGGAAATTTTTCATAAACTTGTTCAAGAACGTTTCTTGGGGAACACTGTTTTAGATATCCATTATCGATTACGGACAGAGATTCCTCAGATTGTGCAAAAGTATTTTAAAACAACAGATAATGTTTTGGATTTGTTTGATTATATCTTTTCACAACTCTTTAGGGAATTGATTTTCATCGAAGGTAAGGTTGCATCATTGGCCTATGCCGATTTAAAAACTTATCAGTTTTTGGATAATCCACAACATGTGGCGCTGGAGCTTCGATCAGCTATCTCCGATGATGAAGTGACCAAGGTTTCGGTTGCTGAATTAACTGAAGAAGCTCTTGAAAATATAACAGTCATCAGTCATAAATTCCTGATTCCTTATCGTGGGATGGCACTTATGCATGTGATTGGTCCTGTTGAAATGGATTATCATCGCATGATTAGTTTGGTCAATGTTATCGGTAGGGTTTTGGTTATGAAGTTGACGGATTATTATCGGTATCTCAATAGTAACCATTACGAAGTTAACTAAGATATAAAGTTTAAAAAGTATAGAAAGAGGTGTATGCCTTGACAGAAGATATTAAAAAAGAAGAAGTAAAAGAAGAGGAAACTACTGAAACAACTGAAAAAGCTGTAGAGGAAGCAAAAGACCCTTCTGAACTTGAAGAAGCACAAGCGCGTGCAGAGGAGTTGGAAAACAAATACCTCCGTGCCCATGCAGAAATGCAAAATATTCAGCGCCGTGCAAATGAAGAACGTCAACAATTGCAAAAATATCGTAGTCAGGATTTGGCAAAAGCTATTTTGCCATCATTGGATAATCTCGAACGTGCTCTTGCCGTTGAAGGTTTGACTGATGATGTTAAAAAAGGCTTGGAGATGGTACAAGAAAGTTTGATACATGCTCTCAAAGAGGAAGGAATCGAAGAAATCCCAGCCGATGGTGATTTTGACCACAACTTCCATATGGCTATTCAAACCATGCCAGCAGATGATGAACATCCAGCAGACACCATTGCACAAGTCTTCCAAAAAGGCTACAAACTTCATGAACGCGTCCTACGCCCAGCCATGGTAGTGGTTTATAACTAGGATACAAAGCCCGTAAAAAGCTCACAGTAAAAATAGGAGATTGACGAGGTGTTCGATGAACACAAGGAAATCTATCTTTTTTACCCAGAGCTTAGGGCGTGTTCAACTAGGCAATTCTGACGGTAGTTAAAGCGACTCGTCAGAAAACGGCAGTCGCTATGGCGTTTGCCTAGCCTCCTTACTAACTCGTCGTCGAAATAATATTGATTTCGACTCCTCGTGTTGTAACATAATAGGAAACTTGTCCGAAACGACACTAAACTATGAAAGAAAGATAAGAAGCAAGCCATAGGCTTGCAAAGCAGATATTTCCCGTCGTGGTGAAAGTTTCAGTAGCGTGTGCTACTGAAACAGGGGATTTTTGAGACAGTAGGCTCAAAAATAAGTGATGAAATCCCGAAGGGAGTTGCTCACGTCCCCACCACTTAAGGGAAGTATCAAAAAGAAAAAAAGAAGATAGATTCAAGGAGAAAAACATATGTCTAAAATTATTGGTATTGACTTAGGTACAACAAACTCAGCAGTAGCAGTTCTTGAAGGAACTGAAT
>ERZ506793.248-NODE-248-length-21155-cov-5.25393_pt1 | contig 21155 bp, 19 predicted proteins | sample MGYA00512571_ERZ506793 | MGnify/ENA metagenome assembly ERZ506793
CGATCTCAGAATAGGTTTTGTAGTCCAATGCCTGTGGCGGGTACAAACCCGTGAACAAAGACTGCCATGGGTAGAATGGCTTAGCAAAGGTTACTACTGCCTGCTTGGCGTTAGCACCCTGCTTAACTGATTCAATGTTCTCCCAACCTTCTGTAGACGCAGGAGAATAGTTAGTATCTTTACCGTTATTAATCTTCCAGGTTGCTTCGAAAGCAGTCCAATCGATTGGAGTGCCATCGTTCCAGTTAGCCTTGTCGTTAATCGTGTAGGTTACGGTTAGTGGATCCTGGTTGGTCACTTCTGCCTTGGTAATGTAATCCTTGTTCCATTCCAAGTTACCCTTAAGGTCGAAGGTTGCCAAGCTTGGCATGTACCAGCTCCACAATTCACTCATGTAACTCGTGTTGCCATCTACAGACATGTAGTTCCAGTTTGGCGTGTAGGTGGTTAGTCAGGTTGAGCGTACCACCGTCTTTAATATTATCGCGCTCCTGTGGGTTGTTGTATGCCTTTGTCTTAGAAGGCATTGGGTAAGCACCCTTATAGTCTGCAGCAAAACCTTCTGCTGGTTCAGCCGCACCCGTAGCTTGATTTGCGTTACCAGCACCGCAACCTGCAAGAGCCAACGCTAAGGCTACTGCTGATGCAGTTACAGTGATGGTTTTCTTCATCGTGAGAAACTTCACTCTCAGTCCTCCCTTTCTTGTGTGTAGCAATAATCATACATAATTGCTACCTTCGCACTTTGTGATGGGAAAGTGTGTTGATTCGACCATATAACGTTACGAATCAGCATGCTTTGGCATCTCAAATCTTAATCCAGTGACATGCTGCTTTGTGGTCAACATCACAGTCTCTGGTTTGTGGAACCATCGTGTCGCACTTCTTCCTCTGTTCTTCAGTAAGCTGCTTGTACAGAGGGCAGCGAGACGCGAAGGCGCATCCTTCAATATGTTCTGTTGGGCTTGGCAAATCGCCTTCGAGAACAATACGCTCATGACTACGTTCATATTCAGGGTCTGGCACCGGTACTGCGCTCATTAACGCCTTGGTATATGGGTGTTGAGGACTATCGAAGACCTCATCGATATCTCCCGATTCCACAATACGCCCCAAGTACATTACGGCTACTCGAGACGACAGATGACGTACAACAGACAGATTATGAGCCACGAATAAGTAGGCAACGCCCAACTTATTTTGTAAATCTTCCAGAAGATTCAATACACCTGCCTGAATAGACACATCCAAAGCAGATACTGGCTCATCGAGCAGAATCAGACGTGGATTAACGGCCAGAGCTCGAGCAATAGCAATACGCTGACGCTGACCACCAGAGAACTGGTTAGGGAAACGATCTACTTGATCTGGCTTTAAGCCAACCAGCTCCATGAGCTCAGCGATACGCACACTGATTTCTTTCTTGCTCATGCCAATAACCTTCATCGGCTCGGCCAAAATATCATATATTGGCAGGCGAGGATCCAGAGAGCTCATAGGGTCTTGGAACACATACTGCACTTTAGCGTGCAACATAGTGCGTTCTTTGCGAGACATTTTCTCGCTCACATCTTGACCAAATAGCTCAATTTTTCCAGATTCTGGAGCCTTCAAATCCATAATCTGCAACAAAGTGGTGGATTTACCCGAACCAGACTCACCCACCAGAGCGATGGTCTCACCTTCGCGCACGTGAACAGTCACATCATTTACGGCGCGTACTTCTCCAACCTTGCGACGCAGGAATCCGCCTGAGGTAAGAGGGAAAGTCTTCTTTACATTCTCTGCAGACAAGACCATCTTGCGATCTTCGCGAGGAATGCCTTCGAAGATCGATGGAATAGATTCTCCCACAGAATACACGTCGTTAAAGGTTAAGCCTTCGCGCACAATCTTGTCGTTAAAGTGGCATGCAGACAACTGGCCAGAACGTCCCTCAACTTCTTGTAAAGCAGGCACTGTTTCTCGGCACACATCCGTTGCTAGAGGGCAACGCTCTGCAAAAGCACACCCCTTAGGAAGATTCACCAAATTTGTTGGGGAACCAGGGATTGGTACCAATCGAGAATTCTTAGATTGCTTTGGATGAGGAACTGCACCCAGCAATCCCATGGTGTATGGCATAACTGGACGGTAGAAAATATCGTCTACGCGTGCTTCTTCTACTGGACGGCCCGCATACATAACAATAATGTCGTCGGCAATAGAGGCTACAACACCCAAATCGTGGGTAATAAAGATTAAGGCTGCGCCGGTCTCACGCTGCGCTGTCTTGAGTACTTCCAACACCTGTGCCTGAATTGTTACATCCAAAGCAGTGGTTGGCTCATCGGCAATAATCACGTCCGGATTATTAGCAATAGCCATAGCAATAACCACACGCTGGCGCATACCACCCGAAAACTGATGAGGGAAGGATACCAAGCGTTCTTCCGCATTCGGAATGCCCACCAGAGTAAGTAACTCAATGGAGCGCTCACGCACTTGCTCATCGTTCATGTCTGGATTGTGCACAATAAGAGCTTCGCGCATCTGCTGACCAATGGTATATACCGGGGTGAGAGCCGACAGTGGGTCTTGGAAAACCATGGCAATCTTAGATCCGCGCAGTTTACTCATTTGCGCATCGTTCTTCTCGAGGAGGTTTTTGCCCTCGAACTCGATCGAACCTTCTACCTTAGCGTTCTTATCGAGCAAGCCCATAATCGCCATCGAGGTTACAGACTTTCCAGAACCAGATTCACCTACAATGCCCAAAGTCTTTCCGCGCTGTAGATCGAAACTTACTCCTGATACTGCTCGAACTGTTCCAGCTTCGGAGGCAAAGCTTACGTGTAAATCTCGTACTGTAAGAATTGTTTTTCTGCTGTTTTCCTAAATTCCGTCATGCTTCTATCCTTATCCCTGCTTTACTCTGCTGTGCCGCCCGAGCGTGAATACGGATCGATAGCATCGCGCAAACCGTCACCAATCAACTGAACAGAAAAAGCCAAAACAATCAGTACTGCCGAAGGAATAACCAAAACCCATGGCTGCGTAACAATCACGGATTGACCTTCGTTAAGCAAACTTCCCAAAGAAATATCTGGAGCCTTAATACCCAAACCGAGGAACGACAACGTAGTTTCCGAAGCAACGGTAGAAACAACACCAAGCACGGTATTAATAACGAGCACAGAGCCCAAGTTAGGAATAAGGTGGCGAATCATAACCGTAAATGGTTTGACGCCCATAAACTTAGCTGCGCGCACATAATCGCGTTCTCGAATACTCATACCGATAGTGCGCAGAACACGAGCTAAACCAACCCAACCGAAAACAGTTAAGCCGAAGGTGAGCCACAGCCAGCCAGAGGTTCCAGCGGCCGAACGCACCAAAATAGCGATGAGCAAGGTGGATGGAACAACCAGCAGCATGTCGAGAATCCACATACCCACTTTTTCTACACGACCTTCGAAATAGGCAATAGCCACGCCATAAATCGCCGCAATAATGGTGGTGAGAATCGAACTCAAAAATGCTACGAGCAAAGAACGTCCCAAACCATGCACAACCATGGCATACACGTCCGCTCCACCATCGGTTGTACCGAAAATATGGCCTTCGCTAAACGGCGGTACAGATAGAGCCGCGAAATCGAGGTTTACGTAGTTAAATTGCGTGGCGAAACGGCCAAACATCGCCCACAAAATAAGAGCCAGAAGCAGCCCCAAGCCCACCACCGCAGAAGTCCGACGCATATAGCGGCGCACGTACAAAGACACGCGGCTGGTGCGCTTAATACCTGCATTCTTGCGCGCCGCTGGACGCTCAATGGACGAATCGTTGCTCTCCACGGCTTGACGCGTCGTTTCGAGAACGTTATGTGCCATAGGATCGTCGTAATGTTCCGTAGTCATTTCTCTCCTAGCTCCCTTAACTCAAGCGAATACGCGGATCGAGCCATGCAGCCACAACATCGGCAAGCAAAGCACCGGTTAAGGTGCACACACCGGAGAAGGCGGCAACTGCAACCGTCCCATTAATATCGTTCGCAGCAATTGTGCTTACGAAGTAACGCCCCAAACCATTAATAGCAAAAACGGTCTCTGTTACGGTTGCGCCCACAAACACACCTGCAATCGAAAAAGCAACAGACTGCGCGGTTGGCAACAAAGAATTGCGTAAAGCATGGCGGCGAATAGCCTGGTTAAGAGTCAGCCCTTTAGCGCGGGCAGTGCGCACATAATCAGCGTTCATCTCGTCGAGCAAATAAGTGCGCTGTGTTAAATGGTAGCCAACAGCTCCAGCGATGGTCATGGAAATCGTCGGCAAGATAAGATGCTGGAGGAAATCGAGTATCCACAAACCTAGATTATTTCCTTGGTAGGCGTGAAGCCCCGTTACGTAGAACAGGCGCGAACCAGCAACCGTGTTCACCTGAATAGCAAGGAACACAACCATAACGGCTAATACTGCAGGAGGAATAACAAAGAAGAAGGTGGCAATAGAATTAAGCACGCGATCTTGCCACTTGTACTGGCGAATTGCCGTGTAGACACCAATGGACACGCCAATAACAATGCTTAAAATCGTTGCTAAAGTAACCAGCTGCAAAGACGCGCCCATGCGCGACATAATAGCCTCGCCCACATTCGACTGGTCTGGCGCTTTACCCCAATCCCATCGGGTAACAACACCAACCAGCCAACGCCAATAGCGCAATACAACAGGTGTTTGATCGTTAATATTGGCGTTATCAAGCGCACGATTAATAGACGCAATCGGCGGGTGCGGATGACGACTCATATAATTGGAACGCGGATCCATAAACGCGCTTGCCAAGAAATACGTCATAGTAATAGCAACAAACAGCATAACAATGTAGTTTGCAATGCGCTTGATGATGTATTTAATCACCGGCCGCCTTCTTTCGTCTCGGCTCATCGTCTCGAAAACTCACATCATTATAGAATGCACCCACAGCAAAACATGCGTCTTTTAATGGAATTGTTACAGAAAGTCAATAGCTGTCCGTATTTTTTGAGTCTTCTTTTATAGAGCGTTATACCACTGTTGAGGGATAAAACGCCAAAGACACACCGCTGAGTACACTATTCGATAGCAACATACACCTATATTTTTCTTAATAACGAAGGATCTGCCCCATGTCGCAAACCAAAGCAATCCAGCTATCGTCCCTCGACTCGTATTCTGCCGATTTCCGTGCAGACCGCGCTAACCGCGTTGCCGCGAACGCAGCAGTGAGCATGGGCGTGCTTAAAGCTGCCACCTCGTATGCGGGCGCTCGCGAAGTGCCGATGGACTTTAATATTGAGCTTAAGCAGGGTTCGATTACGAACCAGGAACAGTCCGGCCGCTGCTGGATGTTCGCAGGTCTCAACGTGCTGCGTTTTGAGCTGATGCATAAGTGGAATATTTCCGACTTCGAGTTCTCCGAGAACTATCTGCTCTTCTGGGAAAAGATGGAGAAGGCGAACACCTACCTTGAGTATGTGCTCGACACTCTCAACGAAACCACCGATAGTCGTATTTTCCAGTACATTAATGCAGGACCTATTGAGGATGGTAACTGGTGGCAAGGTTTTGCAAACCTCGTGAGCAAGTATGGTCTTATGCCGAAGAGTGCATACCCTGAGTCCGAGAATTCTCGCCATACGAGCGATTTTATTCAGTATACGAACTCCAAGTTGCGCGAGTTTGCTATCGAAATGCGCACAGCCCACGCTGCCGGCGAAAGCATTGAACAGATTCGTGAGCGCAAAGACGAGTATATGAAGCTCGTGTATCGCATGTGCTGCATCGCTTTGGGTGAGCCTCCTCGTTCCTTCGATTTCTTTGCGCGCGTAGAAGACGATGCGTCGAGCAAGAAAGAAGAGAAAAAGGACGATAAAGATAAGAAGGACAAGAAGTCCGGTACCGATACGCGCAAGCAGATTGTAGAGCACGATATTACGCCACTCGATTTCTACAAGAAGTATGTGCCCGTAGACGTAAACGATTTCGAAACGCTCACCAACTCGCCTATGGCTACCACGCCGTACGGTAAGCACTACGTGACCAAGAACACGGCTACGGTTATTGAGGCCGGTAACATGTCCGCGCTCAACACCGAGTTGGAGACTTTCCGCGCAGCCGCGATTAAGATGCTGCAGGAAGGTCACCCAGTATGGTTCGCCTGCGATTGCACACAGTTCTCGCTGCGCCACGGAGGCTTCTTCGACGAATCCACGGTTCGCGTGGATGAACTGTTCGGCACCACTTTTACCATGAGCAAGGCTAATGGTTTGGAATATATGGATTATCCAAGCAACCACGCTATGACTTTTACCGGCGTGAACCTAGACGAAAACGGCGTTCCAAACCGCTGGAAAGTTGAGAACAGCTGGGGCAAGGACGCTGGCAAAGACGGTTATTATGTACTGTCTGCAGCATGGTTCGACCGCTTTGTACGCGAGGTTATTATTCACAAGAATTACCTCGATAAGGCTCTGCTCGAGGCTGACTCGGTTGAGATTGAGCCTTGGTTGGGTGTAAGCCGCCGCTGCGCATAACATCTGATTGCAGCAGTTCTACTCCGTAATCTTGAGGCTTTCCATTCATGACGTCTATTGCCCAGTGGGCAATAGACGTTTGTGTTTTATTGAGCGGTTTAAAAACGGATGGAGTGAACAAGGCTTTGCAAACGCGCAGGCGACTAGCGATGAAGCTCACATTCACAGGCAAAACTCTTCAAAGTCGAATAATTTTAATCTGATTAAAACTGTTCATTACATCAAAAATCATAATCCTACGAGATAATAAATGCCACGCGTTATTTTGCCGAATAAAACACATAGTTATTTGACAGATTCCATACTTCACTCATGCAATGGCATACAGTACACGTCTTATACCTATCGCGACAGACTACCAGTCATGGACTTAACTCAATGCATGTCTTTAAAAGGAAACTGTGTATATAACGCGCGTATTGAATCATCTTGCACGATGAAAACGGGATAGAATCTACAACACCCTTTTACCCATCTACGATCACGCGCCACAATAAACACACAATTGGTAACCTAACCGTCAATAAAATGCAAAAACAAATCAGAGGCACAAGTGGGTCAGCAGAGCTATCCAACAAACAGGCTTCACATCGGTACTGAGTGTTGTCCTTCTTAGAGCTCATAGGGATCATACATAACACTGGTGGATACGTCTGTACTGTGAAAAGCACTTAAGTCTCTTATTCTTAAAATTCTGATTATCTTGGGTTTCCCGTATCTCTCTGGCTATAAAACAATCATTATCGATAGCCAGAGAGATACGCAAAAGGACAGCACTTTATTCCGCACCAAAACTTGTACATAGGTGATTAGCCTACAAGAATAAATTGGTTTATTAAAACCCTAGTAAAACATCTATTACGTTCAACATGTGACATTTAGCACATAAATTTATTCCCGAAACCACTATTTATCAAACAAAAGTTGATATTCCCGAATCTGTCGTGCACTCGGACTGCCAGAAGTATATTACTCACTTCTACGCCTGTCTTCGTTTTATCCTATTTAGAGTAAAACAGACGAAGATATAGTGCCATCAATAGGTTTATGGCTGATACTGTAAAACTTTCCATGTTGTATTAGGATGATCCCTTGTCGCATTTGCATAGGACTGAGAAAAAGGATAGTCATGTCTATTGCTTGACTTCTGGCAAATAATAGGCTGCACTTTACCATTTGCATACATGTATTCAACAACTATCATTGCATGATCAAGAGTTCCGTCATTGTTCCAATCTGCATAAATCACACTACCTTCCCACGCTTTCCAAGGATTACTCTCTCGAGAGAAAATACCTGCATTTGAACTCATATATTCATAATTATTTTGTGCTCCTCCCCACGTGTAAGAAGGGCCTAGTAATCCAACTTTCCATGTCCAATTCTGAGGATCTGATTTATTTATCGTTTTTTCAGAAACTGGTACTCCGCCTGTATATAGTGCTTGTGAAACAAAGTTTGTACAATTATTCCCTCGTGTTGGCGTAATATTCCCGAAAGGATCTGTAATATTAAAGTCCATAAAGATTGGAAAAGCGGGATTCATTGAGTCGCTCTGAGTCCATTTTTCAGCGTACATAATTGCTTTGAGATAGTCGTACCTAGTGGCAACACTTACCTTGTAAACAATCTTCGGAACCTTGCTAGATGTGTTTCGTAAAGCTGTCTGCGTATTTTTCGTTAGAGTTTGTTGATCTGAGCTATCTTCCACTGGAGTGATGATAGTATCGTCAACAATCTGCGAGTCAGATGTGTTATCGCTACTAACTTCTAATCTGTGGTAATCGGTTGCGGAGCTTTCGAATTCCTTTACTTGTTCACCATGCAAATAAACCTGAGTTCCAGTTCTTGGAGTGAATTTAACATGTGTCGTAACTGAAACCAGAACTTGGGCATGACCGCTCTGAGTTTGCATCTCTTTGAGGGGGACAGTTTCCACGTTAAGGTTAGATGGCGCCACGTCTCGTAGAGAATATAAATCGTAGTTAATTGATCTTCTGTCCACGACCGCACCTGATGAATCTCTATGTCCTAAGTACTGCGATTCTAATGCCGATGAGTATTGCTCAGCGACCTTATTTATATCCAAACTATCTTGCACTGTGAAGGATGCCATTTTCGTCGGAGAAATAAGTAAGCCACAGGTAGCAATCCCACAAATCAACGTTTTAACAGTTCCAGCTATCATATTGCTTCCCTCTTCTAATGGTTTACGTTGAAACCATATCGGTGTTCGTAGTACTCTTGTGATTGGAGGGGCGTTGATTTAATGTCGCAAATTGTTGAGAAAATTCGTAAACCAGTTCTCGGGCTGGTTATTATAAGCTGTATTGCACTTCTTGTATCTCTCATGCTGTTATATGACAACTTGCATGCGGTACCCCAAGAAACGCATATATCTACCTCAAGATACTTTACGCGCGACGAACTAAACGATTTAGTCGCCTCACATGCACACACTGTTTATGCCCATAAAAACGTGACAAAAATTGTGCGTACCTACAATGAGCAAACTACGCAGTTTCATATTCAATCAGAGATTCGCACCCAGACTGACTTACTGAAAACATGCCCCCAATGCGACGTTTCAAAACTCTACGAAGCAATCATGAAGTACGGTAAGACTAAAATTGCTTTAGTAGTTGTAGATGCTTATGACGTTCACGGTACGAGTGAGCGTAATATGGAGTATTATGCTCTTGTTCACTCCTCGAGTGGTTATTATTGGAAGTATCTTTTCACAGCTGACAATTAGTGAGAACGTGTTTTAAAACAGCAGGACCGCGATGGCTCGGTCGTCTTGTTTCTACAAGATTATATTAATTACAGCAGTTCTACTCCGTAATCTTAGGGCTTTCTATTCATGGCGTCTATTGCCCAGTGGGCAATAGACGCCATTTCACTGGCATGTACTTATTCAAATATTCAGTGAGTTTTTGGTAGTACGTGTACATATCTGCGTCGTCATTTTGCAAACCGTGACCCGAACGCTCGAACACAATATAATCGTGCGGAACTTTGTTCTTCTCTAACGCCTTCTCTAAGCGAACCGAAGCCGCGAAAGGTTGCACTTTATCGTGCTTACCGCAGACCATAAGAGATGGAACAGAGTCCTTATTTACCCACAAGAGCGCAGAAATATCTTTCATCTGTTCGTCGTATTGCGGGGTACCAAAAATGGACGGATCAATTGTCTTACCTGCCATAATGCCGAATAATCCTGCAGCAGCTTTCTTGGATTCTTCCGTGTTCTTATCCAGACCGTAGTTGCTCCAATCCTCAGGGTAGAAACTGGACGGGCCGACCGCCCCGAAGACCATTTTTACCGGAACTGGAGCTGTACTTGCATCACGGTAGGCGTAGAGCATGGCGAGCGCGTGGCCTGCCGATCCGCCGCCGATAGCCATCTTGTCGATAGGATAGCCAAGCTTTTTAGCTACTTCTATAACCTGAGGGATGCGTTCTTTAATTTCCATGGACTGCGAATAGACACTGGCAGTAGGGTTCTTTTCGTTGCGCAACGTGTAGTTAATACCTGCCGCCACGTATCCTTTGGAGCACAACCATTGAAGCATGGCCGTATCGTCTGCCTTGTCACCGGTTGTAAAGCCGCCAGCGTGCAAGTACACAACCAGCCCGTAGGTTTTCTCTTTTTTAGCTGGCGTGTAGAGGTCAAAGGTTTCGCCTTTATGCGCTGTGCCTACCTTGTCGCTCCACTTAACGCTATAGTCTTTCATCCACGACGGTGGGATGGATTTGCTGGCAATACCGCCGATAAAAGCAACAATAAATGCGAGAATATAGATGAAGACCCACAAACACGTCCTTTTTTCTTGGTTTTCTTCTGCTCGTTGCTCATAGAATATTGCCCCCAAACAACGTTCCGCCCAGCATAAAGTCAAGAAACGCGCGGAATTCCAAACGTCCCAAAACGATGCCCAGAACAATCAAGCCTGCTACAATCAGCAGACGTTTCTGTGTAAGCGACATGGCTCTCTCCCCTCTCAAAAATCGTAAAGTCAAAAAATACAGTTGTCTCAGCGTTTAGCGTTGTATTAATCTTGGCATTGGCTTTACTGCACGGTCAAGGAGCGCGGATTAAATGAATCAAACGGACTCTTTTGTCTCAGCGAAGGGCAATGAAAACCGTCATAGCTATGTTCTCTCACAGCTCACGACCGCTCTGCTCGAGCTGCTGAGCGAGAAGCCGCTCGCCCAGATTTCTATAACCAAGCTGGTGCGAGTGGCTGGGGTGGGACACGCTTCGTTCTATCGCAATTTTTTCGAGTAAGGAGGACGTGCTGGCGCGCTACACGCGTTCTATTACCGAGCGTTTTACGCGCACACACAGTTTTACGTACGGCCAGCAAAATTTCGAGGACTATATGCTCGACCTGTTTACGCACTTGTATGAGCATCGCGAGTTCGGGCGCATACTGCTCCACAACCATCTGCTCTACATCGTCGAGGACGTTTGCGACGAGAATTTTCTCAATGCCTCTCCCAGCGACCGCAACTTGTACCAGCAGATGTTTATTGCGGGTGGTTTCTTTAGTGTGTATCGCATGTGACTCAAAATGGGTGTGCCGAAACCCCGCAAGACATTGCGCGCACGTTTAGAGATTTTCGGATCGAGCGCGGGTAGGGCGCGAGTAGATTTCGGTAGCTCTAACAACCGGCGCTTTTGATATAATTTTGCGAAGGCTAAAAGTCTAAGTATTGTCTATTGTCCGTTACGACCAACGAGAGGCGTGTATGAAACGTTCCGCACAGCAGCATCGGTTCTCGTGGGGGCGTTTCTTTGCCAGCGCAGCATCGTGGACGCTTGCAGCCGTGGCGAGCGCGTGGATTGCTTTGTGTGTGAGCGTGGGGCCACTGTATCGCGCAAACTCGTCGATTGTGCATTACGACGTGGTGAATACTGTTCTTTTCGCGGCAACCTGGGCTGTGTGCATGGGCATTATATGGTGTTTGGTGCGGTTTAGCGAGCCTCACTCAGGGGTTTTGCATCCGTGGACGCGATGGTGGAAGCGTTTTAAGAACCGTACTGCGCCACGTGTGAGCGCTTTCGTTGCGCGTCATAAAAAACTGAGCAAGCTGTGCGCGACCATGTCGCGTGGTTGGAGCGCTACGAGGCGTCATATTGTTTTCCTTACCGACCGTTGGTGGAAAATCGCGCTGATTCTTTTAACCTGCTGGGGTCTTCAGTTTATTTTTGTGCCCACCGTGTTCGCGGCCGATCTTATGAGTCAGTGCGCGGAAATGATCCGCTGGCTCAGCGCGCTCAGCGGCGTGCATGTCTCCTACGCCGACAGTTTTAATGTGGTGGATGTCTATCCGATTGCTCATTATATGTGGCCGGATACGCCCACGTATTTGACGAATCAGCACAATGTTGTCTTAACGCTTTTCTACGGCGGCGTGCTCTACTGGTCGGATTCGTGGACCGGTACGATTGATTTAGGCCTCGTTTTTCTTTCGGCCACGCAAATGCTTTTCGCGATTTTTGTGGTGAGCGTAACGGTTGACCGTTTCTTTAACCTGGCTCACCCTACCCGCGTGTACGCACGCTCGGTTTTGTGCACAAGTCCGGCACAGCTTATTACGGTGGGTTCGCGCTGGCGAACCGTCGTAATGTTCTTCTTTATTCTTAATCCGCAGGCTTTGTTTTCGGCTACGGCGCTTACGAAGTCGCCACTGTTTGCCTATGCGTTCCTGTGGTGGTTTGGCCAATGGTACGAGGTCTTTAACCGCCGCGACCGCACGCATATTCCTCGCACTCTGGTGGTCGGCATTGCGCTGAGCACCGCGATTATGCTCGTCTCCGCAAAATACGCCACGTATATTATTGCCGTGCAGATTGTGCTTATTTTTATCGTTGACCGCAACCGTTGGCGCTCGTACCTGGTTGCCCTTGTTTTACCGTTCCTCGTTTTCCAGACCGCGCTGACTGTTGCTGTGAATACTAGCACGATTATTTCGGGTGATTCTATTGAAAGCCGCGGTGTGCAAGTTCAGCAGATTGCCCGCGTTATGCGCTACGATCCGCTGAGCGTTTCGCCCGACGTACGCAAGAAACTACAGCCGATTTTTAACCTCTACGCTATGGGTTCTAACTACTTCCCTAACGATGCGGATCGTGTTAAATCCTCGGGTGGTGACGGCAAAATCGAAACCTATAAGTGGGAAACGGTGACGCAAGAGGATATGGATAAGTTTACGCAAGCTTGGCTTGAGCTGGGTAAGCAGCATCCGATTATCTATACTGACGCGTTCTTAGCGAAGGTGTACGGCTATTTTGACGTGAACGATCAGCCGTATGTATCGACCACGTATTACCTCGATAATTCGCGATTAAGCGCGGCCCCGATTTTGAACGATTGGGCACCGCAAGTGCGCAGCTTCGAAAGCTTCCTTGCCTTCGTATGGGGTTCTGTTCCTGTGATTGGTTGGATTACGCACGGTAACTTCTATGTTGTGGGGGCGATTTTGCTCGGCTGTGCGGTGATTATTTTGCGCCGTTGGATGGATTTGTTGCGTTACATTCCGCTTATTTTGCTGATGGGCGTGATGATTATGGCTCCAGCCAACAATTTCGAGCGTCACATGCTGCCGCTGTGCTTCGTTGGCTGGCTGATGCTCATGCATTTCGCGCACCTCGCTCGCCGCGCTTACGCGCAGCATAGGATTGCAAAGGTAATGTAATACTAAGGCTCTCCCCGCTTAAAACAGGGAGAGCCTTAGTTAGTTATAAAATCAGCTTTTTAGAAGTGCTCATTCAAACGGTAGTACACGTCGTTTACGTGCAGGTTGGTTTCGAACTGAGCTGGAGTGGTATTCTCGTCAATAATGGCAAGTTCTACACCAGCAATGCGAGCGAAGTCTTCCCATGCCTCACGATCAACCGTGGTAGTCATGCAAGTGTGATGTGCAGCGCCAGCAAGCAGCCAGCACTGAGTTGCATCCTTCATATTTGGCCGAGGCTGCCACAAAGCGCGGGCAGTTGGCAATGCTGGCAGTTCCTCATCTGGTTCGACAACGTCAACAACGTTCATAACCAAACGGAAACGTTCACGCACGTCGCTCATAGCCACTACTACTGCATCCTTTGCAGGAGTTGCAGTAAAGACCAAACGCACAGGATCTTCTTTACCGCCAATACCCAGCGGATGAACCTCAAGCTTAGCCTTTCCATCAGTCTTCAAAGTTGGCGAAACTTCAAGCATGTGCGCACCCAAAATCTTTTCCTTACCAGGAACAAGGTTATAGGTGTAGTCCTCCATCAAAGAGCAACCGCCTTCAAGACCATAGCCCATCACATTTCCAATGCGAATGAGCATAGCGGTCTTCCAATCGCCTTCTGCAGAGAAGCCGTAACCATCAGCCATCAAACGCTGAGCAGCTACACCTGGCAGCTGACGTAAAGCTCCCAAATCCTCGAAGTTATCTACAGCTACTGTTGCCCCTACTTCTTCAAGCATGTCGCGCATACCCAGCTCTTCCTGAGCAGCAACGTACAAGGATTCGTAACGCTCGCCAAGCAGTTCTGGAGCAACGTCATATTCCTTCTTGTACTCTTCAATCAGAGCTTCTACACGCTCCTTAGACACAGCATTCACATGCTCTACAAGCTCGTTAACTGGCCATGTGTTAATGGATGCACCGAATACGCGCTCTGCCTCGGTCTTATCGCCCTCAGTTACAGCTACGTTGCGCATGTTATCGCCCCAACGCATAACCTTCATCGTGTTGGCAGCTTCCCAACCTGCACATGCGCGAGTCCATACGCCAATACGCTCTGCTACGTCTGGATCAGTGTAGTGACCTACAACAATCTTGCGAGGAATGCCCAAACGGGTGACAATGTAGCCGAACTCGCGGTCGCCATGAGCAGCCTGGTTCAGGTTCATGAAGTCCATATCCATGGTCTTCCAAGGAATTTCCTCATGATGCTGTGTGTTCAGCTGCAACAAAGGCTTCTTCAGCTCGTTCAGACCACGAATCCACATCTTTGCTGGGCTGAAGGTGTGCATCCATGCAATCACACCAATGCATTCAGGTGAAGCAGTGGCTGCCTGCATAAATTCCTTAATGGAGTCTGAGTCCTTAAGTGTTGGCTTCAAAACAAGCTTCACAGGAATGGCTGGACTTGCATCGAGAGCATTGACGATGTCGCGAGACTGCTCAGCTACCTGCTTGAGCGTTTCTTCGCCGTAAAGATCCTGAGAGCCAACAGCGAACCAGATTTCCTTACCTTCAAATGGATTCTTCATTGAATTACCTTTCTTTTATGAAAATTTATTGTTTTGTGGGAGTGATTTTTGGGTGGGTGCTTTTGTGGGGCGCGAGGGTGCGGGGGGAAGTGTGCGAGGGAAAGGTGAGAGCGCATCGAATCAAGGCACTCTCCCAAAGCAACCCTTCGCAGCTTTAGTGCTGACCGTACACGTTCTGATAACGGTCGTTGAGCTTATCAATATCTGCCTGAGGAATTGGAATAACGCCTCCCAGCATTTGAGCAGCCCATACAGTATGTGCCACTTCCTCAGTCATTGCCGCAGCCTTCACAGCAGATTCAGCATCCTTGCCAATAGTGAAAGGACCGTGATTTTGCATAAGAACTGCAGGAGACTTTGGATACTTCTTGAGAGTTTCTACAACGCCTTCGCCAATAGCTTCGGAACCGATAAGACGGAAAGGACCAACCGGCACTTCCCCACCAAATTCGTCGCCCATCATGGTGAGAGCGCAAGGAATATTCTTACCTGTTGCCGCCCATGCTGTGGCATAGGTGGAATGCGTGTGTACAACGCCATATACATCTGGCATATTGCGGTAAATATAGCAATGCGATGCAGTATCTGAAGATGGCGATGCTACTCCATCGACCACGTTGCCATCTAAATCGCATACCACCATGCTTGCTGGGGTAAGATATTCGTAGCGTAGACCAGAAGGCTTAATAACCATTAAATCTGCTGTTTTCAACCGCTGAGAAACATTACCTGCAGTCCATACAACCAAATTCCATTTAAGAAGTTGATCGTGCAAGCTTGCAACAATTTCGCGTACTTGCTTGACTTCAGCACGGGTTTCTTCTGAGTAATCTGCCAAAGTTGCCATTGTATATCTCCTTATGTTGTGTGTCTTATAAAGTTTTCTGCTAATTTGGCGCTAGTTTTTGCGCGGGTTTTTGTACTAGTTTTTCGCGGCCTTTTATCGCGTTTATTAGCGCGTTTATTAGCGCGGTATTTCTACCGTGATTCCAAATCAATACTTTCTACCGCAGCCTGTTCAATCGCTAATCCGGTCCTAAAGCGCTCAAAGAAGTCTTCGAAACCATCAACGTCTGCAGGCTGCGGTTCTTCTGTAGAATACTGCGTGCCAGCAAAAACCGTGTTATCCAAGTAGTCGTCGAGAGCGGTCTGAGCGTGAGCAGTGTAATCAGCGAGCACTGCCATACCCCACGCGCCGCCTTCAGCAGCCGTGCTCATCACGCGGATAGGCGTGTTAAACGCGGCAGCCAAAATACGCTGAGCTACCACAGGCGTGGTGAAAATGCCACCATGACCAACCAAAGAATCTACTCGCACTCCCTCATCTTTGGTCATCACGTCCATGCCCACTTTTACTGGGGAGAAGGCGGAGAAGAGCTGAGCGCGCATAAAGTTGCCCAGACTCATGCGGGCTTGAGGCCCGCGCGCGAACACAGGGCGACCTTCAGCCAGATTAACGAGGAATTCCCCCGAATAGAAGCAATAGTTGAGCAATCCGCCTGCGTTGGCATCGGTGCTGTCGGCAATAGCCGCATTAAACAGCGTGGAGAACAGCGTAGCGTTGTCTACAGGAGTTCCTGCAGCCGTTGCAAATTCACGGAATAAGCCCACCCATGCGTTCAGGTCGGAGGTGAAGTTATTCGCGTGAGACATGCCCGCTAAATCGCCTGCAGGTGTGGTGACCACGTCCACTTCTGGGTGGAGCGCTTTGAGCTTGTCTTCCAGCACAACCATGGCAAAGATGGAGGTTCCTGCAGACACGTTACCAGTGCGCACTCGTACGGAGTTGGTGGCTACCATGCCCGTTCCTGCATCACCCTCGGGTGGAGCGAGAACAGAACCAGCCTGTAAGCGTCCGCTTGGATCGAGTAGGCGCGCTCCTTCTTCAGTGAGTTCGCCCGCATTCTGGCCGGCGACGAGGACGGTTGGCAAAATCTCACGAATATTCCATGGCTGAGATGCCACATTGCTGAGTTGCTCGAATTGAGCTAGGAATTCTTCGTCGAAGTTGTGTGTATGTGGGTCGATTGGGAACATGCCCGACGCATCGCCCACTCCGAGTACTTTGCGGCCGGTGAGTTGCCAGTGTACGTAGCCAGACAGGGTGGTGAAGAAATCTACCTCAGGAACATGCTCTTCGTTATTGAGAATGGCTTGGTACAAGTGCGCGATAGACCAGCGTTCTGGGATGTTGAATTGGAAGAGTTCAGACAGCTGTTCGTGAGCTTCATGCGTATTGGTATTGCGCCAGGTGCGGAACGGAACAAGGAGCTCACCGTTCTTATTGAAGGCGAGGTAGCCATGCATCATGGCGGAGAAGCCCATGCGTGCAATACGAGTGAGCTCAACATCGTATGTTTCATGCACGCTGGCAACTAATTGTGCATATGCATCTTGCACGCCAGCCCATACTTCATCCAAACCGTAAGTCCATAATCCATTGTCTAAATGATTTTCCCACACATGGTCACCCTGAGCCAAGGTATTGTATTGCTCATCAATGAGAACAGCTTTAATGCGCGTAGAACCGAACTCTACGCCCAGAGAAATATTACCTGCAGCAATAGCTTCTTGTGCGCGTGCGATGTCCGTCATAGTCTTCACTCCGTCGTGTTAGATAATGCACTTCTTTATTCACACTGTAATGTGAACGTTCACATAACACATTTTACACTATAACGTTGTATTAATCAAATAAACACACGCTCAATCTAAACAATCAACAGCCCTCTACGAAAGCGTTGATGCACGCAAAACTAAACGAGGTTCAACAAGATACACGCAATCTGAGCCATCAAGAAGAGTGTATTCTTCTACGGAATCATCTTCATCGTCCTCAGCAGTATATCCCAACAGGTCAAGAACCAAACGCATGGCAATAGACCCAACCTTCTCATAGTTTGGGTTCACTGTTGTCAGCGGAGGTACCAAGCTTTCTGTTCCTGGCATATCGTCATAACCAATCACCTGCACATCGCCGGGAACATCTAAACCTGCTTCTAGCAAAGCTCTTCGAGCACCCATAGCAAGTAAATCATTAGCAGCCCATATCGCTGTATTTTTCATCACAGTCGAAGCATCTGCCTGCAACAAAGCAGTCAGCTTATCGTAACTGTTCATGCTTAACCAGTCACCAGCATCAATAACCTGCACGGTCAAACTGTTATGCTCACACGCACGCACACACGCATGGCAACGGGTATAAGCATCTCGCCACTGTTGCGGACCGCTAATATACAGTACGCGCTCTATGCCCGAAGCGCGCAGACCATGCACAATCTGCTCACTCACTGCATCTTGGTTCGTGGAAACAAACTTCACGCGCGACGAATCAAAATTGCGCGAACTGAGCTGCTGCATGCCCTCAGGAGCGGTAATAATCACGCGAGGAATATTCACATGACTTTCTACGGCCAGCGTAACCATCGCTTCTGTTGGCGCAACAATAACAACAGCTTCTACGCCGAGCTTAACGAAGCTTTCCTCTATCTCGCTAAAATCAGCGGGATTAAGACGTGATTCATCAACCGTTGCCACAGAAACGAAGAGATTACGGCTGCGCGCCATTCTTTCGATAGCCGAGATAGTAAGCAGAGGACCTGAGTATTGCGTTTGTGATGCAATAACGCCGATCATGCGGGTACGCTGCGTTTTGAGAGACTGCGCAGACAGCGATGGATGATAATTCAGCTGACGGATAGCTTCCTGAACCTTGCGACGGGTTGCTTCACGTACAGCAGGCGAATTATTAATAACTCGCGATACAGTTTGATACGAGACTCCAGCTTCCTTGGCTACATCGACAATGGATACTTTGCGTGTGCTCATATTATCCCAACTTCCAACTAATGCGATGATATGGTGTTGGACCATATTCTTGTATAGCGGCTCTGTGTGCTGCAGATCCGTAGCCTTTATTTTTCTCCCACGCATAGGCAGACCACTGCGGATTTTCGCGGGCTATGCGCATCATTTCATGATCGCGCTGTACTTTCGCATAAACAGATGCTGCTGCTACGCTTGCGCATTTTTGATCAGCTTTAACCTGCGTATATACGCGTGGAATAACGGGTATAGCAGGAGCGTTTAGCATCGATAGCGCGGGTGTTATATAGTCATGCGGGCCGTCCAAGATAACAGCAAGGCGCACGCGATCATAAAAGTCGTCAGGATACTTCTGAGCAAGCATATGCTCAACAGTATGTAAAGCACGCACAGCAGCTAAACCTAAACATGCCGCTATACCCCATTCATCAATTTCTTGATTACTGCACGAGCCTGTGCTTACAGCTGCAGCCCATGATTGCACAGGTTCTATGAGGGCTTCGCGTTTACGCTCGGTCAGTAGTTTCGAATCTTTCAGATCGTGAGGAATAGTATCGCTGCCAATACGAGCGGCTGGAAAAGCTGCAGCGCCAAGCGTTACTGGTCCTGCTAAACAGCCGCGGCCTACTTCATCGAGGCCAATAATCCACTGAGCACCTTGAGCTACAATTTCTGATTCATAATCCCACCTTGGAAGAGGGCTAGCCATTACAAGCCTGCACTTTCAAATGCTTGGCGGCCTGCGTTCAAAGTTTTCCAATCGGATGAAGGCCAGAAAACAGCCATCGCTACGCCTGTAACGGAACTAATGCGCACACAGCCTGAATTACCATCGTCTTGATGGAAGCGCGAATCAGCAGAATTTGAACGATTATCTCCCATAACAAAAACGCTATCGGGAGGAACAGTAACAGAAAAAGCTTCATCCGATGGCACAACACCTGGCTTCAAATACGATGATTCATCGATAGCTTGACCGTTTACTGTTACAGGCGCTCCCCCACCATCACAGGCCACCACATCGCCCGGCAAGCCAATAAGACGTTTCACGAGAAACAGTTTGCCGCTATCTATGCCAAAACTATGTGTGGAGCTGGCTGCTTCATTCATGTCTTGTGCGGTCAGCCAGTGCGAATTATCAGCAAAAACAATCACTTGACCGCGCTTTAAAGTTTGAGAAGAAATATTGAGATTATTGGTAATAATACGATCACCAATCATCAACGTGTTTTCCATCGAGGCGGAGGGAATAATAAAAAGACCGAAAACAACAAAACGCAGCACTAAAACTATAGCCATAGGCACAACGAAATAGAATAACCAATCTAGCGCTCCCATAAGGCGGCGTTCGCTTGCTCGATAGTGCCGTTCACCTGTGCTATGTGCAGGAATATAGTTCTCACGACGAGAATGTTTGGCTGTGCTCATATTGGTCTCCACTGTGCTTCGCCTCTTACGAAAATAAAGAAACCCGAGGTAGAGCCCCGGGTTTCTCTCCATCTCGCTTACTTTGCAGAGTTGTCGCGGCGCTCAACAATACGAGCAGCCTTACCGCGCAAGTTGCGCAAGTAGTAGAGCTTTGCGCGACGTACCTTACCCTTACGTACCAATTCAATAGAATCGATAGATGGGGAATGTACTGGGAAGCGACGCTCTACGCCAACACCGAAGGAAACCTTACGAACGATGAAGGTTTCACGCAAGCCAGCACCCTGGCGACCAATAACGACGCCCTGGAATGCCTGAATACGGGAGTTGTTACCTTCCTGAATCTTTACGTTCACCTTAACGGTGTCGCCTGGACGGAATGCAGGAATGGAATCTGCAGCCTTGAGCTGCTTAGCTTCGAATGCTTCAATAGCGTTCATTGTAATCCTCGTACGCCGCCACATATCAGCGTTAAGTCTGGGAATAATACGCTTGGTATATTCCTCGTTCTCCTTTGCAAGTTTGCTTGCAAAGAGGCCAGTCTGCTCATAGCTAGAGCGAGCTAGGTTTGTAGCTAGGCTCATAGCTTGGCTTAAGCTAGGCTTGAGCCGGCTGAACTAGCTTGAGCTAGACCTAGTGAGTGGCGCATCTATGTGGCAATGCTTCCACTCGGCACATACAAGTTGCTAGTATACACTAAAGCACTGAAGAAATCGGTGTTCACGACCTCTTCAGTGCTTGTGTGCTGAGTACATATGGTCTATATGCTGTTACTTTGACTCATGGTAAGACTTTTCGGTGTTCACGCCCCATACATTGGACTTGTCTTCGCGACCAGTCTTAATGTTCTCCACAGCTTCAATCGATGTTGCCATCGAATGATCCTGGTTATTGTAGTGGTGTTGTCCGTTACGTCCTACGCAGTACACATTGCTTAAGGAATCAATCCAACCGGTTAGCTCATCGATGCGATCGTAGGTATCGAAGTATGCTGGATATGCCTTAGGAACGAGTTCGCGGTGAGCATCAAGCACATCATCTGCACTTTCAATAATGCGCATAGATCGGAAGAGCA
>ERZ506793.283-NODE-283-length-18950-cov-19.8156_pt1 | contig 18950 bp, 15 predicted proteins | sample MGYA00512571_ERZ506793 | MGnify/ENA metagenome assembly ERZ506793
ACAAAAGCCTGAAGTTCTGACCATCGATATTCGCTAAGAGGAGAGGAGAACTAGAAAATGGCAAAAGTTACGTATGATGCAACTGGCAGCCGCAAAAGCTCTGTTGCCCGTGTTCGCCTTGTTCCGGGCGAAGGCAAGATCGTTGTAAACGGCCGTGAACTGAGTGAATATTTCGGCCTGAAGACCCTGGAACTGGTTGTTCGGCAGCCGCTGGACACCACTGAAACCCTGGGCAAATATGATGTACTGGCCAACGTTGTTGGTGGCGGCATCTCCGGCCAGGCTGGTGCAATCCGTCATGGTATTGCCCGTGCCCTGCTGAAAGTGGACGCTGACTTCCGTCCCCTGCTGAAGAAAGCCGGCCTGCTGACCCGCGATCCTCGGGAAAAGGAACGCCGCAAGTACGGTCTGAAAAAAGCAAGAAAGGCTTCCCAGTTCTCCAAACGGTAATTTTCCGTTCCGGATTATGGAAAGTGCAAAACGCATCTCCTGCGGGAGGTGCGTTTTTTGTTCTTCTGCAAAAAAAGGACCTGCCCCGGATCGTGGGGCAGGTCTTTTCCATCGGCCGCTGACAGCTGACCGTTGACCGTTGAAAAAAGGGGCCGTCCAGGCCCCTTTTTTACTTGTTCTTCTTCGCTTTCACTTCGTCCATGTATTCGTTCATGATCTTTACGGCACAGTAGTCGCCGCACATGGAGCAGTATTCTTCGCTGTTCTTGTTCTTGGCGGCCCGGATGGCTTTGGCTTTTTCCGGATCGATGGCCAGGCTCAGCTGTTTGTCCCAATCCAGTACTTTCCGGGCTTTGGCCATGGCCAGATCCTGGGCTACGGCAGAGGGCAGCCCTTTGGCCACGTCAGCCGCATGGCCGGCGATCCGGGCGGCCACGACCCCTTCCCGGACATCGTTGATGTCCGGCAGGCCCAGGTGTTCCGCCGGGGTCACATAGCACAGGAAGTTGGCGCCGGTGAAGGCGGCCAGGGTGCCGCCGATGGCGGAGGTGATGTGGTCATAGCCGGGAGCGATATCGGTGACCAGAGGCCCCAGCACATAGAAGGGAGCGCCATGGCAGATCCGTTTCTGGAGCTGCATGTTGGTGGCAATCTGGTTGTAGGGGACGTGGCCCGGTCCTTCCACCATGACCTGTACGCCCTTGGCCCAGGCCCGCTGGGTCAGTTCGCCCAGGTTCAGCAGTTCCTGGATCTGGGTCCGGTCGGTGGCGTCCGCCAGGCAACCGGGACGGCAGCCGTCGCCCAGGCTGATGGTCACGTCATATTTGGCACAGATGTCCAGGATTTCATCGTAGAATTCGTAGAAGGGGTTTTCCTTCCCGTTGTGGAGCATCCAGCCGGACAGGAAGGAACCACCCCGGCTCACAATGTCCATTTCCCGGCCTTCACTGATCAGGTTGTGGAGGCACTGGCGGGTGAGGCCGCAGTGCATGGTCATGAAGTCAGCCCCGTCTTTGGCCTGCTGTTCCACCACGGTGAAAATGTCGTTCTTGTCCATTTCGGTCACTTTGCCATGAGCTTTGATGGCCTGTACCGTGGCCTGGTAGATGGGAACCGTACCCACCATGACGGTGGAATGTTCGATGATGGCCTTCCGGGAGGCATCGATGTTGTTCCCGGTGGAAAGATCCATGACCGCATCCGCACCGGCGTCGATGGCCGCTTTCAGTTTGTCCAGTTCCGGAGCGGGATCCGGGAAAGCGGAAGAAGTACCGATATTGGCGTTGACTTTGGTGGAAAGGCCTTCGCCCACCCCCCGGGGAACCAGGTTCTTATGGTTGATGTTGGCTGGGATGCAGATGGTGCCTTTGGCCACTCCGTCCCGGATGAATTCGGGGGTGACTCCCTCCTGGCGGGCTACTTCCGCCATCTGGTCAGTGATTTTTCCCTGCAGCGCAGCTTGTCTTTGGGTCAGCATAAAACATATCCTCCTTCATGGATGCAAAAAGGGCCGCTTCCCTGGGAAAAGGAAAGCGGCCCGACAAAACAGCCTTACCACTTTCCTTCGGCGGTATTAACCGCATCAGGTTCAAAGGGTCGACCGTCAGGTCTCTCAGCGATAGCGCCCCTAGTGATGCTTCAACTTTAACAAAAAAACGAAAAGAATGCAACAGGAAAATTCAAAATGTACTCTTGGGAGTTGTTAGACAATTCATAATAAATTGTCTACAAATAAGAAAAAATTTATTTGAGATTCTGTTCATTTTGATATATAATTATAGGCGACTAGGGGGACTATGGAAGTCTTACTATCGTAGTCAGTATCTCTTAGAAAGAGGGGCTATTTAAATGAAAAAAATGAAGACAATGGATGGCAACACCGCGGCCGCATATGCTTCTTATGCGTTTACGGAAGTTGCAGCGATCTACCCGATCACTCCTTCTTCTCCTATGGCAGAAGCAAGTGATGAATGGGCTTCTCATGGCAAGAAGAACATTTTCGATCGCCCGGTACAGATCATGGAAATGCAGTCCGAAGCTGGTGCAGCTGGTGCTGTGCACGGTTCTCTGGCTTCCGGTGCTCTGACCACGACCTACACCGCATCCCAGGGCTTGCTGCTGATGATCCCGAACATGTACAAAATCGCTGGCGAACTGCTGCCCGCCGTTTTCGACGTTGCAGCCAGAGCTTTGGCTACCAGCTCTCTGAACATCTTCGGTGACCACAGTGACGTTATGGCTTGCCGTCAGACCGGCTTTGCCATGCTGGCAGAAAGCGGCGTTCAGGAAGTTATGGACCTGACCGCAGTTGCTCACCTGTCCGCCATCAAAGGCCATGTGCCTTTCCTGAACTTCTTCGATGGGTTCCGTACTTCTCACGAAATCCAGAAGATCGAACTGCTGGACTATGATGAACTGAAAAAACTGGTTGACTACGATGAACTGAAGAAATTCCGTGAAAATGCGCTGAACCCGGATCATCCTGTTATCCGTGGTACCAACCAAAACCCGGATATCTACTTCCAGACCCGTGAAGCTGTAAACAAATACTACGAAGCTCTGCCGGAAATCGTAGAAGGCTACATGAACGAAATCAGCAAGCTGACCGGCCGTGACTACAAACTGTTCAACTACACCGGTGCTCCCGATGCAGAAAACGTTGTTGTCATCATGGGTTCCGGCGCTCAGACTGTTGAAGAAGTTGTCAAGATCCTGAACGCTCAGGGTGAAAAAGTCGGCGTACTGAACGTACATCTGTACCGTCCGTTCTCCGCCAAACACTTCTTCCAGGCTATGCCCGCAACCGTAAAACGGATTGCTGTTCTGGACCGGACCAAGGAAGCTGGTTCCAACGGTGAACCTCTGTACCTGGATGTCCGCGACATCTACTACAACAAGGCTGAACGGCCTCTGATCATTGGCGGCCGGTACGGCATGGGTTCCAAGGAATTCTATCCTGGCGATGCTCTGGCTGTGTTCGACAACCTGAAGGCTGCTGAACCGAAAGACCACTTCACCGTAGGCATTGTGGACGATGTGACCAACACCTCCCTGCCGAAGGAAAAGACCCTGGACATCACCCCGAAAGGCACCATCTCCTGCAAATTCTGGGGCCTGGGTTCCGATGGTACCGTTGGTGCCAACAAGAGCGCCATCAAGATCATCGGCGACAAGACCGACATGTACGCACAGGGCTACTTCGCTTACGACTCCAAGAAGTCCGGCGGTATCACCGTATCCCACCTGCGTTTCGGCCATACTCCGATCCATATGCCGTTCCTGATCAACTTCGCTGACTATGTTGCTGTACACAATCCTTCTTATGTACATCGTTACAACGTAGCCTCCGGCCTGAAAAAAGGCGGCGTGTTCCTGCTGAACTGCCCCTGGAACGCTGAAGAACTGGACAAGGAACTGCCTGGCCAGCTGAAACGTTACCTGGCAACCAACGACATCAAATTCTACACCATTGATGCTGTGAAGATCGCCTCCGAAATCGGTCTGGGCGGCCGTATCAATATGATCATGCAGGCTGCATTCTTCAAACTGACCGGCGTTATCCCCGTGGATGATGCTGTGAAGTATCTGAAGGAATCCATTGTCACCTCCTATGGCAAGAAAGGCCAGAAGGTCGTTGACATGAACAACGCTGCTGTTGATCAGGGCGTCAATGCCATCAACAAGGTGGAAATCCCCGCTGCATGGGCTGATGCAAAAGACGAAGACCTGTACCAGAAGACTGGCAACGAATTCGTCGACAACATCATGATCCCCATGAACGAACAGGAAGGCGACAGCCTGCCGGTCAGCGCTCTGATGGGCCAGGCCGACGGTACCTTCCCCTCCGGTACTGCTGCTTATGAAAAACGCGGTATTGCCATCAACGTTCCTGAATGGAACATTGAAAACTGCATCCAGTGCAACCAGTGCGCCATCATGTGCCCGCACGCTGCCATCCGTCCGTTCCTGCTGACTGACGAAGAAGTCAAGAACGCTCCGGAAGGTCTGCAGACCAAACCGGCTCTGGGTGCAAAAGGCCTGAACTTCTGCATCACCGTCAGCCCGATGGACTGCCAGGGCTGCTCCAACTGCGTGGATGCCTGCCCGGGCATGAAAGGCAACAAGGCTCTGGCCATGAAGCCGTTCGCTACCCAGGAAGGCCGCGCTCCCATCTGGGATTATGTTGTGAACAAGGTTGCTCCGAAAGCCAACCCCATGACCACCGCTACGGTGAAGGGTTCTCAGTTCGAACAGCCGCTGCTGGAATTCTCCGGTGCCTGCGCAGGCTGCGGCGAAACTCCGTATGCCAAACTGGTAACCCAGCTGGTAGGCGACCGTATGATGATTGCCAACGCTACGGGCTGCTCCTCCATTTGGGCTGCTGCTGCTCCTTCCATGCCGTACACCACCAACCACAAGGGCCATGGTCCTGCCTGGGCCAACTCCCTGTTCGAAGACAACGCTGAATACGGTCTGGGTATGTACCTGGGCGTAAAAGCTGTCCGGGATCGTCTGGTTGATGAAATGAAGGCTGCTGAAGCTGTTGCTTCCGCTGACCTGAAGGCTGCCATGGAAGACTGGATCGCCAACAAAGATGAAGGCGAAGGCTCTCGTGCCCGCGCTGAAAAACTGGTTGAACTGCTGGAAGCTGAAAAAGCCGGCAAACCGGAACTGGAAGCTCTGTATGAAAACAAACAGTTCTTCGTGAAACGGTCCCAGTGGATCTTCGGCGGCGACGGCTGGTCCTACGATATCGGTTACGGCGGTCTGGATCATGTCCTGGCTTCCGGCGACGATGTAAACGTTATGGTATTCGATACCGAAGTTTACTCCAACACCGGCGGTCAGTCCTCCAAGTCCACTCCTGAAGCTGCTGTGGCTCAGTTCGCCGCATCCGGCAAACGGACCAAGAAGAAGGACCTGGGCATGATGGCCATGACCTATGGCTATGTATATGTGGCTCAGATCAACCTGGGCGCTGACAAGAACCAGGCTCTGAAGGCCATCCGGGAAGCTGAAGCTTACCATGGTCCTTCCCTGATCATCTGCTACAGCCCCTGCATCAACCACGGCATCAAGAGAGGCATGCAGCACTCCTTCCTGGAAGCCAAGGCTGCTGTTGACTGCGGTTACTGGAGCTGCTTCCGGTACAACCCGACTCTGAAGGCTGAAGGCAAGAAGTCCTTCTTCCTGGACAGCACCAAGACTCCGAACTTCGATGAATTCGAAAACTTCCTGAAGGGCGAAGTACGGTATGCATCCTTGGCCAAAGGGTTCCCTGACATTGCAGAAGCTCTGTATGCCAAGACCAAGAAAGACGCTGAAGAACGTCTGGCCGGCTATGTAAAACTGGACGCTGAATAAGCCTCGTTTCTTCAAAATCTCCTGTCACGAAAGTGACAGGAGATTTTTTTTTGCACTAAAATGTTCAGAATGTTGCATATTTCCATAGTGAACTGGTGAAAACAGCTGAGATGTGGTAAAATCAAAATGTATACCAATTTCATCAACCAATAGAACAATGGAACGCAAACTGCGGAGGAGATCATTTTGGTTCAGCTATTCTTGTTTTTAGGCGGTATTTCTCTTTTCCTGTACGGCATGCAGATGATGGGCGACGGCCTGCAGCAGGCGGCAGGAGCCAGGCTCCAGAAGATCCTGGGGCAGCTGACGAAAAAGACCATCTATGGGGTGGCTTTGGGGGCAGGGGTTACGGCAGTGCTCCAGTCTTCCAGTGCCACCACGGTGATGACCGTGGGTCTGGTGAACGCCGGGCTCATGAACCTGGAACAGGCTTTTGGGATTGTCATGGGGGCCAACATCGGGACCACCATGACCGCCCAGTTGATTGCCTTTAACCTGACTGATTACATCACCCTGATCATTGCCATCGGGTTCGTCATGCAGATCGTGTGCAAGAAACGGACACTGAAAAATCTGGGGGCGGTGCTCCTGGGCTTCGGAATCCTGATGCTGGGCATGAGCATGATGAGCAATGCAGTGACCCCTCTCCGGCAGGATCCCCGGATCGTGGATATCCTGGGCAAATTCTCCACCCATCCTCTTATGGGGCTGCTCACCGGTCTGGTGATGACCCTGGTGATCCAGTCCTCCTCCGCCACCATCGGTATCCTGATGGCCATGGCCAGCCAGGGCCTGATTCCCCTGGAAGGGGCCATTCCCGTTATCCTGGGTGACAACATCGGTACCTGCATCACTGCCGTCCTGGCTACTCTCCAAAGCGGACTGAATGCCAAGCGGGTGGCCTGCTCCCACGTGATGTTCAACCTGTGCGGGAGCATCATCGCCCTGATCCTTCTGCCCTTTTTCATTTCCTTTGTAAAGGATATTTCTCCAGCCGGGAACATCGGCCGGCAGATTGCCAATGCCCATACCACCTTTAACTTGGTGAATACCTGTATTTTCCTGCCTCTGGCGCCTTACTTCACCCGGTTCATCAAAAAACTGATGCCCGGGGAAGAAAACGACATTTCCTATCAGCCCAAGTACCTGGACAAAAACGTGCTGAATACTCCGGCCGTGGCTCTGGGACTGGCTGCCAAGGAAGTGGTCCGGATGGGGGATCTGGCCCTGGAGAACATCCGGAAATCCTTTGCCTGTGTGGACAACTACAACAAGAAAGATGTGGATTTCATCCTGGAGCATGAACCGGTGATCGACAGTCTGGAAGAGGCCATTACCGTGTATCTCACCAAGATGAGCGAAAAGAACATGACCAAGGAGATGTCCAATCTCCACACTGGCCTGATCCATGCCTGCAATGACATCGAACGGATCGGGGACCATGCGGAAATCATTGCCAAACGGGTCCGGAGCATGCGGGAAGACGGCACCACCTTCTCTCCCGAAGCCAACCGGGAAATGAAGGAACTGGAAGTCCTGGTGGTGTCCGCCGCCACCAAGGCTATCAAGGCCCTGGAAAACAATGACAAGGACCTGGCCCGGGAATCCCTGGACTTCTCCCATCAGGTCAAGATCAAGCAGAAGGCCATGCGGAAGAGCCATGTGGAACGGCTGAACGAAGGGGTCTGCACCCCGGAAACCGGATTTGTGATGCTGGAACTGCTGATCAACATGAAACGGGTCAGCGACCACAGCAAGAACATTTCTCAGCTGGTGCTGGGGGACTTCTAAGAGGATGTGAAAAATACTTTTTTCACATCCTGTCACTAGTCACTAGCCGATGGTAAGAATTTGCAAGCAAATTTTAATGATTTTGTAGCATCAAAAGGACCTGCCTTTTAGCGGCGGGTCCTTTCCATAAGCTGCAGACTAGTGACTAGAGACTAGTGACTGCAAAAAAGGAGGCACACATGAACATCACTGTCTATTTGGGGGCGAACCCGGGAAACCGGCCTGAATACGCCCGGTATGCCTATGAACTGGGCCGGTGGATCGCCATTCACGGCCATACCCTGGTCTATGGGGGCAGCCGTACCGGTCTTATGGGAAACCTGGCTGACGGGGCCCTGGAACAGGGCGGCCGGGTGATTGGCGTGGAACCCCGGTTCTTCATGGAAAAGGAACTCCAGCATGAAGGCCTTACGGAACTGATCGTTACCGAGAATATGGCCCAGCGGAAACAGAAGATGCTGGAACTGGGAGATCTGTTCCTGGCCTTTCCCGGGGGTATCGGAACCCTGGAAGAAATCAGCGAAATCATGAGCCTGAACAAGCTGGATATGATGCCCAAACCTTTTGCCTTCCTGGATTACGAAGGCTACTGGCAGCCCATGAAGACCCTGTTGGACCGGATGGCCGGAGAAGGGTTTGTGTGGAAAGAATGGGTGGAAAAAATTCCGTTTATCAGGGATCTGGGAGAACTGGAGCGGTACTGCGGCGAAAGAAAATAGGGGAAAGCGGAATCAATGGACTCCGGCTGCCCCGCACGGTACCGGAGGGCCGTACGCCGGGCGGCCCGCAAAATACTTCTTTCTCTTGACATAAATCCAAAACTGTAATATACTATATTAGTAATCTATTTGCGGAAGTAGCTCAGTGGTAGAGCATCACCTTGCCAAGGTGGGGGTCGCGAGTTCGAATCTCGTTTTCCGCTCCATACGGAATCAAAGGGCTGTTGCTGAGGCAACGGCCCTTGTTTTGTTCCAGTCCGGCAAAAAGCCGGCTTTCTTCAGATGGAGACTGGTGACTGCAGACGAGTGATTGCCTCTGGCTAAAAAATCCACCTTGCCGCCTTGCCTTTCCTGTATCTTTAGGGTAGACTTAAAGTTGAATGAGAAAAGGAGACGCATTATGGGAACCTGTACGGTAGCTATCCTGACGAAAAATGAAGAAAAACACATCCTGGCTGCCCTGGATTCCGCCCGCCCCTGTGCCGATCAGCTGCTGGTGGTGGATTCCGGAAGCACGGATCATACCGTGTCCCTGGCCCGGGAGGCCGGAGCGGAAATCGCCTTCCGGGAATGGGATGAGGACTTTGCCGCTCAGCGGAATTTTGCTCTCTCCCAGGCCAAGGGAGACTGGATCCTGTATCTGGATGCCGATGAACGGCTGACCCCGGCGCTGGTGGAAAAAATCAATGCCATTAAAAAAGGAAACCAGGACCATCAGTATTCCTTCAAACGGATCAACATAGCCTTCGGCCATGAATTCCATCATGGAGCCTTCAGCCCGGACCGGGTGAAGCGGCTGTTTCCCCGGGAAAAAGTCTGCTGGGTGGGAAAAGTCCACGAACGGCCGGAATGTCCAATGCCGGTGACGGAGCTGGGAGAATCCCTTCACCATTACACCTATGATTCCTTTGCCCAGTGGTGGAACAAGGCCGGCCATTATACCTCCCTGTGGGCAGAAGAAGCCCGGGAACGGGGCAAAAAGGCTACGGCCCGGACCGCTGCCGGACATGCCCTGCTGGGGATGGTGAAAGCCTATGTGCTGGAAGGCGGGTTCCTGGAAGGGAGCATGGGATTCATTGCAGCGCTTCAGCACGGGATCTATACCGCCATGAAGTACATGAAACTGGCGGAGCTTTGCAGCAGAAAGTGACAAGACCCATCAAACAGCAAAAGAGGTGACAGAAATGGACGAGATTTCCATTGTCCTGGCTTCTGATGACAATTACGCCCAGCACGGGGCGGTGGCCTGTGCCTCCATCCTGGCCAACCACCGGGGGGAACGGCCCATCCATTTTTACTATTTTGACGACGGCATCAGCGAAGAGAAACAGGCAGGCATTGCCGCAACGGTGACCGATCTGCAAGGGTCCATTACCTTCATCCCCACAGTCGGGAAAGAAATCCAGGCCCATACCAGCGGGCATGTGAACCGGGCCGCCTATTTGCGGCTGCTGATTCCGGAGCTGGTACCCCAGGCGGTGCACCGTGTGATCTATCTGGATACGGACCTGGTGGTGCTGGATGATATCCAGGAACTGTGGGAAATGGATCTTCAGGGGAAACCGGTGGGAGCCGTGCCTGACCTGGGTATCCTGGCTTCTTCCCGGATGCGCCGGCAGAAGGAAGAGACCCTGGGAATCCAAGAGGGAAAACTGTATTTCAATTCCGGGGTCATGGTCATGGACCTGGAAGCCTGGCGGGAAAAGCAGTACGGGGACCAGGTGATCCGGTGTGTGGAAGAGGGAAACTTCCGCCACCACGACCAGGATGGGCTGAACAAAGTGTTCCAGGACAACTGGCGGCCCCTGCCCCTCCGGTGGAATGTGATTCCACCGGTGTTCACCCTGCCGGTGAAGGTGCTGAAAAAATCCCGCTGGCGGAACCTGGCCCTGGAAGCCCTGGAGCGGCCGGCGGTGTTCCATTGGGCGGGGCGGTACAAACCCTGGGAATTTGCGCCCCGAGGACGGTTTAACGAAGGCTATTACACGTATCTGGCCCAGACGGCGTTCGCCGGGGTATCCATGCCCCAGCCGGGCCGGGATATGAAGGGGAAATCCATCACCCGCCAGGAAATCCGGCTGAAGCTGGCGGAATTGTGGAAGAAACTGTTTTAAGGAAGTTGGGGAAAAAACGTGGAGATCAATGAAGCCAATCGTCTGCAGTGGCTGCTGGCAGCAGCCACCAACCTGTATCTGTTCTTTTTGTGCAGTACCAAATGGAATGCGGGATACAGCATCAGCGGGGGAATCCTGGCGGTCCTGATTTTGTGGTTCTATCTGAAAAAAAGAAAAAAATTCCAGTGTGCCTCCAGGCTTTTTTTTACGGTCTATGGGATCTTTATGGCTGGGGTGCTGCTTGCTTCTTGTCTGACAGGGGACAAACCGTCCATCCATGTGGCCCAGAAATTTTTATCCTACTCGGTTCCCATGTGGCTATTGTATCTGATCCTGCAGCAGGTGCATTCCATCCGGCAGGCATCACTGCCAGGAATGGTCATTGGATCGTGGGTACTGCTTGGAGCCTCGGTGCGGGAATTGTGGACCAGTCCAGGGAAAGACCGGTTGTGCGGTTCTTTTGCCTCAGCCAATAATTTTGCCGTGGTCTTGGAAGCCATTTTGCCTTTTCTGTGGATGCAGGTCTGGGCCTTGCGGAAAAACAAAAAAAGTCCGGCATTTTTGCTGACTCTCATCACCAGTATCGGACTCACCGGCTGTCTGTTGCTCAGTGCTTCACGGGGAGGCATTGCCGGGTTTCTGTTGGGATTTGTCGGGGTTGTCATCCTGAAAGGAATCCAGAAAACCACCTGGGGCCTGAAAAAAAGAGTGGGGGTATTGCTGCTCACAGGCTGTCTGGCAGCAGGGGCTCTGTTTGCCGCAACTCTTCGGTACCAGCATCGTTCTTATGATTCAGAGAGACTCCTCCTTCTGCAGTCGGCCTATGCCATGTGGCAGGACAACAAACTCTACGGTGTGGGGTTCCAGCGCTGGAACCAGGTCTATCGGTCCGGGTATATCCTTCCCGGAGCCAAAGAACCCACCTTATCCCTGCCGCACAATAATATCGCCAATTTTTTCTCGGGAACGGGCGTGCTGGGCGGAACAGGATACCTGCTTTTTACCTTTGGTTCTTTGGGAGTCCTGCTTTGCACCCTTCGGAAGCAGCCGGCCAATGAGTATGCCCAGATGATGTTTTGGGTTTGGATTGCCATTTTTGTCCATGGAATCGTTGACAACAGTCTTTACGCAAAATTCAATACCCGGTTGTATTTTGCCATGTGGGGTATTCATCTGGCTGCAGTGTTAAATGTTGGAAGGAAGGTTTGTTGAAATGAATCATTTTTACCATTATGTAATCAGCGCCAAAAGCGTAACAAAACGCCGCCAGGCACAGATTGAACGATTTGCAAAATGGGGAATGCAGCCGCAGTTCTTCGATGCGATTATGGGAAATCAGTTGTCTGAAGAAGAATTAGATAAACTGTCAGCTACAGAGGGATTGCTGACTTTGGGGGAAATTGGCTGTGCTCTTTCCCATCTCGGAGTTTACCAGAAATTATTGGACAGTCAGGAAAAGTGCGTCTATGTTTTTGAAGATGATGCCAAAATGACGGATGAATTTATAAAGCTTCAGCCGAAAATCCAACAATTTATGGAAGAACAGAGTGAGCCGACAGTTTTGGTCCTTTGTACCATTATCGGACATAAAAAAAGTATACGGAAAATCAGTCCGGATGTTTCCATTATGAAATGTTTGGCAGGAATCAGCGCCTATGCCTACGTATTGAACAGAAAAGCAGCTGAAAATCTTTTGAAAGCACAGATGCCGGTTAAAATAGAACTGGATGCTTGGGCTATTTATCAAAAATTGGGCTTTATCCGTCTTTATTGTTTGAGCAAGGATGTTGTACAATTGGATGAAGCATTGGATAAAGATTCCATTATCGACAATATATCCGATCGATTTGTGCGGGACCGTCAGAAAGTAAAAATTTTAAAGGACAAGCATGTCAAAAATTGGTACAGGCATCTGTCTACCTCTGAAAAAATCCGTTTCTTTGGGCGCCGGATTAGCCGACACATTAAAGAACTGTACTATGAAAACAGTGAAAAATGACTTATAAAAACATATTTATCGATGGTATTATGCATATGGGAGATATGATCATGACCGCCTCCGTGTTCCCGGTGCTCCGGAAACACTGTCCGGAGGCACGGATCACCTATCTCTGCAGCGCCAACCTGGCTTTTGTGGCAGAACTGCTGGAAGGGGTGGATGAAGTCATCCCCTACAGCTATGCCAGCGGAGGCGGGTACGGGGATGTGTGGCGGATCGGGCGGAATCTGTCCCGACGCCATTTTGACCTGGGGATTTCTCTGGACCCCCGGGAGCGGGTGACTCTGATGAAATGGTTTGCCCGGATTCCGGAGCGGGTCAGCATGGAACAGGCCCTGGGATGGAAACTGGGGTGGGAAAAATGGTTCTATACCCGGGACCTGGAACTGCCGGAGGGCTGGTCCTATCAGGAACATTCCATGGCCGCCAGCTTCCAGCAGATGATGCGGGGCTTTTTTGGAGATCCTTCTGTGGAATTCATCCCGCCCCGACTGAAACCCATGGCAGCGGAACAGGAGCAGTGGACCCAATCGCTGCTGGCCAAGGCACCGGCGGGAGAAAAGAAAATCGCCCTGTGTATCCAGACCACTTCCCGGACCAAAGACTGGCCAGTGGAAAAGTTCAGCCAGGTCTGTGACTGGCTGGTGGAAACCTATGGAGCCACCCTTTATCTGACGGGCATTCCTTCTCACCAGGAACGGGGAGAAGCCATCCTCCAGGGCATGAAACACCGGGAAAAAGTGGTGGATCTGATCGGAAAAACCAGCTTCCTGGAGCTGACGGCTTTGCTGGGCCATATGGATCTGCTGCTGACCCTGGATACCGGGACAGCCCATATTGCCGCCGCAGCCGGGTGCCCGGTGGTGACCCTCTTTACCTTTAATTCCCCGGTCATCTATCGGGCTCCGGGAAAATACAGCGCCGGTGTCAGCGGGCATTTGCCCTGTTCCGGCAAACACATCTGCATCGGTCCCAGCCGGTGTCCCAAATCGGATTGTGTGGATGCGGTGACTGTTCCCATGGTGGAAGTAGCCATTGAAAAACTATTTCAGGAGACAGCATGAAAACATTTGAACCGGGCTTTTTTGCCCTGGAAAATTTTATCGTAAAACAGGAAACCTTTGATGCACGGGAACCCCAGGCCGGGGAGCCCTGGCATGTGGCCTACAATGTGAATGACCCCTTTTTCCGGATCATGGGGGCCTCCATGGTATCCGTACTGGAAAACAATCCGGATCATCCTTTTGTGTTCCATCTTTTTACCGATGGCTACAGCCGGGACAATGCGGAAAAGATCCGGCAGCTGGCGGAGAAATGGCACTGCCGGTGCACCCTGTATGAACTGGATATGGAACCCTTCCAGGATTTCCATGTGAAGGTGGCCCGTTTTTCCCGGATTACCTACGGCCGGCTGTACATGGCCAAGGTGCTGAAAAAAGAAACGGACCGGTTCCTGTATCTGGATGCAGATACCATGGTGATCCGGCCTCTGGAGGAACTGTTTGCCCTTCCGCTGGAAGGCAAGGCCATGGGGGCCGTTTCGGAGCGGCCCAAAGATGCGGCCTACCGGGGCGGGTATCTGAAACTGAAGAACGGGAAGTACTTCAACGACGGCATTATGATCATCAATATCCCGGAATGGGAAAAACAGGGAATCACCGAAAAAGCCTTTTCCTTCCAGAAGGAACCCCGGGAACGGTTCCTGGGCCAGAGCCAGGATGTGCTGAACCTGACCTTCGATGGAACCAACCTGTTCCTGCCCCCTGTTTACAACGAATTCGGCGGGGGAGAGGATGACCAGGGGCATGGGGTGATCATCCACTGGACCGGCCGCCGGAAGCCCTGGCAGATGGTGCTGGCACCCTTTGATGCCCAGTGGCGGCAGTACAATGCCCTTTCCCCCTGGGAAACCATCACCAATACCCTTCCCATCAAAAAGCCGGAAAACTACCACGACTTCAAGCAGTGGGCCAAATACCGGAAAAAAGAAAGCCTGGCAGACTATTTGTTAGGCATGGGGTGGTATGCGATTCTGAAGATGCGGTATAAAATGTAAAAAATAAGCTGTCCCTATTGTGGGACAGCTTGTTTTTTATACGTTTTTTAAGTATTTTTGTCGTATGTGATAATATTTCCGTTGTTTTTTCAGCAGGAAACCCAGAATTTTTTTCTCCGCCTGCTGTCTGGAATGCAACCATAAAAACTGAAAATGACTGGCTTTTATGAGGATCACTTGGTCAAAGATATCAGGATGTTTCAAATCACAAGCACGAACAGTGATTTTTCTGGATTCTGGAGATAGGCACAATTGTCCAGTTTGGGAAATCCTAGCCCCCTGGGCATTACCTAAAATCTCCCAATAGACCTTTCTTTTGGGAAAAGACTGGTACGTCTCTAATTGTACACTAGAAGTATCAGGGTTCAGCATACCATGGTAGAGAAAGTTGTCTTGATAGGTAATTTTGAGCAATGGGGCCAGAAAGGTATCTGATATTGCTTGTGCAAAAAACTCACATTCCGCCAGACCGCAGTCTGCAGGTGCGTCATGAAGTTGAATCCTGCACCTTCGAATTTTGTGAGTTTCCGGTAAATGAATTTCCAGAGGCTTACCCTGCAGAGGAAGGGGACCTATTTCTTGAGTGAACCCATCATCCAGCCTGATAATAAGTTTTGGAATGGGAACAGGATTTTTCATAGCACCAAATATACGCAAAAATCGAAGCTGGTGAGAAGAATCCCATTGAAACAAGATTTCTTTTTTTGAATCATCTGGAGAAGGAACCCAGCAATCACCAGTAAAAACAGGTTCTCTTGAACCAATATCCCTGGTATCATACAACCGAAAGTTTTGAAGTTTACTAGAAGATTCCTGGTTAGAGGAAGCCGTTATTTTTGCTTGATAGGAAAAGCTGTCAGTACGTCTTTCCCAAAAAACTTTATCCCCATTGATGATCTGTTCTGCTTGATGCCAGGCTGCCTGGGAACGGTGACAGCACAAAGCATGGAAAAGAAGATTGTTGTGCAGGAAACAGGTGGCTGTATTTCGGGTAATGGGGAATCGGACCCTTTGATTCCATTGATAGATAGAACGGCCTATCAATGTGGTGGACAAGGCTTTTTCTTCGGGCCTTTGGGTGGAAGAAAGAAATGGGGCGTAGAAATCCCGGACTGTTTCATAGGCCGTGCTGTAGGCGAAACCTTTGAATACCTGTGGATGATAGTTGTTGCCAGGTGTCTGGAGAATTTTCCCCATTTCTTTTTCAAAGCAAAGAGACAGCATCCGATGATCAGCATGAGTATCATAATCCACACAGAAAATCATATCTGGCTGCAGAGTCCAAAGCAACAGGGAAAGATCCTGGCAGTAATTGGAAACAGTATAAGAGTGATGGACTTTCTTTTGTTGCCAGATAAATTCAGGATGGGAAGGTAATCCATAAGTTGCAGAGTGACCACCATGAGATTTTGTGACTTTTCCAGTATGGTAAATATGGCTGGTTCTATCTTCATTAGAAGTATCTCCATATCCCAGAAAATAAACTTGTTTTTCTGGAATCCCCAGACAGGCAGCGGATTTCAATGCTTCTGTAAGTCTTGTCCTGGCTTGGAAAAGAAAATCTCCATTGGTGGCAAAGCAGAGAAAAACTTGAGCACCCCGTTTCTGAAAATAGAAGGGAAGATCCCCGCCTACATTGATTTCGTCGTCTTCATGGGGAACCAGAAAAAGAACTTTTTTACCATTGTATTGCTGGTGATACCAGCTGCAGTCGAAATCATCCATATACGATTCATCCTTAGTTCATTTTAAAATACTTTTTTATTATAGACTATTATTGTTCCTCTGCAATCCTCTTTTTCCCGTGCAGGGTCAGGGCATTGTCCCGGGTAATGCTGTAATCCGGACTGGTCAGATCATATTGGCTGTTGTAGAAATTGGATGGGGCCTGGAGGATCCCGGAGAGGGTATCAAAAAGCAGATCATTGGTGAACACCGCGTTTTCATGGGCATGGAGCTGCTGGACGGTCTGGGGATGGGCGTGCTGATAGGCAGGCGAAAGATAGATCCACAGGGGGATCCGGACCATGTTGTACTGGAACGGGGAAGCGGTGTGGGTCAGTTCCATGTCTTCTCCATGGTCGGATACATAGATCATGGCCTGCAGAGGAAGCTTTTCAGACTCCTCGAATACAGCCTTCAGGACAGAATCCGTATAGTGCAGGGAGCGATGGTACCAGAGCGTTTTTTCAGTTTTATCTGCCCCGGTCCAATGCTGCTTTTCCACATAGGCCTGGGGAATCCGGTGATCATAACGGAAATGGCTGCCCATCAGATGCAGGACGATGAAATTCTTCTTTTCTGCGGGAATCTGGGCAAGGGATTGGAGAATGTCCTCATCCGGACCCTTGATCCATATCTGATGGTCGGACTGCCGGGCGATGACAGTGATTCCGGCATCGGAAACACTGCTTTGTTCCTGGGTGGAAATCCAGTAGGTTTCATAACCGGCCGTTTTGGCCAGGGTCATAATATCCACCGCATATTTCAAAGGCTTTTTGTTGTACTGGTTGGCACTGGTCAGGGCCTGGGTCACTGCCATCACTGTATTGGGGAAGTTGGAATAGGAATGGGGATAGAAGAAAAAGTCCGGATTCCGGCGAAGGGATTTTTCCCAGGGTGTGGTATTGACGGGAAGGTCAGCAAAGGCGGACATATCATCCCGGCAGGCACTTTCTCCCAGTACCAGTACGATGGAGCCGGAAAGGGAAGGTGCCGGTTTCTCCAATTTCAGGGTACGGGCGTTCCGGGGCAGATTGCGCTGCAGCTCGGTAAAGGCCCGGAGGGGACCATTTTTCCGGTACAGATGCAAAAAACGGTCTGCCGGGAAAATGGAAGTCAGGTAATTGCCGAAAAAATACAGGAGCACCAGGGGCAGGATGATCCACTTTTTCTCTTCCAACGTCCTGCAGGCGGCCCTGCGGCAGCCTGTTTCGATGCCGTGGAACAGCAGACGGAATCCGGCTGTCAGGGCTAAAAACAATCCTGCCAGCAGGGGGAGACTGAAAAGGGAACTGAGATAGTTGCAGGCTTCCCGGGGCGTGGTGGCCAGAATCGAGAGCAGGGCGATTTCATCCAAGGGCGTGCCATAATGAAAAAAATAAAAGCAATAGGCCAGACCGGACAGTTCCAGCAGGAACAGCACAAGCGTGCAGAGAAAGCAAAGCAGCGGTTGTGCTTTCCGGCTGTGGGAAGCCAGTTCCAGAAAAATGACTGTGGAGGCGAAAAGGACGGAAGGAAAGATGAAGTAGTTTCCCATATCCCCCTGGAAAAAACCAGGAAGGCGGGAAAATACCGAACCATAGGGCAGCAGCCAGAGAAGAGCGAGCATGCCCGCCGTCTTTTCTTTTGTTTTCCGTTCGCTGGATTCCGGCAGCAGGAGCCGGACCAGGAGCAGGGAGCCGAACAGGAATATGCTGCTGCGGATCAGGCGGAGCACCGTGATCCGGTGCATGGGGTGGAGGGGGGATTGAAAGACAAAGAAAAAGAGCAGGAAGGAAAGAGCCAGAATCAGCACCGTGCTTCTCCCGGCAGAATACAGGGAATGCTTCAGGGAAAGGCTGGGACGAAAAGAGTACAAAAGAAAGACCTCCATTAAAATATGATAAAACGGTGAAGTTATGACAAAAGCATAAATCCAATTTTACACAATATGCGGATGGAATTCAAATGAGAGGGTAAACGAAAAGTTCCCCGTCGGCATGGTATAATAGAAGAAAATTGCGCAGTGCAAAAAAGGAGCAAAACATGGAATCCAGGAAGGCTTTGCAACAAATTAAAGACATCGTTTTGTCTTCAATGGCATCGCATGATGTCCAGATTTATCTGTTTGGTTCCTGGGCACGGGGCGAACAGAAACAAAGTTCAGATGTAGATATCGCCATTGAAGGAAAACAAAATATGGCATCCAGTATCTGTATGTTAAGGGAAAAACTGGAAGAATCGAATGTTCCGTATCGTGTAGATTTGGTCGATATGCAATTTGCCAGCAAAATACTGTTGCAGAAAATTCGTCAGGAGGGAATTTTATGGAAAAAATACAAGAACGCATAAATACGGCACAAAGAGCACTCACCAAACTCCACGAACTGGCAGTAAAACCGGACCTGTCCGATGTGGAACGGGATGCCCTGATCCAGCGGTTCGAATTTTCTTTTGAACTATTGTGGAAGTGTGCCAAGGAATATCTTTATGTGGTGGAAGGCATTGATGCGGCATCGCCCAAAAAGGTCATCCGGTGCTGTCGGGAGCTGGGGCTGTTAGATGACGAACAGACCCGGGAGGCACTGCAGATGGCGGATGACCGGAATCTGACCACCCATACCTATGATGAAACCTTTGCCCAAGCGGTAGTGGAGAGAATTCGCAGGTATGCGCCGCTGCTGCAGCTTTGGCTGGGGAAAATTGGTGGAGCACGGTAGCCAATGGAATGGGGGTGTTGCACGGAAGGCGCGATA
>ERZ506793.294-NODE-294-length-18400-cov-4.44404_pt1 | contig 18400 bp, 15 predicted proteins | sample MGYA00512571_ERZ506793 | MGnify/ENA metagenome assembly ERZ506793
GACGTATTCGATACTGAGCCATTACCGCACAGCGATATTTTATGGACTCTGCCTAATGTTATATGCACTCCACATACAGCTGGTTATAGTGATATGTACACTCAGCGCGTGTTGAATTCTTTTCTTGATAATCTTAATTCGTTTGCATGCGACGGACAGCCGAAAAAGCATATTCTTAACCTCAACGCAGGCTATTAGGAAGACTTCAGGCTCGCACATGTAAGCGCAGCGGTAGAGAGCAGAACGTAGCGAAAGAATACCACGGACGTTTAATATGAACCTTTGCCACGAGTTATCGCCACGAACGAGAAGAGAGCATGAAAGTGTGGATGAGGTCTGATGACACAACACCTGAGCAGCGAGCCTGGAAACATTGAGATAGGCGAGGGAGCACAGTTAGTACACGCGCGTGATTCCTCACACATACTGTTTTCGCTATTTCTTATGCTCGCAGGCCTCATCATGCGAGCACCCATAGTAGTTTTGCCAATTTATATTGAGCCTATGGCAGAGCACATGCATCGTGATGTGGGAAGTTTCGGTATTATTACGAGCCTTCCTTTAGTTATGTTTGTTGTGGTCTCACTTCTTGTGCCATGGTTAGTGCAAAAGATCAATCTCACGCGCACATTCCAAGTAGCATCTGTTTTTATTTTTGTTGGCTCTATGCTGCGTGGAGTACTAACGTGGAATACCATGCTTGCTGGCACGGTTTTAGTGGGCATTGGTATAGCTATTTTGAACATTGGTATGCCAACTTTAGTGTCTGAGAAATTCTCACAACAGCCTGGGCTGTATACCATGCGATACTGCGCTGCCATAGTTGTGGGCGCTATTGTCCTCGTTCTTCTCTCACCTTTCGTATCTGCAACGATTGGCTGGCAAGCTATGCTGTGGGTGATGGCTGCTATGACCGCGTGTCCGATGCTTTTGTCGTTCTTTTTACCTCAACTAACAGTAGAAACTCCTGAGGCAACGGACTCTGAGAACAAAGGGATGCATAACTCGGTTATTGATCTGAGCCTTCTTCGAGATGTGCGCATATGGCTTTTTATTGGCATGTTCGCTGGTCAATCGTTCTTGAGCTATACGATGAGCGCATGGCTTCCCAGTATTTTGAACGCAGACGATGTTCAGTCTGTGCATAACACCATTATTATGCTTATTTTTAATGCAATCGGTTTACCTATTTCTGTGGGCATTCCATTCTTCGTAGCACGTACTTCACGTCGTTATCATATTATTGCGGTAACGGCTTTAACAGCTTTACAGGTTGGCGTAGCTGCTCTTTTCCCTCTGCACTCAGTTTTGGGCATCTCATACTGGTACGTTTTTGCTACGGTTACCTGCGCCTTCTTTACGACTATTTTCGTGATGGTTTTGACCTTTTATCCGATTAAGGCTGCTACTGCTGCAGATGCTGCAGAGATTTCCGGCATGTCTCAATCAGTGGGCTATCTTATTGCAGCAACAGGTCCTGTTTTATACGGCTGGATGTATGGAGATGCTATGCCAGGCGTATCCTTCGTTTTTGCCATGATTTTAGTTGTCGTGATTAATGCGTGGTGTTCATGGCATGTTATTCGTATGAATGTGTTCAGCGTTCGTAACACACAGGAGAAGCACTAATGACTCGCGAGATTCAACTGTACAGTGTATACCGTCATTTTAAGGGTAATTATTATTACGTAGAAGACTGCGCTACAGACAGCGAAAGCGGTGAAACGGTCGTGATTTATAGGCCTTTATATGGTGAGCGTCGTCTGTGGGTGCGTCCGTTAAGTATGTTTTTATCTGCTGTTGATAGGCAGAAATACCCTCATGCTGAGCAAGAGTATAGATTTGAACAGATAGATTTGTGACATTTTCTCTATTTTGTCATCTTTATTATTGAGTAGGAGTTCACTCGCATAATATCGATGGCAACGATTCCATAACGGGATGGGATTGAGAAAGACATGCAGCACACTGTAGTGCATAGGGGGGTTATTATGTTATTCCAAGTATATGGGGCACATGCCGCCACCCAATGGTTGGGTTGGATTATGGTTTTTGTGGCACTGATTGCTTTGAACGAGTTATCTCGCCGTTCGAAAGCTGGCGGTTTGATTATGTTTGCCGCTTTACCAGCAGCAATGACCGTCTACTGTATAGCTGTTATTAGTGGAGCAGCTATGGGAGCTGACTGGGCTGTGAACAATCCAACGAATGTTTTTGCTAATGGATGGTTCCACTACGCTAAAGTTTACGCAGCTCTAGCAGGATGCCTCGGCTTTATGGTGATTAAATATCGCTGGGGAAAGCTTGGTAAAGCCCGTTGGTTTAGAGCTTTTCCTTTCGCTATTGTTGCGTTAAATATTTTAATTGCAGTTATTTCTGATTTTGAATCAGCAGCGCACTTCTTTACCGGCAACTACACCATGATGAACGGTTCTCCAGTATGGACCACATCCGAGCATATTACCGTGGTTACTGGCTGGCACAATGTATTTAATGGTGTGGCAGGTTTGATTAACATCATGTGCATGACTGGCTGGTGGGCAGTCTACTCGTCAAAGAAAAAAGACGATATGATTTGGGCAGATATGACATGGGTATTCATCGTATCTTACGATTTGTGGAACTTCTGCTACACTTACAATAATTTGCCAAATCATTCTTGGTATTGCGGTTTTGCTTTGTTGTTGGCTCCAACCGTGGCAAATATGCTATGGAATAAGGGAGGATGGATTCAAAATCGTGCTAATACCTTGGCTATCTGGTGCATGTTTGCTCAGGTCTTCCCACAATTCCAAACATCCATGCCTGAGCTGGGAGTAGATAGTCCATTCGCAGTTAATTCCACAATGAATGCTACAGCAAATCTGTGGGTATCTGTTCTTGCCTTACTCGCAAATATTGCAGCCATTGGTTATATTGCCTACCGTGCACACAAGTTGCAGGTTAACCCGTACACGCATGAAGTCTTTACGGGAACTCGTGACTTTGAAAAGGCGAATGCTCGCGTTGATGAATTCGATCGAGAAGCAATTATTGCTGTGAAGTAAAAAAGTTGGTCGGCATGTGAACTGCCGACCAACTTTTATATTTACTCTGATAAGAAGTGTTTCTCGTCTGGCAGTACCCAACTAAGGATGAGCGCTACCACAAAGGCAATAGCAATCGCATTAGAGAAGACTGACTGGAAGAGAGCAGGGAAGTACTGGAAAATACCCTGAGCCTGAGTAAAACCAATACCGATGGTTAAAGCCAAAGTCACAATAGTAATATTGCGTTGCGTAAAACCGGCTTTAGCAATCATCTGAATGCCTGCCAACACAATCGAGCCGAACATCATAATCGTGCAGCCGCCCAAAACAGCCTGAGGAAGCGAATTAAATACTGCAGCTAAACAAGGGAAGAAGCTTGCCAGAATCAAAATCAAACCACCGGTCAAAATAACTTTACGGTTTACTACCCTGGTAATAGCCACCAAGCCAACGTTCTGCGCAAAAGAAGTTAATGGCAAAGCGCCAAAGAAACCTGCAACAGAAGAGATAAAACCGTCACCGGCAATAGCTCCAGCAGTTTCGCGGTCTGTTGGTTCACGGTTAAAACCAACCTGAGTTAAAGACGAGGTATTACCCAAAACTTCTACAGAAGAAACTACATACAGCAAAGTGAAAGATACAATCGCATTCACATCAAACTTAATACCAAAAGGCATAAGAGGAGCAATATGAGGTAAAGATACAATGCTCAAGCCTTGGAAATTACTAAAATCTACCATATGAGGAGCAATGCCGCTGAGAGTAAAAATCAAAGCAATAATATAGCCAACAACAAGACCGAAAAGCACGGATAATTGTTTAGCAATACCTCGAGTTAAAACTTGGAAAGCAAGGCAAGCAACCAAAGTGATAGTAGCGACGGTGAGGTTCTGCCACGAACCAAAATCTTTCGTTCCAGATCCGCCACCAAAAGAGGTAGCGCCCACAGACAGCAAAGAAAAACCAATAGTTGTTACCACTACTGCAGAAACAATCGGATTAATAAATGGTTTCCAATATTGTGCGGTAAGCCCCAAAAGCAACTCAACAAAGCCGCCCACAATCACAGCACCAATTACTGCTCCATAACCTAACTTAGGGTCAGAAGCGACTAAAGTTGCTGCGGCTACATAGGTAAAAGATATGCCCGTAACGATTGGCAGACGACCGCCAATTCGCCATAAAGGGTAAAGCTGCAAACATGTGCCCAAACCGGCCACAAGCAGAGCGGAACTAATAATCCATGCACTTTGCTCTGCGGTGAGTTGAGCAGCAGCAACCACAATCGCAATAGGCGCAAGGTTGGCAACGAACATGGCGAGCACATGCTGAATACCAAAAGGAATGCCAGTCCATAGGGAAATCTTGCCATCGAGCTGACGCAAAGCAGCTTCAGTTGAGCCTAAACTCGATGGAGGAGTAGTGCTGTTTGTCTCAGCAGAAGACGTACTCGTCATCTGTAATCTCTCTTTCTCTCTTACAGTTCTTCTTGACGTGTAGCACGTAGGGCGAGCCTGAGTTGTTACCTTGTGTTGTCACCTGAGTTGCGCCGCACATCAAGAAGATAAATAGTTAAGGCTGTGCGATTGCTTTCGTGTGATTGCGCTCGTACAGCCTTAGCCTACATTTTAATAAAACTCAATGCTTCCATCGGTGGCATCCATAGTGCGGATTCTCGCTAAAGATTCCACGCGATACCCACGTTGACGTAACGCATCGCCACCGCCTTGGAAGCCTTTTTCCACAGCAATACCGAAGCCTTCAACAACAACTCCGGCGCTTTCGCAAATATGAAGTAAACCATTGAGAGCATTACCATTGGCTAAGAAGTCATCGATAATAAGCACATGCTCACCTTCAGTAAGGAACTTCTTTCCCACAATCACAGGGAATTCCTTTTGTTTTGTAAAGGAATAAATTGACGTGGAATACTGCTCGCCATCAAGGTTAATGGACTGAGCTTTCTTTGCGAAAACAACAGGGACGTTCTGGAAGTGACGTGCAGCCATGCACGCGATGCCAATGCCAGAAGCTTCGATGGTCAGAATCTTATCGATGCGCGTGCCTTCGAATAAACGCGCCCATTCTTCGCCCATTTTATCGAATAACGTAATATCGCACTGGTGATTCAAAAACGCATCTACTTTGAGCACGTCGCCAGGCTTAACAGTTCCCTCTTCGCGTATGCGATCTTCAAGAAGCTTCATGGAAAATCCAATTCTTCATACACTTGTCTGGCGTCAACATGACCTGCTTAAAGCAAGACGGTCTGCTTAAAGCGAACTGACCCGCTGAAAGCAAGCACGCGAACAGCGCTAACAAGTTGTGTCGGATAGTGTGTGCGCAACATAAGTATGCGCCCACATAGCATAACGCGCGCGTGTGACGTGAGCGGGGTTGGGGTGGCGAGGTGGAATTGGGGGTGAGGTTGTGTTGAACGGGGCTGGGTAGTCTGCGGTGGTGATAATCGGATTTGGCTGGTTTTGGGGCGCGGTCGGGCGCAAAAGCGAATGCATGTTGTGCGCAACGCCGCTTTAATCCGTGATGAATAAACATGTACACTTCTGGTCTGTAAGCCGCGTGTGCTAAAAAAGAGCAATGAGTTTTTCGCAGTCAGGTTTCGATTTTGATGGTTATGCACACGAAGGTTATGCACACGAAGGCACGAACAATACGCATACTAATGCTGATAGTCAGAGCCTTACAGAAACAGGAGTGTATGCTCGCACAGCTCAGGATCTGCTTGGCGGTCTGAACGCTCATCAGCTCGAAGCCGTACAATACGAGGGGCCTGCACTGTTGATTGGTGCGGGTGCTGGTTCAGGTAAAACGCGCGTGTTAACGCGCCGTATTGCATGGGCTTTAACGCAATGGCGTGCTTATCCAAGCCAAATTCTGGCTATTACCTTTACGAACAAGGCTGCAGCTGAAATGAAGGAACGTTTGGGTTCTCTTATTGGTCCGGTTGCACAAAAGATGTGGGTATCGACTTTCCACTCCGCTTGTGTGCGTATTTTACGTCGCCACGGAGAATCTATTGGTTTGAAATCAGGTTTTACCATTTACGATACTGCTGACTGCCAGCGCTTGGTAAACCTGATTGCAGGTGAACTCAATATTGACACGAAGCGTTATACTCCGCGCAGTATTTTGGGCGCTATTTCGGATTATAAGAATCAGCTGATTGGTTGGCGTGAAGCTTTAGCACATGCTGCCAGCGATTATGCGCCCGGAAAGCGCGGTCAACATATTGCTAATTTAGGCAATAAAGAAGAAGTTTTTGCAGTGTGCTACGCAGAGTATCAGCATCGTTTGAAGGTTGCAAATTCTGTTGACTTTGATGATTTACTTGTGCGCACTGTAGAACTTTTCCGCACAGATATGCAGGCTTTGGAGTTTTACCGCAAGCGTTTCAGCTTTATTTTTGTAGATGAGTATCAGGATACCAACCACGCTCAGTATGTGCTTATCCGTTTATTGGCAAGCAAGGAATTACCTGACGCTACGCCAATGGTTCGTCCTGCGTGGGTAACAGTTGTGGGTGATTCTGATCAGTCAATTTATGCTTTCCGTGGCGCAGATATTTCGAATATTTTGGATTTTGAGAAAGACTTCGATAATGCTCGAACTATTATGCTCGAACAGAATTATCGGTCTACTCAAAATATTTTGAACGCTGCCAATGCAGTGATTTCTCAAAATTCGAATCGCACGCCAAAGAAATTATGGACTGATTTAGGTGAAGGTGCTTTGATTACTGGCTATGCTGCAGATAATGCCCAGCAGGAAGCACAGTGGATAGCGCAGGAAATTGCGCGTATGGAAGCTGAAGGCGAATTCCCATATTCCCAGATGGCTATTATGTATCGTGCGAATGCTCAGTCGCGTTCCCTAGAAGAAGGGCTGATTAATGAGCATATTCCATATCAGATAGTGGGAGGAACACGTTTCTACGAGCGTGCTGAGATTAAGGATGCTATGGCTTATGTGCATGCCATTGCAAATCCAGCTGATGATGTGAGTACGCGGCGTATTTTGAACGTGCCTAAGCGAGGTTTGGGTGCGCGCGCGGAAGCGTTACTTAACGAGGATGCTGCTTCACGTGGCGATACGTTTTGGAGTGCAATTGAGTTTATTGAGCGCAATAGTGCAATTTCTGCGCGTAGTAAGAAGGGGATTGTTGCTTTCCGTGATTTAATGCGTTCGTTGCGTGCTTTTGCTGTGGAACATGACAATAAGCCAAGCGAAATTATTGCTGAAGTGCTTAACAAGTCAGGATTGCTTGAGACTCTAAGACAATCAGAAGACCCTCAGGATGCTACGCGCGTAGATAATCTCAGTCAGTTGCAGTCCGTGGCTGCTGAATACGAGCAGAACACGCCTGACGCTACTTTAGCTGGTTTCTTGGAGACTACTGCTTTGGTTGCTGATTCTGACCAGTTACCGGGAGAAGGCGAAGACCACGGCACTGTTACTTTAATGACTCTACATACCGCGAAAGGATTGGAATATCCTGTGGTCTTCTTGCCTGGTATGGAGCAAGGAACCTTCCCTCATTCACGCAGTATTGAAGACGAAAAAGAGCTTTCTGAAGAACGACGTTTAGCTTATGTGGGTATTACTCGAGCTCAGCGAAAACTGTACGTGACGCGTGCAGCAGTTCGCTCGCAATGGGGGCAGGCTAGCGAAATGATGCCAAGCCAGTTCTTAGATGAAATTCCTGATAATTTGATGCACTGGGAACGCCGTGAAGCAACGGTAGAGAAGATGCGTAGCAGCTGGGCAGGGGGAGATGAGTTCGGCAGCGATGATTTCGATGATTTTACTGATTACGGTAGCTGGTCGTCACGTCCATCACCGAAATCAACTTATGGATCTGCGCGTTCTTCTTTACGCTCGACTTTCGGAGGCGGATCATCATCCCCACACATGCATTACGGTACGAGTTCTGTGGGAACACGGTCAACGTCTCGACGTAATCAAAGTTCTGGAGCCTTCTCCTCCGCGCGTAGCGGTCAAATAACAACGAAGCGTGTTAGCGCAACGAAAACCGCTGCGTCTTCTTCAGTCAAGGAAAACTCCTTTACTATTGCTGACTTTTGTGTGGGTGAAAAAATCATCCACGAAAAGCACGGCTTAGGAACAATCGTTTCTATGGAAGATAAAGGAACAAATTCCGTTCTCGTGGTGAACTTCGGTTCTTCAGGAACAAAACGGTTGCTTATTCGTTTATCACCTATCGAAAAACTCTAATCCTCAAGCTTTTGTAGATATGCAGGTGTAAACTTATGAATGTTGTGTGCGTAATGCTTCATGCTTTGCGTGCATAACTCTGGAGTCTTGGCCCATCTGCGGGTCGGCAGTGCACAGCACTGTTAAACGTTGAACGAGTAGACAGTGTTCAGCGCTAAGCGCAGGAGTGGCTGACTCGGTGAATAAACAGACGGTTTATTCACCTTGCATATCTACAACAGAAGGAAATTAAATGACTAAGGTACAGCGTGCACGCCGTCAGGTGCGTCTTTCTCGCTCCCTCGGCATCGCTTTGACCCCAAAGGCTCAGCGTATCTTCGAAAAGCGTCCATACGGTCCAGGTGAACATGGTCGCGATCGTCGTCGTGCAGAGTCCGATTACGCAGTACGTTTGCGCGAAAAGCAGCGTCTCCGCGCACAGTACGGCATCTCTGAAAAGCAGATGCGTGCGATTTATGAAAAGTCACGTCGCGAAGCTGGTCAGACCGGTAACGCAATGTTGGTTAACCTCGAATCTCGTCTCGATGCTCTCGTGCTTCGTGCTGGCTTTGCTCGCACATCTGCACAGGCTCGTCAGTTCGTTGTTCACCGTCACATCCTCGTTGATGGAAACATCGTGGATCGCCCAAGCTACCATGTAAAGCCAGGTCAGACCATTCAGGTTAAGCCAAAGAGTCAGACCATGGAGCCATTCCAGGCAGCAGCTGAAGGCGTACACCGCGACGTTCTCCCAGCAGTTCCAGGCTATCTTGACGTCAACTTGGCAGCTCTCAAGGCTACCTTGACCCGTAAGCCAGAAGTGGAAGAAATCCCAGTAACTGTTAACATTCAGTACGTGGTCGAACACTACTCTCGCTAAAAAGAACTGTGTTTCTGCTGTTTACACGGCAATACACGCAGCAGAAACGAAACAATTTACGGCATACATACACGAAACCATCGCCACATGGCATTCTCTTCGAAGAGAGCGTCATACAAGGCGGTGGTTTTTCGTTTGTAAATTCATGTGTTGTAGATTATGACACGTTGAACGTGTCCTCACTTACCACAGTCAGAACTCTCAAAAGCAACCAGAACTCTCAAAAGTAACGTGGTGAGGTTTTCAGCGTACGTCTATGTACGTCTATCGAATACGTCACGTCTTACAGCTGTTTGTCCATGTAAATCAGTGTAAATCAGTCCTGGTGAAAGTGGAGCGGTACAGACAAGCGAAGATGTAAAGCCTAAAACACCGTAACTGCGTCAATCTCAATCAGAACCTCGCTCATAATTGTTTGGAATCTTGCTCGTCCTGTCTGCACCTCATTGCTCAACCCCGCTAAGCCCCAAGAGCACAGTAAAAGTTAATCAGGATTAATCCATAGCCAACATATTCAAAATATTCGAAACGATGGAAACGACTATCGCGCCAAGCAGAGACCATCCGAAACCGTCTGATATAACGCCGGTGCCAAACAAAGAGTGCGACATGAGCGAGGCGATTTCGAAGCAAAAAGTGTTGACAATCAAAGCAGCCAAACCAAAGGTCAGCACCGTGAGCGGCAACATAAAAATATGTAGGATAGGTTTAATCGAAACGTTAATAAAGGCCAAAAAGAGCGCGAAAGTTCCATACGCAACCCACGAATAATCGCCGATAATATGCAGACCAGGAACGAGCCATACAGTAACACTTGTAGCAATGGTGAGAACAAGCCAATTCAACAGAAATCTTTTCATATGTACAGTATAAACGAGAGGGCGTAGGCTTTGCAGAGCTTAAGCATGGTAGAGCGGAACTAAACAGCCGGAAGAAAGTTAGCCAATGAACTAGAGTAGTAGCATGACTATTCATTTATATCTGGTACGACATGGTCAAACCTATTTTAATCTGTATAACCGTCTGCAAGGCTGGTCAAATTCACCGCTGACCGAGGCTGGCCGAGCAGACGCAGTGAAAGCTGGAAACAAGCTAGCAAAAGTTCCGCTCAGTGCAGCATTCTGTTCAGATACGACGCGCGCTCAAGATACCGCTCGCGCAATTTTGCAGCTCAATACGCACTCACTCGATGCGAACATAACTGAGCCAGAAGCGCATATGGAGTTCCGCGAGCAATTTTACGGGTATTTCGAAGGGCGCGATATGAGCGAAGCATGGTGGGCAGCTGGAGCGCCACACGGAGCATCAACCTACGCTCAAATCCTAGAAAAATTTGGTCCGCAAGCGACGCGCGACTTTTTGAAGGAAGCCGATCCCTTCCATCACGCAGAAAATAACGAAGAGTATTGGCAGCGTATCGAGCGCGGCTTTAAGATTATTGCTGATTCGCCTAATGTTGACGATGAGAGTCACGTTTTGTTAATTTCTCACGGTAACACGCTACTCAGTCTTATGCAGCGCTTAACTGTTAACACAGATGCCAACAGTTCACACAGTTTTGATTTAACGGTTCGTCCGGCAAACGGTTCTGTGACGCGCATTGATTGTGATGCAGATAAGCTCGGCTCTGATTTTGAGGCGGCGCTAACAGTTGTGGGATATAACGAGTAAGTATCGTTCAAGCGCACATGTTGCGTAGCGCGAATACAGACGCTTGCGTGGCGTGCGAACACGAGCGTTTAGTAGTGCGCGAGCGCAAGTACAAATACCTACAATACCTACGCCTACGCCTAGTGGTAGCCTAGTGCCATATGTCTTTTATGCGGACATGAGGCCACAGCACATAATTGCACATAAAGGAGAGACTATGGATTTAGGACAGGTCGCGAGCCTAATTGCAGCAATCGTTTTTGCTATTCTTGCAGGCTTCCTTATTTATCCGCTCATTCGTTTAGGTAAGCTGTTCGATCAGATCGCGCAAACCGTAAAGGAAACAGGCGATCACGCCATTCCTGCCCTCGATGAGAGCGTAACGACTGTGCAGAAGGTAAATCAGTCTCTCGAGGATGTGAACCAGATTTCCTCGGCTGCCTCCACAACGGCAAATAATGTGGGTGCTTTAACAGATTTGTATGGTGCTGTGCTGGGCAAGCCACTCATTAAGGTGGCCGCTGTGTTTTACGGTGCGAAGCAGGTGGTGAGCGGTTTCGTAAAGAACAGCGATGGCAGCACAACAAGTAGCACGACAAGCGACAACAAGTAGGAGAGTAGATGATTAAGCGAATCTTCTGGTTTTTAGTGGGCTTTGGCGCCGGACTTGTTGTGGCTAGTAAAGCGCAGGCCTACGTTCGCGCGCATACGCCGCGCATGGCTCGCGAGTTCGTGCTTGGACCAGACCAAGATAATGTAGCGATGCGTACTTTAGGCTCTTTGATTGCTGATTTTAGAAAGTACAGCAGCGAAAAAGAAGCTGAGATGAACGAAAAGTACGCTCGTAAGTTTGGCGAGAACTAAGACGAACTTAGACCAACTAATACAAGTTTTTTTAGACAGATAGTAATTCAAGGAGTAATGCGTTTATGCGCACGTCAGAAATTGCACAGAGATATACAGGGTATTTTGAGAAACATGGTCATTTGGTTGTTCCATCGGCCTCACTTATTTCCCCTAATCCAACCACACTGTTCACTATTGCCGGTATGGTTCCTTTCGTTCCTTATTTGCTGGGTGAACAAACACCTCCAAGCAAGCGTATTACCAGCAATCAGAAGTGTGTGCGCACGCTCGACATTGATGAAGTAGGTAAAACAACACGACACGGTACCTTCTTCCAGATGCTCGGCAACTTCTCCTTTGGTGATTACTTCAAGGAAGAAGCTATTCACTACGCATGGGAATTGCTCACCACGCCTCAAGACCAGGGCGGTTACGGCTTTGACGTGGAGAAGTTGTGGGTGACCACCTTCACCGATGATGAAGAAGCACGTGCTATTTGGCGCAATGAGGGCATGGATCCAGAACACATGCAGGTTATGGGCATGGAAGACAATTTCTGGACTATGGGCGGACCTGGTCCTGGTGGTCCTTGCTCGGAGATTTATGTTGATCGTGGACCACAGTACGGTAAAGAGGGCGGTCCGATTGCCGATGAAGACCGCTACACCGAAATCTGGGATTTGGTGTTCGAAAACTACGAAGTCGATAACGTGAAGTCGAAGACCGACCTGCATATTGTGGGAGAACTGGCACACAAGAATATCGATACCGGCATGGGATTGGAGCGCGTGGCTTACTTGCTGCAAGGCAAGGAAAATATGTATGAGACCGATGAGCTCTTCCCAGTTATCGAAGCTGCCGAGAAGCTCTCTGGCCTCACGTATGGCGAGAACGAAGAAAACGACGTGCGTTTCCGCGTTGTAGCAGATCATGTTCGTTCTGCTTTGATGATTATGAGCGACGGCGTGCGTCCATCGAACGAAGGACGCGGCTACGTTTTGCGTCGTTTGCTGCGTCGCACTATGCGTTCGATGAAGACCTTGGGTGTGCAAGAGGAAGTTCTTCCACACTTGCTGCCAGTATCCAAGGGCTTAATGAGCGCAAGCTACCCAGACTTGAATGACTCCTTCGCAGACATCGAAAACGCTGCGTACGGCGAAGAAGATGCTTTCCGCCGCACTTTGGATAATGGTACAACCATTTTGGATGTTGCTGTGTCTAAGGCAAAGAAGAATGGTACTGCCGTTTCTGGTGCAGACGCTTTCTCCTTGCACGATACTTATGGCTTCCCGATTGAGTTGACTCTCGAAATGGCTGCTGAACAGGGTGTGCAGGTTGATGAGGTATCCTTCCGCTCTCTGATGGCTGAGCAAAAGGCTCGTGCTCGTGCTGATGCTTTGAAGAAGCGTGGAAACGTTGATCTGAGCGTTTATGATGATGTGAAGAAGGAACTTGAAGCTCCTATCGACTTCTTGGGATATACAGACATGTCTGCACGCGGTCGTGTGTTAGGCATTATCCAAGAGGGCAAAGGTGCTGTTCCAGCAGTTACTGCTCCTGCTCAGGTTGAAGTTATTCTCGACCGCACACCTTTCTATGCAGAAGCTGGTGGTCAGCTTGCTGATCAAGGTGAGATTCTTTCTGATGACGGTGCAGTACTTGAAGTAGATGATGTGCAAAAGCCTGTTAAGGATTTGATTGTTCATCAGTGCCGTTTGGTTGAAGGTACCTTAACTGTTGATGCTTCTGTTACAGCTTCTATTGATGTTGAACGCCGTGGAGCTATTGCTCGCTCTCATACTGCTACCCATATGGTGCATAAGGCTTTGCGTGAAGAACTGGGGCCTCAGGCTACACAGCGCGGTTCGGAAGATGCTCCAAATCGTTTGCGTTTTGACTTCCAGTGGGCATCGGCACCGTCAGATCAGGCAATGAATTCCGTAGAAGCTCGTGTGAACGAGAAATTGCGTGAGAATTTGTCTGTAACCACTGAAGAGATGAAGTTTGACGATGCTCTCGCTTTGGGTGCTATGCATTTGTTCGGTGAAAAGTACGGCGATATTGTGCGCGTCGTATCTATTGGCGAAGATGGTTGGAGCCGAGAACTATGCGGCGGTACTCACGTAGACCACGTGGGTAAGCTTGGTGTTGTAACCCTGATGAGTGAGTCTTCTGTGGGTACTGGTGTGCGCCGAGTGGATGCAGTTGTAGGTCAAAAAGCTTACGATTTCCATGCTCGCGAGCATGCTTTAGTATCTCAGTTGTCTGACGTATTGCATGCTCGTCCAGACGAGTTAGCAGATCGTATTGCAAGCTTGATGGATAAGCTCAAGGAATCTGATCGTAAGCTTGCTGCGCTTTATGAATCACAGCTCAAAGCACAAATTCCTGCTTTGGTGGAATCTGCCCGCTTGTCAAGCGATGATGTGGTTGTTGTGGCTTCTCATGTAGGCCAGTTCGGCTCCACAGATGCTTTGCGTTCAGCAGTAATGGATGTGCGCGCACAAATTGGTGATAACAAGCCAGTTGTTGTTGCATTGGCTGGTGTAGGAGAATCTGGTAGCCCATCGATTATTGTGGCCACTAACGACCCAGCACGAGATAAAGGTTTGAAAGCTGGAGATCTTGTGCGCAATGCATCCAAGATGCTTGGCGGTGGCGGTGGCGGTAAGCCTGATTTCGCTCAAGGTGGCGGTCAGGATGCATCGCGCATCGACGCAGCACTTGAAGATTTAACTGCTGCAGTACAGTCACGTTAAGGCTTAACGTGACGAATAAAAACGTGTGGATGGGAGTAGATTTAGGAAACGCTCGCGTAGGTATTGCGCTGAGCGATCCTGATTTACTCCTGGCACATCCAGAAGATAATATTCATGCTTCTGGAGACTATTTTTACGTTCTTGATGATGTTATTGCATGTGTAGACGACTATGATGTCAATCATATTGTTGTCGGTTATCCTCTACAATTAAATGGGGAAGAGGGCAAAAGCGCTAAAAAAGCGAAGCGCTGGACTCAGACACTACGGAAAAAACTCGACCTCTATGGTTTGAATGACGTAACGATAGAATTAAAAGATGAACGATTGAGTTCTGTGGCAGCTCATGATCAGTTGCTTGATGCAGGTATTTCGATGCGTCACCACAGAACAATAATTGATAGTCAGGCTGCTGTAATCCTGTTACAATCGGCATTAGATGATCATAGAGCTCGTATGCGGAGATAAACTCAATGACCAACGATAATGATTTGTTCGATATGTTCACCAATGGTGGTGAACATCAAGACCAAGAAAAAAATGCGAGACAGATTGCATCAGATATAAGTATCCAATCTGATCCTTCTGCACCTCCATTGCCACCACATCGTCGCCGTGAAGCACGTTTAGCACGTAAACGTGCTCGTCAGAAGAAACGCCGCCGTTTATATGCGCTTCTTCTCATCTTGGCTTTGATTGCCGGCATAGGTTTTGGCGGTTATAAAGTATTCAACGTTATTAAACGCGCAACGCAGAGCACCGTTCAAAAAGAATCTCAATCTCTTGACTATCCAGGACCAGGAGAAGGAAATGTTCTCTTCGTAATTAACGAGGGCGATGATACCTCAGTTATAGCGAAAAATTTGGTGAACGCTGGCGTTGTACGCAGTGCTGGAGCTTTCCTTAAAGCTGTGGAGCTTGCAGATGCATCGAAAAAATTGCAAGTTGGTTCTTTCGAATTAAAGAAGAAGATGTCTGCCGCTCAAGTAGTCGCTATTATTACTGATCCGTCGCAAATTAGCGGCGCACTTGTTATCAAACCGGGTGAACGCAATACGGATATTATTAAAGCTGCAGTGCAAATTACAGATTTCTCTCAAGAAGATTTTGATGCTGTGCTCAATGATGCTAATGCGGGCATTCTGCCTGCAGTGGCTCAGGGCAACTATGAGGGCTGGTTTGAACCAGGCACCTACAATGCAAAGAATGCAAGCTCTGCTCGCGAAATTATTAGCCAAATGGTAGCTAAGCGCATTGCTAAACTAAAGGCGTTGAATGTAACAGAAGATCAGTATCGCACAGTGCTGATTAAGGCATCAATTGTGGAAGCTGAAGTTAATAAGTCGGATTATTACGGTAAGGTATCTCGCGTTATTGAAAACCGTTTAGCACAAGATATGAGTTTAGGTATGGATTCTGTGGTGGCTTATGGTTTGGGAATTCGCGGCACAGAACTGACTAATGCTCAGCTGAACGATTCAAGTAATCCATATAATGTGCGTATTCATAAGGGATTACCACCAAGTGCTATTGGCAATCCAGGTGATTCTGCTATTAAAGCCGTACTGGAGCCTGAAGAAGGAAATTGGTTGTACTTCGTTACTGTCAATCTCGATACTGGTGAAACGAAGTTTACGGATTCAGATGCTCAGTTCGAGGAATACGTGAAAGAACTTCGTCAGTGGGAAGTAGATAATCCACGATAAAACTAACTAAGGGCGTGGCATAGCTGTGCCCTTAGTTATATGCAAAGAAATATAATGCTATGGTCAGTAACGCGCAGAAAAATTGAGTGGGCACACACGCTATCGAGGTTTTCCTCTTTCTCAGCAGTAAAAACATAATTTGAAGCAAAAGAACAGCAGACATGAGCAGCCACCAAATAATCAGCAAAACCCAAGATCTCAGTCCTGTCGGTACAAAAAATAATACGCTGACGGCAATAGCCGTCACATCTCCCAGACCTAATCCTCCTCGAGCAATCAGGAATAAAACGAACTGAGTGCCACACGCAATCAGAATAAAAACTGAAGCAGTACGCACAGCTGTAACGCCTAGAAAAACATAAAACCATATCAACTGAATGGACACAGCACTGAGTACTGCCCAACGAGGTACTGAACGCGCCAAAAAATCGTAAATACTTAAGAAAAGTCCGCCTAGTAAACAGGGAAGCACATAAAAACTATATAAAAGGTAGTCCATTCCGTAAGATATACCCTAGAAAGTTCAGCCAAACAAAAAACAGTACTGATACTGTGCATAAGTAGGTACGCTGTGAATAACTTCAGCTACTTGAGCGAGAAGGCTGACCATACGAGGATAGCGAGGAGCATACATGTTACGGTGGCAGACAGCAGGCGAATCTCACGGTGAGGCACTTGTTGCCATGATTGAAGGTCTTCCTAGCGGCGTAGATATTACCAGTGAAGACATTAAACAAGCTTTAGCTCGCCGACGTCTGGGATATGGTCGCGGAGCACGCATGAAATTTGAACAAGATCAAGTACGTTTGCTCACGGGTGTTCGTCACGGTTCAACCTTAGGTTCACCGATTGCTATTGAAATTGGTAATACGGAATGGCCAAAATGGACGCAAGTGATGAGCGCGGATCCTCTGCCAGACGATGTAGAACTTCCTGACAACGGACGCAACGCAGCCCTGAGCAATCCTCGTCCTGGACACGCTGATTTAACAGGTATGCGCAAATACGGTTTTACTGATGCTCGACCAGTTTTGGAACGTTCCTCGGCACGCGAAACCGCATCACGGGTAGCTCTTGGCCAGGTTGCTGCGAACTTTTTGAAGCAAGTTGCTGGCATTGAAACTGTGGCTCATGTTATTTCTATCGGCGGTGAATACGTCAGTGAAGACGCTCCACTGCCAACTCCAGCAGATGTAGAAGCTCTTGACGCATCCGCCACACGTAGTTTAGATGCTGAAGCCGTTGAGCGTATGAAAAAGCGTATTGATGAGGTAAAAAAGCAAGGAAACACTCTTGGTGGAGTAATTGAAGTTATTGCCTATAATGTGCCTGCAGGAGTAGGAACCTACGTGGAATCCGATCGTCGCTTGGATGCTGCTTTGGCTGCTAATGTGATGAGTATTCAAGCCATTAAAGGTGTGGAAATCGGTGATGGCTTCAAAGAAGCAGACCGTTTAGGTTCAGAAGCACACGATGAAATTGCTCGTGAAGATGGCAAGATTTACCGTTTAACAAATCGTGCTGGCGGTATTGAAGGATCGATGTCTAACGGTGAACCTATTCGTGTGCGCGCAGCAATGAAGCCGATTTCTTCCTTGCCTCGTGCTTTACGCACTGTTAATGTGCTCACTGGGGAAGAAGCAACAGCAATCCATCAGCGTTCGGATGCTACCGCAGTTCCTGCTGCATCTGTAGTAGCTGAAGCTATGGTGCGTTTAACCTTGGCACAGTTTATTATCGAAAAGTTCGGTGGAGATAGCGTAGCAGAAACACGCCGTAATATTGAGTCATATCTGGCAAGCTGGCCTGAATATTTGCAGTAGTTGAGTTTCGAGGAGTATATATGGCGCGTGTTCCGCAAGTAGTATTTATTGGTATGCCTGGTTCGGGCAAAACTCGTATTGGCAAGGAAATTTCATCTCTGATGTCTGTATCTTTTTATGATTCAGACGATGAGATTGAACGCAGCGAGGGCATGCGCATTCCCGATATTTTCGAGGAGCTGGGTGAGCACCGTTTCCGAGAGATAGAGCGCGATATTATTGCTGATTTTGTTGATGTATCTGACGCGGTACACAAGGGTGAGCGCATTATTTTTGATGGAGTTCTTTCTTTGGGCGGCGGTGCTCCTATGCGCCCAGAAACTCAAGAAAACTTGCGTATGTATACCCAGGCAGGTGGGCACGTTGTGTATTTGAATGCACAAGCTGATGAAGCTATTGAACATGCAACCCGCTCAGGAAATAGACCTTTGCTGGCACATAATCCAGAAAAAGTGTGGATGGATTTATATGAGATC
>ERZ506793.312-NODE-312-length-17169-cov-4.60331_pt1 | contig 17169 bp, 8 predicted proteins | sample MGYA00512571_ERZ506793 | MGnify/ENA metagenome assembly ERZ506793
AGTTCGCTTGGCTCCACAGAATTGACCGAACGGTCAAGCACACTATGTGGCTGACCTGCACGTGTAGCCTTGGCGTGCTCATTCATAAAGGTGTTTTCCAACCACTTGGTGGTCACATTAAACTGCGCGGAACGTCCTTTAGCCGTAAAATCATCATGCGCAAAAATCTCGTCATACAAAGCAATCGGAGTTGGCACGCCTTCTAACTCAAACTCAGAAATCGCACGATGCACACGAGCAATAGCCATATCGCGCGTTGCTGCCGTCACAATAATCTTGCCCATCATGGAATCATATTTTGGAGAAATAGTATCTCCCTGAGCCACACCAAAATCAACGCGAATACCAGGACCTAAAGGCAGAGCAATCTTCTCAATAACTCCCGAACCTGGAGTTAAGTTTTTCTCAGGGTCTTCGCTGGTAATACGCAATTCAAAGCTATGTCCGCGCATTTTATCTGGAACAGTTAAAGAACCGCCAGATGCAATCGTCAGCTGCTCACGGACCAAATCAATACCGCATACTTCTTCCGAAACGGTATGTTCCACTTGCAAACGAGGGTTTACTTCCAAGAAGTACACGTCATCATGAGGGGTAACCATAAACTCACAGGTTCCTAAACCCTCGTAACCAGCAGTATCGAACAAACGTTGCGAAAAAACGCGCAGTTTTTCTTCTACTACATCGCTCAAAAACGGTGCAGGAGCTTCTTCAATCAACTTTTGATTGCGGCGCTGAACCGAGCAGTCACGTGTAGAATACACAGTAAAAGTGCCGAAAGAATCACGTCCGCACTGTGTTTCCACGTGTCGAGCTTCGCTAACGAACTTCTCAATAAAATACTTATCGAGGTCGCCGCCTTGCAAAGAGTCATGACTCATAAAGAAGGTACGCAAATCGTCTTCTGTGCGCACCACAGTAATACCGCGGCCGCCACCGCCATCAGCACGTTTCATCATCGCTGGGTAACCATGCTCATCGCAGAAAGAAATCAGCGTATGCACATCGCTTACAGGATCAGAAATTCCAGGAACAGGAGTTACCTGCGCACGTTCAGCAAAACGGCGAGCAATAATTTTATCACCCAAATCGTCAAGAACTTCTGGACGAGGTCCCACCCACACAATGTCTGCGTCCAATACTTTCTGAGCAAAAGTAGAGTTTTCCGACAAAAATCCATATCCAGGATGAATTGCGTCCGCGCCACTGCGCTCACATATGTCCACAATTCGATCCATATTCAAATATGTTTCGTTATATGTATCGCCAGGCAAGTGGAAAGCTTCATCTGCACGGTCCACGTAAGGAGCGTTGCGATCTTGATCAGAATAGATTGCCACAGTGGCAATACCCATTTCGCGCGCGGTACGAATAACGCGCAGGGCAATTTCACCGCGATTAGCAATTAAGAGTTTTTTCATTATGTCCTCTTATTTCCTTTTTCTACTCGTTCTGATTGATGGACAGTGTAGGATTCTCGCCTGAAGCAAGACGCGCATGGAGCACATCGCCTACGTGAATAAAAACTGAGTGTGGATTATCTCCGATTGAATTGGCCGCATAATTCTTTTGAATATCGCCATGAGCAGCAGACACGGGAAGAACTTCCAAAGCACCATCGGCAGCAATATCAATTGCCTGAGCCTCATACTGACTACCATCTACAGACTGCACAATAATATGGCGGCCTATAGTTGCACTGTATTCTTTAGCTAGCTCATGCATTGCAGCAGCATCATACTGAGCTAAATGATTATTGAGATAATACGCAATGCGTTCTATTAATGCGCGCGTCAAGGAATCATCACAGACGATGTCTTTACTCGCCCACTGTGCCAAAGATGTTGCAACATAAGGAACATCGCTGTGAGCATCCAGATTAGGAGTGGATTGAAGATTAATTCCTATACCCACAACAACATGCACAAGCTCAGCCTGCTCATCGACGATACTTTCGCACAAAATACCGCCTAGTTTTTTATCAGTGATATAAAGGTCATTAGGCCATTTCAATTGAACCTGCACACCGCTGAGTTCGCGAAGAGCTTCCAATGCGCCTATTCCTGCAACCGTAGACAACCATGCGCCATGCTGATCGTAGAAATTGCGAGACATCACACAGATATAACTGGCATACAGTCCTTGATTGCGCTTACTTACCCAGTTTCTTCCCATACGACCACGCCCACGAGTTTGCTCGTTCGCGCTGATTATCGTATGTATTTCTGGCTTCTCGCCCGCACTGCTCAGATACAATGCATCTGCTTTGCGCAGGTAGCGTAAAGCCGCTAGATTCGTAGAATCTATGGTTTGGTAGTGTTGCCACTGTTTGACCGATGAAACAGTAACCGCACTCATGTGTTCACATAAGTCCACATAGTCTCCTTCACAACTTTATATAAAACTACCAATAAAAACTGAATTATCCTATGGATAAAATCACAAAATTTCATGCGCGTGTTTTGTGGATTATATACAAATACATTTTTTCTCTTCACCTCTTATACATAAATAGAATAGATAATATCGGCTTATTTCCAGCATTTTCCACGTTTCGACTTGCAATTCGTCTTTAATGTTTTGTAGTATGTCTCTAAGTCATTCACCTATGACTTTCCCTTCGTCTTAAGGATAAAAATTGTTCACTTCCTCAAATTTATATGCTTTCGTTACAAAGGCTTTTAAGAACTTCTCTGTTACCAAGTATGCTTTGTTTACTCTTCTCTTTATTGCTGCAGGCTTGGCTGGCAAGGTATCTATTCCGGGCACACAGGTTGGCATTACTATGCAGACCTTCGTTCTCATGCTTGTGGCACTGAATCTTTCTCAGGTAGAAGCTGTGAGCGTTGTTGCCTCATATATTACTGTAGGCGCTTTGGGAGCCCCTGTTTTCTCTGGCGGTATGAGCACTGCTGCTTTGCTTGGACCAAGCAGTGGCTTTATCTGGGGATTCCTGCCAGCTGTTGTTATTTCTCACGCTCTGATTAGCGCAATCCGCTCGCTAATCTCTTCTTCTGTTCTACGCACTCTCGGATATTTTGCTGCTTTAATTATTGGCTGCATGATTTTCCTCTACAGCGTTGGCGTTTCTGTGCAGTCCGTGGTTACCGGCATGTCGTGGACAGCTTTGATGACCGCTTCTCTCGGCTTTGTTACTTTCGATATTATTAAAGCTGTGATTGCTATTGTTGTTACCTTGGGCATCGGTTTTATCAGTTCTGCTCGTAAGCATTAATAACACTGTGTTTTTTCTTATAAAATGGTAAGCGTGCGTTCTTATAGCGCACGCTTACCACAACAAGGCAGAATGGAGCATATCTTTATGACTGGTTCACCTCAGTTCGATACTCTCGATGCACAAACGCGCGAAGCCGTTGAGTTTATTGTTATTAGCTGCCTTGACGTATGTTATGCTCAGACAGATTGGTACAGAAATCTAGGAGCAAAAGAAGCAGAATATTTACGCATTATTCTGCTCACTGCTGTTACTGATTACGTAGAATACACGCGCACCCATGCTTTAGATAAAACTCATCACGAACATATTTCTGCCGATAATTTATTTAACTTAGCTCCGCTCGAAACTACCTTCGAGATTACTTTAGAAAACGTGATTGATGCTATTCGCATTGTTGTAGATATTATTGAAGATCATATTGAATTATTTGCTCCTGCAGGCCAGGAAGCAGCATATGTGCGAGCAGCTATGTATTTTTCGCGCGAAGTAGCCTTTTCTGCAGCACGTATTTACGGACGAGTTGCGGCTACACGAAGTATTTGGGATACACGCGATGAAGCATTTATTATTGAGTCCCTGCTCAATCAGGACTACTCCCCTTCTCTTCAATCACGTATAGCCAATTTTAAATGGCAACCAGCTGAACGTTTCTTTGGAGTGGTGGGTAATTTTGATACCTCGAACAGTTTACATTCCGGTTTTATTCAAGCTGATTTTCGTAATGCTATTTTGAATCTTGGCGGACAAGCCTGCATTACTTCTCATGACTCCTACACTATTCTTTTAGTGGGAATGGGTGAAGAATCTTCTCGTCAGCCTTTCTTAGAAGTGATGGCTGAGCTCTTCGAAAAAATTCCTGCTGTATGCTATGGTCCTGTACGCTCACGTTTGGAAGGCGCTTCGGCATCTTTGCGTGCTGCGGTGAATGGTTTTAAGGCTCGTTTTGCTTACCTTGACCATCCAAATCCTATGCGTGCAGAAGATTTACTTGCTGAACGTGCGCTTTTCGGAGACGTTGATGCTCAAGATGAGCTCTATGATAAGGTTTATGCTCCTATGAAGAAAGAGGAGCACAAAACGCAGATTCTTTCTACACTGAAGAATTATTTATTCACTGGTTTTTCTTTGGAAAAAACTGCTCGTGCTTTGAATGTGCACCCTAATACAATTCGTTATCGTCTCAAAAAGTCCGTTCAACTCACTGGATGGGATGCCACCGATTCTCATGAAGCGTATGTTTTATTAACCGCTATTAAGATTGGCCTGCATAAGGATGCTTTAGCTCTTATGCATCAGTAATTGGGGAGTTCTTCTTTACGCGCGTCACCTGAACTCCTGTCCCCTCCCTGCTTCATACCCTTCTCTCCCCTACTTAACCGATTAATACACCTTTTATGCTAGTTTTGATGCGCAAAAATGGCTTCACAAGTGGCATATCAGTTGCGCGTATCGATTTCACTCATACAGGCAAAACAAAAGTCTCGCACAGTTCTCATAAACTGCACGAGACTTTTTATATTAGCTGAATTTACTCAGTAAAATCAGCAGAGCCGCCAAGGTTCAGGTCTCCTCCGTCAACTTGTCCTCCAAAATCGTTGAGGAAGTCATCTGGATTAAATTCCTGACCCAAGTCGAGATCAGCAAGGTCAAGGTTTGCGAAGTCAACATCAGAGAAGTCTGCATCGCCCAAACCAGAGAAGTCACCGTTCATATCATTATCCAAACCGAAGCTTGGGTAAATAGTGTCACGGATAGCCTTATCTGGCTCTACCTTAATATTGCCGTAACGAGACAAACCGGTACCTGCTGGAATCAGCTTACCAATAATCACGTTCTCCTTCAGCCCCTTCAAATCATCAACCTTCTGGCTCAAAGCAGCCTCGGTCAAGACGCGAGTAGTCTCCTGGAAGGATGCGGCAGACAACCAGGATTCGGTAGCCAAGGAAGCCTTGGTAATACCCATCAATACTGGACGTCCTACGCCTGGCTTGTTACCAGCGGCCACAGCAGCCTTGTTAGCTGCGCGGAAGATTTGCTGATCAACCAATTCACCTGGCAGATACTTGGTATCACCGGATTCGATAACGGTAACGCGGCGCAGCATCTGGTGAACAATCACTTCAATATGCTTGTCGTGAATATCTACACCCTGGCTGCGGTATACATCGTGAACACCTTCCACAATGGATACCTGACCTGCACGAGCACCGAGAATATCAGTAATCTTCTTAGGATCAACAGAACCTTCGGTCAGCTGGTCACCAGCTTCAACATGCTGTCCATCCTGAACGATAACTGGGTTACGACGAGATACTGGGTATTCAATCACATCGCTACCATCATCTGGGCTGAGCAGAATCTTACGTCCTGCTTCGTTATCTTCAATGCGCACAGTACCTGCATCGCTAGCAATTGGAGCCTCACCCTTAGGGTTACGGGCTTCGAAAAGCTCAGCAACACGAGGAAGACCCTGCGTAATATCAGATGCCGATGCAACACCACCGGAGTGGAAGGAACGCAGCGTCAGCTGAGTACCAGGTTCACCAATGGACTGTGCTGCCACAATACCTACTGCTTCACCAATATCCACGAGGCGATTAGTTGCCAAGGACCAGCCGTAGCACATTGCGCACACACCGTTGGTGGATTCGCAGGTCAGTACGGAACGACCAGATACCTTTTCTACACCGTGAGCAACCAAATCGTTGAGCACGTCCATAGACAAAGCATCGCCGCGCTTGTACAGAACGGTTTCGCCATCTGCTGGATCAATCACATCTGCAGCCAAAATACGGGAGTATGGACCACCATCAGCGTTCTTAACCAATACGAGGTTGCCGTCAGCATCGCGTTCAGCAATCTGCATTGGCAGACCCTTCTTGGAACCGCAGTCGTGAGAACGAACAATAACATCCTGAGATACGTCTACCAGACGACGGGTGAGGTAACCAGACTCTGCAGTACGCAATGCGGTATCTGCCAGACCCTTACGAGCACCGTGCTGAGAAATGAAGTACTCGAGCACAGACAAACCATCACGGTAGTTAGACTTCACTGGACGAGCAATAGTTTCACCCTTAGGATCTGCCACAAGGCCTCGCATACCAGCAATCTGACGAATCTGCATCCAGTTACCGCGAGCTCCAGACTGAACCATGATGTTCACATTATTATCGTCATGGAAGTTCTCCTGCATAGCGTCTGCTACCTTATCGGTGCACTCTGTCCACAGGTTAATCAGCTCTTGCTTACGTTCTTCTTCGGTCAGCAGACCCATATCATACTGGTCGTTAACCTTACGAGCTTGCTCTTCGTAGGATTCTACAATCTCCTGATGGTTGCTTGGAGCAACAATATCAGAGAATGCCATGGTCACACCAGACCATGGTGCACGGGTGAAGCCCAGATCCTTCAAAGCATCCAGAGTTGCTGCCACCTGCTGCGTAGAGTAACGAGCAGCAATGTCATCAACAATGCCAGAGAGCTTGCCCTTAGCTACCTGTTCATTGACGAATGGGTAGTCTACTGGCAAAGTCTCGTTAAAGAGCATACGACCGTAAGAGGTTGCGAAGAGCACAGAACCATCTGCAAAGCGCTCTTCCTGAGCAACAGTTACATTGCCGTCAATAGGATCAATAATCTCTACCTCGCCTGGCTGCCAGTTCTTTGGCAGAACGAAGCCTTCAGGCTGACGAATCAGTACCTTAGCCTGCATATCAATCTCGCCCAAGTCCAAAGCCATACGAGCTTCAGCCATGGAACTGAATACGCGACCCTGACCCTTAGCACCGTCAACAACAGTAGACAAGTAGAACAAACCAATAATCATATCCTGAGAAGGCATGGTTACGGTGTGACCGTCTGCTGGCTTCAAAATGTTGTCGGAACCCATCATCAAAGTACGCGCTTCAGCCTGAGCTTCAGCAGACAAAGGCAAATGCACTGCCATCTGGTCACCATCGAAGTCAGCGTTAAATGCTGCACAAGCAAGTGGTGGAAGGTGGATTGCTTTACCTTCTACGAGCACAGGCTCGAATGCCTGAATACCCAGACGGTGCAAAGTAGGTGCACGGTTAAGAAGTACTGGATGTTCAGCAATAACTTCTTCAAGAACATCCCACACCACAACATCACCGCGGTCTACAAGACGCTTTGCGCTCTTCATGTTCTGAGAGTAGCCCTTATCAACCAAACGCTTAATAACGAATGGCTTGAACAGCTCCAGGGCCATAGACTTTGGCAAACCGCACTGGTGCATACGTAAGGATGGTCCAACCACAATTACGGAACGACCAGAGTAATCTACACGCTTACCCAGCAAGTTCTGACGGAAACGACCCTGCTTACCCTTGAGCATATCGGACAAGGACTTCAGTGGGCGGTTGGATGCACCTGTTACTGGACGACCGCGACGACCGTTATCGAAGAGCGAATCAACTGCTTCCTGCAACATGCGCTTTTCGTTGTTCAGCATGATTTCTGGAGCACCCAGTTCAATCAGTCGCTTCAAACGGTTATTACGGTTAATAACGCGACGATACAAGTCGTTCAAATCAGAGGTTGCAAAGCGTCCACCATCAAGCTGAACCATTGGGCGCAAATCTGGTGGAATAACTGGAACAACATCCAGAACCATAGCTGCTGGGGATTTGCCGGTATCTACGAAGGAGCGTACAACCTTCAAACGCTTCAAAGCGCGAGCCTTGCGCTGACCTGTACCGGTAGCAATAGCATCTTGAAGTTCTTCAGTTGCAGCCTGCAAATCGAAGTCGAGCAAGCGCTGACGAATAGCTTCAGCACCCATGCAACCTTCGAAGTAATCACCGTAGCGATCTTCCATCTCACGCCACAGATCTACATCGCCTTCCATATCGCCAGGCTTTAAACTCTTGAACTTCTCCCATACAGCACTGCTACGAGCAATTTCGTCATCGTACTTCTGGCGAATATTCTTGAGTTCTTTTTCTGCGCTAGAACGCAATTTTGCCTTAGCTGGAGACTTTGCGCCGTCTGCTTCGAGCTCAGCCAAATCTTCTTCGAGCTTCTTCGCGCGAGTATCTAACTCGTTATCGCGACGCTGAGTCAAACGGCTAATTTCTACATCAAACTCATCTTGAAGATCTGGCATATCCTTATGACGTGCATCCTCATCTACCTTAGTGACCATATAGGCAGCAAAGTAGATAACCTTTTCGAGGTCCTTTGGAGACATGTCAAGCAGGTAGCCCAAACGGGATGGAACACCCTTGAAGAACCAGATATGTGTTACTGGCGCAGCAAGTTCAATGTGTCCCATACGTTCACGGCGTACGCGGGAGCGGGTTACTTCCACACCACAACGTTCGCACACAATGCCCTTAAAGCGCACGCGCTTGTACTTTCCACATGCACATTCCCAATCGCGAGTAGGTCCAAAAATCTGCTCACCGAACAGACCGTCCTTTTCAGGCTTCAAGGTACGGTAATTAATAGTCTCCGGCTTCTTCACTTCACCGTGGGACCAGCCGCGAATCTCTTCGGCTGTTGCCAAACCAATTCGCACTTGATCAAATGCGTTTACATCAAGCATTTAATGTCCTGTCTTTTCTGTTTATTACGTCTACTTATCGGCTTACTTTATGGCTTCAGCGAGCAGCTTAGGCCTGGAACTCAGATGCTACTGGCTCTTCATAACCAGCAGATGCATCTGGGCGAGATCCAATATTGAAGCCGAGATCATCAGTAGCAGAAACTGGGTCTCCGTCTTCTTCCTTCATATCGATAGCAACGCCTTCAGCGTTAAGCACTTCAACATTCAGAGACAGGGACTGCATTTCCTTGAGCAGAACCTTGAAGGATTCTGGAATACCTGCAGATGGCAAGTTATCGCCCTTAACGATAGCTCCGTATACACGTACGCGACCGTCTACGTCATCGGACTTTACAGTCATCATTTCGTGCAGGGTATGTGCTGCTCCATAAGCTTCCAGAGCCCATACCTCCATCTCACCGAAGCGCTGACCACCGAACTGAGCTTTACCGCCCAATGGCTGCTGGGTAATCATGGAGTAAGGACCTGTAGAACGAGCGTGAATCTTGTCGTCTACCAAATGGTGGAGCTTAAGCATGTACATGTAGCCCACAGAAATTGGCTTGCCGAATGGTTCACCAGTACGACCGTCGAACAGCTGTGCCTTACCATTCTTGCCAACCATGTGATCACCATCGCGGTTAGGCAAAGTGGTAGAGAGCAAACCGTTGAGAACGTCTGGCTTTACACCGTCGAAGACAGGAGTTGCTACTGGAGTACCCGGTTCACCCTTTTCTGCACCTTCTGGAATGTAGTTCTTCCATGCAGCTTCCAAATCTGGATCGATGCTAATATCCCAACCAGACTTAGCAATCCAACCCAAGTGGAATTCCAGAACCTGACCAACATTCATTCGAGATGGCACACCCAATGGGTTCAACATAATATCCACTGGAGTACCGTCTGCGAGGAATGGCATATCTTCTTCTGGAAGAATACGGGAAATAACACCCTTATTACCGTGACGACCTGCGAGTTTATCGCCCTGCGTAATCTTACGATGCTGAGCAATATACACGCGAATCATGTGGTTTACGCCAGTTGGAAGTTCATCGCCGTCTTCTTCGGCATCTTCGCGAGTAATTTCCTTAATACCAATAACAGTACCATTCTCGCCGTGTGGTACGCGCAAAGAAGTGTCACGTACTTCGCGGCTCTTCTCACCGAAGATAGCGCGCAGCAGACGCTCTTCTGGAGTCAGCTCAGTTTCACCCTTAGGTGTAACCTTACCTACCAAAATATCGCCTGGCTCTACTTCGGCACCCACGCGAATAATACCGCGGTCATCGAGGTTAGCCAAAGCATCTTCACCTACGTTTGGAAGATCACGAGTAATTTCTTCTGCGCCAAGCTTGGTTTCACGAGCATCAATCTCGTACTCTTCAATGTGAATGGACGACAATGTATCGTCCTGAACCAAACGCTGAGAAATAATAATTGCATCTTCGTAGTTGTAACCGTTCCAAGGCATGAAGGCTACGAGCAAGTTCTTACCCAAAGCCAATTCACCCTGATCAGTTGCAGGACCATCAGCCAAAACAGATCCAACTTCAACGCGGTCTCCTTCGTTAACCAAAGGAACCTGGTTGTAGCATGTGGTCTGATTGGAGCGCTGGAACTTAACGAGCTTGTAAGAAGACTGAGTGCCATCGTCGTTGAGTACGCGAATTAAATCAGCGGACACATAGATAACAACACCATCTTTATCAGCCTTAATAACATCACCAGAGTCAACAGCTGCACGCCATTCTGTGCCCGTACCAACCAATGGTCGTTCGGACTTAATCAGAGGCACAGCCTGACGCTGCATGTTAGCACCCATCAATGCGCGGTGACCCTCATCATGCTCCAAGAACGGAATCAAGGAAGCACCCACAGACACCATCTGGCGTGGGGATACATCCATGAAATCAACCTGAGAAACAGGAACGTCCTCTGCTTCTGCGTTCGCATCTCGTACCAGAGCTTCCTGGGTTAAGAAACGACCTTCAGCATCGAGCTTCTGGTTAGCCTGTGCAATGAAGTGCTCGGATTCCTGATCTGCAGTCATGTATACCACATCGTTGGTTACCTGACCGTCCACAACCTTGCGGTATGGAGTTTCAATGAAACCGAATGGGTTCACACGACCGAAGGTTGCCAAGGAACCAATCAAACCAATGTTTGGACCTTCAGGAGATTCAATTGGGCACATACGTCCGAAGTGGGACTGGTGTACATCTCGAACTTCCATGGAGGCGCGGTCACGAGACAAACCACCAGGACCCAAAGCAGAAAGACGACGCTTATTGGTTACTCCTGCCAGTGGATTGTTCTGATCCATGAACTGAGACAGCTGAGAAGTACCGAAGAACTCCTTAATAGCTGCTGCTACTGGACGAATGTTCAGCAGAGACTGCGGAGTAATTGCTTCAGCATCCTGAGTGGTCATACGTTCACGCACAACACGTTCCATACGAGACAAACCAGTGCGCAGCTGGTTCTGAACCAACTCACCCACCTGACGGATACGACGGTTTCCGAAGTGATCAATATCGTCTACGTCAACACGCAGTTCAACATCTTCACCATTGCGCTTTCCTGGGAAGGTCTCGCTATCTGCATGCAAGCTGACCAAGTACTTAATGGTAGCGATAATGTCTTCACGAGACAAAGAACGATCGTTAACATCAGCTTCCAAACCAAGCTTCTGATTAATCTTGTAACGACCAACGCGAGCCAAATCGTAACGCTTGGTATTGAAGTAGAAGGAGTCAAGCAAGTTACGGCCAGCATCTGCAGTTGCAGCATCGTTTGGACGAATCTTGTGGTACAGCTCAACAAGAGCTGCTTCCTGGCTCTCTGTCTTATCCTGCTCCAAAGCAGACATAACCAAAGGATAATCCTTGAAAGCGGTAGCAATCTCGGAATCAGTCATGCCAATAGCCTTCAAGAAGACAATTGCAGACTGCTTACGCTTACGATCGATACGCACGCCCAAAACGTCGTTCTTATCGATTTCAAACTCAAGCCATGCACCACGGCTTGGAATAATCTTTGCGCCGAAAACTTCCTTATCGGAAGACTGCACGGCTTGACGATCGAAGTACACACCTGGGGAACGTACTAACTGAGAAACGATAACACGCTCAGTACCGCCAATAATGAAGGTACCATGAGGTGTTTGGAGTGGAAAATCACCCATGAACACGGTCTGGGACTTAATTTCACCAGTCTCATAGTTAGTGAATTCCGCATTCACATACAAAGGAGCAGAATAGGTGTAATCCTTTTCCTTGCACTCCTGCACGGTGTGACGTGGATCTTCGAAGTATGGATCGGAGAAGGTCAAAGACATGGTCTGAGCGAAGTTCTCAATAGGAGAAATTTCGTTAAAGACCTCGTCAAGACCGGAGATGTGAGGAACAGTAAATGTACCGTTGTTTTCATCTTCAGTAACACGTGCCTGCCAGCGTTCGTTACCAATCAGCCAGTCAAAGCTGTCGGTTTGTACGCCGAGAAGATCAGGCACTTCAATTGGCTCACGGATAGAGCCGAAATTAACACGGTCAGTTGCCTTACGCAGTTTGATGTCATTCTCATCTGCGCGTGCAATTACTGCCGTTGCACTATTGCTTTTCTGAGCAGCCAAGGGGAATTCCTTACCATTCGCTGTAATTACATTGTTTTCGAGTTATTATCGAAAGCGATAGCAAGAGCCGCTATATACACTTGCATCACCGCTTTTAGCCCATGCCCGCAATATGACACAAGTCAGAACATATCGAGTATATTTATTCACAGAAGAAAAGTCAAGTTTAAACTGTTTATTTTTGTTGTTTTCTCTAGGCGTGTCGAGATTGTCCATGTAGTCTGAAGATGCTCGCGTGGTAACTATTGTGCGTGCAACGCAACAAGTATAAAAAATATGCGGAGCACTTCTACTCCGCATAGATTGTATTATGCAATCATCAACGCCACAACAATCACAAAAATACATATAGTCAGCGCAAAAAAACGCACGATATATCTGCTTTATCCTAGCATTCCATTTTCTACTAAAAATAATCCATGGAATAAGTTGAAGCACAATCAAACTTCCTAAAGCTATTACTGGAATATTCATAAGACTCTCCCCTCTCTCTCGCAACTACATCCGAGCCTAACAAACCTAGTCATCTGTAAGTTATGACTGAATAAGCTACAACTTAGGTGCGCCTTACTTCATCATTGGAGTAAAACGTGCATATAAGTATACTTCCCCCCCTCGTACCTACGTACCCATGCACCCGCAGTAATCAGCTAAAGCAAAAGCCCTGAACTAAGCTTGTCTGCCAGATCCAGTTTTACAACGAGAATCAGAAAGTTCACGTAGTTCAGGGCTAGTATCGCGCTCTTCACTCTCTTCGCACTCTTCGTGCTCAATAACGCTCAATAACGATAACGATAACGAGCAGAGGCAAAAGCTATAATAAAAAGGCAAAAGCTTTAGTTATTCGCAGCCGCAACATCTCCCGCAGCATCGACCACTGATTGAGCAGAAGTTTCAGCTGTCCAGCGCGTTCTAAACTTAAGAAGAGTCATAACAGCCCATGCCGCAAGAAGAAGCGCACAGATACCGTCAACAACGAACAAGATAATCTTCCACGTGTCTATGCGAGCGCGAGGTTCTCCATTCTCATAGCGCCAAGAGTTCACCGTTGTGTACAAAATGTTGCGCGTTGCTCGACGCATTTCAATAACAGCAGTAGCACTGAAGTCAGTGACATAATTCGTGGTTTTTGCTGTAGCAAGCATGATATCTGTTCCGCCGCGAATAAGCTGATCAGTATTTTGGTACCCGTAGTTTGGACCAGAGAAGTAGTCTGTTTCTACCATTCCTCTAAAGCCCCACTCGTCACGCAAGACGGTTTGGTTCAACGGCAAGGAAGCACTGGCATAAGTATTGCCAATATAGTTGCTCCCATAATCGCCATCGAGTTCACACCTGCATTAAGATTTGCTTTGATGACTGTTTCAAAAGGCTTCAGATAGATTTCTCGAATAGCCTGCTCGTTAGACCATGTTGTCAGCTGCCCGTTACGCTGCGTTTCTTGTTCATTTAGCGCGAAATGCTTAGTAAAAGCATATACGCCATACTGAGCAGCGCCCAAAACTTGTCCCGAAGCTAAAGAGCCTGTGAGTAATGGATCTTCAGAGAAATATTCAAAATTTCGTCCTCCAAATTCGCTGCGGTGAATATTAATTGAAGGAGCATACCATCCTGCAATATTGAGTTCGTGAGCCATCACACCAATGTTTTCACCGAATTCACGGGCTAGCTGTTTGTTCCAGCTATTGGCTAACACAATATTTGCTGGCAGACCAATAGAAGAAACACCTGTGAAATTATCTTTGAGCGCTGCTGGACCGTCTACATCTGCTAAGCGAATTTTGCCAATTGAATCGATCGCCGCATTCGAGTACCCACCATTGGCAATCAGATTATTCATCTCATCAATGCTAAGCTGGTCGAGAAGCTTGTCCCATAATTTATCGTCATAGGCTTTTCCTCGAAGCTGAGCCAAGCGAATACCATTCTTGGCGCCTGTTGTTGGCATCTTATCATCAGCTTTATCGAACTTGTGCGGATCATAGTTTCCGTTATTGTAAAAGGTTGATTTAGCTTCATCTGACATCTCAAAATTCGTTGGAGCCGCCACAGCCTGCGCATAGTTTTCGAAACTATTGTGGCGAGACAGATAGGTTACACCACCTTGTACGTCATCAAAAACATTCGTCGCTACTTTCTGATCTTGAGAATGCGTATGCTCAGTAGTACTGTACGTTATTGTTGAATCCACAGTAATATTCTTCGAGTCAATAATATGATGACTATCTTGGCGAATAGAAATATTGTAATCGCCTTGCTCAAGCACATACGCACGAGCATTCTTGTAGTCATACGATGCTAAATCATCTTCAGCGAAAGAGATCTTGGCTGTTTGAGATTGTCCTGGAGCTAGTTCCTCAGTTTTGTCGTAGGCAATCAGATTTGCTGTTGCTTTTTCAATTCCTCCTTCAGTATAAGGAGGATTCGAGTAGACTTGCACAATATCTTTGCCTGGCACAGAACCCGTATTTGTAACTGTTACGTCAAAGCTGACTATACCCTGTGCATACGTTATATCGCCCATAGTTTGCTGGAAAGTCGTGTAGCTCAAACCGTATCCGAACGGGAACTGAACAACGTCATCATAGTTTATAACGCTTAAGTCAGATGCTGTTTCAAAGAAACGATATCCAACATAAATACCCTCTACGTAATTTACAAAACGAGGAGAACGCAGTCCTCGAGCAGATTCAATCTCAAATTCCTGAGCATTCGCATACTTAAAGTCTCCAAAATTATTGAAACTTGGAGAGGCAGTGAAATCTTTGATAAATGTATCTGCAGTTTTACCAGATGGATTAACTGTTCCTTTCATAATCTCACCGATAGCTTGGAATCCGGCTTGACCAGGATGAGGTGCCCATAGCACAGATTTAATCTGCGAATAATCCTGCAAGAAACCCATTTCAAAAGCATTTGCACCGTTATACAACAGGATTACTTTATTAAAAGAACGTGTAACAAGGTCAAGCATATCTTTTTCTGTATGATTCAGCTCGAGATAATGCTGCCCCTCTTCAAAATCCTTATACTGCGAAGAATTGTTGGTATACACCACATCCGAAGCATTCATATCTTTAGGCAGGTCGAGACCTTCTCCACCCACGCGACCAATGACTACAACAGCAGTATCGGAGAATTTTTGTGCTCCATCTATCAGTTGCTGTGAATAGTTAGTTGCTGGAGGTTCTGGCAAGGTCCAGTCTGTTTTAGTCACAGAAATTTCGCCACGTGTTGTGGAATAGTCGGTATAGAACTTCTCTAAATCTTTGTTGGTAGTAAAACCAGCAGATTTCAATGAATCAAGAATAGATGTGGTTGGGTACGCATTAGACGGTGCTCCGGAACCAGTTCCTCCATAAATCGGATTTGTAGATGCCCACCCGAAAACATTAATTCGCCCTGGCTGAGAAATTGGTAGCGTGTTCTCCTTATTTTGTAAAAGAACTGCACCTCCACGTTCAAGATTAACAGCAAGAGCATTCGTCTTATCGATAGTGCTGTGCGTAAGAGCTAGGCGCGCACTCGTAAATAACGTCAGCACGTTACTCAAAGGACCCAAAAGCATCATCGACATCGTTACCACTATGGTCGTCAACGCCACAATCCACGTACCCGAATGACTCAATTTACGCACGCTACGATGAGCAACCAATTTTTTATTCACACCAATCGTAAGCAAAAGCGCAATCAAAACTATAACGCCCGCAGTAATAAGATATGTCCGTACTGAACCAAACACAGCAAGAACATCATCTATATTAAGTTCAAGCATCAGTTATCCTTTCTTCATATCGCTTTCTTCATATCGCCTCCTTTCACCAGTGAAAAGAGTCCTCGTTGCGACCCTACGAGCGTATACAGAAAGCCATAGTGTGCTCAATGACCACATACGAAAGAATTGTGGCATTGCCACACAATAAGGGATAATGGATATAAACTCGTGATTGGCTCACCCGCTTTTATCCCATAGACCCGCATTACCCGCCTAAAGCAGCGCGAAAGGATATTATGAACACGGCTCACAACGAACATTCTTCACGCTGGATGCGCACTCACCACGCCATTGAACGTGCTTTTGTTGAAATGCTATCGAACCACAGCCCAGACGATATAACAGTTTCCTCGTTAACGCAGCATGCAAGAATTCATAGAAAAACTTTTTATTTGCATTTCACCAGTATTGATGATGTATACGAAGATTATGTGCAAACTTTAGCGCACCAATACAGTGAGATAATTCGCAATCTTCCTTTGCCATACGATTATTACACTTTATCGCGTATTATGTTTGATTTTTATACGCAGTCTGAGCAGGTAGAAAAAATATTTACTCATCCACGTTATCGTACTCTTGCTGATCAATTTATTATCCATACGACGAAATCAAATAGATTACGATACAATCCGTATAAAAATTTTACTGAGGATGAGCAAGAGCTTATTAACACTTTTGTTGTGTATTCTTCTGTTAATGTTTTTCGCCGCTGGGCTCTTTCAGGAAAGAAAGTACCTCGAGAGCGCGCTATACAAATTTTAGGAGATTTACTTGAGCAAGGCGTTGCTCCTGTGCGAGCGCCATACACGCCATCGAAGGACACGAACGAACAGTAATTGCACTGTTTTTGAAAATACCCGCCTGCGCGACAAGCTCTAGCAGCATTTTATGAAAGTGCTTTTATATGATAGCGTTAGCTCATCATGAGAAAAACTTTTCCCTCGTCAGCGCAG
>ERZ506793.315-NODE-315-length-17014-cov-4.10272_pt1 | contig 17014 bp, 9 predicted proteins | sample MGYA00512571_ERZ506793 | MGnify/ENA metagenome assembly ERZ506793
TCCATCCTCGACGGTAAGGGGACGTTCTCCGATGCGGAGCTGGCCAAGGCCTTCGACAGGATCAAGGGGTTGGCCGATGCCGGTGCGTTCCCGGAGAATATGTCCACTATCGAGTACTTCGATGCCAAGCAGCAGTTCGATGAGGGCAAAGCCGCGATGTTCGGTACCGGCCAATGGGATTGCGCTGAATTCGATAAGAACATTGGCGATCGTATCGGATTCTGGTGGGGGCCGAAGTTCACGGATTCCTCGGCCGATCAGGAAATCGATATGAAGGTGCCTTCCGCGCCTATCGCAGTTCCGGCTACCGTTGCCGACAACGATGCCGTCAAGGAGGCGACCTATGCCTTCCTCAAGTTCTACTACAGCAAGGATGCCGCTGAACTGTCTTATGAGAGCTCCATGTTCCCGGCCACCAGTTATGACGGTCTTGCTCCGTCTTCGGACAAGTACGCGATGAATGCCATGGTCGAGGCCTTGGGCAATGGGTGGAAGTCGCCTACCGCCGCTCCTGATCTGACGGTGCCCTCCGCGGTGCAGGCATCGTTGTATGACGGGCTCTTCGGCGTTATGCAGGGAACCCATACTCCGGCCGATGCCGTCGCCAAGATGGATGAGGCGCTGGCCAACTCGAAGTAATGCATATCTTCTCCTCGATGGGTGTGGCCGGTCTCACAGCCGGCCGGCCGCACCGTTGCCCTGATCATCACATTGTTTTTTCGCAGAAAGTGTGCCGTAATGCATTGGCTTAGCAAAACGCGCTATAAGGTAGGGTTTCTGATTCCCACGCTTGCGGTGTATGTAGTGTTCATCATTTTGCCTATCGGCATTGCAGTGGCCTACAGTTTCACCAAATACTCAGGTATCGGCAAGGCCCGTTTCAATGGAATCGACAACTACGTGCGGCTGGTCAAAGATGATATCTTCTGGAAATCTTTGGCCAATACTGCCATCATTTTCGTGGTGGCGTCGGTGCTGCTCCTGGTGCTTTCGTTTCTGTTGGCGCTGCTGCTCAACAACAAACTGGCATTTGCCGATACGTCCAAGGCGCTGGTGTTCTCGCCGGCCATTATCGCTCCGATTATCGTAGGCATTATCTGGGTGTACATTCTCGACCCGAAGATCGGCGTGGTCAATGGCGTCCTGCGGGCCATCGGCGCGGGAGACCTGGCCCAGCAGTGGATCGGCGGGACGACGCTGTCTCCGTATTCGATCGCGTTCATCTATTTCTGGCAGCAGCTTGGCTACCTGACCACCATCTTCATAGCGGGACTCAAAATGATTCCGGAAGAAGTGATGGAAGCCGTGCGCGTGGATGGCGCCAATGCCTGGCAGCGCACGATTCATGTGACCATACCGATGATGCGCTCGACCATTTCCACCGTGGTCGTGCTGATCATCACCGGAATCTTCAAGATCTTCGAGATCGTGCAGCAAACTACCGGCGGTGGACCCAACCATATGTCAGAGACGTTGGTCACCTACAGCTACTCGATGGCCTTCCAGTCCGGCGAGTACGGCTATGGCATGTCCATCGCCACCGTGACCTTCCTCGTGTCGCTGGCAATCACCGGAATCTACCTCCTGTGCTCCAAGGAAAGGGGCTGATCGGCCATGATGTCGAAACGTGCAAAAACATGGTTCACCATTCTTATGGTGGTGATCACCGTCCTGATGGTGTTCCCGCTCCTGTGGATGCTCATGATGTCGTTCAAGTCGAACGCCGAAATCATGTCCGACCCGTTGAGCTGGCCCAAGGCGTTGAATTGGGACAATTACCGCAATGCCTTGAAAACGCTGAACTATCCGAGGCTGTATCTCAATACGTTCGTGGTGTGCGTGGTCTCCCTGATCATCGAGCTGACCATCACTTTCTTCAGCTCCTTCGCTCTGGCCCGCATGACGTACAAGCGCCCCGGCCTGACTAAGGCGGTGTACGCCTTTCTCATTGCCGGCCTGAGCGTGACTCCGTTCATCCTCCTGTTCCCGGTCTACAAGATCAACATGTTCTTCGGGCTCAAGGAGCAATGGGCGTTGATCATGCCGTATGTCGCCTCATCGATTTCCTTCAACACGCTGCTGTTCGTCGGTTATCTCAAAGCGCTTCCCGCGGAGATCGACGAGGCCGCCGTCATCGACGGCTGTTCGATATGGGATCTGATGTTCCGGGTGATCCTGCCCATGACCAAGCCGGTGATCGCTACCGTGGTGATTTTCAACGTGCTCTACATCTGGAACGAATACCCGTACGCTTCCGTGATGCTGCGCAATCAGGCCGACTATACGCTGTCCATGGGAGCCAGCTTCTTCAAGGGCACTTACACCGTGGATTACGGCGGCATAGTCGCTTCATCGGTGATGATCATCATCCCTGAACTCATCTTCTACGGATTGTTCCAGAAGAAGATCGTCGGCGGCATGGTCGCCGGCGCGGTCAAGGGCTGACATTCGTCGCTGTCGATACCCCCCCCAAAAAAACAACAAAATCAATGACAAAGGAGAACGCCATGAGTGCAATCTCGGGAATGTTCAAAGACCTGACGAGCGTCCACCATGCTCGCAATGGTCGACTTGCCAGCTGGGATCAGCGGGGTAAGAACCAAGACTACTGGGAAGTGCCCGCCGGTGAAACCATCACGCTTGGAGAAATCGAAGGTCCAGGCTGTATCACGCATATGTGGATGACTTCCAGCTGCCGCAGGGTTGCTGCACCCTCCATTCTCGATCCGGTCGCGCAGGCCTCTGCCGCTCCCGTAATGGAGATCCATCCCGCACTTGGCGTGATCTGGGATGACTATGATCCGTTCTATTACCGCAAGGCACTCATTCGAATCACCTGGGATGACGAGGATACGCCAAGCGTGCTATGCCCGTTCGGTGATTTCTTCTGCATCGGCAACAGCTATCCGGGCAACTTCTCATCGTTGCCGTTCAACGTATCGCTGAAGCCGGAAGAGGCAGGCCGTTACGGGGCTCCCTGCTCGGTCTCGTGCTACTTCCCGATGCCCTTCAACAAGAAGGCGAAAATCGAGATCATCAACGAGAACGAGCTGCCATTCATTCTCTACTTCAACATTGATTATGAAATGTATGCCGAGCCGCTGCCCGAGGACACCGCTTACTTCCATGCGGCATGGCATCGTGAGAACCCGTGCGACGGCTGGGGTCCCGACCTGCAGGTCAACAGCCCGGAGGTCAACAACGTCACCAACTTCAAGGGCGAGCACAACTACACCGTGCTGGACGTTGAAGGCACCGGTCATTACGTGGGCTGCAATCTCACCGTCAAGCATTTCCAGGGCAGCTGGTGGGGTGAGGGCAACGACATGTTCTTCATCGACGGGGAGGAATATCCCTCGCTCAATGGCACCGGCACCGAGGATTACTTCAACCATGCATGGGGCATGCAGCGTAATGCCTATCCGTTCTTCGGCACCATCGTCCATGAGGGAGATACGGATGGCTTCCAGGTTTCGTATCGATTCCACATCACGGACCCGGTGCGTTTCGAGAAGCATCTCAAAGTCACGATCGAGCATGGGCACGCCAATCACCTGTCCGATGATTGGAGTTCCACGGCTTACTGGTATCAGACATTGCCCACGGCGACTCCGCTGACCATTGCCCCGGTCGAGGACCGGTTGCCGGTAGTGCCGCAGCTTCCGGAACGTGTGCTGCCTCAGCCTGAGCTGACCGATGAGCAGCGTTCCGCCCGCGAGGCATATGCGGCACGGTGGAAGGAATACAAGCCCGCGCGCGATGAACAGTTCCGCATCAAGGAAGACAAAGCCCGTCGCGAGTCCGAGCTGAACACGCAATTCGCCAAGAAGCTTCGCGAAGAATTCGACGCGAAGCAGTAAGGCGACATAACCCTAACCATTAAGGGACCAAGGAGAGTTCCCATGACAACAAAGTCCATGCAGCAGGCCATCGATACGGCCTCGACCTATATCGCCGAACACGCCCCCGAGGTAGCACAGGCCAGTATGCGCCAAACCTATCATCTTATGGGGCCGTGCGGCTGGATCAACGACCCCAATGGTCTGATCTATTACCGGGGCCAGTACCATTTCTTCTACCAGTTCAACCCGTATAGCGGGTTCTGGGGAAAGATGCATTGGGGCCATGCGGTCAGCGACGACCTGCTGCACTGGACCCAGTTGCCGATGGCGTTGGCGCCCAGCGAGCCATACGACGACCACCCCCAGGGCGGATGCTTCTCGGGCAGCGCCATCGAGAAGGACGGCAAGCTGTACGTGGCGTACACCGGCACCGCCAACCATGGCAATGGCTTTGTGCAGACACAGAACATAGCCATCAGCGAAGACGGTGTGCACTTTACCAAGTACGAGGGCAATCCCGTGATCGAGGCCCCCAGCGGTGTTCCCACGGATTACTTCCGCGACCCCAAGATGTGGGAGCATGAAGGGCTGTACTACATGGTGGTCGGCGCGCAGCGCGACGGCAAGGCGCAAGCTCTCTTGTACCGATCCGAGAATCTTCTTGATTGGGAGTTCCTTAACGTCATGCACGAGTCCCGTGGCGAGTGGGGATACATGTGGGAGTGCCCGGACTTCTTCCCGCTGAAAGACAAATGGGTGTTCCTATGCTCGCCCATGGGTGCCGGCGAGCGTACCACGGTGTATTTCGTCGGCGATATCGACTATGCCACGGGCCGCTTTGTCTACACGGTGACCGGTGAATCCGACTGGGGCTTCGATTTCTATGCGCCGCAGACGTTCGTGGATGCCCAGGGACGTCGGATTGCCGTTGGCTGGGCCAACGGCTGGGATTGGATGCCATTCTGGAAAGACTGGGGCCCGACATACCAGCAGGGATGGTGCGGATCGCTTTCGGTGCCGCGCGAGGTCGTATTGAACGATGACCTGACGCTGTCGTTCCGTCCTGTGGCGGAGCTTGATCGGCTGCGTGCGGACATGAGCGCCGAGGAAAACGTGACCGTGCGCGACGGGCAGAGGCATGTCGTCCAGGCCGGAGACGGCGTGCATTTCGATCTTTCCTTTGCGCTTGACCTTGAGGCCACGCGAGCGAAGCAGGTGGACCTGCTGCTCCGATGCGGTGAAGGCAAACGCACGGTATGCACATTTGACTTGGAGCATGCCGAGATGAGCGTCGACCGCAACGATTCCGATGGGTGGAGCAAGGGGAAGACCCATAGCCCGCTGATGGTCGCCGGAAGCCCCCGAATGGAAGTGGAAGTGATCGGCGACACCAGTTCGCTGGAGATCTTCATCAACGGAGGCCGTGTGGTGCATTCCCTGAACGTGTTCGCTCCTGCGACCTGCAATGAGATCGCGGTCGAGCCGCATGGCGGCGATGCCGCGCTTGCCGATATCCGGGGGTACGCGCTCAGACCCTAGGGGCTTGTCCATAGGCGGCGGGCGTTTCCCTATTAAACTGGTAGGGAAACGTTTGCCGCCAATTGCTATAACGGGAGAAAAACTCATGGCCACGATAACGGACGTTGCGCGGGTAGCGGGAGTATCCAAGAACACGGTGTCGCGCTATCTCAACGAACGTGGCTATATGTCGGAAAAAACCAAGAGCGCCATTCAGGATGCCATAGACCTGCTGCACTACCAACCCAATCAGATCGCGCGAAGCCTGACCACCAAGCGCACTAATTTTGTCGGATTGGTCATCCCCGATGTGGTGCAGCCGTTCTTCGCCACCATGGCTTCCCGCATTGAAGACGAACTGGATCGTCGCGGATACAAGATGATTCTGTGCGACACCATGCATTCCCCGGCAAAAGAGCGCAAATACCTGGATATGCTTACCGCCAACAAGGTCGATGGCATTATTGTGGGCAGCCATTCCGTGGACATCGATTACTCCGGCATTGGTTTGCCGATCATATCCCTGGATCGTTCCTTGGCCGATGACATTCCGGTGGTGCATGCAGACCATGTGCAGGGCGGACATATCGCGGCCGAGGCGTTTTTGAAGCATGGCTGTAAGAAAGTGGTGCAGTTTGTAGGCTACTCGAAGGTGCTGTCTCCTTCCGCGCAACGGCATAAGGTGTTTGCCGAACAGATGCGTGACCACGGCGTCGAATGCTTTACCTATGAGTTGCGACTCAACCAGTTTGAATTCTCGTCCTACCTGCAAACCGCCAAAATGTTCCTCGATCAGTACCCGGGCGTGGATGGTATTTTCGCAGCCGATCTGGTTGCACTTGCGGTCCAGCGTGAGGCGCTTTCGCGAGGGCGTCGCATTCCGGATGACCTATTTGTATTTGGTTATGATGGCTCGTTCGTCCATAAGATCGCATATCCGCCGCTTCCTACGGTGATACAGCCGTATGAGGAGATGGCTGCCACTATTGTGGATCTGCTTGAACGGAGGATCGCCGGACAAACGCCGGAATTCCATTCGTATGTGATTCCGGTGGTTTCTTCCGAGAGCGTGCCGGATGAAGCGGATGGCGATCCCGTTGGCAACTATGATCTGACGGTCGCGCCTCGCTAGTGAGCGTATAGTGCTGACTAGCGAGAAACGACGACCTGTGCGGCTCCTCGGATAAGAGCCGCAAGCATCAATCCAGCGGCAGCGTCGATTCGCGCTGGATCAGGCGGCAGGGCACGTAATCGACACCGTGATGCGGATGCCCGTCGATGGCATCCATCAGGTATCGGGCGGCGCAACGGCCGATGGTTTCGGTCTCGTTGTGGATACGGGTGGGGGGGATGCGTCCTTCGGATGTGGCAACGCAGTCGGTCGGTTAGCGAAGCGATACGATGTATCTTATCGATGAGGTTCGTGATATGCGGAGACGATAACGATGGTGACCTTAAAGGATGTCGGCGAACTGGCCGGAGTGACCGCCACCACCGCCTCCGCGGCCCTGCGAGGCAAGGATTACGTCAAGCCCGAAACCACGCAGCGCGTGCGTGACGCCGCTCGCAAACTCGGCTACAAGATCAACCTGTCTGGCCGGTCCCTGCGTTCTGGGCGGTCCGATACCATCACCTTCCTTACCTCGGGCATCGAGGGCGACTATTTCTCCCAGCTGGCCATGTGCGTGGCTGAGGAAGTGCACAAGCGCGGCTCGCACATGCTCATCGAACTGTCCCGGTATCTTACCGACGACAACGATCTGTCGTACACGTTTTCGGACGGCATCATCGCCATCAATGCGTCACGCGCGGTCGATATCCTGAAGCGGCACCCGGCCGTCATGCTGGAAAACTACGACACCAGCCTGCCCACCGACACCGTGAACGCGCCGAGCGACGCCGGCTCACGGGCGGCGGTCCAGCATCTTATTACGCGCGGCTGTGCGCGCATCGGCATCGTCGGCGACAATCGCGATCTCAACAATCCCAACATCATTCCCGGCTCACGTGATATTCGTATGCGGGCCGCCAAGGAGACGATTCTCGCGGCCGGACTGCCGTTTGACGAGCGCCGCGATTTCATCAAATCCTCGTGGTCGATTGACGGCGGTATCGAGGCCGGGCGCGGCTTGGCTAAGAAAGGCAAGTGCAAGTATGACGGACTGTACTGCCTGAACGACGGTATTGCGCTCGGTATTCTGCGTGGTCTGGCGGGCGATGGCGTGAGCGTGCCGGGCGATGTGCGCGTTATCGGCTTCGACGGCCTGAGCCAGGGCGCGTACAGCGTGCCGACTTTGACCACCGTGGCCACCGATTTCAAGGGCATGGCGGATACCGCGCTGACTTTGCTTATGCGGCGTATTGAGAACCCGGACGACGAGTTCTTCCCGCAGACCGTGAACGTGGGGTACAAGCTTATTGAGCGCGAGTCTACTGCGGCGTGAAATGGCGTGAAACAGGGAAGTCCCACTCTGGCGAGTGGGACTTTACCGATATGCGCGGGTAAAAGGAAACCCCCGCTGAGTCGCGGGGGTTGCTGTGCTGTGATGGTTTTTGTGCGCGCAAAGCTATTGCGCAAAAACCATCGTTACGTTTTGGCCTTGGGAAGCCCACCGGGCTTCCCAAGCGGTGTTGGGCCGCGCGTGCGGCCCAACACCGGCCAAAACGTCAGCCTGTGTTCTGCAGGCCAGCGGCGACACCTGAAACGGTGCAGAGGATCAGATAGATGAATCCTGCCTGCTGGCTTTGCGAGAGCTCTTCCTTGTCCACCTTCTTGCGCAGCGACTTGAGCGCCAGCACCTGAGTGACGGACAGCGCGTCCACGTACGGGGAGCGGATGCGGATGGCCTGGCCGAGCACGTGACGGTGCTGCAGCGGCCACTTGTCGCCCACGATGGCCAGAACCCACTTGCGGGTGAGCTCCATCTCGTTGAGCACCTTCTCATTGAGGTCCTCGCGGTCGCCGAGGGCGAGGTACATCTTGGCGATGCGCTCGTCCGTCTTGGCAATGGACATCTCGATGTTGTCGATGAAGGTGGAGAACAGCGGCCACTCCTCGTAGGCCTTGCGCATGGTCTCCAGATCGCCGAACTTCTCGCAGGCAGTGCCGAGACCGTACCAGGCGGCCAGGTTGATGCGGGCCTGAGCCCAGGAGAAGATCCACGGAATCGTGCGCAGGTCGTCGAGCGACTTGGCGCCGAGGCCACGCTTGGCCGGGCGGGAGCCGATCGGCAGCAGGCCGATTTCGGTCAGCGGCGTGACGATCGAGAACCACGGAGCGAAGCCGTCGGTGTTCAACAGGTTGAGGAAGCGGTTGTGCGCGGCCTCGTCGAGCTGAGCGGCCATATCGGCGTACTTCTCGGTCATCTCGGTGTTGCGCTTCTCCACGCTCGGCGCGGACTGCAGCAAGGTCGCCGCAGCCACGGACTCGACGTGGCGGATGGCCAGCACCGGGTTGCCGTAACGGGCGAAGATGACCTCACCCTGCTCGGTGAGCTTGAAGCGGCACTTGACGGAACCGACCGGCTGGGCGAGCACCGCACGGTTGGCGGGGCCGCCACCACGACCGACGGCGCCGCCGCGGCCATGGAACAGGGTCAGATCGATGTCGTGCGACTCAGCCCACTTGGCAATGCGCTCCTGAGCGGAGTGCAGGGCCAGCGTGGCGGAGGTCGGGCCGGCGTCCTTCGAGGAGTCGGAGTAGCCGAGCATGACCTCGAGCTTGTTGCCGGTGGCCTTCAGACGAGCCTGGACCTCGGGGATCTTGATCATTTCCTCGAGCACGTCCACCGAGTTCTGCAGATCCTCAAGCTGCTCGAACAGCGGGATCACGTCGATGGTGGGCACGTCCTCCGGGTGGGAGAAGGCCAGGCGGTTGAGCTCGTAGACATCCTTGATGTTCTGGGCGCTCTTGGTGAAGGAGATGATGTAGCGGCGGGCGGCCTTGAGGCCGTTGCGCTTCTGGATGGCACCGAGGGCGCGGAAGGTGTCGAGCACCTCGTGCGTCATCGGCTGCAGTTCGCCGCGCTCGCCGTGCAGGCCGTGCTCGCGGATATCCGCAAGGGCGCGGGCGTGCACCACGGAGTGCTGACGGAACTCCATCTCCACCATGTGGAAGCCGAAGGTCTCGGTCTGCCAGATCAGATCCTGCAGCGGGCCGTAGGCGGAACGCTTGGCGCCGGCGGCGGCCAGCGAACGCTGGACCACCTTGAGGTCGGCGAGGAAGTCGTCGCAGGAGTGGTACATGAGGTCGGCGTCACGCTCGATGGTGTAGTGCAGACGATCGGCCATTACCAGCATGACCGCGCGGTGCATCTCCTTGGTGGAGATCAGGGCGGCCTTGTCGGTCAGACGCTCGCTCATTTCCTTCTGGTGGCTCCAGAGGCTCTTGAGCTCGGCGCTTGGCGGCGTGGTCTCGGCTTCCATCGTGAGGTTGCGGCCTACGGTGCGGGTGGCTTCCTCAAGGGCGGCGATCACGTGATCGGAGAACTTGCGGGCCACGGCGCGGCTCACCTTGGCGGTGACGTTCGGGTTGCCATCGCGGTCGGAGCCGATCCAGCTGCCCGGGTGGAAGAACGCGGGGCAAGCGGGCTCGACGAGACCGGCCTTGTCGCCCAGGACCCAGTCGTCGAAGCGACGGTAGACCTTGGGGATGGTGTTGAACAGCGTGTTGTCGAAGATGTCGAGAATCGTGTCCGCTTCCTCAACCGGGGTCGGCTTCTTCAGCGCGATTGGAGAAGTGCGGAACAGGGCGTCGATCTCGTTGTAGAGACGGCGCAGGCATTCCTTCTTATCCGAGCCGCCGAGGCGCTTGTACTCCTCAAGCAATTCGGAAACGCGGCGAATCTTGCCTTCCACGGCCTTACGACGGGCCTCAGTGGGGTGCGCCGTGAAGACGGGGTGGAATTCGAGCTGGTTGAGCAGTTCCTTGGCCTTGGCCGGACCAGTCTCATTGATGAGCTGATGGTAAGCGACGGTGAGCTCGTTGATCGGGTCGACCGCCTGGTCAACGGACACGTTGTTCTCGCGCTCGTGGAGCACGGAAACGCGGTAGTTCTCCTCGGACAGGTTCGCCAGATGGAAATACGTGGCGAACGCGCGGGCCAGCAGCTGGGCGTCGTGCAACGTCATGTTGTCGATGACGTTCACGGCCTCCTTCAGGCCATCCTGGTCGGGGTTCGGATCCTCCAGCTCGGCGAAATGCTCGGCGCTGGCCTCCACCGCGTAATGACGCACGGTGTCGAACGTAGACAGCAGTTCGGGGTTGTATTCGCCCAGTACGTTACGCAGGATCTCAAGACACAGATCCATGTCGTACTTTAGGCTTTCGGGAAGATCATGCTCCTCCGGGCCCTTTCGGCCGGTCCCGGTAGTGACGATGGCGGCGTCAGCGGGAGTGATCTGTTCTTCAGGTGTTGCCATATAACCTCCTTTGCCGAATAACAGGTTGCTCGGTCTACTGGTCGTCTGCGGCTCCTCCGCAGTTGTTGAGGCCAGTCGTTGCGAGCCCACAGCCCATATTCAACGTGGTTGTTGTGTGGGCAATAGTGTATCTCCGCGAAATCGCTATTTGCGTTACGAAGTCCATATAGTGCGCCAAGTTGTCCACCTATAGAGACCGAATATCGGACAGCATATGAGACACTGTCCGATTCGCGGAAGATTTGAGCACCTTACGATTGCTGGCGGGGAAGGCAGGGAGTAGTAATGAGGGATGTGAGCGAACAGAAGAAGAAAAGTGCGCCCGAAGCGAAAGGCGCAACGGCTGTACGTAAATTCCACACCCACTCCATTCCGCTGGACATGGAAGATATTGCGCGCGATTGGGAAAAACCGGTGGTGGACGCCGGTATCGCCGCCAAAGCCAGCGTGATTGTACGAGTCGGCATGCTGGACCTGGGAGCCGGCACCGGCTCCTTCCGCGTGCGTGAAATGATGCACCGCATCGCCTACCCGCTGGGCGTGCACGTACGTGCCGACGTGAACCTGACGGATATCGAGGCCACCTGCACGGATGGTCGTAACCGCATCACCGAAGTCGTGGATTTGCCGACCACCGGCGTGAACACCGAACGTATCTGGCTGCTGGAACATTTCGCCGACTGGTTCTCCGTGAATCTCGGCAAGGGGTCGATGTATCACGTCGATTCGCAACTGTCCGATGGCGTGGTCAAGCATTTGGACGAACGTGACGCTTCGCAGTATTCGGCCGATCTGGCCAAGCGCCTGCGCGAACGTGCCAAGGCCGAGGCTGAGGCGGCCAACGGCAGCGTGGACGAGGCGCTGGATCTTGCGTCGAAAACCAAGGTACTCGTGACCTCCGTGGCCAAGTCCTTGGATGATGACAATGAAGAAGCCCACCGACTTTTGGCGGACAGCGCGGAAGTCACTCCGGTCGAAGACAAAGCGGCCGAAGAGAAGGCCTACGACGATGCCGAAGTGTTTACCGGTGACTCCAATGAGTCGGTTGAATCGGCGAACGCGGCGAATGCCGAGGCGGGCGCTGAGGGCGCGGCGGCGAACGCGGCGAACGGCGCAACCGCCGAAAGCCCTGCTGCAAGCAGTACGAAGCGCAAGAATCGCGTGCCCAAGGAATACGCCGAACACTTCAACGAGCGCTCCGACGAAGAGAAGGCCAAGGGCGGTATCACCGTGCGGCAGGCGCACGAGCGGCTCGATCTGATTGAGCGACGCAAGCCGCTGTACAAGCCGTGGTTCTCCGGTTTGGCCTCCGCCCTGGCCTGCGCGGCCTTTGTGTTCCTGCTCGGCGGCGGCCCATACGACATGATCGGTGCGTTCGTGGGCGCGGGCCTTGGCCAGTGGATGCGTCGCCGGCTGTTTGCATACCATCTGAACCAGTTCTTCGTCACCTTTGTGTGCGTGGCCGCGGCGGCGCTCGCCTGCACCGGCACCCTGCGACTCATCGGCATTTTCGACCCAGTCGCGCTCTCGCACGATACGGCCTACATCGGCGCCATGCTGTTCGTGATCCCCGGTTTCCCGCTCATCACCGGCGGACTCGACATGGCGAAAATCGACTTCCCCTCGGGCATCCAGCGCGTGGCGTACGTGCTGTGCATCATCCTGATGGCCACGCTGGCAGGCTGGGCCGTGGCCGTGATGGTGCACCTGCACCCGGAAGGCTTTGAACCGCTGGGGCTTGACCCGTGGGTCAACGGATTGCTGCGGTTCGTGGCGGCGTTCGTCGGCGTGTGGGGCTTCTCTGTGCTGTTCAATTCGCCGCAGCGCATGTGCCTGGCCGCCGCCCTGATCGGTGCGATCACGGACACGCTGCGCTTGGAATCGCAAGACTTCAACGTGGCACCCGAGATGGCTACCTTCATCGGCGCGTTCCTGGCGGGCATTCTGGCATCGGCGTGGCGTTCATCCGTGCGACGTGGCTGGCTACCGCCGCACCTCGGCTACCCACGCATCTGCCTGACCGTGCCGTCGATCGTGATCATGGTGCCCGGTCTGTATATGTACCGTGCCATGTGGTACCTCGGCAGCTTCCAGACCATGAATGCGCTGGACTGGGCGTTCCGTGCGTTCATGGTGATTATCTGTCTGCCGATCGGTTTGGCGATGGCCCGCGTGGTGACCGACAAGTCCTGGCGCTACGACATCTGACCGTCATCTTGGCTCCCCTCGGGTGAGGGGAGCTCGGATAAAACAGCGTCTCAGTATGGAAACGGTGGAAGGTGCTTGAGCCCTTGTATCCATTACCATCAGGCGAAGTGCGTTGCGGCCGTATTCACGGCTGTGACGGTCTGTATGACGCCGCTCCGGCGTCAATCGCATATCAGCACGCATATCAGCACATAGTTCTGCCATGGCGGTAGCCGCTTGACGTCATGATTGAGGAGGGGTCGCAGTTGGCCAACGATTTCTGGATTCTGCTGGCCATGGTCATCTATTTTGCGGCCATGCTGTCCATCGGATTCATCTACTCCAAACGCTCCAACTCCTCCTCCAAAGAATACTTTGCGGGCGGGCGCGGCGTGGGGCCGTGGCTCACGGCCCTGAGCGCCGAAGCCTCCGACATGAGCGGCTGGCTGCTGATGGGCCTGCCGGGCCTGGCCTACTTCACCGGCGCGGCCGACCCGATGTGGACCGCCATCGGACTGGCGCTCGGCACCTATCTCAACTGGAAGCTTGTGGCCCGGCGACTGCGCCGCTACTCGGTAGTGGCCGGCGATGCCATCACCATTCCTGACTTCTTCGCCAAGCGTTTCCATGACAAGAAGGGCGTGGTCTCCACCATCGCGGCCGTGATCATCCTGGTGTTCTTCAGCGTGTACGTGGGCAGCTGCTTCGTGACCGTGGGCAAGCTGTTCGCCACGTTGTTCGGTTTCGACTACCACGTCATGATGATCATCGGCGCGGTGGTCGTGTTCGTCTACACCGTGGTGGGCGGCTACTTGTCCGTGGTGATGACCGACTTCATTCAGGGCATGCTCATATTCTTCGCGCTCGCGGTGGTGTTCATCGGCACCGTGGCCAGCGCGGGCGGCATCGACAACACCGTGGAATTCCTGCGTGCCATCCCCGGCTACCTGTCCGGCACGCAGGTGGCCGCGCCCAAGCTGGACCCGGCCACCGGCCAGCAGCTCGTCGAGGCGGGCAAGGCCGTGTTCGGCGCGCCCTCCGACTACGGCATCATCACCATCATCTCCATGCTGGCGTGGGGCCTGGGTTACTTCGGTATGCCGCAGGTGCTGGTGCGCTTCCTGTCCATCCGCAGCGTGGAAGAAGTGCGCAAGTCCCGAATCATCGCCACCTCTTGGTGCGTGATTTCGCTGGGTTGCGCAGTGTGCATCGGTTTGGTGGGGCGTGCGATGATGCCCACCGAACTGCTGACCTCCACCGATGCGGAAACCATCTTCATCGTGCTGGCGCAGACCCTGCTGCCGAGCTTCATGTGCGGCGTGGTGGTCTCCGGCATTTTCGCGGCCTCGATGAGCTCCAGCTCCTCGTATCTGATCATCGGCGCTTCGGCCATGGGCGAGAACATCTTCCGTGGGCTGCTGCACCGCAAGGCCACCGACAAACAGGTCATGATTGTGGCCAGGGTCACGCTGGTGGTCATGTTCCTGTTCGGCATTCTGGTGGCATACGACCAGAACTCGTCGATCTTCCAGGTGGTGTCTTACGCGTGGGCCGGGCTTGGCGCCTCATTCGGCCCGTTGATGCTGTGCTCGCTATACTGGCGTCGTGCCAACAAGGCCGGAGCCGTGGCCGGCATGCTGTCCGGCACGGCGGCCGTGCTGATCTGGCACAACCTCGTCAAGCCCTTGGGCGGCGTATTCGCCGTCTATGAGCTGCTGCCGGCGTTCATCATTTCGCTGCTGTTCATCGTGGTGGTTTCGTTGCTGACCGCCAAGCCGAACGAGCGCATGCTCTACGAATTCGACCACTACATGGACGATCCGCTGCCCGGCACCCTGCCGTCCGGCACCGTGCTCGTTGACGAGCCCATGGAAGCCATGGAGTCCGAGGCCTGCAGCGTCAAATGACACGTGCCTGCTGTGCGGTCGGCTCGTATGACAGAGGAGTGGCTTTTTTGTGGTTCGGCAGGAACCATTGAGGCCAGATCAGCCCCTTGAAATGGGTTTTGAATACCGTAGCGCGGTGCGGACGGTGCGGACTGACTCTATCGGGCTCATTATTCCTGCGTCGTCGGAATAATTGGCAGCAGAGGCTCGAATTTCAGCCGTTTGTATTGTCCCTCGATTATGACCGTGTCTAGTGGAAAAGGCCATACAACCACTTTGACCCCCACAATGTGCCGTTTGTCATTGGCGTGTGGAACCGCAACAATGGTTGTAGTTGCAAGGCCTCTGTGTTTGCTTGATATGCGGGGTACTTCAATTGACAAAAGCTCCAACGCTGTTGTCAGGGCATAGGGTGGGCGCCATGCGCTTCGTCGTTGAACATCTGCGCACGTCTGCATTCGTTGGTACTTCTGCATTGTCAGCTCGGTCAATGCCGTTGAGCTACCCATGATGATCACCCCTTCGTGATGTTCGCTTTGTCCTCGCAGTGTAGAGTCCGGCTGCCGGCCCTGTCTACCGCCCCAATTTTTCGGTGGATAAATGTGGATAAGTCGGTGGATAAACTATGGGTGTTCATCGCAGTTGCAGGCCATCCCGCAATTACATGGAACGTAGGGGTTTGCAGGCAGCCAACGGGAATCGCCGCCGACGGCGCGATTCAGCTTGAACGAATCTCCATGGCGTTCATGCAAAGGTGGCATGATGGCGGGTATGAGTAGCTTGGTGCGTATTGTCAATGCCGGTGTTCCGGGGTCTCAGGACCGCGTGGATGTGGTGCTTCGCGATGGGGTTGTTGCGTCTGTCGGCCCTGCTGGAACGGTCTCGGCTTCGGACAGCACGATGCAGACTAAGGCGCATACGACATCGTTGGCATACGCGACGAATGCCATTGCTTCTGGCAGCGTCTCAATCCCAACGTCGGCCGCCGCACCCGCCGACGAAACCACCATCGACGCCGACGGCCTGTGGGTTATTCCCGGCCTGTGGGACTGCCACACGCACTTCACGCAATGGGCCAAGACGCTGGGCCGACTGGACCTCATCAATGCCCGTTCCGCCGCCGAAGCGATGGACATGTTGCGCCGTCATCTGGATGAACGCCGCGCCGTCGGCACGCTTGACCCAGATGCCTTCGTGGTGGGCATGCGATTCCGTCACTCGCTGTGGGCTGATGACGAGCAGCCCACACTGACCGCAATTGACGCCGTGACCGGCGAACAGCCGGTGGCCCTCTCCAGCGCGGACATGCACTGCGGATGGGTGAACTCCGCCGCGGCCCGCAGGCTTGGCGTACATGTGGACGAATCCGGTCTGGTCGGTGAACTCGAATGGTTCAACGCCTACATCGCCTTCGACAAGGCGCCGGGCGCTGCTGAAGAGACTGACCGTCTGCTGCGCGAGGCCGAACAGAACGCCGCGAATAAGGGCGTGGTGGGCATCCGCGATTATGAAATGGCCGAAAACATCGATACGTGGACCAATCGTTTCGCGGCCGGCATTAACGGTTTGCGCGTGGATGCCGGTGTATACCCCGAGCGGTTGCGAGCCGCCATTGACGCGGGTTGGCATACCGGCAAGGAATTGCCGGGCAGCGCCGGGCTCGGCCATGTGGGCGTCATGAAGCTCATCTCGGACGGATCGCTCAACACCCGCTCCGCCTACTGCTCCACGCCGTATTCGGGCATCGAGCCGCTGACGTATGGCACGCTGAGCTACACGCCGCAGCAAATCGAAGACTATATGCGCCTAGCCACCGAGCATGGCTTCGACATTGCCTGCCACGCCATTGGCGACGAAGCGAACACCATTGCGCTCAACGCAGTCGCCGCCACGCACGCACATGGATCGATCGAGCACGCGCAGATGCTCAAACCCGTCGATATCCCGCGTTTCACCGAGCTGGGGCTCACGGCCAGCATCCAACCGCAGCACGCCATGGATGACCGCGACGTCATCACCCGTTTCTGGGCCAACCCGGCCGGCATCCCTTATCCGTTCAGGGCCCTCCACGACGCCGGTACCACGCTGCGCATGGGCTCGGATGCGCCCGTGGCCCCGCTGGACCCGTGGCTGGCCATTTCCGCCGGCGTGTTCGGCACC
>ERZ506793.346-NODE-346-length-15685-cov-5.13116_pt1 | contig 15685 bp, 8 predicted proteins | sample MGYA00512571_ERZ506793 | MGnify/ENA metagenome assembly ERZ506793
CTTTAATAGCATGGTCAATCGTGAAGGCATCATCCGATTCTACTTCGTGAACCACACCACTTAGATGTTTATCTTGGTCTATATTTTGAACAGCTGATGACGTACGCTCATTTTCGGTGTATGTCTCATTAGCCTCACTTGATACTGGCTGTATGTCATTACTTACTTGTTTATCTTGGTCTACGTTTTGAACAGCTGATGACGTATGCTCATTTTCGGTGTATGTCTTATTAGCCTCACTTGATACTGGCTGCATGTCATTACTTACTTGTGCTGTATGAGTTGTTTGTGTATTATCTTGCGTATAGTCTGTCACGACGGCTAAGCCATTTAAGCCGTCTGTGGCGGTTACCTCATCCGCTGAAACATTGCCAGCTGAGAAGGCCAAGGCTCCAGCTAGTGCTAGCCCACAGACGAGACCGTAAGCCTTTGATTTCGATTTTCTAAAGTACCTAATTTGAATTAAGACAGAATAGTATTTTTGCCCTCCTTGTTTAATCTCCATTTTTTCTCCTTTATGTGATATAAGTGGCTTTTTCAGCCTACAACAAGCCAAGGGCTCGAACCCTGTTAAGCACCGACTGCACTTGTTACTAACTTACTAACTGATATATCTAGCAACCGCTCTAATTGTCTTTAACATATTAATCAAGTGAGTAAATTTAACAGGGAAGGAACATTTGAAAATGTAACTTCCCAAAGCCATACCAGGGAGCGAATCCTGATATGGCAAACCCAGTAGTTCAATACCAAGTTTTTGTTTTGCCTTTCTCAAGTCTTACGTCTTATCAAATTTAACTTGATTAGGCAAGATGAGACTAGTCTATGTCTTCTGGTTTATTACGACGTACTGACCCAAGTAAACCACCAAGACCTAGCAACATCGCACCAAGACCTGCAAGTCCCACAGAAGCCATTTCACCTGTATGTGGGAGTTGTGGTTGTTGTGGTACTTGCGTTGGTGTCTCAGGTATTGGATTTTCAGGTGTGTGAGTGGTCACTTTTGCGACCATTTCTTTACCATTGACCGTGTTGATAAAGGTATTTTCAACTTCTCCAGCTGCAATACGCTCAACTTCGATGTAAAAGTCAGCGTCAAATGTCCCTTCAACCCCTAGTGAATTAAGGAACTCTTTATCAATGGTGTAAGCCCACTCACCTTTTTCAGCGTCCCAAGTGACTTTAATAATCTTATTGATAAAGTCACTGTTAGTGTCTTGGTCAAAGGTAAAGGTGAAGTGATATTCCGTGTCTTTACTAATTTTGTCGCCTGCCTTGATCACTTGACCATCTTTCGTTGTCACATCATAAGGCAAGGTCATATCTTCTTTAGCGGTGTACTCTGTGCCCTTGATAACGCCTTTCCAGTTGCCTGTATAACGATCATGAGCGGTATCGAGTTTATCAAGACCATCATATTGCCATAAAGTCTCATGGCGTTTACCAACGGTCACCCCATCAAGAAGATAATGGATATAGTCACCGATTTTCACTTCTTGACCATCAAGGACTTTAGTTTCATCTTTGGCATCCAAGGCGTGCTTCTCAGGCTGAACGGTTGGGATGTCATTTACGACAAGGTTTGAAACATAAGGATTTCCAAAATCGATTTGTTGGAAATCGTTCTCAACCTTTTCACCGTCATTAACTGTAAGTGTCGCTGGGAGATTGATTGTGATGTTTCTATTCTTCGAAACATAGTCCGAATAGAACGTCACTGGGTCTTTAGCAACCCACAAGTAAAACTCACCTTTTGGCTCAAGTCCTGCTTGTTTGAGGAAGTTTGAAACGGCTTCTGTACGTCCTTTGTCAGACAAAACATGGTACATATCAAATAGTGCTTTCACGTCCTTATTTTGTCTATCTTTGATAGTAATATGGTCAACATCAACCGTAAACGCACCGTCTTGCACGTCATCCAAAATACCAAATCCTTTAGCAATCGCCTCTTTAGACGCTGTAAGGCTGCTGTATGGGCTGTAATCCGTGGTTAGTCCATAGTTGACATGTTTATCAAAGATAGTAGCCCCGTCAATGCCAGCACCTGAGTTGTCAGTGACAGTCTTGGTTGGTGTTGGTTTATCAGGGGTCTTATAGGTTACTGTGTTTGAGTAGACGCTATAATCACCTGTCTTGACGTTGTAGGTGTTCTTATAGAGACCTTTGTCATACTCAGGTTTCACATAAAGGACAGGTGCTTCAATAAACTTCCCTTGATAGACATAGCTAAACGTGTAAGTGTTTGAGGCTTCATCAAAGTTAGCTGTCGTCCAGCCTTTGGCTTTAGCTTCTTCAAGCGCACGTCCGCTATCAGACCCAACGCCACCATCAAGCGGATCGGTGATTGTCACTGTATCACCTACTTTAATGTTGGCTAGGACATTTTCATAAGACAGCTTGTGTTCTTGCAAGTCACCCTTGGCAACTGTCAAGCTATTTGTATTTGCCCCGTCACTATTAGTTTGTGTTTTGAGTACAGTTGGTTTGTACTGCAACTTATAATCATGATAGCTTGCTTTGATAATCTGATTTTGTGTTTCAGATACCGTTGTTAAGCTCAAGGTTGGCTTTTCAGGATTAGTAGCTTTAACCAGCTCAGCCGATACAGGGTCAACTGTAACAGGGTCAACATTTGTTTTAGTCAAATTAGCGGAAATACCAGGCTGTGACACAGGTGAAACGACACGGGTGTTGGTCGCAAACCAATAGGTCTGTCCTCTCGAATCTTCGGGCCCGTCCCACTGGATAAACTCTGTATTAAAAGCAGACCCTGATGTGAAGTATCCAATAGTAGCTCCCTTATATTGACTAGGTGAGCTTGATGTGTCCCAATCAACACCTACATCTTGAGGACGGTTATAGTTGGAAGCATAAGCGTAGCCATCGTCATGCACAGTGACCGTAGAACCATTGATTTCTACCATACGACCGTTCACAGCTTTAGCTCCCTCACGTCCGATAGGGTTATTATTAAGGGATGAGTAAGTGATGGCGATAGGTGCTTTTTCTGACGCTGTAAACGCAACTTCTTGTCCGTTGACATTGTAGTAGTACGTATCAGTTACAGAAAAGTTCATGTAGTCTTTATTATCATCAAGTCCGTTATTACGAGAAACTACAAATCCTTCTGTCGGGTCGTTCAAAACATAGACATTAACAAGACCCGTCGCCCCGTTTTGGATAATTCGAAACTCACGGTGAATACGAGTGATGTTACGCACTTGTCCGTCAGCTGTGGTAGCGGTAATACCCTGCAAGTCATGGTAATCAAGCGAAGTAGACCAACCAGCCCCAACGTTGGAGTATTTCAAGACACCTGTTGAATCCAAGATACGAGCATATCCTGATGTCCCACTTGTTGTCCCAATATAGCTCGTTGAGGTAACTTGTGCCCCAGCAGCACTAGAAGCAACACGGGCTTGTGGATTAGGACGATCAAAATCAAGAGCTTGGAGGACAACTTCTTTGGTATAGCCTTCAGTGCCTGTCTTACTTTGTAAGTCTTGATACTGAGCCTGCCACTGTGCCTGTTTGTCTTTTGCTTGGCTATATGCTGCTTGGTTTTGCTGGGCGATAACTTGAGCTTCTTGAGTTGTTTTTACAGTCTGCGTACTGTAATTAACAGTTGCACCGATACCTGACAACTCCTTGCCTTTACTATCTGCGTCTTGGTTGACTTGGTTGCTTGTGTTTTGTAATTCTTCATAAGCACGTAAGACAGCACGATTGACCTCGACCTTATCGTTAGCAGCTTGAATGGCTGCTTGGTTACGAGCGTTGAGGGCTTCAACTTCTTCAACTGTATTGACGACTTGGTCTTTGACCGTCACGGTCACAGATTTGTTTTTAAGGTCAGTGATAGCCCCATCTAGGGCTTGATTGACCTCATTTGCACGAGCTACCGTATCTTGGTAGCGCTTGAAGGCTGCCACATAGTTGTCTGTATTGCGTTTGTTTTCAGACAACTGTTCTTGAGCGATTTTTTTCGCTTGTTGGTTGGCTTGCGCTGTGCCATCCGTAGCTGTTGAGTTATTGTTAGATACAGTAACGGTCGTTTCAGAGCCGTGGTCGTGGACTTGTTGAGACACGTAATCATTGTTGGCTTTGATAGCCGTTTGAGCGCCGTTGTAAGCTGTGTTATTAGCTTCCTGTGTCGCTTGTGCTCGTTTGATAGCGTCTACCTGTTGAGCTTGGTCTTGCGCAATCTTAGCCTTGGCTTGATTGAGGTCTGCCGTATTGGTTGGTGTGCCTTTATCTTGTGTAGCATCTTGAGTGACTCCTACCCCTGCTTGCTTGGCGTCATCTACCGCTGTTTTGACAGATGAGTTATCAACCGCTACTTCTTGAGCAGCTGTTGATGTGTTTGCTTGGTCTGCATAGCTATTATTAGCTTCGCTTGACGCTGGCTGCACGTCAGCCTGTTTCGTGCTTGGTTGGCTATCTGTTGGTGTTGTCACCTCATCCGCCGAAACATTTCCAGCTGAGAAGATGAGTGCTCCTGCCAGTGCAATACCGCAGACAAGTCCATACGCTTTAGATTTTCTAAAATATCCTTTACCTTGTTCTTTTAACGTCATTCTTTAAATACCCTTTCTATTGATTGATTATGCTTTCTTTTTATTTTTAAACGCCAAAGTTAGACCAGCTACTGCAGTCATAGCGCCCAAAATACCAAAAGCTATTTTATTTTTGTCTCCAGTGTGAGGAAGTGTCACAGTTGAGCCATCTTCTTTAGTGACCGTGATTGTCTTGTCAGCGTTCGTTTTAGCTCCGATAGCTTCAGGTGATGTAACTGTGCCATCTGATAAGATCACTTGACCATCACGTGTTGAAACAATTTGAGCGCCTGTATTAGTACGTACTGGATTTTGTTCCGTCACATCTTGCACAGTTTGACCTGTTGAAGTTGAAGTAGTTCCAATTTGAGACTTCCCTTGTTCGTTTGCCTCGTCTGTTGTTTTTGGCTTCTCAGATGGGACACCGTCAAGGCTTCCAGCGTTATCCTTACCTTGTGGTTTGTCTGTAGTTGATGATGTATCTGGTGTTACTGGTTTATCAGTTGGTACGCCATCTAGGCTCCCAGCATTGTCTTTACCTTGCGGTTTATCTGTAGTTGATGATGTATCTGGTGTTGTTGGACCAACTGGAGTAACTGGAGTAACTGAAGGCTCTGTTGGCGTACTTGGCTCAGTCACTGTGGTAGATGGTGTTGTGGCTGGATTAGTCGTTACTTCCGTAATAGGTGTTGAGCTATCAATCGCTGTCACTTCATCCGCTGAAGCAGTCGCAGCACCAAGTAGCATCGTTGAAGCCAAGAGGCTTGATAAAATCATTTTTTTAGTCATTTTCGTTTCTCCTATTTTCTATATTGTTATTTACTGTTTGAAATCACTGGCTCTTCTGTAAGAAGATAACCATACTGAGCCTTTTTATCGGCTTTTAGGGTCATCTCGATCCGCTTACTTTGCGCCTCACCATCCCCTTTAACGACTAAAACATAAGTCGCATGGTAAAGATTGTTATCCTTGGTGATGGACTCCTGAATCACAGACTGCAAGGTTCCTGTCTCTGCCTTGGTGTATTTGGCATTCCCTACATTCACAAAAGCCTTGAGGTTGTCTTTATTGCCCGAATAAAGACTTGGTAAAAAGTAGCGGACAAAGACATCAATCTTTGGCTGATTTGCTTGCAAATCTTCCAGCCGTGTCACTTCTTCATGAAGATAGTTGATCTGAGCTGTCTTGTTCTGAAGAGATAATGTCAATACCCCAAGTCCCAAAGCAAGCACAGCAATACCACCAGCCATGAACGGCGCTACTTTTTGCCACTTACTTGGCGGTGGTGCATAGGCAAGAGCTGGATGAGCTGGAGCGGTCGCTTGTGGCTCCTGAGGAGCCGTTTGAGGTGTTGTTTCTCTTTGCGTCTCTCCTTGTTCAGGAAAGACAGGAAGGCTTGAGGTCGCAATACCAAGGCTTGCTTGATAGACAGGGAAAATGTCATCTGTGAAATAATCCCTTTTTTCCGCATAGCTATACGAACTAAAAGCCTCATCTGTCAAGATAGACTGCATGAGGGGGTCAAGCAAATTTTGATAGCCGCTATCAATCATAAAGGGGCTGGCAAAGACTTCTCCTTGACTCACAACCTCACCATTTTCTTTACGGCAGACCGCCAGCTTTTCCAGCTGCAAAGCCCCAAAGGTGTCTCTTATCTGGCTAAAGAGCACTTCAGCCTGGATAAAGGTCAGATAAGGTAGCGTATCAGCTAACATGGTAGGTTGTTCCACCAAAATCTCTTGATCAATCCCCTCGATAAGCTGTAGAAGAGCAGGCAAGTCTTTAGGGCTTTGTTTTGGTTCCCAAGTGATCCCTAAAAAGCAGTTATCCGAGATAGCGACATCTTTAGTCTTGTTAAAAAATGCCATAAAGTCTCACTCCTACTGTGCAAATTGATAGAGCCAAGCAAGGGCTGCTGGAGCAGCCGCAACCCCAATAACTGCAACGGCAATCGCTACAGCGTGCTCTTTCATCTTAGATTTTAGTTTTTCGCTTCCTACCCCATAGACAATAGCAACAACAATAGCTGCCACCGTAAAGAGAGCTAAGGAAATCCCTTGTAAATTACTGGTCAACTCTTGTGCTGCGTTTTGCGTCTTGATAAAAGGATTATCCGCAAAAGCTGTCTCACCACTCATGAGAAAGAGCGCTAAGGTAGACAAGAAGGTGGTGCTTTGTGCCTTCACAAGGGACAATCGTTTTTTCAAATGTGACATATAGTCCTCCTTTAATGTTTGATAATTCTAGTGTAAGGGATAATCAAAAATCGCGCTCAAACATGACAAAAACTTTTTTTAAATTTTTCAAAGCCATTTTTTAGCTAAATAATGACTGTCTTAAAAGGGTGAATTGTAACACTCGACCATCATCACGGTGGTAGCCATCTGCTGCCTCACCCGTCACCGAAACATGGATCTGAGTCCCTGGCTTTTCTGCTTCAGATAAGTGCAAGAGCTCATCCGAGATAGGCGCTTTCAGGCTCCTTTCCATCAAACGAGCTAGAGGCCTAGCCCCATTTTCAGGTTCTGTCCCAAAGTCCGCCAGATAATCAAGCACTGGGGACTCAACCGCTAAGCTGATGCCTTGGTTAGCTAACTTTTTCTCAAGCAGTAAGAGATTTTTTTCAACAATTTCTTCAATCACTGACCGCTTGAGGAGGTCAAAGACAATCTTATAGCCAATCCGATTGAGAAACTCAGGACGAAACTCAGTTTTAAGTTCAATCTCCATCGACTTATCAAATTTTCGTCTATCACGCAGCGAAAGCTGGCTGATATCCCCTTTCATCTCAACGGTTTCAATGACCTTGTGTGAGCCAATGTTAGTCGTCATAATGACAATGACATTTTTAAAAGAGATGGTGCGGCCTGTACTGTCCGTTAACCGACCATCATCTAGCACCTGGAGGAGAAGGTCATGGACATCACGATGCCCCTTTTCAATCTCATCGACCAGAAGGACAGAATAGGGCTTACGTTTAACAGCTTCAGTGAGCAATCCTTTTTGTTTGGCTGCCTTATCACCTATCAAACGGACGGCATCCCCCTTTTGTTGGTACTCGGACATATCAAGACGGATCATGGCATTTTCATCATCAAAGAGCCCTTCTGCCAGTGCCTTGGCTAGTTCTGTCTTACCACAGCCTGACGCTCCTAAGAAGAGAAAACTCGCTTGGGGTTTTGACTCATCCTGTAAGCCTGCCTGAGCGATTTTAACGGCATCCACAACCGCTTTAATCGCCTCTTCTTGGCCTTTCACACGACTTCTGATATGGTCTTCCAGCTGGAAGATACGTTCATTCTCACCCTTTAGGATGGTAGTGAGGGGAATCCCTGTTTTATCCCGTAGGACTTTTGCGACAGCTACCCCATCAACGACTTTGTCACCTTGATAACTAGCAATCGTTGCCGCTTCATCCAGTAAATCAAAAGCCTTATCTGGGAGGAAACGATCGGTAATATAGCGAACAGATAAAGAAACAGCTTGCTCAACAGCTTCAGTCAGAATGGTGACGCCATGATAAGACTCATAAACCTTTTTAGCGGACTCAATAATGGTAATCCCTTCAGCAACCGTTGGCTCATTCACCATCACAGGCTGCATCCGTCGCTCAAGCGCCCTATCAGTCTCAACAAACTCATGAAACTCATCCAAAGTGGTCGCCCCAATTAGTTGGATTTCCCCACGGGCAAGGGCAGGCTTGACGACATTTCCAGCATCAAGAGCACTGTCACCGCTACCGCCTGCTCCTACAATAGTGTGGAACTCATCGATAAAGAGCATATTCTCACCGTAGGTGGCTTTCAATTCATCGATAATGCCTTTTAATTTAGCGACAAAGTCCCCACCATCGTCTCCCATGAGACTTGAGAGCTCGAGAGAGCGGACAGTCAAACCTTTAAGGCGATCTGGCACCTGGTTACGGTCAATCATGAGCGCTAAGTTTTCAACAATAGCTGTTTTCCCCACACCTGCTTCACCCACTAAAATCGGATTATTTTTGGTTCGCCTGAGAAGTGATGTGACAACGTGTTGCGTCTCGGCATCTCGGCCAAAGACCTGAAAATCATCAGGCTTTTTAGCTACCTTCTCAGAGAGGTTTTCTGTATAGGTATCAAGTAATGGTGTTTGACTTTCTTGTGTACTCAAAAGTGTCCCTCCTCTTTGACTGTTTCTACTTGCGTCTTGACCTTATCTTTAATGGCCTCCACAAAGTCACGAGGGTTGAGCTGACCTTGACCAATCTGCTTAAGAAAGTCTTCCCAGTCGCCCGTCGTCTCAGGATTTGAGAACTCATTATCATACATGAAGTCAATCAATAGATAAGCCTTACGTTCAGGAAAGAGTTGACCTGTCTTTTTATCCTGTTTGACATAGCCACGTTTAAGGATTTTTTGGAAAATATCAGTCCTAGTCGCTGGTGTCCCTAAGCCGTAATAATCAAAGACTTGACCAAAGAGCTGGGCTTCTGTGAGACGCTTAGGAGGCTTGGTAAATTGTTCCTTGACTCCGAACTGCCCTTCAAGAACTTGCCCCACCGCAAAGGGTGGCAAGAGCACGTCTTTTCTTGGTGGTCTATCAGCAAGTTCTGTCCATCCAAGCGAAAGGTTCCGTCTGCCTTTGACATTAAAGGCAAAATCTTGACTAGCTAGGGTTACCGTTTGTGTTTGATAGAGGTAATCTCCTGCAAACATCAAGAGAGTACGCTTGACAATGGCTTCATAAATCAATCGTTCTTGTCTGTCCAACTGGAAGAGGTTGGGAAGAGTTTCCGTTGGAATGATGGCGTAGTGCCCCTCACTATCAAGCTGTTCTGCATCGACATAGAGGTCTCTAGGTTGATCATTTTCCACTTCAAAAACTCGACTCACTAAGCCTTGATAGTCAGATACTAAGTATTTAAGATAGCTAAACTCCCCTTCTGTGATATAGGCTGAGCCTGTTCTAGGATAGGAGATAAAACCTTTAAGATAAAGTGACTCAAGGATCTCCTCACTGGTTTTCGTGTCAATCTTGAGTTGACTGGCACAATACCATTGCAGACTCGATGTTTTAAAGAGTTGAGGGGCCAATTTTTGGTGATCGGCATCCGCAATCTCCACTACCTCCAGTCTATTTCCCAGCTGCCTAGCGGTCATCAAAGCCTCTTCACTACTGTCAAAGGTTTCAGTTCCCACAAAGCCCAATTGGTAACCCTTATCTTCAAAGAAGAGGCACCAATAGCTCTGCGGTTGAAAGTTTTTAATCCTGGTGTCATTTTCTACCACGACACGGACAAGCGCTGTCTGGACACGTCCCACAGATAAACTGGTGCCTTTTCCCCGTGCCAGACGCTGCTGTTTCTGGAGTGTTAAAGTGACTAGGGGTGATAAGTTCATCCCCACTAACCAGTCACTTTGGGCACGTGCTTCAGCTTCCAAGTAATAGTTATAGGTTTCTCTGGGATCTCTAAGTGCTTGAAAGTTGGCTTGAATCCCTTCAGCTGAAAGAGACTGGCCCCAGAGACGGCTTGTAATCTTATCTTTTCCTCCTGGAATACGAGACAAAATAGAATAAGCAATACGCTCACCCTCACGGTCAGCGTCTGTGGCGATAATGACTTCATCTGCCCACTGGACTTCCCTGTAGATGGTCTCAAAACGCTTCTTTTTGCCTTTGGCTAGAGTCATCTGAAAAGGCACATCCACCAAGGGAAGCTGCGCTAAATCCCAGTTATCTTCTGGTTCCATGTACTCAAAGAGATGGCCTTCAGGGGCATAGATATGGAGTTCACCAGGGAGATAAGATGATGTCAGATGATAGACGCCTTTTCGCTCCTGGTAACTTCCTAAAGCCTTGGCATAGGCCTCAGCTTGCTTATCTTTTTCTGCTAAGATAAAGCGTTTCATGGATTTCTTTTTCTCCTTTCTTTGGTGATATTTTTAGTCTAAGGGATAATCAAAAATCGTGCCCAAACATGACAAAAACTTTTTTACACACAAATTACACACAAAAATGGCTCACAAACGGAGCCATTTTCATTTACATTTTTGGTGGTAGTGGATTAAGATTTTGATGCTGCGATAACCCTTGTTCAGGCGAGAGACGCTGCGCCAAAGGCTTGGTATGTTTTTCAACCGCCTTGAGCATCTTCTTAGTTGTCTCATGCACTCGTTTCATAGACTGATCAAGCTCATCATCAGACAACTTAGACAGCTTATCTGTCCAATTAGCCATATAGGGGATGGCTTTCTCAGACGTATCCAAGCCAAAATGCTTAGCCGTCACATAGCTTGTCATCTCGGCCTCAAGCTCTTTAACTTCCTTTGGTACCTCTTCCTTGTAACAATCTTTAAACTTAGGATTGTGTAGGGTCGCATGAGCCAGCTCATGGATCAGCGTTCCCACCATCTCCCCTTTGGTGTTTTGATCGTTCAGCTGAATAGATTGATCTTCCTTGTTAAACTGACCCTTAACGTTACTCATCATATCCACTTTCTCAATCGATACCCCAAGACAATCCGCATAGTCTTTGAGTCCTAGGAGGACTTCTTGTGTTTTCACCTTATCTGTATCAAAGTCATAATGCCGGTTAGGCATGATATTAGGATACTTTTCAGGCTTTAGGTTGGTTTGGGATAGTTCAAAAACCGTAAAGGTCTTATAGAGGGCCTTCCCTGTCTTGAGGTCACGCTTAGGGAAAGACTTGACTTCAAGACGCCCCTGTTTGATGGCCTCTTCTTCAGCAGCCGTCGCCTTCTTTTTAGGCTTATACTTGGGATAACCCTTATCATTTTTGAGCTGCTGGCCTGTCTCATCAAGGACTGGAATCATCTCATCCATCATTGGTTTAAAGAGTTTGATGCGACCTTTTTGACCCACACGGACGGACAGCCCTTCATTTTTGATGGTTTTGGTCTTGCCTGTACGATCATTAGTGTACTCAACATTAGTCCCTCCTAAAACATCATCAGGTCCTATCCCCATACGTTTCCCTAAAACCTCCCATTGCTTATAGGTGGCTACCGCATTGGCTCCTCGCCATTGTTCGTGAATTAGGGCTGTATTACGTGGCGAATACTTCGTAAAATGGGACATAAAGTCCAGATATTCTTTGAGGTCTTCAGGGTTAGCCGCATAGCTCCTAATCGCTTTGATAGCTTGAGCGCTCAATTCTTCTGCCTTTGCCGTTTGATAAGAAAAGCCATCAAGCTCTTGTTTCACTGGAAAGGTCTGAGGCGCATTTTCTTGCCTCGTATCAAGCTCCCGAGGCTCTTCTAAGCGAGTTTCAACGGTCACTGAATGATTTACCCTCTGATCTTCTTTGGATGCCTCAGGGGTCTTTCTAGCGCTTCCTTCCGCAATAATTTCTCGTACCCGATCAGAAATCCCTTGTTTGACTGCCATTTTTTCAGATGTGTAAGGCTCTTCTGTTTGAGGAGCGCTATTGCTTTTACCTTGCGCTAGCTCTTCTTGTGGGCTTTGTTTTTCCAGCTGGGAAAGGACTTCCTGATCAATCCGATCCAAGTCTTCCCAACCATCCAGCACACGAGCCCCAAGACCCATAAGTCGAGTGACAGGCTGTGTTTCATCCCCCACATCATAGTGGACATTATCTTTAATCAAGCGACCGCCTGGAGCATAAACATCAAACTTAGTTTTCGTATAGGGGATATAGCCTTCACCTGTTTCAAGCGCAACCTTAGCGCTGTCTTGTATCTTGTCGTAAAGGGCTTGGTTCTCCTGGTAAAGAGCGGTCACAAACTCACGATAGTCAATTATCTGCCCTTTCTGGAATGGCAACTGTGCGCCCTTTTCATGATCTTCAGCCAGCTGGAGACGGACATGGTAGTTGTTGAGATAAGTTTTATCACTAGACCAGTCTTTATAAAAGTCTGTGTCTTTCTTGAGAAGACCTATTTCATCAGCTTTAGCCACTACACGATCTAGGCTACCATCGACCTCATCTGATAGCTCATAGAAGCGTTCCCAGGCTGCCCTGTACTCTTCAGGTACTTGGTCAAGCGGTACACGACCAACGTTATAGGCAGCATCTAAAACGCCTGTGAAAGCTTCAGGGGTGATTCCCTTTTGATTTTCTACAGATAAACTATTTCTTACAACATCAATCATCTTTTGAGCATCATTTTGTGAAAGTTCCTCGTTGATTGATAATTGTTCAAGCTTACCATCACGTTCTCTATATACTCCCAAAACAGTTTGACGTTCAACCTCTTGTAGTGACTGACTAAACTCACCCTGTACTCGCATTAGAGAAGACGGCACTAGGCCATCTTGTGCGGTATCTTTAAATAATACGAGTAAATCATTATCTTCAGGCGCTATTGCCTTTGATAAATCAAGATTATCTAGCTTTTCAATGTTAGTTAAATCATTGAAAACAAATGAGTTAGCATCAACAATATCAGGTAACAAAGGTAAAACCTTCATTTTACTGCGTAGAGCCTTAGAGACCTGGATGTTAGGATAGTCTCCCCTACCTTCAGCAAAGTCATATAGAGTTTCTTTCATCGTCCTATTAACTGGTGATATCCCAGCTAGATGTGCAAAATTCTTTTCTTGGAAATTTACCTCTAGCTTATCAAATTGACCATCAGCATCTTTAAAGACATAGTGAATTTTACTGTCTGCTAGTTCTTGCAAATACCATTGAGCTGTACTTTGCAAGGTTGGCGCAAATAAGTTCAAGTCTTTCATATCCTTAGCTCTAGCCACCCTATAGCCTGGTTTTATATTTGACACACGGGCCCTATCCGTTGTAAAATATAGTTGAGCAGTGACAGGAAAATCAGGTTGTGGTTCATCCACAACAGGCTGCGATGCTGTCCTTGGAGATTCTTCTCCTAAATAATCGGAAGTGCGATGAAATTCGCCCGCATTGCTAGGCTCTTGAGTAATTTCAGGAGTCTTTTTTTCTTGCTCTGCATTATCCATACTCATAGACTGTTCTTCGCCTACTGGCTCCTGGTTCTGATCAGGGGCTTTTTCTGTGTCTCCTACTCGTCCAGTCACCCTACTATCTGCTTCTTCTGCAAGCCTTAGATAGTCTTGTGTTAAAACGCTAGATACTTGCTCTGATATGGTAGCAGTCTCACTGCCTACATCATATCTAAATCTAGTCAACTCTTGACCTTGTTCATCAATCAGAGAAAAGAACGTCTTATCATAGCCACCACCAAAAACAGGTAAGTCATTTTCACGATACAGATTTTCGACAAATTCTTGATAAGGGATTACTTGACCATTTTTATAAAGAGCAGCAATCTCACGACTTTCTGAAAAGTCAAATAGTACCTGTAAAGCTGGTTCTTGCACTTCTTCTTGCTTATCATCACTCAGCGTGATATTAGCGCCCCTATCCATAGTAGCTTGATAGATAGACCGAGACACTTGTTTAATGGTTGCCATAGTTTCAGAATGATCATCAACTGTCTTTGTGTCTTTTAAGACATCGTTCCAATCTTGCTTCTCAAAGCCATCTTTTTCAGCTGGGAGCTCTGCTTTTACAACGACGCCTTTAGCTTCTAGGCTTTGGATAAAGTTACGGCCACCTTGATCATTATCAACGGCAAGGGTGATAACATCCGCATGTTTCCCATCGTTAAAATACCCATCATCCACGGACTTTTTAAGCAAGTCTCTATCCCAGTCCTCGTCACGCATATAGACGTTGCGCATTTCTGACTCTAAACGTGCCAGGTTCGTGCCGATAATCCCATCTTTGAGGCCATCCATTGAGACTAAACGGACGTTTTCCAGCTGCTCTTTATGGAGTTCATAATAGCTCATGAGGTCAATAGGACTTTCCGCAAAGATCAGGCGCTCAGGCCTTCCAATATCAACGGATAAACCATTATCTCCATTAGAATTTCTCATGATGCCTTTAAAATAGCCATGTCTATCATAGCGTTCCCGATTTTCAACAATCCCTTGAAGATTGCCTCCGATCATTTCACCCTTATGATCAATCGTTTTAAAGACAATGACAGGCTCAATCACATCACCAATCTTGGCATTTGCTTGTGTGATGACATTTTGATCAAGGAAAAAGTCAATCGTTTCATCAGATAGGTCACGAACCTCTTTAAGATAGGTTCTACCTTCCACAAAGGGCTGTTCATAAGGTTCTAGATAGTTTTTAAAGGCTTGTGGAGCCTCCCGCCGTTGTAGAGTCCCTTCACTATAATCACCATCGTTAAGATAATCAATAGCTTGATTAAAGCTGATATTATTGATCGTTCTCACAAGCTCAATGGTATCACCTCCCTTGTCTTTGGAAAACCAGTGCCATAGGTTTGTCCGTGGAGTGATCACCATTGAATCGTGTTCCTTCCAACGGTATTCTGATGCCCCTGATTTGATCAACTCCATGCCAAGGCTTTCAGCCACTTCCACAATAGATCGCTCTTTAGCATAGTTTTTCCGTGCTTCTCTTTCTTCTCTGGTATAACTTGCCATTTTTAACCTCCTCAAAATACCTCATCGATAGACTGATCATCATCAGAACCCATCAGCAATTCTCTAGGGAGCTTAACCAGCTCACCGACTGATAAGCTCTTATAGTAGTCTGGATTAGCTTGGTAACTTGTTACTAGCCGTAAGCCTTGATTGATGCCCTGGCCAAGATAAGAGACCGTATAGAGGTCATTGTTCATGGCTTGGATAAGCCAGTCACCGTCTGGATCAAAATTATCCAGTGTCACATCTGGGAAATAAAATGTCATGTGTTTTCTCCTTTGTTTTAAAAATGGTCTACTTCTACCATAAGGGATAATTGAAAATCGTGCCCAAACATGACATTTTTAAACTGAAAAAACACTCTAGTGAGTCACTAAAGTGTTTGGGAGCGTTCTTCTTCTTCTTCTCGACGTTTCTGACGCTGTCTAGCCTTAAGAGCTTGTGTGTTGACCCGTCCAGCTGAAGAAAGGACAGCGGATAAGCCACTCATGAAACTTGTTGTTGCTTGCATCTTTCCTTGATTGCCCTGGAGGTTTGCTTGTCTAGCTGTCTGTTCATGTTGAATGGTGCTAGCCACTTGTTTTTCCAGCGGGCTAGTCTTGAGTAACTGCTCACGTGGAGCCAGTTCACCATAGAGTCCCTTCAAGATTTTAAAAAGATCGGAAGAGCAC
>ERZ506793.353-NODE-353-length-15588-cov-18.873_pt1 | contig 15588 bp, 2 predicted proteins | sample MGYA00512571_ERZ506793 | MGnify/ENA metagenome assembly ERZ506793
TAAACATATCTCTCATAATAATAAATTTCCTCAATATCCAAATTACTTTATATACAATTTCCATTTTATACTATAATTATTAAATTGTCAAATATATACTAATAATTGTGTAAAAGTTTAACTTTTATTAGAAAACATTAATTTAAAACTTTTATCTAAGTCCTTTGAAACATCAAAACATTCGTGCTTTCATTTTCCAAAACCCCACTTTTTGTTAGTTTTATAATTTTCGAAATATTTTTAACCGATAATCTTTTTTATTAAAAACACCCATTCCCGATACGACATTATTTGGTTTTGATTCTATTTATTAAAATACAAAATTTATACCTTCAAAAAGAATATTTTTTTAAACCTCCTAACTCACATCTTACCGCTTGATTTCTAAATCCCTTATCACTACTAGGTTTTCAGACTTTTTGGCACAAGATTTCAAGAAAGATTCAAAAATCCCCTTGGCTTTTCGCCAAAGGGGATTCTTTCATCTATTATTTGAAAATAGAACTTGTGAAACTATCTGTCTCTTGTAGGAGTTTCTTATAGACAGCTTCTTTGAGTTTCGTCGTATGGCTTGTTGACACTGATTTATTACCGTTATTATCTGTTTTAATACTTGCAGCATCTTTTGCTACTGCAGCCTTAAACAAGGCTAATAAATCATCGTAAGAGCTTACTGTTGTGCCGTCAATTGTAACTGTCGTCAAACCATGTGACGCTTTGTCTTTCACTTCTTTGAAGTAGGCCTTCTTGAAGGCTTCTAGTGAGTTGAACTGACCATCAGAAATCTTGCTAATGATAAAGTCGTCTCCAAGGGTGTCCTTACCAGCCGCTTTTGCTTCTTGTTTATACTTGTTAGTCGCATAACCTAGGAAGCCTTTTTCATAGCCATAGTAACCCCAGAGTCTGAAGGTATTATGCTTGAAGGACATGGCACCAGGAGAACCCTCGCTGGTATTTCCTCCATAGATGGCAGACATCATAGGAACATTGACATAAGCAGAAGAGAAATCATCTGGTTTATAGACACCATTTCCTGGACCACGATTGGTCATGAAGTTATTGTCCACAAGGTCATCAATAGAGGTCAAGTTAATAGCCTTTTCACTATCACTTAGAGCACGAACCTTGTCGTATTGATTTTTACTGTTACCTCGTAGCTGTTTATCTACCTTCTTGAACCATGCGTTATTGAGCTCTTGATTTCCTTGACTGAGGACCGCTTCCCCTTCAAGTGAGTCAAGAAGCATGAGGGTATCGTTGTAGCCCTTCATGTAACGGTCGATGGCTTCACGTGAGTTCAACTTGTTTGGATTAGTGTTATACCACTGATTACCGTCGTTTTCTCTTTCAAAGGCCATGTTAAGTCCTAAGGCGCCGTATTCACCTTGATGACCTTGAGTAGCTGGTGATTGAAGAAGACCTTGGGCATATGCTTCAACGTCTGTTCCTTCACGACGACCATAATCTCCAAAGTAAGCAATACGGTCATTGATGTGGGTCGTTTCATGCGTAAAGGCCGAAGCACCGTACTCACTAATCATGTTAGACATGACGAAAGTAACTTTGGCACGATTATCAAAGGCATTGTCATAGATAGCAGCATAGGCACCGGCCATAGCTCCGTTGTCTCCATAGTACTCACCAACTGGACCATAGATTTCACGGATTGGCGCATAGACTTCTGTACTGTCTTTAAATTGACCGTAGCGCTCTGGCCAACCTGGCCAACCATGACCCCAGACATAGAAACCTTCCCAGACAGGATTGACAATATCTTTGAACAATCTGTTTTTAACTTTGTCTGTAGCCAATCTATGCCAGAAATCAAGGTAGTTGATTTGACGTTGGGCAGCTAGATCAATCTCAGGTTTCAGTTTCTCAAGAGTCGTATTGTACTTGTTAGCTGTTCCATATGACATGGTGTCATAGGTTGAAATCAAGAACATCTCTGTTTTATCAAGATTCAATAATGGCAGAATCATTTTTCTGTGTAGGCCACGTGTTAAGTTATCGTAAGCACGATACTTGTGCTCACCGACACCTTCATTTTGCGAAGCTTTCTCTACAACATAGACCTTGTCCTTAGTGGCATCGATGAACCAATCATTCATATTGTCGATATTAGTGAACAATTCTCTATTATAGTTTAGGAAACCATTTAAATCTCCAGATTTAGTATATTTCGCTAGAACTTCACCAAAAGCATCATATGTTCTTGATCCACTGATATTATTTTCCTTAGAGCCAATCTCAATCAAACGGTCAAGGACATCCACATTTTTACCATAGAAGTCTGGCTTGAAGAGCATGATTTCTTTGATATTGACATCATCAAACTTAACACCGTAATAACGATTCAAATAGGTTAAACCTAGCAAGAGAGCAGCCTTATTTTTCTCGACCTTATCAAGAATCATTTGTTGAGCGGCAGGTGATTGGTTAAGCTGGTGATCCTCATTTTCAACCAGCTTAATCACAAGGTTAGTCAAATTAGCTTTAACAGCCTCAAAGCTTTCTTCCAAGAAGAGGTTCTTAATGGCATTTACTCTATTTGGACCGGTACGACCAAGTTTTTGGTAAATTGGATCAGACTGCAACTCAATCGTTTTAAGGATATCAACAATACCATTAATAAGACTTGAGTGATCTTTTTGGACAATATTCGGAGTGTACTTGATACCCAAATCAGTAACAGTGTACTCCTTAACGTTGCTCAAACCTTCTGAACTATCTGAAAGCTTGAAGTAGTCTTTAGTACCATCAGCATAGTGAACAATAATCTTGTTAGCATCGCTTAAGTCTGTGACAAAATTACTGTCTTTCATTGGTGTCACTGAGAGTACATCTTTGGTATTCAAGTTATGGTTTTTAGCCAGTTTGTTTGCTTGATAGACAATATAATCCTTGTTATAGAACGGTTGAAGTTTCTCAATATTCTTATAAGCCTGGTTGTATTCTGGATTATAGTCTTGAATATTGGCAAAATCAGCTTGACTAGAAACATTATTAAGAGTATTCAACGCGTAAGGTTCGCTGACAAATGTATCAGCCGTTATTTTGTAGCCTTCAACACGCTTGTCAGCTTCTTCCTTAGTCAAATGTTTGAGTTTTTTCGGACTCTTGGTATCTCTACCAGTGCCATCTTCGGCAGAACTATAGCCGATAACCCCAAAGAGGTCTTTGATATAAGGTCCACCATCTTCGTCATCAACATCATTAGATGCAAAGATTTCTTGACCTTTAACTACCTTGGCATAGGTCACGTTGTCTTGAACAGCTCCGTAAGGCCAAGTCTTGGCAACAATACCACCGACATATCTTGTGTTTTTAACATCAAGAACACCTTTGGCTACTGAATTTGTTACCCTTGCCTTAGTTCCAGACTTCCAGCTATTAAGCATGTAGGTGACATATGGTACCAGCATACTTGCATTGGCATTATTGGCCGTAATAGTCGCATCCACATAAGCTCTGTTAACAAATCCCATGTAGTTTGAGCCAGCAATCCCACCAACTGTCGAGTTATTACCAACAGAGTTAATCTTACCGATAAAGGCGACATTTTCAATCTTGCCATCTTCATCAATCTTATTGACAATCCCCGCAACGTCATTATTACCAGTAACTGAACCAGTCACCTTAACATCTTCAATCAAACCTTTGTTTTTAAGGTTAAATCCAACTGCTGCTATTTGATTCTGACCAGGGCGATTGATGTCTACATTTTCAAAGTTGATATTCTTAATGGTTCCCCCATTGATAACATCGAACAATGGGTGTTCCAAATCATAGATGGCAAAACGTTTGTCACCATCACTAATCAACTTACCAGTAAATTCGGTCGTAATGTATGATTTGCCGTTTGGAACAACGTGACGAGCACTCATACTTTGACCCAGTCTAAATTCACCTGATGGATTAGCCTGAATGGCATTGACCAACTCAGCAAAATCATAGTAAACATTGGCTTGACTAGCTTTCGGTTTCTCAATGTAGTAGCTATAAGTTTGAGCAAAATGATTTTGGCCATCACGTTGCACCAAATTGTCCGCTTCTGCAGTTACCTTATAAACCGCCTTACCATCAACTGTTGTCTCTTCGATAGACTTGACAGCCAAGTAAGTTGTTTTCTGATCTGCCGAAGTCATCTTCAAGTAATAATTCGTAAGGTCTTGAGGTACAGCTGTCAGACGGGTTTCATCCACTTCTGTTTGATTGTCATACTTAATCAAATCCGTACGGGCAAAATCTTTAAGCTCAACTTTCTTGAGATCAAGTTGGATGGTTTGGTCTGCCAGGACCTGACTTTCCTCACCATTGCCACGATCAAAGGTCATGGTTGTTGTAAGTGTATACGGCTTGTAATAGTCTAAGTTTGTTAAATCAGCAGTCAAGGTCGTGCTAGGAACATCAAGCGTTTGGACAACTTGTCCATCTTTCTTAAGTACCGCTTTAATAGTCGTGATGGCTACTGAACCTGGATTAGTCAATTGGTAGCTAAGCTTGGCACTTCGACCCAAGTCATCCTTGTCAATCTGTGTCAGTGTAAGAACTGGTTTTTCTGATATCTTAGCCCCTTTGCGAACGATACGATCTTGGACAGGAACTAGCACGGTTTCAGTGACAGTTGGCTCTTCAGCAGTCTTGTTACCCTTGTAAGTCTTATAAACCTTGGTGATTATATTTTGGCCTTTTTGACCTTCTTGGACAACTTTCAATGTGCCTTTTTCTAGACTATCATCTTCTTGGACAATTTCTTTAAATGGAAGCTCTACAATGGACTCCTCCGTCGTTGTGCCATCTAGAGGCTTGCTACCACGACGGATTTTTCTAGGTTGTGGCACCTCAATAACCTTACCTGACACAATAGTCGGCTCACCAACCTTGACACCATCAATGGTTTGGTAAATTTTCTGGATTTCTTGGCTACCTTTTTTACCCTCTTGTTCGACAACTTCTTCATCCATATACTTGTTATCATCCGTAATCACTTCGATAGGATAATCGATGGCTTGCGTTTCAGTCTCTGTGATACTGCCGACAACTGGGGTATGAACAGGATTCTCAGGTTGAACAAGGGCCTCACCTTCGTGGCCTGATTCTTGTGTTCCATTGGCACTGATTGGTCCAGTGTACTCTGGATTATCTGGTTGGACAGCTGCCTCGCCTTCGTGGCCAACTTCTTGTGTGCCATTAGCACTGATTGGACCAGTATATTCTGGAGCCGCTGGTTGAACCACAGCTTCACCCTCATGGCCAACTTCTTGTGTGCCGTTAGCACTGATTGGGCCCGTATATTCTGGAGCGGTAGGTTGAACCCACGCTTCTCCCTCATGACCAACTTCCTGGGTACCATTGGCACTTGTAGTATCGCTACTGATTGAACCGGTGTACTCTGGGTTAGCAGGTTGAACAACTGCCTCGCCTTCGTGACCAACCTCTTGCGTACCGTTAGCACTGATTGGGCCCGTATACTCTGGATTGGCGGGTTGAACTAGAGCCTCGCCTTCGTGGCCAACTTCTTGTGTCCCGTTAGCACTGATTGGGCCGGTGTACTCTGGATTGGCGGGTTGAACTAGAGCCTCGCCTTCGTGACCAACCTCTTGCGTACCGTTAGCACTGATAACACCAGTATATTCTGGATTGGCGGGTTGAACCACTGCCTCACCCTCATGGCCAACTTCTTGTGTGCCGTTAGCACTGATTGGGCCCGTATACTCTGGATTAGCAGGTTGAACAGCTGCTTCACCTTCATGACCTGATTCTTGCGTACCTTTAGCGCTAATTGGTCCAGTGTACTCTGGATTAGCAGGTTGAACTAGAGCTTCGCCCTCATGACCTGGCTCCTGAGTTCCTTTTTTCCAACTGATTTCTTTATCTATTTCATCCCGGCTTGCTGTGTTTTTATCTTCTCTTGATGGCTCAAGTCCTTTCAAAGTATTCTCCAAAGGTTGTTCAAGTTCAGGCTTAGCCGAGTAACGAAGATAGCCGACATACTCATAACCATCGATTGTAATAACACCTTTAGCTAGATCCGCCTCATCTGAGACAGTCAGAGTCTGATTATATGCCTGTAACTCCTTATTTTGCAAAGCAAGAACCTCAAGAGGGACAAGTAAACTTTGCCCTGCTGCTCCAATCAAGACCAATCCAATAATCTTTTTGCGGTGTTTTTTTGAAAATAGGAGCACAGCCAAAGTTGCTGTTGTCAGCCCTAAACCTGTTGCGGCCCAGTCAGAACTACCTGTCTGAGGAAGAGTAGCTTGACTGTCTCCCTTACGTTTATAGACCAGATAAAAAGTATCATCATTTTGATATTCCTTTGGAATAGCATGAATCACTTGCTTCTGCTCTTCAGCTGTCAATTCATTTTCAGTAACATAGGCCATATGTACCGAAGCATCCGTAGTAATCTGATCCGCCGAAACTGGCTTAGACACGAAAAGACCACCTGCTAACAAGAATGTTCCGATAGCAACTGGCCCGACACCAACTGACAATTTACGAATGGCGTATTTTGTCACTTTTTCAAAAACATGATTTGCTTGTTTCATTCATAATCTTCCTATATGTTAATCGTTGTACCCCAAAGGCACTTCAAAAACGAAGACGTTACTGAAAAACACGCACTCTATACATTTATTATCCTTCTTCCGAAATCTATCATATCCTTTTTTTAATCTTTAGGCAAGTATTTTCTCTAATTTTTAATCAATATAAATAATTATTTAGCAACCATACTTTTCTTTCATGAAAACCTCTAAAGCCTTTTCATATAAATAATTATAAAGACTCTAACATTTGTAAAAATATTCTATTGAAATTCAAAATACTAATAATTCAAAAGAAAAATAATTGGGCTAATCTCTCTTATTCAATTTTATATCTAATATTTTAATGTAAGTAAAAATCATCGTTCAATAGACACAAAAGAGACCCACCCCTTATGGGATGAGTCTCTTTTTCGAAAACTGAAATAGTCTAACTAACTATATTGAGGGATTTAACCTATTAACTATTTTAGTCTTCTTTTTTGCGTTTTCCTACTAAACCAAGTCCAGCTGCCGCAAGAATTCCACCAAGGACTACGCCACCGATAGATACTTCGTCTCCTGTTTCTGGAAGTGTAGAAGCATCTTTTTCAGTTGATGAAATGTTTGCTCTTGCTTTAAGGTTCATATGATTAGCTAAAGTTGTTGATGACTCAACTTTACCATTTAGTGATGGTTTAACAACTGTTGGAGTATTCTCAGAACCCTTACCATTGTTGAAGGAATCTACTGTTCCACTTGTTGTGGCAAACATTGGAGCACTAGCTCCTGAAACGTTACCTGCTAGGTCTGTCGCTCTAGCTGTCACGCTACCTTCTGGAATGTTAACTGTTGGAACTACCACTGCGAGACCTGTTTCATCAGCTGTCGCTTCACCAATCTTATTGCCGTCTTTATCGAACAATTCAACCTTAGAACCTGGTTCTGCAATAACATCGATTGGAGTACGAGTGCCCGCCTTACCTGTAAGATCAGTATTCACTACTGGTGCGTCTGGCGCTATCGTATCAGTTCCCTTACCTACAGTCACTGATGTTGGGTTAGAGGTGTTGCCTGCATCATCTGTTGCAGTGACAGAAACTGTGTCACCTTCCTTCAAACCGCTGACTGGTACACTGAAGTTACCATCTTGATCAGCTTTAGCCGATACTTTAGAGCTATCTGGAAGCGTTACTTCTACTGTTGAGCCTGCTTCGGCTGTTCCTGTTACTGCTGTAGTGCCTGCTTTAACTGGGTTTACAACTGGTGCTGATGGAGCTGTCGTATCAGTTCCCTTACCTACAGTCACTGATGTTGGGTTAGAGGTGTTGCCTGCATCATCTGTTGCAGTGACAGAAACTGTGTCACCTTCCTTCAAACCGCTGACTGGTACACTGAAGTTACCATCTTGATCAGCTTTAGCCGATACTTTAGAGCTATCTGGAAGCGTTACTTCTACTGTTGAGCCTGCTTCGGCTGTTCCTGTTACTGCTGTAGTGCCTGCTTTAACTGGGTTTACAACTGGTGCTGATGGAGCTGTCGTATCAGTTCCCTTACCTACAGTCACTGATGTTGGGTTAGAGGTGTTGCCTGCATCATCTGTTGCAGTGACAGAAACTGTGTCACCTTCCTTCAAACCGCTGACTGGTACACTGAAGTTACCATCTTGACCAGCTTTAGCCGATACTTTAGAGCCATCTGGAAGCGTTACTTCTACTGTTGAGCCTGCTTCGGCTGTACCTGTGATTGCTGTGTCACCAGCTTTAACTGTGTTCGCTACTGGTTTAGCTGGAGCTGTTGTATCAGTTGTTGCTACCATTGGATCGCTGGCATCTGAAGTGTTTCCTGCTGGGTCTGTCGCTTTCGCTGTTACATTACCGGCTGGAATTGCTACAGTTGGTGTGATCGTAGCTTTACCATTTTCATCAGCTGTTGCTTCACCAATCTTGTTGCCGTCTTTATCGAACAATTCAACCTTAGTTCCTGGTTCTGCACTCACTTCAACCGGAGTCTTAGTACCTGCTTTGTCAGTAAGGTCTGTAGCGACAACTGGTTTAGCTGGAGCTGTTGTATCAGTTGTTGCTACCATTGGATCGCTGGCATCTGATGTGTTTCCTGATGGGTCTGTCGCTTTAGCTGTCACATTTCCTGCTGGAATGTCGACTGTTGGGGTAATGGTTGCTTTACCATCTGCGCCTGCTGTAGCTTCACCAATCTTGTTGCCATCTTTATCGTAAAGAGCAACAGTTGAACCTGGTTCTGCAGTTACTTCAACTGGAGTCTTAGTACCGGCTTTACCGGTAAGGTCTGTATCCACTACTGGTTTCGCTGGGGCTGTGGTATCTGTCGCTACTTTAGGATCACTTGCAACTGATGTATTACCAGCTGCATCTGTCGCTGTCGCTGTCACATTGCCTGCTGGAATAGCAACGGTTGGCGTGATTGTTGCTTTGCCATCTGCGCCTGCTGTCGCTTCACCAATCTTGTTACCATCTTTATCGTAAAGGGCAACAGTTGAACCTGGTTCTGCGCTGACTTCAACCGGTGTCTTAGTACCTGCTTTTCCTGTGAGGTCTGTAGCGACTACTGGTTTCACTGGCGCTTCTGTATCAGCGCCTGTAGTTGCCTTCGCTGGATCACTTGCGTCTGAGGTATTTCCGGCTGGGTCCGTCGCTGTCGCTGTCACATTTCCTGCTGGAATGTCGACGGTTGGCGTAATCGTTGCTTTGCCATCTGCGCCTGCTGTAGCTTCACCAATCTTGTTACCATCTTTGTCGTAAAGGGCAACAGTTGAGCCTGGTTCTGCGCTCACTTCTACTGATGGCTTAGTTCCGGCTTTACCGGTAAGGTCTGTGTTCACAACTGGTTTCGCTGGAGCTGTTGTATCTGTCGCCACTTTAGGATCACTTGCGTCTGATGTATTTCCTGATGGATCTGTCGCTTTGGCTGTTACATTTCCTGCTGGAATAGCAACAGTTGGCGTGATTGTTGCTTTACCATCTGCTCCTGCTGTCGCTTCACCAATCTTGTTGCCATCTTTATCGTAAAGAGCAACAGTTGAACCTGGTTCTGCAGTTACTTCTACTGATGGCTTAGTGCCTGCTTTACCGGTAAGATCTGTATTCACTACTGGTTTCGCTGGCGCTGTTGTATCTGTCGCTACTTTAGGATCACTTGCATCTGAGGTATTTCCTGATGGATCTGTCGCTTTGGCTGTTACATTACCTACTGGAATATCAACAGTTGGGGTAACAGTTGCTTTGCCATCTGCGCCTGCTGTCGCTTCACCAATCTTGTTACCATCTTTATCGTAAAGGGCAACAGTTGAACCTGGTTCTGCACTCACTTCAACCGGTGTCTTAGTGCCGGCTTTGCTTGTGAGGTCTGTAGCAACTACTGGTTTCGCTGGGGCTGTGGTGTCGGTTGCTACTTTAGGATCACTTGCGTCTGATGTGTTTCCTGATGGATCGGTCGCTGTCGCTGTTACATTACCTACTGGAATATCAACGGTTGGCGTGATGGTTGCTTTGCCATTGCTAGCAGCCGTTCCTTCACCAATCTTGTTACCATCTTTGTCGTAAAGAGCAACAGTTGAACCTGGTTCTGCAGTTATTTCTACTGATGGCTTAGTGCCTGCTTTGCCTGTGAGGTCTGTATTCACTACTGGTTTCGCTGGAGCTGTAGTATCTGTCGCTACTTTTGGATCACTCGCATCTGAGGTGTTTCCTGATGGGTCTGTCGCTTTGGCTGTTACATTACCTACTGGAATTGCTACAGTTGGGGTAATGGTTACTTTACCATTGCTAGCAGCCGTTCCTTCACCAATTTTGTTACCATCTTTATCGTAAAGGGCAACAGTTGAACCTGGTTCTGCACTCACTTCAACTGATGGCTTAGTGCCTGCTTTTCCTGTGAGGTCTGTATTCACTACTGGTTTCGCTGGGGCTGTAGTGTCTGTCGCTACTTTTGGATCACTTGCGTCTGAGGTGTTACCTGATGCATCTGTCGCTTTGGCTGTTACATTTCCTGCTGGAATAGCAACTGTTGGCGTAATCGTTGCTTTACCATCTGCGCCTGCTGTCGCTTCACCAATCTTGTTACCATCTTTGTCGTAAAGAGCAACAGTTGAACCTGGTTCTGCGCTTACTTCTACTGATGGCTTAGTGCCTGCTTTTCCTGTGAGGTCTGTATTCACTACTGGTTTCGCTGGGGCTGTAGTGTCTGTCGCTACTTTTGGATCACTTGCGTCTGAGGTGTTACCTGATGCATCTGTCGCTTTGGCTGTTACATTTCCTGCTGGAATGTCGACGGTTGGCGTAATGGTTGCTTTACCATTTGCGCCTGCTGTCGCTTCACCAATCTTGTTGCCGTCTTTATCGTAAAGAGCAACAGTTGAGCCTGGTTCTGCGCTCACTTCTACTGATGGCTTAGTTCCGGCTTTACCGGTAAGGTCTGTGTTCACAACTGGTTTCGCTGGAGCTGTTGTATCTGTCGCCACTTTAGGATCACTTGCGTCTGATGTATTTCCTGATGGATCTGTCGCTTTGGCTGTTACATTTCCTGCTGGAATATCAACTGTTGGCGTAATGGTTGCTTTACCATTTGCGCCTGCTGTCGCTTCACCAATCTTGTTGCCGTCTTTATCGTAAAGAGCAACAGTTGAGCCTGGTTCTGCAGTTACTTCTACTGATGGCTTAGTACCTGCTTTACCTGTGAGGTCTGTATTCACTACTGGTTTCGCTGGCGCTGTGGTGTCGGTTGCTACTTTTGGATCACTTGCGTCTGAGGTGTTTCCTGATGGGTCAGTCGCTTTAGCTGTTACATTACCTTCTGGAATAGCAACGGTTGGTGTGATGGTTACTTTACCATTGCTAGCAGCCGTTCCTTCACCAATCTTGTTACCATCTTTATCGTAAAGAGCAACAGTTGAACCTGGTTCTGCAGTTACTTCTACTGATGGCTTAGTTCCGGCTTTACCTGTAAGGTCTGTATTCACTACTGGTTTCGCTGGAGCTGTTGTATCTGTTGCTACTTTTGGATCACTTGCGTCTGAGGTGTTACCCGCTGCATCTGTCGCTTTGGCTGTTACATTTCCTGCTGGAATATCAACAGTTGGGGTAATGGTTACTTTACCATTGCTAGCAGCCGTTCCTTCACCAATCTTGTTGCCATCTTTATCGTAAAGGGCAACGGTTGAGCCTGGTTCTGCGCTCACTTCTACTGATGGCTTAGTGCCTGCTTTACCTGTTAGGTCTGTATTCACTACTGGTTTCGCTGGCGCTGTTGTATCTGTCGCTACTTTAGGATCACTTGCAACTGATGTGTTACCCGCTGCATCTGTTGCTTTAGCTGTTACATTTCCTGCTGGAATATCAACTGTTGGTGTAATGGTTGCTTTACCATTTTCTCCCGCTGTTGCTTCACCGATCTTGTTGTTATCTTTATCGTAAAGGGCAACAGTTGAGCCTTTTTCTGCAGTCACCTCAACCGGAGTCTTAGTTCCAGCCTTTCCTGTAAGATCTGTATTCACTACTGGTTTATCTGGAGCTGTGGTGTCTTTTGCAGGTGTAACTAAGTATGCCGCAGCAATTTTATCTACTGATTTATCAGGATAAGTAATAGTAACATTACCCTTTTCATCCGCAACGTATGTTGTTCCTTGTGGAAGCGCAGTATTCGCGTCTCCAACCGTTTTTTCAATAGCTGCCTTCTCAGTTGCACTTATATTATTAGGATCAGCAACTTCTACTTTTGCTCCTCCAGGAGTTGGCTCATACTTCTTAGCTGTCTCAAGAACGGTAATTGTAAGATTTCTCGTTACTACTTTACCATTTTTATTTCTAACAGCATAGGTAGCAGTGGAACTACCTGCAGGCTGCGTCATATCAACATTACCACGATAGTATGCCTTACGCTGTCTATAAGTATTTGAGCCAGCTGTATCCAGGAAACCACCATTAGAATCATTCGTATATGCTAGTCCTTTTGCCAAATAAGGATTATTAGGAATCCAAAATTTTTCAACTGACGGTGATCCTGCTGCTTGAATTGTTACATTGACAGGATCACCTGGGTAAACTGTAAGATGTGACTCGGTAACCAAAAGTTGAGTGTAGTTATCACCACTAACTCCTCCACCTACATAGGTCAACTGTGTTTTTGTAACTGTAATCGGTGCACTCTTAGCTGACTCACTTCCACCTGCTGGTGTTGAGGTAGCTGTAATTTCTCCTTCTGGAAGGCTGTTTGTAGGGTGAACAGTGGCTACACCTTGGTCGTTTGCTACTGCTTCACCGATCACAACGCCATCATTATTATAAAGTTTTACAGTTGAGCCTGCTGTTGCATTTACAGTCACATCAGCTGGTGTACTTGCTTTACCATTAAGATTTGAAGTAATTTCTGGAACCTGACTTGCTGGTGCAACTGGTTTTGGTGTTTCACCCTGAACTTCAAAAGTAACTGTCACTTCTTGTGGGGCCTGATTATAATGAGCTGGGTAAGTAACCACTACGGTTTTTGTATAAGTACCTGCTTGTGTAGCAGTTGGAGCTTGGCCGTCTTTCCATGCAAATGTTGTTGCACCACGATAGTTATTTGGGAATTCTGGTGTTCCAGCTTTATTGGTTACATAATTAGCCGGAGTAGCATCAAAACTTCCACCAACTTTTGCAGTATACTTTTCTTTGACTGCTACTGCTTGGAATTTTGAACTTTCATTATCAATGAAGTTATCCGCATAACCAGTCATAATATTCGTTCTTCCGCCAATAACTCCTGTTCCTTGCATACCTGCAACATAGTCAAGTGGCTTAGATTTATCTACGATCGGTGTATCAAATGTAATCGTCCACATAACATTACGAATGGCATTATTATCCGCTGTCATCGTATACAAAGCTTGTGAACGTTCTGCTGTTTGAGCCGCTACCGCTGCTTCATTTCCTTGAATTGCTGGATTTTTTATATCTTTGTAAAGTTGGGTCAAACGTTGAGTCATTTCAGAGCCTGTATAGGTATCCATTCTACCATTTTGACCCATCAAGTATGATCCATCATTATCCTTCCAGTAATTACGCGTATTGACTACTTTTCCATTTTTGTCAGTTTGAACAACTTGCCAGTTCGTTGGTGCGCCAACAGAATCTTTAGGGATAGTAAAGTAAACATAACCACTAGCGGCATTCGCTTTTCGACCAGGATTATCAAGAACAGTCCAATGAAGAACGTTATTAGCCTTGTCTACTTCGTAGCTAATCTGTACGTAATCTTGAGCATTTTCTTTGTTAGAATAATCAAGGTTTTGTGCACCATCTGACGCACGTGTTGCAGTTGATGCTGAACGTGTTGCTCCTTGTGCGATACTTCGACGACTACGTACACGAGGCGCATTTGCAGTTTCTGACGCACTAATATTATTTGTGATAGCGCTCTCTGAGCTTGCTGTAGTTGATGGTGTTGTAGAAGCTGTGACTGAACGAGATGCCTCAGATGCAGTTGCTGGTTTTGCGGTTGATACATTTGCTGAGCCTGTAACTTCTGAAGCAACTACTGGACTTGTTGATGTCGCTACTGAATTTGCCGGCGCTGAACTTGTAGGCTCAACTGATGTCGCTGCGACTGTTTCAGTGACAGCTGGTGTTACCGTAGTAGTTGAGACACTTTCTGATGCTGTGCTTGGCGAAGTTGCGGCCGGAACTCCTTCACCTTGACTTGCACTTACAGCTGTAGCTGCAACTGTTGCTCCATCAGATGTCGTTTCATCCGCTTGAGCTGTGTGACCAATCATGATCAAAGTACCAAGCAAGACCGAGCAGACTCCGATATTCAATTTACGAATCGAGAAACGACTCTTCTTACTAAAGATATCTTTACCCATATTTCCTCCTAGACAAGTAATCATTAGATTTTGATTACTCTTATCTCTTCTAAAAAAAATATAAAATGAATTTCCCTAACGAAAAATATATCATAAAATTAAAATTGAATCAATATTTTACTATCATAAAATTAGTTTTCTCTCTTTTTTTAAAATAACTTAAGCATTATTCTTTTCAAAGTATTTATTTTCTAACACCTTCTTTTTATACAGAACCTATACAACTTTACATATATAATTCAAAGCATAAATCAATAATTGTATTTAAAGTATTTATAACATCTTACAATATCAATATATATTACTTTGTAAAAGTCTTACAATTTTCGAATCATAGAATGATTCTTACCTTTTACACTTTCAACATTTATAGATACACTCATAATTTAACTAAGATCAAGTGTAAATATACATTTTTTTAGATTTATTAATGTAATTAGATTGAAAATATGTCAGTATTTTTAATGGTTTATCTTTCCATAGAACTTTGTTTTTGACTGAATAATTAAAAAATTGCTCTATGATGTCTGTAATAGATAAAACTACTATAGAGATTATAAAGCAGGTATTTTTAAGACTAGAATTGTGATTATGAATCATTTTATCAAAAAATCACGACCCTATCGAGCCTTAAAAAATCATTGACGACTCTTCCAAAAGGACAGCCGTAAGTTATCTCTCACCCCTTTTTACTCAAAGACCTTCCGTCAAACTTTATAACCACATAAAGTCATTGAAAAGACACTGAATTTCTCAGAGGAACTCAGCGACTACTATAATCTTTACCAACTCTTACTATTTCACTTTCAGGAGAAGAGAGTAGATAGGTTCTTTGAGCTGATAGAGAAAACTTGAAGCAAGGTCAATCATTAATTTCAAACATACTTAAGGACTTTTCTTAAACACAAACAATACAAAAAATGTTTTAGAAGCGCAGTATTCGATTACAAAAATAGAAGATGCCAATATACTTAACAAGCATATCAAAGGTTTGAGATTTGGTTTAAAAAATTTTATTAACCTTAGAAAGCCTGTATTCATCACTTTGAACATAACACAAAAAAGACCCACCCCTTTCGGGATAAGTCTCTTTTTCGAAAACTGAAATAGTCTAACTAACTATGTTGAGGGATTTAACCTATGAACTATCTTAGTCTTCTTTTTTGCGTTTTCCTGCCA
>ERZ506793.383-NODE-383-length-14288-cov-4.96733_pt1 | contig 14288 bp, 21 predicted proteins | sample MGYA00512571_ERZ506793 | MGnify/ENA metagenome assembly ERZ506793
CTGGCATAACAGGTGCATGAATCGGTTAAGCCAGTATATGTGAGAGCAATAGCCCACCGTTTTTAACGCAGTGTGAAGCCTGATTGTGAGAAACAGCCGCTAGTCACACACCTGCAACCTAAAACCCCGCGAAACTCCAACCAGCAGAAAATTTAGACGAATCAGCGTTAATACCATCTAGAAAAGGTCGTATACGTTGCACGTAGGCTGCACTATCAATTTTCACGCGAAATTATGTTGATTAAGAATACAGCTCCCGTTAAGTCTAAGGACTAAGCAAAACGTTGAAAACAGAGAACAAGTCACCAAGCTTATGCTGAATACAATAATCCCTCCCCAGCAAAAGCGTAAAACACGTTATTCTCGTGTTCGAAATACTTCAGCCAGAGAGGGATTACTCTATAGGCTAGCTACTAGTTCTTCTGAGCCTTGAGCAGGTCGCGAATCTCCTGCAAAGTAGCTAACTGAACTTCTTCAGCGCTTGGCTCAGCAGCAGCTTCTTCAGCAGCTTCCTGCTTAGCAGTCATATCCTTAAGCTTACTCATAGGCAAAACGATGAAGAAGTAAACAGCAACAGCAATAATCAGGAAGTTAATCAGAGCAGTCAAAATAGCGCCGAAAGAAATAGTTGCACCATTAAAAGTAAACTTCAACAAATCAGACATATCTGGCTTGCCGAAAATCATAGCCACCAATGGGTTGATGAAGTTCTCAACAATAGAAGTAACTACAGCGGTTACTGCGCCACCCATAACAACACCGACTGCCATATCAACAACGTTGCCGCGGGAAATAAAATCTTTAAAACCTTTAATCACGTTTCTCTCCAAAAGATATTAGTTTGACGAACGAGGAGATATTTCTCGCACACCTGTTCCATCGACTTATTCTACTGGATATGTTCTAAGAACTCGAGATGTCCTTAAGAGATGTGCCATGATTAACATCACACACTCTGTAATAATATTTGGCAGAGAATAATCGCGCGATTTTCGCGTGATTATCATTTCCCCTCTTATTTTTCCTCTTCATAAACTGCTTAAAATCAACAAAATTTTGAGTGTTTTCAAAACAATTTTTTCGCGCGATATTCGTACGAAAAAATTGTAAAATAGTCATTTAAAGATAGGAGGAAAGCGTAGAACTAAGGTCTGAAGGAAAAAGTTTAGAGTATAAAAAAGCCAAAAATGCGCTTCCTGATTCTTTCTGGGAAACTTACTCTGCTTTCGCTAATACCAACGGCGGAAAAATCATTTTAGGAATTGATGAGAAAAATGAAGATCCATATCAAGGAGTAAATAATCCTCAGAAAATCCGAGATGATTTGTTTGCTCTAGCTGCGAATAAACAAAAAGTCAGCTGTAATTTGTTAACAGATAATGACATTGAGTATGTAGACATCCCTGGTAAAAATCGCCAACTCATGGTGATAACTATAAGAGAAGCTAGTAGTGACCAAAAGCCTGTCCATCTAAAGAATGATTTTAGACAATCTTATAAAAGACTAGGAGAGGACGACGTTAGACTCGACAGAGAAGAACTAAAATATCTTATGGTAAGTTCTCACGATGATATTGATAGCGAACTCCTAACTAACTACGACGAAAGCGACCTTAATATCGAAACAATTGAAGACTATAAAAACTATTAATCGATTTGAGCGGAAATAACAAGTATATCAATATGCCGCTCAGAGCCTTCTTAACTGAAATTGGTGTGTTTAAGAAGGATAGAACTGACGGCACTTATAAATTGACAGCAGGCGGATTGCTATTTTTTGGAAAAAATAATTCCATTATTTCTCGTTACCCTAAATTCCAATTAGATTACTTTGAAAAAGATAACTCGTTTTCTGCAAGGTGGGATGACAGAGTTTCGACCGGAGATATGATGTATCCCGATTTGAACATGTATGATTTCTTCAAACTAACATATAAGAAAATAACCGCTACAACAAACGATAGATTCGAGCTAAACGACAAATCTGCACATCGTCTACCTTTTAAGAAGGATTTATCTAAATCTATACGCGAAGCGTTAGTCAACTGCCTAATGCACGCTTATTATGACTTCGATTCTCCAATTATCATTACCTCGTATAATGATTTCTACGAATTTAAAAATCCTGGCAAGATGAAAGTCTCTATCCCAGAGTTTATACATGGAGGCACATCAAAAACACGAAATAGTACAATTTCATCATTATTCAGAAGAATAGGAATGTCTGAAAAGGCTGGTTCAAGAGGACCTAAAATTTTTGACGTGTCTGAGAAGTACAAGTTAAAAATTCCAGAAGTCACAACCACTTTCGATAGCACTATTGTTACTATTTGGAAAGTTGATTTGCTATCTTCATACGAAGATGTAACGAGGATGAAAAAACCATTCTCAAGTTTATAATCGAAAATGGAAACATTAGCAAAAATGATGTAATTGAAAACACCCTAATGACAGAGTATAAGTTCAGAGAAAACTTAAAAGCTCTTCTTGGGAAAAAATATATAGAAATAGTGAGCAAAGGACGTTCAACTAAATATGTACTCCCCCAGAACCTCATCTGAACAATATCATCTCATCAAGCAACAAATTAAAAATCTTGGTGATTTTATAGGGAAAAATTAAAATTCAGTTATTTTAACTCTCCGATTCATGTATTTTTAGATTAAGGTGCAGGGGTCATACATACTGACGTATGCCCCTGCGCTCATCGCTCATATTTTTACGGCACACAACAGAAGAACGCCCTACACCCAAGTTTTCCCGAGCGTCCGAGCGTCCGAGCGTCTAAATAAAACCGCCGAACATCGCCACAATCAAACCGCCAAGTTCAACCACGAAAAAAAGCGTTAATGCTGCCCAGCTGCGCGTAAAAACATTCAAAGGCGAGGTCTTTTTAATAAAAATCAACGTTGTTATATACACAACGAGGAAAACACCTAAAGCGCCCATCGCACAAATAATACCGGCGTTAATACCGTTCGCATAAACGCTGCTCGATCCGAAAATAACTTTCGTCCCCCACCAATATTTCGTAGACAAAATGGACAGTCCCGACAATAGCTGTTCAACAGCAAAAGCAAAATACGCCAACGCTCCCCAACTGCACCATCGAGATTCAATCACAGCAATCAGCAAGGAAATCAAAGTAATAGTCGTCACGCACCAACTAATCAGCGCCCATCCTACCGGCTGAACGCGCGAAAGAAACCAAATAGCATCAGCTGTGTGATGAAAAGCAATGTCGCGACCAATGCCGTACGGAATCGTTAAAACGGCAAGAAGAAGAACCGCAACGCCCGCATATTTCCAAGGATTTGAACGCTTAACTGCACGCTGAGCATCCGCAATAGAAATCTGCTCAACTGTAGAAGTTGCAATAATCGCATCGACCGCAACAGTTTGCTTAGCCGATTGCTTGAAACGTTTATTTTTCTTCTTTACCATGACCATAACCCCATCTGGTTGCAATCAAAATCCAAAAGAAAACGGATGTGAGGAACTTATTTTTGCGCAACTGAAAACGCTTTATTATGCATAGGCGCTGAAGGAAAGGTTGCTCGAGAACGTGAATATAAGCATGCATCAAGCGCTGATTTTCCTGCGAAATATTTTCGCGTTCCTGTTCAAGAACATACTGTGCTTGCTTTTGCGAAGATGTAATAAGCCACCAATTTTTCTTGATCAAAGCGCAAGGATTCGAAAAAGTGGCGAACTTCTTCGACCATGTTCGCGCTCCCAAAACGTTCGCTTCATGCTGGCGATACAACTCACCCGGTTTATCAATAAAAGTTAACGTTCCTGTTACTGTTGCACATAGGGCGAGGAACCAATCATGCATAATAATGTTGTCGCTCACATTTACCCATTTTTCTGCGAGCGCGTGATTAATTAAAGCCACGCCCCCCGTAACACTGTTTTCGGTGAGTTCTTGAACAAGCTCAGTATTAGCATGTCCGGATTGAGAGCGGATCATGCTGGGGTTGAGCGTTTTTAAGTTCGCATCCACAACCACAGGATCCATATAGTTCATATGAGGAATATGCTGCGGATGTTGGCGAGCCTCCTCCACTTGAGCGTGCACTTTATCTTCCAACCAATAATCATCTTGATCGCAGAAGAGATAATAGTCCGCTTTTTCGTATGTGAGCAGTTCGAAGAAGGAACGGATAACACCCACATTGGTAACGTTACCGTCGTTGATAAAACGGATACGTTCGTCTTGGGTAGCGAGAGAGCGAATAATTTCGGCTGTATTATCGCTAGAACCGTCATCGCGAATGAGAAGATTCCAGTCGGTAAAACTTTGTTTTTGAATACTTTCGACTTGCTCACGCACATATTTTTCGCCGTTATATGTGGATAGAAGAATATTGACTTTCACTGTGTGTTTCCTGTGTGGGGTGGTTAGTGTTCCTTAGCGTGGGTTCGGTATCTGTATCAGCGCCTTCCTGCTACCTCTCTACTCGATCTTCGTGTCAATCTTACGCTCGTCAATCTTCGTGTCGCTGTCTCTATCAGTTTGCGTGAATGGCGTAGCGCCCATAGCAGCGCTCGCCTCAGTCTGCGCAAATGCCGTAGCGCTCATAGCAGCGCTCGCCTGCCCTGTTATAAAAAGCTGCTCATATTGGCTGACAATTTTATCCCACGTGTACTCGTTCGCAATAATCTGCCGAGCCTGAACGCCAAAGGTTGCGCGCTCATCTGCAGGCATCGTTTCCGCATGATTAATCACAGCATGTAGGTGGAGGGATTGATCAGCGGTTTTGTCTGCGTCATCCATACCGTCAATTTTCCAGTACAGCACTGAATTTTTCGCAACCGAATGATTAAAACTCACATTTAAGATGAGATTTAAGTCGGTGTAGCTTAAGGCTTCAAGCAGCCCCGGATTAGTTCCTCCAACCGAATGACCGTGAATATATGCAAAAGCATTTTGGCGGATGTACGTGAGCAGCTCTTTGTTGTAGACCGTACCGACAAATTTAATGCGCGGATCCGTAGTGAATTGAGTGCGCTGCTTAAGCGTCTCGAAATACGCGTTCCCCTCATGATTACAGATAATAACGAGCGGTTTTTTGGTCGTTGACTGCATGTATTCGCTGATGATGGCTTCGTAATTATTTTCCGGAACAAAACGACCAACAACCAGATAATATTCCTGTGCATTCAGATTATGCTCGCTGAACCACGCGCGAACATCCTCACTATGCGCGGTTAAATGCGTCTGTTGGGTTTCTGTGCCGTACGCAATAAATGTGCTGTTTACGCCAGGATAGTTGCGTTTCATATAGTCTTGGATGCCTTGATTATCGCTAACAATAACATCAGCATGACGCGCCATGCATTTTTCCGCGTATTTCAGATAGCTCTGCACAGGTTTTGGCCATTTTGCTCTTTTGAATTCCAGACCATCAGGGTTGACGAAAAGCAGACCACCACGTTTATGGATTTTCGTGGCATACCGCTTGACGAGAGGCCCGATAGTATTACCAAGAATGATGAATACGGGATGCGCAATTGCGTTTTTATCGACTAGACTGAGCGCGTATTCCAGGGCGAAGGTGTCGTAGGCGATGACGCGGGCAGGTCCGATTTTGGGCGGATTGATTGTGAAACAATCGGCGCCGTGGAAATCGGTGTGCGTGTGGTGGACGGTGTTGCTTAAGCATGCGACGTGGTAAACAATCTCATTATTCTTACGATGAAGAACAAGATTTTCCACAAAAGTTTCGAAACCACCATACTGTGCAGGCAGTCCACGACTACCAATAATAAAAACATGCTGCATGATTTCCAGCATAGCAACACTCCAGCATTTAAGAAGTTTGCATTCTGTGCAGTTTTTGCTTATAGTAGTGGATTGTCTGCGGATGTAGCTCAATGGTAGAGCCTCAGTCTTCCAAACTGATTACGCGGGTTCGATTCCCGTCATCCGCTCCCCTTCTCAGCCCAATATTTTCAAGGCATTCCAAACATTTTACGACCGTCGTAGACTGTGCTCATTCTTGCAAGTTTTCCGCCTTTTTACCCCTATTTCCGCCGTTAAATATACACCAAAATATACACCTACACTTGCGCTACCAGCCCCTGAAAAAACAGGGCAGACAGCAAGAAAAGGTCCACACAAATGACAACGAAATATACACCACGACGCGAAAACGGAACCGGCACCCTCTGGCAAGACGACAAAGGCAAATGGCATTTACGCCGTCTCATCGGAACAAACCCACAAACAGGCAAACGCCGCTTCGTAACCGCAATCGCACCAACCAAAGCCCAAGCTCGCGAAAAACTCAACAAAAAAATAGAAAAACTCCAAGCCGAAGGCACCCTAGGTTACGAAACCATACCAACCCTCAGTCAATACACACAGCGTTGGATCAACAGCATACGCGCACACATCAAACCACGCGTCCTCACCGCATACCAGTCAGAAATCAATCAACTCAACAACCAACTAGGACAACTCCCCCTCAACCAAATCACACCAAACCACATCGAATACGCTCTCAACACCCTCAGCGTAAACCGCAGCAGCAAAACAATCCACAACTACTACATCCGCATACGCCAAATCCTCACCCAAGCCGTCCAAGAAAAACTCATCCCCACCAACCCAGCACTCCAAATGCGACCACCACGCTACATCATCAAAGAAACCACCATCCTCCAACCAGGACAACCAGCACAAGCCCTCACCACACTCCAAACCGCAACATTCAAACCAAACACCGCGCTCGCAAGAGCAAACCAAGAAGAAAAAGACATGTGGAACCTCATGTGGCATCTCGCCTTCGAAACAGGAATGCGTCAAGCCGAACGGTTCGGACTCACACCAAGCGAACTCATCACCAGAGACGGCGTGCACGGCATAGAAGTACGCCACCAACTCCAACACCTCGAAAAAAACACCACAATCCCCAACTGGCTCCAAGCCACCCACATCACAGGCAACTACTACCTCCTGCCACCGAAGACAAAACAGGGTAAACGCTTTATTCCGATCAGCACACAACTATGGATAGGACTCAACCAACAAATCCAACAAAACCACACCCCACAAAACCAACTCATATTCACACTCAACGGACAACCACTCAACAGCCAAAAAGAAAGACGCCGCTGGCAACAAACACTCCAGGCTGCAGGACTGCCCTACACAACAATGCGAGCAGCACGCCACTTCTTCAGCACCCAACTCGCACAAATCGGAGCAAGCGAAGACGCACGAATCAGCATGATGGGCCACGCAAAAATCACAACAACCGCAGGCTACACACACTGGACACCAGCCGCGCTCGCACAACTAGCCGACCAAGCACGCCAAGCTGTCACACAATAAGAGGAAAGACAGAAGAGGAGCGTATATGGCTTTTTCACTCCCGCATGTAATATTGTGTATACAACTTGCAGTATTGGCACAATACGCGTATCATTTTCATTTTACCCGGAAAGTTAATGGAGGTTGCAATGGCTAATACAGCACTCAATGTTGCAAACGCGTTCATCATACGCTACCCTCAACATCTTTTCACTAACCTCTCCTTAAATAAGCTCGTCTACTTTGCCCAAGTAGAAAGCCTTAAAAAGACAGGAAAAGTGCTTTTTGACTCTGAAATTCAAGCATGGTCATACGGTCCAGTAGAGCCAGAGGTTTACCATGCCTTCAGCCGTTACGGAAGCATGCCCATACTCGTACAGTCCTCACTCAAGAAGACAGACGACTACACGAACGAAATCGTAGACTCCGTCATCAAGCAATACGGGTTCTTGTCCGCATTCGACCTCGTAACATACTCCCACCGCCAAAACAGCGCATGGAGCAACGTATACGACGGAACACGAAACAAGACAATAACAGCACAAGACATCCTAAAATCCGACGACATTACCTCACTACCTAAAAAAGTAGGAACACTCGCCCAAGGAATGGAAGACGTCTACGACAAGTACCGTAACACATTCAAACTCCTAGGTGACGCGTGAACACGGACTGCATTGACTACAACGAGGAACAACTCAACGCTCTCGTAGAAGACATCATGAAAATACATGACTTCCTCATAAAAGAGCAAGGACTCAATGCAGTCCGCCCCGAAAGCAGAGCAAAAATAAACTCCGCAGCATACGCATGCTTCGTCTCCAAATACGGTCTACCATTCAACGAAACACACAACTACAACGACATCTACGACCAAGTATCAGACTTCGCCTACCACCTCGCCCTAGACCACCCATTCGCAGACGCAAACAAAAGGACGACAGTCATGACCACACTCGTCCTCCTCTACATCAACGAAATCAACATAGAATTCAACGACTCCAAAACCATCACACACAACAAACTCTACAAATGGATACAAGACCTCATACAACGCAATAAAACACGACAAGAACTCGCACAAGAACTCAGAGAAAACTCAACACCACTAACAACAAACTAAAATCACCAACCGCGCTCGCAAACCACTCACCTATCTACCAAGCTGCAGAAAAGTACTCCATTGACCGCTACGGCGGTCTTTGTTTTTTGTTCTTTCTTCCTTTCCACGGACTATGCTCAACGGTAGAGCTTTCACCGATGGAGAGAAAAGAAAGACAAGATGAAAAAGCGAGATGTTTACTACATTCTGTGTGGACTGTTTGGGCTTACTACGGTATTCGGTCCATTCATGCCCGATACGTGGAACAAAGGAATCGGCGCGGGAATTTTTACACTTATCATTTGTGCAGCACTCGCGTACTGGTTCTACCGTTTAGCAAAGAAAACAGACCCAGAAGCACGCTTCGGAAAACCGAAAGACGAAACCAAGCAGAACATCAAAACCATTAAAGCCCTCAAGAACTACACCGTTCTCGACATCGAGACAACAGGATTCAGCCCTACGGAAGACGAAATCATCGAAGTGGGAGCAGTACGTGTCCGCAATAATAAGATCGTTGACTCATTTAGCACACTCATCCACTCAAACACACTCCTCTCACCAAAGATTGTTGAGCTCACCGGCATAACAGATGAAATGCTGCTAACAGCGCCAACGCTCAATGAGGTAATGCCAGAATTTAAGAAATTCCTCGGCACTGACACAATCATCGGTCACAACATCATAAAATTCGACTCAAAATTCATCAGTCAAGCATTCCTCAAAACACAGCAAGGGCTCTTCGAAAACGCGCTAATAGACACGCTCCCTATCTCTCAAGCCATGTATCCAGACTGGCCAAAACACCGACTACTCGATCTCATCAAAAACTTCAACATCGCAGACACAGAAAACCATCGAGCACTTGATGACGCGACGCAAAACATGCAAGTCTTCGAAATCATGAAGCAACAACTACACTAAACAAAAGAGAGCAAAACGCCATGCGCATAGAAAGAAGCTTCAACGATGACGGCGTACTCACAAAGAAATTCATAGCAATCGAAGAAGTACTCGCACACAAACACAGAGAACAACAAATGAGCCTATTCGACTAAACCACACCACAACCACCCACGCGCTCGCGGTCAGTAAATCACTTAGATGATGAGTGTCAGCCAGCTCGTCAGCAATAAGCTCCTGGAAGCCAGACAGGACTAGCTCGGTGACTTCTAGCTCTTGCGCCACAGCAAAAGGCTCACCCTCAAACATGAGCAATTCTAAGCGTTCAACATCAAAACTAATCGTAATGTCTGCCCACTTTCTCACATAGAAAACACTTAAATTGACAAGAGCATCAAGCGTACATAGAATATGTAAATACAAATGGACTGGGAGTGCCCGGTCGGCGGTAGATTCACACACGAGTCTACCGCTTCATTTTTATGGATAAATCTTAATACCATACCCCTCAGCTCTACCAAAACCATCACGACGCAACTTACTACGAAGAATCTCATACGACCTATCATGAGAATCCTTATGTAAATACTTATTACCTATAGGTCGAGCAATAAGATCAGCAAACTGCAACCCGGCAAGATTAGCTTTCTTATCAGCACAATAAAAATCAAACATTTCATTGATACCGTTCAGATTTGACGAACTAACGATCGTGTCAAACTCACTATGAAGCAGCTTATCCTCTTTCCTCCCACGCGACTCAAACACAATAGGCACACGCTTACCTTTTTGACCCGCATCCTGCATTTCATAAAACACACGTTCTATACCAAACTGAACAGCCAAAGAATACACATTCCGAGGACGCGGTAGATTCACATACTTCGTTTTATCAATAACAGCAGCAACAACACGATACTGCGCACTCATCATAATATCATTAAGCTCACTAAAGAACCTGTCCCGCACTTCTCGACGCATGAGCACATTAAACACGCCACTACGCTGCCTAATCTCACGCTCATGAAGTATAGGAATATCCGTCCCAAACGTATCAAACTTCAGCTTCTCAACACGAGGAACAACATACTCGTAATAATGCTTCTTCTCTATCACACAAAAAGCAAGCACAAAAATAGGGTATTGAGAAGAAATCGAATCAAGACTAGAGTCACCCGACTCATCCACAAAAACTATAAAGTCACTAAAATCCATTATCACTCTCACCCCACATTAATCGTAGTAGTCACCCATTTCCGCAAACTTATGCGAATCACGGTGCGCCACAAGCGGAGTACCAGGACAGTCACGTCAAGCTCGTCAGCCATAGCCTGCACATCCCCCGCATACAATGCTCCAGCAGTCTTACTCACCGGCAAGCTCCCATCCCACAAGCTCCACACCCTGCTCAACAATATGATAACAAAACAGTACGCTGATAATAACAATCAGGTAGACGTGTTCACTCTCGAACACGAGCTAGGAATCCCGTTTAAATACCTCGACACTTGGGCAAACGGGCTCACCGAACAAGGCCAAAACATCGGGTACATCGCACCACAATTCAACCGATAAACACCCATTCACGCCACCACAACCGGTAAACCGAGCATTTCAACCTCACACAGGTCGGAATGCTCTTTAAGTAAGCTTTGAAAATCTTGAAGCACCTGCTGTGTAACCTCGAGCTCTTGCGCCATAGCAAAAGGCTCACCATCAAACATAAGCTCAGCCATCTTATAGTCGTCCACACTAATCAACAATCGCGCCGTAAGCCTACGCACACGAAGCTCATCCTTACACGCATACACATGTATGCTCGGCTCATGATGAAACACAGCATGCCACAACTCATGCACTAACACACACCTACGCTGCCGATAACTCAACCGACTATCCACATGAATAACACGCTGCGTGTCATCATAATAGCCACACAATGCACCCGGCAACGTATCCTCAACGATACACACCTGCAACCGGTCCGCGAACGCTTCTAACTATTCAACAGTGTACGACGTAAACCCTCTCCTTTTAAAACGAAATACTGCGAGCGCGACAAAAAATTCAAAAAAATATCTAGTCGTAAATAGTCGTTCATCTCAATATTCTTGTTCAGATTAGTATCGGCGACTAGGCCGTAATCCTCACGATTGGTGAGCTGGATAGAATTCTCGGCTTCATCTACACTCACACCGAGAAGTTCAGGCGGTTGCCTGCGGTAGCAGGAGTTTGCGATACAGGAGCGTCCAAATTCCAGTCCACCTCGACCATTGTGCTGTCGAAAGCGTCACCAATCTTAATACCTGTTACGTTATCGAAAGTGAGATCATTGCTCAGCTGATTGTTCATCTGGAACCAGAAACCGTGAGTGGAGTACTGCCGCGCCCAGCCTGCCGGAACATAGTAGGTGAATTGATAGTTAATAGTGGTGTTCTGTGCAAAGTCGTCTGCCTTGCGCTGCTGGGAGCCATCTGCTTCCACAATATTCTTGTGAGATTCTGGCGAAACATACTTCAAATCAATTTCGACATTGCCAGTTACTGGGCTCGTAAGAACAAGCGACACTGGAGCATGGTCTGCCATTGCTGAAGGAGCTGCAATGTGACCAGGTGTCACTTCCTTTATTAAGTACCAACCGTAGGGAACAGACTTTGACTCCATAGACAGTTTGTCCGCCGACAAGGTCCAATCACCTATATTCGCGCCGCCTAGTGCAGTTATTCCAGACTGAATATCTTCCGCTGGAGCAGGGTTTGCAGCCTTAATTACTTCGTTGAGAGCATTTGCAAAAGCTATGAATCCTCATCTTGGGATCCTCCTCAATTTTTCTAAGAAGGAATCCCTTGAATTCAGCTAAAACGAGGCATGACAAAACACCACAAGCTAGAATGAAGACATTGTGTTAACGAACGCCCCCAGAGCAAAAAGAAGAAGCCCTACATCCTAAGCGGGAGTAGGGCTTTCGAGTCGGGCTGACAGGATTTGAACCTGCGACATCCTGTTAGGATTCGGGGGTTCTTGGCTAGGCCGAGTAATCTTGGCTCACCCCAAGACCATTGGAATTAAGCCATTCTGCAGTTTTACTGCTTCTTGATTCAGACCGATCAGATTGGCGAATCGTGACGGTCATTGTTAGCAAAATGTTAACGTCTCGGAGAGGATAAACGTTGATACCAAGCGGCGTGTCGGAAACCTCGTGCCGAAGATCTGTTAGCGTTGCGGCTTGCCATCGTCATGACCCTTGTTGAAGATGTGATTGAAGAGAGCTTCACCTGCTTCCTGTTCATCGAGCACACCGGCCTTGTACTCTTCAAGAATCAGGTTTGTCTTCGCCATGCTCTCGCGCGCCTCCGGCGGTACGGTATCGCCCGGCTTCGCGTTCGGATTGTATTCAATGGAGGCTGGCACATCCAACAGCTCCAGAACGCTAATACCGTCGGGCATGGTTCCATCCGGGTATGAGACGACGAATGTCTCACCTTCATCATTCATATCCGGTATGCGGCACAAGCCGGTACCGTCGTCAAGCTGTATGTATTCGCCAGTCTCTGGTTCACCGTTTTGATTGAAACGGCACATGCGTAGTGCAGTCATTTTCCCCCTACCTGACAAACCGATTCTATCTGATTTCATCAATCTTCAGCCGATCCTCCAGTAGCAGCTTATGTAGCAGGTTCTTTCCGTGTGCTTCCTGCATGACAGTCTTGCCGTACTGAGTCATCAAGTCAGATGACTGCATTGGGATTGACTGAGTAACCCCTTGCTAGTTTGAAGGGTTGATTCGCTGGTTTCCGTGGGATTCGTCAGTTGCGTTTTCGCTGCAATGAAGCCGGTTCTGTTATCTTCGCAAGATTCGTTGATTGCCGTCGATTTCGCTATTCTTAGGGGTCGTCGTGTCTGAATCGTGTCTGAGCCACAGACACGACGTGAGCATCATTCCAACTGCTGAAGCTACCGGATGACTGAGTATCAGTAATCCAACCTTTTCAGTCAGTAGAGTGCGGTGTCATGCGACTGCGTGCGTCATTCCGCGCCAGACAATCCTCGATGGCCTGATGAATCTCATCGTCGGTGAACTCCATCGCGGCCATGAGATTGACTGTCGCTTGAATCACGTCGGCGCATTCATCAATCAGATCATGGCGCTGCTCTGCGGTCTGCCCATGCTTGCTCCAATCCTTGAACGCTTCCACCACCTCCGCGACCTCTTCGAGCACCTTCAGGGCCTGTGGCTTGTCCTGATGCAGCAGTTCAGCACGGAACGGTTCCACGTCTCCTACATGCACTCTTTGATTCATCTCTCTACCTTTCCTGAGGACATATGTACCTGTTTCAAGTGTTTTCTACCATAAAGGTGTATCCACAAAAGCAGACTGGTTCAATCCGGCTTCGCCTTCAAACCTCTGAATATACTTCATCATTTGCGTGTTAGAAGGGTTCACCGATTGACGCGCTTCTTGCATCTCATGAACGGTATTCAGTATGGAAAGGACCTCTGAGCCGGTAATCCCTTTTCTGAGATCTAGGGTGTATTCAATCTTGGGAATCGGAAGTGCATACCTTTCATCTTCAATATCGGACAAAATGGCCTTTCTCCGCAGCCATACTGGATCGATATTCCTTGTGACCAGTACCGTCTTCCATCTAGGCATTCCTGTTTCGTATTCCAGTCCCGCTTCATAAGCATCAGTAACGCTCATAAAATAGCAGTCCCACGCAGCGTTCCATGCCTTATAAGATAAGTCGTCGATGGATTCATTGCCGGAATACTTAATCAATTTACGTGCTTGTTCCGATCGGCTGTTGCTCCCGACCAGCATGTCAACAGCGACCTGAAGCTCATACGCCGAAAGCGAGCCCAACTGAGTATTGACCCACGAGACATACTCGGCAAGTAGATTCAGACGATTATCCGCCTTCATCTTTTGAGCCAGCAGCATGATTAGATCGGAAGAGCAC
>ERZ506793.384-NODE-384-length-14272-cov-11.0017_pt1 | contig 14272 bp, 10 predicted proteins | sample MGYA00512571_ERZ506793 | MGnify/ENA metagenome assembly ERZ506793
AAATCATGATGGGTGCGGAACGTCGCTCCATGGTGATGACGGAAGCGCAGAAAGAATCGACGGCTTACCACGAAGCAGGCCATGCGATTATCGGTCGCCTGGTGCCGGAACACGATCCGGTGCACAAAGTGACGATTATCCCACGCGGTCGTGCGCTGGGTGTGACTTTCTTCTTGCCTGAGGGCGACGCAATCAGCGCCAGCCGTCAGAAACTGGAAAGCCAGATTTCTACGCTGTACGGTGGTCGTCTGGCAGAAGAGATCATCTACGGGCCGGAACATGTTTCTACCGGTGCGTCCAACGATATTAAAGTTGCGACCAACCTGGCACGTAACATGGTGACTCAGTGGGGCTTCTCTGAGAAATTGGGTCCACTGCTGTACGCGGAAGAAGAAGGTGAAGTGTTCCTCGGCCGTAGCGTAGCGAAAGCGAAACATATGTCCGATGAAACTGCACGTATCATCGACCAGGAAGTGAAAGCACTGATTGAGCGTAACTATAATCGTGCGCGTCAGCTTCTGACCGACAATATGGATATTCTGCATGCGATGAAAGATGCTCTCATGAAATATGAGACTATCGACGCACCGCAGATTGATGACCTGATGGCACGTCGCGATGTACGTCCGCCAGCGGGCTGGGAAGAACCAGGCGCTTCTAACAATTCTGGCGACAATGGTAGTCCAAAGGCTCCTCGTCCGGTTGATGAACCGCGTACGCCGAACCCGGGTAACACCATGTCAGAGCAGTTAGGCGACAAGTAAGTTCCCGTATCAGATGACTGTATTTGTACCGAAAACCCCGGGGCGTGCTCCGGGGTTTTTTCTTATCAATTCATACCAGGGATAACATCATGAAACTCTTTGCCCAGGGTACTTCACTGGACCTTAGCCATCCTCACGTAATGGGGATCCTCAACGTCACGCCTGATTCCTTTTCGGATGGTGGCACGCATAACTCGCTGTTAGATGCGGTGAAACATGCGAATCTGATGATCAACGCTGGCGCGACGATCATTGACGTTGGTGGCGAGTCCACGCGCCCAGGGGCGGCGGAAGTTAGCGTTGAAGAAGAGTTGCAACGTGTTATTCCTGTGGTTGAGGCAATTGCTCAACGCTTCGAAGTCTGGATCTCGGTAGATACATCCAAACCAGAAGTCATCCGTGAGTCAGCGAAAGTTGGCGCTCACATTATTAACGATATCCGCTCCCTTTCCGAACCTGGTGCTCTGGAGGCGGCTGCAGAAACCGGTTTACCGGTTTGTCTGATGCATATGCAGGGAAATCCAAAAACCATGCAGGAAGCGCCGAAGTATGACGATGTCTTTGCAGAAGTGAATCGCTACTTTATTGAGCAAATAGCACGTTGCGAGCAGGCGGGGATCGCAAAAGAGAAATTGTTGCTCGACCCCGGATTCGGTTTCGGTAAAAATCTCTCCCATAACTATTCATTACTGGCGCGCCTGGCTGAATTTCACCATTTCAACCTGCCGCTGTTGGTGGGTATGTCACGAAAATCGATGATTGGGCAATTGCTGAACGTGGGGCCGTCCGAGCGCCTGAGCGGTAGTCTGGCCTGTGCGGTCATTGCCGCAATGCAAGGCGCGCACATCATTCGTGTTCATGACGTCAAAGAAACCGTAGAAGCGATGCGGGTGGTGGAAGCCACTCTGTCTGCAAAGGAAAACAAACGCTATGAGTAATCGTAAATATTTCGGTACCGATGGGATTCGTGGTCGTGTAGGGGATGCGCCGATCACACCTGATTTTGTGCTTAAGCTGGGTTGGGCCGCGGGTAAAGTGCTGGCGCGCCACGGCTCCCGTAAGATTATTATTGGTAAAGACACGCGTATTTCTGGCTATATGCTGGAGTCAGCACTGGAAGCGGGGCTTGCGGCAGCCGGTCTTTCCGCGCTATTCACTGGCCCGATGCCAACACCGGCCGTGGCTTATCTGACGCGTACCTTCCGCGCAGAGGCTGGAATTGTAATTTCTGCATCGCATAACCCATTCTACGATAACGGCATTAAATTCTTTTCTATTGACGGTACTAAGCTGCCGGATGCAGTTGAAGAAGCCATCGAAGCGGAAATGGAAAAAGAGATCAGTTGTGTTGATTCGGCAGAACTGGGTAAAGCCAGCCGTATCGTTGATGCCGCGGGTCGTTATATCGAGTTTTGCAAAGCCACGTTCCCGAACGAACTTAGCCTCAGTGAACTGAAGATTGTGGTGGATTGTGCAAACGGTGCGACTTACCACATCGCGCCGAACGTACTGCGTGAACTGGGGGCGAACGTTATCGCTATCGGTTGTGAGCCGAACGGTGTAAATATCAATGCCGAAGTGGGGGCTACCGACGTTCGCGCGCTCCAGGCTCGTGTGCTGGCTGAAAAAGCGGATCTCGGTATTGCCTTCGACGGCGACGGCGATCGCGTGATTATGGTTGACCATGAAGGCAATAAAGTCGATGGCGATCAGATCATGTATATCATCGCGCGTGAGGGTCTTCGTCAGGGCCAGCTGCGTGGAGGTGCTGTGGGTACATTGATGAGCAACATGGGGCTTGAACTGGCGCTGAAACAGTTAGGTATTCCATTTGCGCGCGCGAAAGTGGGTGACCGGTACGTACTGGAAAAAATGCAGGAGAAAGGCTGGCGTATCGGTGCAGAGAACTCCGGTCATGTGATCCTGCTGGATAAAACCACTACCGGTGACGGCATTGTTGCTGGCTTGCAGGTGCTGGCGGCGATGGCGCGTAACCATATGAGCCTGCACGACCTTTGCAGCGGCATGAAAATGTTCCCGCAGATTCTGGTTAACGTGCGTTACACAGCAGGCAGCGGCGATCCGCTGGAGCATGAGTCAGTCAAAGCTGTGACCGCAGAAGTTGAAGCTGCGCTGGGTAGCCGTGGACGTGTGCTGTTGCGTAAATCCGGCACCGAACCGTTAATTCGCGTGATGGTGGAAGGCGAAGACGAAGCGCAGGTGACTGAATTTGCACACCGCATCGCCGATGCAGTAAAAGCCGTTTAAAACGATAAATGGCTGGCTAAAAAGGCGGCGATTGTCGCCTTTTTTCTCAGCGAACACATCGGTTTTGCTGTTTTTTTCCGCAGTTGATACAATGCAATAAAATTGCCCTTGCGAAGGTCATTCGCTTTGGTTAGTATTCACACCCGCTTCAGTGGGAAACGTTAATACGTCCCGCTTTATTGGTCGAAGCACTTGGTATGCGGCGAATCCGCAAGGAACAGGTTGATTATGTACGAAGCTCTTTTAGTTGTTTTCCTTATTGTGGCAATTGGCCTTGTTGGTCTGATTATGCTGCAGCAAGGTAAAGGCGCTGATATGGGAGCCTCCTTCGGAGCAGGCGCTTCCGCTACGCTGTTTGGTTCAAGTGGTTCTGGTAACTTCATGACCCGCATGACAGCGCTGCTGGCAACGTTATTCTTCATCATCAGTCTGGTGCTGGGTAACATCAATAGCAACAAAACCAATAAAGGTAGCGAATGGGAAAACCTGAGTGCGCCGGCGAAAACCGAACAAACTCAGCCAGCTGCTCCGGCTAAGCCGACCAGCGATATCCCGAACTAAAAAGTAGTATCCGTGCCGAGGTGGTGGAATTGGTAGACACGCTACCTTGAGGTGGTAGTGCCCAATAGGGCTTACGGGTTCAAGTCCCGTCCTCGGTACCAAATTCCAGAAAGACGCTGAAAAGCGTCTTTTTTCGTTTTGGTCCTGGTCTGAGGAATGGTTGTCAGGTATCTGTATCTCGTCCAGTTGCTTTACTCGTAGCTGGTACTTTGAAACGATGGTGCCGGTACGCCTTAGTTATAAACTTTTCCCTTCTGCTGACATAATTGGCACTTTATTGTGTCAACTCCAGTTCCGGTACGAATACGGATATGTTTACTTCTCGATAAACCATCCTGCTCCTGTCAGTATAACTACTGATGGCTACGTTCTGCGTAATGTTTAGAGACGCATTGATAATGTTATTTAATTACTGAGAACAATGGCCGCATCATTTAAAAAGAAAAAACTAACAGTGTTTCGGTCTGATATGGATCAGAGTTGAAAAACATGTCTGATATAAAATTGAACATTGTTGATAATTGTTTATATTGGTTGTGAACTTGGATTTCTGGATGACAGTATTCAACAAATTTGTTAGAAGTTTTAAATCTCATTGGTTGTTGTATCTTTGTGTTATTGTTTTTGGTATTACGAACTTAGTCGCCTCTTCCGGAGCACATATGGTTCAGCGATTGCTGTTTTTCGTTCTGACCATCCTGGTTGTTAAACGTATATCATCCCTTCCGCTTCGCCTGCTTATTGCCGTACCATTTGTGTTACTGACTGCGGCAGATATGAGTATTAGCCTCTATTCATGGTGTATCTTTGGTACAACTTTCAATGATGGATTTGCGATTAGTGTGCTGCAGAGTGATCCGGATGAAGTTGTCAAAATGCTGGGAATGTATATCCCTTATCTATGTGCTTTTGCCTTTTTATCCCTTCTTTTTTTTGCAGTAATAATAAAATATGATGTTTCCTTGCCGACAAAAAAAGTGACAGGAATATTATTGCTGATTGTCATTTCGGGCAGTTTATTTTCCGCTTGTCAATTTGCTTATAAAGATGCAAAAAATAAAGAGGCGTTCAGTCCATATATACTAGCGTCGCGATTTGCTACCTATACGCCGTTTTTCAATCTCAATTATTTTGCTTTAGCAGCGAAAGAGCATCAAAGATTACTCTCAATTGCAAACACGGTGCCGTATTTTCAACTATCAGTCAGGGATACAGGTATTGATACCTACGTGTTGATTGTGGGGGAGTCTGTACGTGTCGACAATATGTCTTTGTATGGATATACACGCTCTACGACACCGCAAGTCGAAGCACAAAGAAAGCAGATCAAACTGTTTAATCAAGCAATAAGCGGTGCACCTTACACTGCGCTGTCGGTTCCCCTTTCTTTAACTGCTGATTCTGTTTTGAGTCATGACATTCATAATTACCCGGACAACATTATTAATATGGCTAATCAAGCAGGATTTCAGACTTTCTGGCTAAGCTCGCAATCCGCTTTCCGGCAGAATGGTACAGCAGTTACCAGTATCGCCATGCGCGCCATGGAAACAGTCTATGTCAGAGGATTTGATGAATTGTTGTTGCCGCATTTATCGCAAGCGTTACAGCAAAAGACGCAGCAAAAAAAACTGATTGTTCTTCATTTAAATGGAAGCCATGAACCGGCTTGTAGCGCCTATCCGCAATCCAGCGCCGTGTTTCAACCGCAGGACGATCAGGATGCCTGCTATGACAACTCCATTCATTACACAGATAGTTTGCTAGGTCAGGTTTTTGAATTATTAAAAGATCGCCGCGCCTCGGTCATGTATTTTGCCGACCACGGCCTGGAACGCGACCCTACGAAGAAGAACGTCTATTTTCATGGAGGTAGGGAGGCTAGCCAGCAGGCATATCATGTCCCTATGTTTATCTGGTATAGCCCCGTTCTTGGGGATGGCGTGGATCGCACAACGGAAAACGATATCTTTTCCACTGCGTACAATAATTACCTTATTAATGCGTGGATGGGGGTAACAAAGCCGGAACAGCCGCAAACGCTGGAGGAAGTGATTGCACACTATAAAGGAGACTCACGGGTTGTAGATGCAAACCATGATGTTTTCGATTTTGTGATGCTAAGAAAGGAATTTACTGAGGATAAGCAAGGTAACCCCACCCCTGAAGGGCAGGGTTGATGTCGAATTACTGGCCTTTATTTTCCAGATTCTCCACCTGCGGCACGCCTGAAGTGGCAGAGGAGGAGAGCAGGCCAGTTTTGGCATAACCAAAAAGTTTCTCTCGGGTATCAGTGATATCCAGATTACGCATGGTCAATTGACCAATACGATCATCTGGCGAGAACACCGAGTCGCCTTTTTCCATCGTCAGACGCTCTGGCTTGTAGGTCAGGTTCTCTGAGACGGTATTCAGGATTGAATAATCGTTCCCGCGGCGCAGCTCCAGAGTAACTTCACCAGTGATCTGGCTGGCAACCCAGCGTTGCAGAGAGTCCCGCAGCATCAGCGCCTGGGAATCAAACCAACGCCCCTGGTACAGCAGACGGCCCAACTGACGACCATGTGCATGATACTGCTCGATGGTGTCTTCGTTGTGAATACCGGTCAGCAGACGTTCATAAGCGATATGCAGCAGCGCCATCCCCGGAGCCTCGTAAATACCACGGCTTTTCGCTTCGATGATACGGTTTTCAATCTGGTCGCTCATGCCCAGGCCGTGACGACCGCCGATGCGGTTAGCTTCCAGCAACATTTCTACGTCGTCGCTAAAGGTTTTACCGTTCAGCGCCACCGGATGACCTTGCTCAAAGCGTACTGTGACTTCTTCTGCCGGGATTTTCACGCTCTCATCCCAAAACTTCACGCCCATAATTGGGTTGACGATTTTGACGCTGGAGTTGAGGTATTCCAGATCCTTCGCTTCATGCGTTGCACCAAGCATGTTGGAGTCCGTGGAGTAAGCTTTTTCGACAGACATTTTGTAGTCGAAACCGCAGGCAATCATAAATTCAGACATCTCATGACGGCCGCCCAGTTCATCAATAAAGTCAGTATCAAGCCACGGTTTGTAAATCTGCAGTTCAGCATTGGTCAGCAGACCGTAACGGTAGAAACGTTCGATATCGTTTCCTTTATAGGTGCTGCCGTCACCCCAGATATTCACGCCATCTTCTTTCATAGCAGCAACCAGCATGGTGCCGGTCACGGCGCGGCCCAGCGGCGTCGTGTTGAAATAGGTCAGTCCACCAGTGGTGTTATGAAATGCGCCACACTGAATAGCGGCAATACCTTCGGCCACCAGTTGTTTGCGGCAGTCGATCAGACGTGCGTTCTCCGCGCCGTATTCCATGGCACGACGAGGGATCGCATCATAATCCTCTTCGTCTGGCTGGCCCAGGTTTGCAGTATATGCATAAGGAACAGCTCCCTTTTGTCGCATCCACAGCAGTGCGGCACTGGTGTCCAGACCGCCGGAAAAAGCGATACCAATACGTTGACCTACCGGGAGATGCTTGAGAATCGTCGTCATAAAATAACACCCTGCTTAATTAACTGATGATGAGCCTGGATTTCTGCTCTCACTGAATTTTTATGCAAAATAAATGAGTTTTCATTTAATCATCTTTTATCGGAGACAGGAAGAGTTTAGTGTGTTTTTTGTAAAATAATGCGCTTAAGGGAAAGCAGGAGAAGGTAAAAGTATTCAACAAATGAAAGTGAACTGGATATTCATTCACGTGATTAGCAATAAACGTTGACAAAATGTGGCGTGGATCACTATAATGCCTGCAGATTTTACGTCCCGTCTCGGTACACCAAATCCCAGCAGTATTTGCATTTTTTACCCAAAACGAGTAGAATTTGCCACGTTTCAGGCGCGGGGTGGAGCAGCCTGGTAGCTCGTCGGGCTCATAACCCGAAGGTCGTCGGTTCAAATCCGGCCCCCGCAACCACTTTCCCATTAAGTACTTTTTCAAATATACTGTGAGGACCGGGTCCTTCGTAGACGAATTTGAAAGAATTCTTCTGGAAAGTGTTCCAGATCGCAGTTGCGATCTCAGGGTTCAGTTATCTAAAGCCCCGATTTATCGGGGTTTTTTGTTATCTGACTTCAGAATAACTGGGCTATACGCCCTTTTTTTATGTCTTGGGGGTGGGTTTGTCCACATTAGAGCAAAAATTAACAGAGATGCTCACAGCGCCAGTTGAAGCGCTTGGCTTTGAGCTGGTCGGCATCGAATTTATTCGCGGTCGCACATCCACACTGCGCATCTATATTGATAGTGAAGATGGCATCAATGTTGATGATTGTGCTGATGTGAGTCACCAGGTCAGTGCTGTTATGGACGTAGAAGACCCGATTACAGTCGCTTATAACCTGGAAGTTTCTTCCCCTGGTCTCGATCGTCCTATGTTTACCGCCGAACACTATGAGCGTTTCATCGGCGAAGAAGTTTCGCTGGTTTTGCGCATGGCGGTACAGAACCGACGCAAATGGCAGGGCCTTATCAAAGCGGTAGACGGTGAGATGATCACGGTAACCGTCGAAGGCAAAGATGAAGTGTTCGCGCTGAGTAACATCCAGAAGGCGAACCTGGTTCCCCACTTTTAACAGTCTGGATTGAGGTGAAAGGCCCCGATGAACAAAGAAATTTTGGCTGTTGTTGAAGCCGTTTCCAACGAAAAGGCGCTGCCGCGTGAGAAAATTTTCGAAGCGTTGGAAAGTGCGTTAGCAACGGCTACTAAGAAAAAATATGAACAAGAGATCGACGTTCGCGTAGAAATCGATCGTAAAAGCGGTGATTTCGACACATTCCGTCGCTGGCTGGTTGTGGAAGAAGTCACCCAGCCGACGCGCGAAATCACGCTGGAAGCTGCGCGTTTCGAAGATGAAAGCATGAATCCTGGCGATTACGTCGAAGACCAGATTGAATCTGTCACCTTTGACCGTATCACTACGCAGACTGCGAAGCAGGTTATCGTACAAAAAGTACGTGAAGCCGAACGCGCAATGGTCGTTGATCAGTTCCGTGAGCACGAAGGTGAAATTATCACGGGCGTAGTGAAGAAAGTGAATCGCGACAACATTACGCTGGATCTGGGCAACAACGCTGAAGCCGTGATCCTGCGTGAAGACATGCTGCCGCGTGAAAACTTCCGTCCGGGTGACCGTATCCGCGGCGTACTGTACGCAGTCCGTCCGGAAGCGCGTGGCGCGCAGCTGTTCGTGACGCGTTCCAAGCCGGAAATGCTGATTGAACTGTTCCGCATTGAAGTTCCGGAAATTGGTGAAGAAGTTCTCGAAATTAAAGCGGCGGCTCGCGATCCTGGCTCTCGTGCCAAAATCGCGGTTAAAACCAACGATAAGCGCATCGATCCGGTGGGTGCCTGCGTCGGTATGCGCGGCGCGCGCGTTCAGGCGGTCTCGACTGAACTGGGCGGCGAGCGTATTGATATCGTGCTGTGGGACGATAACCCGGCGCAATTTGTCATTAACGCCATGGCTCCGGCTGACGTCGCCTCTATCGTGGTAGATGAAGACAAGCACACCATGGATATCGCAGTCGAAGCGGGCAACCTGGCGCAGGCCATTGGCCGTAACGGTCAGAACGTCCGTCTGGCGTCTCAGCTGAGCGGCTGGGAACTGAACGTCATGACCGTTGATGACCTCCAGGCTAAGCATCAGGCTGAAGCCCATGCAGCGATTGATACCTTCACTAAATATCTTGATATTGATGAAGATTTCGCCACGCTGCTGGTTGAAGAAGGTTTCGCCACTCTGGAAGAACTGGCCTATGTGCCAATGAAAGAACTGCTGGAAATTGACGGTCTGGATGAACCGACCGTTGAAGCACTTCGTGAGCGGGCGAAAAACGCGCTGACCACGCTGGCGCTGGCCAAAGAAGAGAGCCTGGGAGACAGCAAACCTGCCGACGATCTGTTGAATCTGGAAGGTATGGATCGCACCCTGGCATTCACCCTGGCCGCCCGTGGTGTTTGTACGCTGGAAGATCTCGCCGAGCAGGGCATTGATGATCTGGCTGATATCGAAGGCTTGACCGACGAGAAAGCCGGAGAACTTATCATGGCCGCTCGTAATATTTGTTGGTTCGGCGACGAAGCGTAATAAACTGTAGCAGGAAGGAACAGCATGACAGATGTGACCATTAAAGCGCTGGCCTCAGAGATTCAGACCTCTGTGGATCGCCTGATACAGCAATTTGCTGATGCAGGGATCCGCAAATCGGCTGATGATTCTGTGACCGCGCAAGAGAAGCAAACCTTGTTGACGCACCTGAACCGTGAACACGGCTCAGCGCCCGACAAGCTGACGCTGCAGCGCAAAACGCGCAGCACGTTAAATATTCCGGGTACCGGTGGAAAGAGTAAGTCGGTACAAATCGAAGTCCGCAAGAAACGCACCTTTGTGAAACGCGATCCGCAAGAGGCCGAACGCCTTGCCGCGGAAGAGCAGGCGCAGCGTGAAGCGGAAGAGCAAGCCCGTCGTGAGGCAGAAGAAGCTGCCAAACGCGAGGCGCAATTAAAAGCTGAACGTGAGGCCGCAGAACAAGCGAAACGTGAACTCGCCGATAAAGCGAAACGTGAAGCCGCGGAAAAAGACAAAGTGAGCAATCAACAAACCGACGATATGACCAAAACCGCCCAGGCTGAAAAGCAACGCCGCGAAAACGAAGCTGCGGAGCTGAAGCGCAAATCGGAAGAAGAAGCACGCCGCAAACTTGAAGAAGAAGCGCGCCGTGTAGCGGAAGAAGCACGCCGTATGGCTCAAGAAAACGAAAAGAACTGGACTGAAGCGCCAGAAACGCCTGAAGAGACCACTGACTATCACGTAACAACTTCTCAGCATGCGCGTCAGGCTGAAGACGATAACGATCGTGAAGTTGAAGGCGGTCGCGGCCGTGGACGTAATGCGAAAGCAGCGCGTCCGGCTAAGAAAGGCAACAAACACGCTGAATCGAAAGCCGATCGTGAAGAAGCCCGTGCGGCCGTTCGCGGCGGTAAAGGTGGTAAACATCGTAAGGGTTCGGCTCTGCAGCAAGGCTTCCAGAAGCCGGCTCAGGCGGTTAACCGTGATGTTATCATCGGTGAAACCATCACCGTTGGCGATCTGGCCAACAAGATGGCCGTTAAAGGTTCTCAGGTCATCAAAGCGATGATGAAGCTGGGCGCTATGGCGACGATTAACCAGGTCATCGACCAGGAAACCGCACAGCTGGTTGCCGAAGAGATGGGCCACAAAGTTATCCTGCGTCGTGAAAACGAGCTGGAAGAAGCGGTAATGAGCGACCGTGACACCGGCGCTGCGGCGGAACCGCGCGCACCGGTTGTGACTATCATGGGTCACGTTGACCACGGTAAAACCTCTCTGCTGGACTACATTCGTTCAACGAAAGTGGCCTCTGGCGAAGCGGGCGGCATTACCCAGCACATTGGTGCATACCACGTTGAAACTGAAAACGGCATGATCACCTTCCTGGACACCCCGGGGCACGCCGCGTTTACTTCAATGCGTGCACGTGGTGCGCAGGCAACGGACATCGTAGTCCTGGTTGTTGCTGCAGACGACGGTGTAATGCCGCAGACCATCGAAGCTATCCAGCACGCGAAAGCGGCGGGTGTTCCGGTGGTGGTTGCTGTGAACAAAATCGATAAACCAGAAGCCGATCCGGATCGCGTTAAGAACGAACTCTCCCAGTACGGCATCCTGCCAGAAGAGTGGGGCGGCGAAAGCCAGTTCGTACACGTATCTGCAAAAGCGGGTACCGGTATTGATGAACTGCTGGATGCTATCCTGCTGCAGGCGGAAGTTCTGGAGCTGAAAGCGGTACGTAAAGGTATGGCGAGCGGTGCGGTTATCGAATCCTTCCTCGATAAAGGTCGTGGTCCGGTTGCTACCGTTCTGGTACGTGAAGGTACTCTGCACAAGGGCGATATCGTTCTGTGTGGCTTCGAATACGGTCGTGTTCGTGCAATGCGTAACGAACTGGGTCAGGAAGTGCTGGAAGCGGGTCCGTCCATTCCGGTGGAAATCCTTGGCCTGTCCGGCGTACCGGCTGCGGGTGATGAAGTTACCGTTGTACGTGACGAGAAGAAAGCGCGTGAAGTTGCACTCTATCGTCAGGGTAAATTCCGCGAAGTTAAACTGGCGCGTCAGCAGAAATCTAAACTCGAGAACATGTTCGCCAACATGACCGAAGGCGAAGTTCACGAAGTGAATATTGTCCTGAAGGCAGACGTACAGGGTTCTGTGGAAGCAATTTCCGACTCCTTGCTGAAACTGTCTACTGACGAAGTTAAAGTGAAGATCATCGGTTCTGGCGTAGGTGGTATCACCGAAACCGACGCTACCCTGGCTGCGGCGTCCAACGCCATCCTGGTTGGCTTCAACGTACGTGCTGATGCCTCTGCACGTAAAGTGATTGAAGCGGAAAGCCTGGATCTGCGTTACTACTCCGTCATCTATAACCTGATCGACGAAGTGAAAGCGGCGATGAGCGGTATGCTGTCTCCGGAACTGAAACAGCAGATTATCGGTCTGGCGGAAGTTCGTGACGTGTTCAAATCACCGAAATTTGGTGCTATCGCAGGTTGTATGGTTACCGAAGGTGTGGTTAAACGTCACAACCCGATCCGCGTTCTGCGCGACAACGTGGTTATCTACGAAGGCGAGCTGGAGTCCCTGCGACGCTTCAAAGATGACGTTAACGAAGTCCGTAACGGTATGGAATGTGGTATCGGCGTTAAGAACTACAACGATGTCCGCACTGGCGATGTGATCGAAGTATTCGAAATCATCGAGATCCAACGTACTATCGCTTAAGGTTTTTAGGGTTCCATGCGGGATAAGGCGTTTATGTCGCATCCTGCATGGATTGCCTGATGCGACGCTGGCGCGTCTTATCAGGCCAACGTGAACAGCCCTTCCACCTGAAATTAATTTTAAAAAGGGGCTAACAGCCCCTTTTTTGTCAGGAGAATTTATTATGGCGAAAGAATTTGGTCGCCCGCAGCGCGTAGCGCAGGAAATGCAAAAAGAGATCGCTCTCATCCTGCAGCGTGAAATTAAAGATCCTCGTCTGGGCATGATGACCACCGTTTCCGGTGTCGAAATGTCTCGCGACCTGGCGTATGCCAAAGTATATGTGACGTTCCTCAACGACAAAGATGAAGACGCGGTTAAAGCGGGCATCAAAGCGTTGCAGGAAGCTTCTGGTTTCATCCGCAGCCTGCTGGGGAAAGCGATGCGCCTGCGTATCGTGCCGGAACTGACCTTCTTCTACGACAACTCTCTGGTTGAAGGGATGCGCATGTCAAACCTGGTGACCAGCGTGGTCAAACATGACGAAGAACGTCGTGTTAACCCGGACGACAGCAAGGAGGACTAATGAGTCGTCCTCGTCGTCGCGGTCGCGACATTAACGGCGTTTTGTTGCTGGATAAACCGCAGGGGATGTCCAGCAACGATGCGCTGCAAAAAGTGAAACGGATTTATAACGCCAACCGTGCCGGGCATACCGGTGCGCTGGACCCGCTGGCGACCGGCATGTTGCCAATTTGCCTCGGGGAAGCGACGAAGTTTTCCCAGTATCTGCTGGACTCCGACAAACGCTATCGGGTCATTGCGCGTCTTGGACAGCGTACCGATACTTCTGATGCCGACGGACAAATCGTTGAAGAACGTCCGGTAACCTTTAGTGCAGAGCAACTGGCGGCGGCGCTGGATACCTTCCGTGGCGATATCGAACAGATCCCTTCGATGTATTCAGCACTGAAATATCAGGGCAAAAAACTGTACGAATACGCGCGTCAGGGCATTGAAGTTCCGCGTGAAGCGCGCCCGATTACCGTTTATGAATTGCTGTTTATTCGCCATGAAGGCAATGAGCTGGAGCTGGAAATTCACTGCTCAAAAGGCACTTATATCCGCACTATCATTGACGATCTCGGCGAAAAACTCGGTTGTGGCGCGCATGTTATTTACTTGCGTCGTCTGGCGGTAAGTAAATATCCGGTTGAACGGATGGTGACCCTGGAACATCTGCGTGAACTGGTTGAGCAAGCCGAACAGCAGGATATTCCGGCTGCGGAGTTACTTGATCCATTACTGATGCCAATGGACAGTCCAGCTTCGGACTACCCAGTGGTGAATCTTCCGTTAACGTCTTCTGTTTACTTCAAAAATGGTAACCCAGTTCGTACATCCGGTGCGCCGCTGGAAGGACTGGTTCGCGTTACAGAGGGTGAGAACGGCAAGTTTATCGGTATGGGCGAAATTGACGATGAAGGCCGCGTTGCGCCTCGTCGCCTGGTGGTTGAATACCCGGCGTAATGTTAACCGTCTTGCGATAACAGGTCGCTACGAGTAGAATACTGCCGCTTAACGTCGCGTAAATTGTTTAACACTTTGCGTAACGTACACTGGGATCGCTGAATTAGAGATCGGCGTCCTTTCATTCTATATACTTTGGAGTTTTAAAATGTCTCTAAGTACTGAAGCAACAGCTAAAATCGTTTCTGAGTTTGGTCGTGACGCAAACGACACCGGTTCTACCGAAGTTCAGGTAGCACTGCTGACTGCACAGATCAACCACCTGCAGGGCCACTTTGCAGAGCACAAAAAAGATCACCACAGCCGTCGTGGTCTGCTGCGCATGG
>ERZ506793.394-NODE-394-length-13848-cov-17.7774_pt1 | contig 13848 bp, 6 predicted proteins | sample MGYA00512571_ERZ506793 | MGnify/ENA metagenome assembly ERZ506793
TCAGCAAGTGCGTCAGCCTCTGTAAGTGCATCTGAGTCAGCAAGTGCGTCAGCTTCAGCAAGTACTTCAGCCTCAGCAAGTGCGTCTGAGTCAGTAAGTGCTTCAGAATCAGCGTCAGCATCTGAGTCAGCAAGTGCGTCAGCGTCAGCAAGTGCATCAGCCTCAGCAAGTGCGTCAGAGTCAGCAAGTACATCAGAATCAACAAGTGCGTCAGCCTCGGCTTCAGCAAGTACATCAGAATCAGCAAGCGCTTCTGAGTCAGCAAGTGCCTCAGCCTCAGTAAGTGCTTCAGAATCAGCGTCTGCATCTGAGTCAGTAAGTGCCTCGGCTTCAGCAAGTACATCAGAATCAGCAAGTGCGTCTGAGTCAGCAAGTACTTCAGAATCAACAAGTGCCTCAGCCTCAGCAAGTGCGTCAGCATCAGCAAGTACTTCAGAATCAACAAGTGCCTCAGCCTCAGCAAGTACATCAGAATCAACAAGTGCGTCTGAGTCAGCAAGCGCCTCAGCTTCAGCAAGTGCATCTGAGTCAGCAAGTGCTTCAGCATCAGCAAGTGCATCTGAGTCAGCAAGTGCGTCAGCCTCAGCAAGTACATCAGAATCAGCAAGTACTTCAGAATCAACAAGTGCGTCAGCCTCAGCAAGTACTTCAGAATCAACAAGTGCCTCAGCCTCAGCAAGTACTTCAGAATCAACAAGTGTCTCAGCCTCAGCAAGTACTTCAGAATCAGCAAGCGCCTCTGAGTCAGCAAGTGCATCGGCTTCAGCAAGTACATCAGAATCAGCGTCTGCATCTGAGTCAGTAAGTGCGTCAGCTTCAGCAAGTGCGTCAGCTTCAGCAAGTGCGTCAGCATCAGCAAGTGCGTCAGAATCAGCAAGTGCGTCAGAATCAGCAAGTGCTTCAGAATCAGCGTCTGCGTCTGAGTCAGTAAGTGCGTCAGCTTCAGCAAGTACATCAGAATCAACAAGTGCATCTGCTTCAGCAAGTACTTCAGAATCAGCAAGCGCCTCTGAGTCAGCAAGTGCCTCAGCCTCAGTAAGTGCTTCAGAATCAGCGTCTGCATCTGAGTCAGTAAGTGCCTCGGCTTCAGCAAGTACATCAGAATCAGCAAGTACATCAGAATCAGCAAGTGCATCAGCCTCAGTAAGTGCGTCAGAATCAGCGTCTGCATCTGAGTCAGTAAGTGCCTCGGCTTCAGCAAGTACATCAGAATCAGCAAGTACATCAGAATCAGCAAGTGCATCAGCCTCAGTAAGTGCGTCAGAATCAGCGTCTGCATCTGAGTCAGTAAGTGCCTCGGCTTCAGCAAGTACATCAGAATCAGCAAGTGCGTCAGCCTCAGTAAGTGCTTCAGAATCAGCAAGTACTTCAGAATCAACAAGTGCGTCAGCCTCAGCAAGTACTTCAGAATCAACAAGTGCCTCAGCCTCAGCAAGTACATCAGCCTCAGCAAGTACATCAGAGTCAGCAAGTGCCTCGGCTTCAGCAAGTACTTCAGCCTCAGCAAGTGCGTCAGCCTCAGCAAGTGCGTTTGAGTCAGTAAGCGCCTCAGCCTCTGTAAGTGCATCAGCGTCAGCAAGTGCATCTGAGTCAGCAAGCGCCTCAGCTTCAGCAAGTGCGTCAGCGTCAGCAAGTTCTTCAGAGTCAGCAAGCGCCTCTATTTCGGCTTCTAATTCTGTAATTTCAAGTAAAGGTCAGCCAGCCATTCTATCACTTGAAAGCCTGGATATTGAAAGCGTCATTGCCTCAGATTCTATCAGTACATCATCAAGCGTTTCAGAATCAGAGTCAGCATCATTGAGTGTCTCATTGAGTGAATCACAATCTGCCTCTGTAAGTGCTTCAATTTCTGCAAGTGAGTCTGTATCGTTGAGTGAAGTACAAAGTGCAAGTGTGTCTGTGTCAGAATCAGCAAGCACATCTGCGTCAGCGTCATCGAGCGCATCCGCTTCAGTATCTGAGTCAGCTTCTACATCAGCATTCTTGAGTGCCTCTGAAAGCACAAGTGCTTCAACAAGTATTTCAACATCATTGAGTACTTCAGCAAGTCTTTCAACCTCTGCCTCAACAAGTGCTTCAGTGTCTGCCTCATTGAGTGCCTCAGAATCAACTTCTGAAGTGAAAGATCCTAAGCACAAACGTGGTAGCCAAGCGCTTCCTAAGACTGGTGAGGAAAACTCATCATTGTCAATGGCATTTGGTGCTTTGGCAACTGCAACAGGCCTCGCCTTTCTTGCTAAACGTAAGAAAGATGAAGAAGAAAGTGTAGACTTCTAAGTCTTAGTAAGTTTAATCATTATCTTCTAGCGAGATAATCAAATATCCCCTATCGATTAGAGTGATTTCCTAATTGGTAGGGGATTTTTTTAGTCTGATATTCTAAAAATACAAATAGTTTTAATAAGTCTTAGGGTTACCATTATTATCGTATTTTTAGGAGGATGAAAGAAGTGATTAATCGATAGAAAGCGATCTCGAAATGAGATTTTTTGCTTAATTTTATGATAAAATTTAAGGGAGTGTTTTAATCAAAAATAAATGGAGTATATATGTTTTTTAGAAGGAATGAAGGTCAATATCGTGAAACCGATCGTGTGACACGCTTTAAATTGGTTAAGTCAGGGAAGCACTGGCTTCGTGCGGCGACGTCGAATTTTGGTCTTTTCAAGGTGCTTAGAGGAGGCGTGGATACACCGTCTGTTGCTGCCCATCAGGTAGAGGTGGATGCACCTGCTTTTTCAGGTCAGACACTGCTTAAGGGAGTGCTTGCAACGGGGGCCTTGTTAGGTGGTTCTGTTGTGACTCAAGTAGCTCATGCGGATGAAATGACTGATCAGCCGATTTTGGAAAGTGAAGCAGGAGCTAAGACTGATCTCTTGGCTACATCTGATTCCATTGTTCTTGGAAATATGGAGTCTGTGTCCAGTGTTCAAGAGAGTCAAGTAAATAGTCAAGAGTCATCAGAAACTGCGTCAAGTCAGACTTCGGAGGCTTCTTTGAGTGAGTCTCTATCACGCAGCCAATCAGTGTCTGCTTCTGAATTAGCTTCAAAATCGACATCCTTGTCATTGAGTGCCTCGCTTTCTGCTTCCTTGTCAGCTTCATTAACTTCTAAGTCGGAATCAGTAAGTCAGACAGATTCCTCTTCACATAGTCTGTCAGAGAGTACGCTTAGAGAAAGTTCAGAGCATAGTACAAGTACATCTGTTCAGTCAGTTAGCAAGAGTGATAGTAGTAGCGACACTAAAGTAGGGATGTCCCTTGTCATCTCAGAGTCAACCTTGTTAAACGCTTCCTTGACATCTGAAGTGCAAACGAATCGCCAATTATCTGATACGGCGACTGGGCTACTAGCTGCCTCGGTTGTGGCTGATGCTGAGCGTTTAGAACAAGAAAAGCGTCTCAAAGATTTAGCCTTAGACATTTATACCTATAAAGCTCAAGCTGTTGATTTGCCAAATACGGATGTTGCTATTCTCAAGGGAGATAAAGCCTTGGGTGCCATTCGTGTCAGTCTGGCTGATCGTGATAGCGATGTGTCTCCTACGATTAGTCAGGCTCGTCAGGCTAGAAATAGTCTTGCCAATGCGGTGCTTCGTGCGACATCTGGTCAGCGTGATCCTCGTAATGGTTCTCGCATTGATGCTAATAGCAACCTTCGTGCACCCCAGTATAATTTAGGTCCGGCTAACAATGCCTTGATTTCTGTTTATAACTCTGACTACATCAATCATGCTTATAATGTTGTTGAAACCATTCCTACACGAAATAGTATTAAAAGCATTGGCTACGCTTCTGGTAGTGATCGAGTGAATGGCATCAACATACCTCAGACTTCTGCATTGAAAAATAGTGCAGTCGCCTTTAATATTGTGGGGACTGTTGGGCAGACAGGGGTCGTAACGCCTGGGAAAATTTATAATGTTTCTTTTGTAGTGACTAATACGGCTAGGCAGTCAGTGACACGTACGCTTCGTATTCAGGTTTTGCCACAAAATGATGGCATTCGAAACCCGATTACGGCGGTGACAACGGGGGCTTATGTTAATGACACAAGTAATCTCGCTCAAGCCGAAAAAGATAAGGTTTGGGAGGCCTTTAAGACTGCTAACCCCAATATTGCCACTTCAAAGGACTTTAAATCTTATTCGGTTTCAGCATCTGGTGTGGTGACCATTACTTATAAAGATAACACCACAAATGATGTGACGGCTCCAGTGAAGCGACTTGCAGCACCAACGGTTGAAACGAGATTATTGGACAAGGCTTACACGCAGACACCTGTAACTGTGACAGGAGCTGAACCAGGTTCTACAGTCGTTCTATACAATAATGACGACGAAGTAGGAACAGCAGTGGCAGATGCTTCGGGTCAAGCGATTGTGACGCCGACAGTTAAGTTACAAACAGGTGGTGTAACAGCCAAAGCTCGCATCATGTATGATGATTATGCGGTATACTCAGATGCCAGCAATTCCGTGGCTGTAACGGACGGAACTCGTCCTGAAGTGACTGCCAAGTTGACTGTCGATGGTGTGGAACCTAAGTCTACGCCTCTCGAAGGTGGTGGGAAAAACTATACCATCTATGCTGGCGATGATGCTGTTTTGACTTTCACGGCTACAGATGACAGTGGCAAGCTTAAAGAAATGAAAGTCGTTGCAAGAGCCGATTTGAATGACAATGCCTTGAACGGAAATTTCTTTGGTAGTAGCCAGTATGGAACAGGTAATATTGAACCGATTACGGGAGATATCACAGCAACGAGTGACAATCCTGCAACCATCACAGCGACCATTCATTTGAAAGATGATCTTTACCATTCCTTCCGAAACACATGGCAACGTAATGTTGCTGCTATCGACAATGCATCAAATATGAACCGTCCAAATGGCTTGGGTGAGATTCGTATTACTCAGGGACGCTTAGCAGATCGTACGCCGGGTGTGGCACCGACAAGCACTATTCAGGTGACCAGCCTGACTGCCTTAACAGATGCAGATAAAAGCAAGATTATTGCGGCTGTGTCGGCCTTGAATCCAGAGGTTGCCAACCGTATTAAGTCTTATACGGTTAATAGCGATGGAACGGTAACGATTACTTATAAAGACAGTACGACGAATGTTGTGACGGTGAAATTGTCGGATAGTGATCACAGCCAGTCAGTGTCGCAAAGTGCCAGTCAGTCTAAGCAGGAATCGATTTCTCAAAGTCGAAGTGAGTCCGTTAAGCAGTCTGCGTCGACCAGCCTTTCATTGAGCACGGTTGCTTCAAAAAGTGTTTCAAGTTCCTTGAGTTTATCAGCACAACAGAGTGTTTCAAGATCACAAAGCCAATCTGCTTCAACGAGTGCGTCATTGAGTGTCGTGAAGTCACAGAGTGTCTCAAGTTCCTTGAGTTTATCAGCACAACAGAGTGTTTCAAAATCACAAAGCCAATCTGCTTCAACGAGTGCGTCATTGAGTGTCGTGAAGTCACAAAGTATCTCAAGTTCCTTGAGTTTATCAGCTCAACAGAGTGTTTCAAAATCACAAAGTCAATCAGCCTCAGCGAGTGCTTCTTTGAGTGCCGTGAAATCGGAGAGGATTTCAAGTTCCTTGAGTGAGTCTTTGAAGACTAGTGTCTCACAAAGTCAGTCAGCCTCAACAAGTACATCTTTGAGTGCCGTGAAATCGGCGAGCGTTTCAAGTTCATTAAGTGAGTCCTTGAAGACTAGTGTCTCACAAAGTGAGTCAGCCTCAACAAGCACATCTTTGAGTGCAATGAAATCGGAGAGGATTTCAAGTTCCTTGAGTGAGTCCTTGAAGACTAGCGTCTCACAAAGTCAATCAGCTTCAACAAGCACATCTTTGAGTGCCGTGAAATCGGCGAGCATTTCAAGTTCCTTGAGTGAATCCTTGAAGACAAGCATTTCGCAAAGTGAATCTGCTTCAACGAGTGCTTCTTTGAGTGTTGAGAAATCAGCAAGTGTTTCAAGTTCCTTGAGTGAGTCCTTGAAGACAAGCGTCTCACAAAGTGAGTCAGCTTCAACAAGCACATCTTTGAGTGCCGTGAAATCGGAGAGCGTTTCAAGTTCTTTGAGTGAATCCTTGAAGACAAGCGTCTCACAAAGTCAATCAGCCTCAACCAGTACATCTTTGAGTGCCGTGAAATCGGAGAGTGTTTCAGGTTCTTTGAGTGAGTCTTTGAAGACAAGCGTCTCACAAAGTGAGTCAGCTTCAGAGAGTGCTTCAGTTTCCGAGTCACAATCAGTTTCTAATTCAGAATCAGCTTCAACAAGTGCATCAGTGAGCACATCACAGTTAGAGTCAAATTCAGTCTCAGCTTCAGAAAGTGCATCAACTTCAACATCTCAGTCTGAGTCGAACTCAACATCAGCCTCAGTAAGTGCGTCAACATCAACATCACAGTTGGAGTCAAATTCAGTCTCAGCTTCAGAAAGTGCGTCAACATCAACATCACAGTCTGAATCGAACTCAACATCAGCATCTGAAAGTGCCTCAACATCGATCTCTCAATCAATCTCAAATTACGAGTCAGCTTCAGAGAGTGAGTCAGTATCTGAATCGCAGTCAGTCTCAAACTCAGAGTCAGCCTCAGAGAGTGCCTCAATTTCAGCGTCACAATCAGAATCGAATTCAGTTTCTACTTCAGAAAGTGAATCAACGTCAACATCACAATCCGAGTCAAACTCAGTTTCGACTTCAGAAAGTGAATCAACGTCAACATCACAATCCGAGTCAAACTCAGTCTCAGTTTCAGAAAGTGCCTCAACGTCAACATCACAATCCGAGTCAAATTCAGTTTCAGCTTCAGAAAGTGCATCAGTAAGCACATCACAGCTGGAATCGAATTCAGTTTCGACTTCAGAGAGTGAGTCGACATCAGCATCACAATCCGAGTCAAACTCAGTTTCAGCTTCAGAAAGTGCATCAACGTCGACATCACAATCAGTATCCAATTCAGAGTCAGCCTCTGTAAGTGCGTCAGTATCAGAATCACAGTCAGTGTCAAACTCAGAGTCAGCCTCTGTAAGTGAGTCAGTATCTGAATCACAATCAGTATCAACTTCCGAGTCATCGTCAGAAAGTGCTTCAGTAAGCGAATCACAATCAGTTTCTAATTCCGAGTCTGCATCTGCAAGTGAGTCGATTTCAGAATCACAATCTGTCTCAACTTCCGAATCATCGTCAGAAAGTGAATCAACATCGATATCACAATCCGAGTCAAATTCGGTTTCTACCTCAGAGAGTGAGTCGACATCAATGTCACAATCATTGTCAAACTCCGAATCAAACTCAGTTTCAACTTCAGAAAGTGAATCAGAAAGCACATCACAGCTGGAATCGAATTCAGTTTCAACTTCAGAGAGTGAGTCAACGTCAGCTTCACAATCCGAATCAAACTCAGTTTCAACTTCAGAAAGTGAATCAACGTCAACGTCACAATCCGAATCAAACTCAGTTTCAACTTCAGAGAGTGAATCAACGTCAACATCACAATCCGAGTCAAACTCAGTTTCTACTTCAGAAAGTGAATCGACATCAGCGTCACAATCCGAGTCAAACTCAGTTTCTACTTCAGAAAGTGAATCAACGTCAGCGTCACAATCCGAGTCAAACTCAGTTTCAACTTCAGAAAGTGAGTCGACATCAACATCACAATCCGAGTCAAACTCAGTTTCTACTTCAGAAAGTGAATCAAATTCAGAATCACAGTCTGTTTCAAATTCAGAATCAGCTTCAACAAGTGAGTCATTTTCAGCCTCACAGTCTGTTTCAACTTCCGAGTCAGCCTATGTAAGTGCGTCTGTTTCAGTCTCACAATCAGTGTCTACTTCAGAATCAGCGTCAGAGAGTGCATCAGTTTCAGAATTACAGTCTGTATCTAATTCCGAATCAGTCTCAGAGAGTGCATCAGTTTCTGAATCACAATCAGTGTCTACTTCCGAATCAGCGTCATTAAGTGAATCCATTTCAGCATCACAGTCTGCTTCAACTTCAGAATCAGCGTCATTAAGTGCGTCAGTTTCAGAATCACAGTCTGTCTCAACTTCAGAATCAGCATCAGTAAGTGAATCAATTTCAGAATCACAATCAGTGTCTAATTCCGAATCCGCTTCATTAAGTGCGTCAGTTTCAGAATCACAGTCTGTTTCAAACTCCGAATCAGCGTCATTAAGTGAATCAACATCGGCATCACAGTCTGAATCAAACTCCGAATCCGCTTCAGAAAGTGCATCAGTTTCAGAATCACAGTCTGCTTCAAACTCCGAGTCATCTTCAGCAAGTGAGTCAGTGTCTGAGTCGCAGTCTGTATCTAATTCCGAATCAGCGTCAGAGAGTGCATCAGTTTCAGAATCACAATCAGTTTCAAATTCCGAGTCAGCATCAGAGAGTGCATCAGTTTCAGAATCACAGTCTGTCTCAAATTCCGAATCAGCATCAGAGAGTGCTTCAGTATCTGAGTCACAATCAGTTTCTAACTCCGAATCAGCGTCAGTCAGTGTGTCAATTTCAGCTTCGCAGTCAGTGTCTAATTCCGAGTCAGCTTCGGTAAGTGAGTCAGTCTCAGAATCACAGTCTGTTTCAAATTCCGAGTCAGCCTCAGTAAGTGCTTCTGTATCAGAATCACAATCAGTGTCTAACTCAGCATCAGCCTCAGTAAGTGCTTCTGTATCAGAATCACAATCTGCTTCAAACTCCGAGTCAGTGTCTGTAAGTGAATCAATTTCAGAATCACAATCTGTCTCAAATTCAGAATCAGCATCAGTAAGTGAATCAATCTCAGAATCACAGTCTGCTTCAAACTCAGAGTCAGCGTCAGTAAGTGAATCAATTTCAGCATCACAGTCTGAATCGAACTCAGTTTCAGCTTCAGAGAGTGAATCAACCTCAGCTTCACAATCCGAGTCAAACTCAGTTTCGACTTCAGAAAGTGAATCAACGTCAGCGTCACAATCAGAATCAAATTCAGTTTCGACTTCAGAAAGTGAATCAACATCAGCGTCACAATCCGAGTCAAACTCAATTTCGACTTCAGAGAGTGAATCAACATCGACATCACAATCCGAGTCAAACTCAGTTTCAACTTCAGAGAGTGAATCAACGTCAACATCACAATCCGAATCAAACTCAGTTTCAACTTCCGAGAGTGAGTCAACATCGACATCACAATCCGAGTCAAACTCAGTTTCAACTTCAGAGAGTGAGTCAACATCGTCATCACAATCCGAGTCAAACTCAGTTTCAACTTCAGAAAGTGCGTCAACATCAACATCACAATCCGAGTCAAATTCAGTTTCAGCTTCAGAGAGTGAATCAACGTCAGCTTCACAATCAGAATCAAACTCAGTTTCAGCCTCAGAGAGTGAATCAACGTCAGCTTCACAATCCGAATCAAACTCCGAATCAGCCTCAGAAAGTACTTCTGTATCAGCATCACAATCCGAATCGAATTCAGTTTCGACTTCAGAGAGTGAATCAACATCGACATCACAATCCGAGTCAAACTCAGTTTCAACTTCAGAAAGTGAGTCGACATCAGCATCACAATCCGAATCAAACTCAGTTTCTACCTCAGAGAGTGAATCAACGTCAGCTTCACAATCCGAATCAAACTCAGTTTCAGCTTCAGAAAGTGAATCAATGTCAGCGTCACAATCCGAATCGAATTCAGTTTCAGCGTCAGAAAGTGCATCAGTAAGCACATCACAGCTGGAATCAAATTCAGTTTCAACTTCCGAGAGTGAATCGACATCAGCATCACAATCCGAATCGAATTCAGTTTCTACCTCAGAGAGTGAATCAACGTCAGCGTCACAATCCGAATCGAATTCAGTTTCAGCGTCAGAAAGTGAATCAATTTCAGAATCACAGTCTGTTTCAAATTCAGAATCCGCTTCAGAGAGCGAGTCGACATCAACATCACAATCAGCCTCAACTTCAGAGTCAGCTTCAGAAAGTGCGTCAGTTTCAGAATCACAGTCTGCTTCAAACTCAGAGTCAGTGTCTGTAAGTGAATCCATTTCAGAATCACAATCTGTTTCAACTTCAGAATCAGCATCTGTAAGTGAGTCAAACTCCGAATCACAATCAGTATCAACTTCCGAGTCAGCGTCAGAAAGTGCGTCTGTTTCAGCTTCACAATCTGTCTCAACTTCCGAGTCAGCTTCAGAGAGTGCATCAGTGTCTGAATCACAATCTGTCTCAACTTCCGAATCCGCATCAGAAAGTGCATCAGTAAGCGAATCACAATCAGTGTCTAATTCCGAGTCAGCGTCAGTAAGTGCTTCTATATCAGAATCACAATCAGAGTCTAACTCAGAATCCGCATCAGAAAGTGCGTCAGTTTCAGAATCACAGTCAGCTTCAAACTCCGAGTCAGTGTCTGTAAGTGAATCAATTTCAGAATCACAATCTGTCTCAACTTCAGAATCAGCTTCAGAGAGTGCATCAGTAAGCGAATCACAATCAGTGTCTAACTCCGAATCAGCGTCAGGGAGTGCTTCTGTATCAGGATCACAGTCAGTTTCAAACTCAGAATCAGCTTCAGAGAGTGCATCAGTTTCAGAATCACAGTCTGTCTCAAACTCCGAGTCAGCTTCAGAAAGTACTTCAGTTTCAGAATCACAATCTGCTTCAACTTCTGAGTCAGCGTCAGTAAGTGCGTCAGTTTCAGAATCACAGTCTGTTTCTAATTCCGAGTCAGCCTCAGAGAGCGAGTCAACATCAGCTTCACAGTCAGAATCGAACTCAGCTTCAGCGTCATTAAGTGAATCCATTTCAGTTAGTGAGTCAGCATCATTGAGTGAATCGCAAAGTGCAAGTACATCAGTGTCCGCTTCAGAGTCAGCATCATTGAGTACATCAAGCTCATTGAGTGCTTCTGTATTTGAAAGCCAGTCTCAAGCCTTCAGTGCTTCAATTTCTGCAATCATTTCAACTGTTGAGTCTATTTCGAACTCGGCTTCAAGCTTCATTTCAGCTAGTGAGTCGCTTTCGACATCTAACTCGGCATCATTGAGTGCATCTGTTTCAGGCTCACAATCAGTTTCTAATTCTGAGTCAGCGTCAGAGAGTGCATCGGTGTCTGAATCACAGTCTGTCTCAAACTCCGAGTCAGCCTCAGTAAGTGCTTCAATCTCAGAATCAAAGTCTGAATCAAACTCAGTTTCTGCGTCAGTCTCTGCATCTGAGTCAGTAAGCGCCTCAGAATCATCAAGCGCGTCAGCTTCGGCATCCGCTTCAGCATCATTGAGTGCCTCTGAAAGCACAAGTGCTTCAACTAGTATTTCAACTTCGTTGAGTACATCAGCAAGTCTTTCAGCATCAACAAGTGTATCTGAGTCATTGTCTGCATCCGCTTCAGTGTCAACTTCTGTAAGTACCTCAATTTCCGAGTCAGTTTCAGCGAGTGCGTCTGTGTCTGAATCACAATCAGTCTCTAATTCCGAGTCTGCATCAACAAGTGCGTCTGTATTAGAATCACAGTCTGTTTCAAACTCAGTCTCTGCATCAGAATCGGCGAGCACATCAGTTTCTGTATCTGAGTCAGCGTCAGCGAGCGCATCCGCTTCAGAAAGTTCTTCGATTTCAGCTAGTGAGTCTGTATCGTTGAGTGAGTCGCAAAGTGAAAGTGCATCAGCCTCAAAATCAACATCATCGAGCGTTTCATCATCATTGAGTGACTCACAATCAGTCTCAGTAAGTACTTCGATTTCAGCTAGTGAGTCTGTATCGTTGAGCGAATCACAAAGTGAAAGTGCATCAGAGTCTGTATCAGCAAGCACATCTGCTTCAGTCTCAGCGTCAGAATTAGCGAGCGCATCCGCTTCAGTATCTACGTCAGCCTCAGTAGGTGCGTCAGAATCAGCCAGCACATCAGCTTCAGTCTCTGTCTCAGAATCTGTAAGCGCATCTGAATCAGCTTCAGTGTCTGCCTCAGAATCAGCGAGCGCCTCAGCTTCAGTCTCTGCGTCAGAATCAGTAAGCGTATCTGAATCAACTTCAGCGAGCATCTCAGTCTCAGAATCAATTTCAACTTCAGAATCTATCTCTGTTTCAACTTCAATCTCTGAATCAATTTCAAACATTGTAAATCATTCAGAATCCGCTTCATCAAGCGTTTCAGTATCAGAGTCAGCTTCTACATCAGCATTCTTGAGTGCCTCTGAAAGCACAAGTGCTTCAACAAGTATTTCAACATCATTGAGTGTCTCATTGAGTGAATCACAATCAGCCTCAGTAAGTACTTCGATTTCTACAAGGGAGTCTGTGTCATTGAACGAGTTGCAAAGCGCAAGCACATCTGCTTCAGTCTCTGTCTCAGAATCTGTAAGCGCATCTGAATCAGCTTCAGTGTCTGCCTCAACAAGTGCCTCAGAATCAACTTCTGAAGTGAAAGATCCTAAGCACAAACGTGGTAGCCAAGCGCTTCCGAAGACTGGTGAGGAAAACTCATCATTAGGTATGGCCTTGGGTGCCTTGGCAACTGCAACTGGTCTTGGATTTCTTGCCAAACGTAAGAAAAATGAAGAATAGGACGAAGATTATTCGTATTTCAGGATTGTAGAAGTCTTTACAATGCTCAGATAAGCACAATAAAAAACACCTTCATGTTAGATAACCATTCTAGCTAGGAGGTGTTTTTTTGATTTGGAGATGTTGTGAAAGTTTCAAAATGGAACTGACTTTTTGAAATACTAATGACTACATAAAAATAAGAGACCACTTGAACATGCTCTCTTATTTGTTGTCTTGCTCATTATCTTGTTTATACATCACAGTTCCCACTGTTACAAGAATAGTCAACAGAATCGGTACAACTCGAAAAACTCCCCAGTCAGGGTCATAGGCCAAAAAAATTGAGACTAGGTAAAAAATAACACTAGTGTATAGAAAGTTTTTATTACCTTTTTTACGTCCTATTCTTGTTAAAATAGTTGCAATAATAAAACTAATCAAATTAGGTGCTAGGAAAATCATTATAACTATTCCCCAAGGATTTGACAGTCCTAAGAGCAAAAATAAGGCAAGATAAACGATAGCTAAATAAAAGGCGACTGCAAGGAGAATAGAAGCAAGCCTGTTGTCTGGAGAGTTCTTCTTAATGAGCTCTTGATTATTGACCTCTTGACCTCTTGACCAGTCTGACCCTTATCTTGGCTTGTGTCCAAGTTTGTATGTTGTACTGACATCTTTCTCATCTTCCCCTCTATTTGTGTCTAAATAGGTTAATTCTTTCACTTTTATTATACTCCTTTTTTCCTTCGTTTCAGCAGGATAGATAAGATTTTGAGCCATTTTTTATGAGATGTTTTATCGCTCTGTGATTGTTTTTTGTGGCACTAGAGTGACCTAACTTGACCCTCTGACACCTCAGTAAGTAATGAATGGCTTAGATAGTTAGAATTTATTTTCAGTATGAGAAAGTCTCCTAAAAAAGCCCCCCATCTTTACAGCTCAATGGATTGGTTAAATTGATGTTTTAAGGTGATTTAAGAGTAGCAGTCTTAGGAATTTGGTCTTTTTCCATTAGATTATTTTGGCTTATGATTAAAAGTAAATCTCTTATCAAGAATCATTCTAAATAGTGAAATATTATCCTATTTTTGTCTCTAAATAAAAAACAAAATTAGCTATTTTTTATTTTAAAACGCTTATCTAAATTTAATAGTTTTAGAAAATTGGATCGACTTTTCTAAAAATTATGAAAATTTATCGAATCTTATTGAAAAAAAGCTTTCAATGATTTAGAATGAAGCTATAAATGGGAAAAAGGAGTCTTTTTATTATGGACAAAAAAGTACATTATAAAATGCACAAAGTTAAGAAACAATGGGTAACC
>ERZ506793.399-NODE-399-length-13688-cov-4.47444_pt1 | contig 13688 bp, 10 predicted proteins | sample MGYA00512571_ERZ506793 | MGnify/ENA metagenome assembly ERZ506793
ACGATGGGTGACCGGCTGTTACTACGGCGATGATGCTTTTCACGTAACTGAGTAAGTAATCGCCATAATAAGGCCGGTGGATAGTGTGGATAAGTAGGGTTGAGCCCTACAAATGCAACGGTTCATAAGTCCCTGAAAATTGTGGACAAATTCTGCATGGCTTGTGGATAAGTGGACGAGTTTTCCACAGCCAGTTCGTCGAATTTGAGTTTTCCACATCGAGGTCGCGGTTATGCACGAGTTTTCCACAACAAAATAGTGGGTAATCCACGAGTTATCCGCCGAGTTTACCCACATCTGTGCACAACTATGTGGATAACTTTTTTGGTTTTCGCACTTTCGCACGGCGTGTTGAAGGCTGTTTTTCGTCGAGGAGAATCGATTCTGGAGACCGTTTTCGGCACTTTCTTCGTCTCGCTCGCCCAAACCCGCAAAATCGGTCCTCAGAATCGATTCTCTCGTTTCATAGTTTTTTGCGTGTTCCCCTTCGAAACTCCCCTCAGTCGTCTGCGATGACAGATCCCCTCACAAAGGGGAGCCATGAGGAATCTAATGTCTCGAATCCGTTGCCTCGACGTATCCACCAGAATCCGCCTGAGCAACCAAAAACGGCACTTTTCGGAAAGTCAGTCCAAAAAGTGCCGTTTTTCGTCTCTCAGAAGCGTTATGTCAGTTGGTGTTGCTTTGCTTGAGGCGAACCGTGAGCTCCATAACGTAGTTATAGATCTCCTGTTTTTGCTGCATTCGGTCACTGATTCGAGTGCAGGCATGCATTACTGTGGTGTGATCGCGTCCGCCAAAGACCTGGCCAATATCCATCAGGCTCATACTGGTCATTTCGCGAGCCAGATACATGGCGATCTGACGAGGAACAGCCACGTTTTTGGTTCGCGATTTACCGACAAGATCCTCAAACGTCAGGTGGAAGTATTTCGCCACCTGGCTGATGATGTCCGTGGGCTTGATTTCCACATCGGTGGTGAAGAAGTCCTGCAACGTCTGCTCGGCCAAGGCGCGGGTCACCGGCTGATTACTCAGCGAGGCCACGGCCGTAACACGGGTAAGCGCGCCTTCGAGTTCACGAATGTTCTCGGTGAAGCGTTCGGCGATGAGGTCCAACACATCGCTGGGGATTTTCGAACCGTTCATCGAGGCGATCATGCGAAGAATGGCGATTCGGGTCTCCAGATCCGGCGGCTTGACATCTACGGTCAGGCCGGATTCGAAGCGCGAGATGAGTCGAGCCTCGAAACCCTTCAAATTCTTGGGCGCCACATCGGAAGCAATGACAATACGCTTATTTGCCTGATGCAGTGCATTGAACGTATGGAAGAACTGATCCAAGGTGGCTTCCTTGCCGCCGAGGAACTGGATATCGTCAATAAGCAACACATCAACCTGTCGGTATCGACGGTTGAATTCAGCAATCTGACCCTGGCTTTGGTTCGGGTTTTGCAGCGCGTCGATGAATTCGTTCGTGAATTCCTCAGACGTGACGTATCGAACCTTCAGTCCGGGATCCTTGACCAGTGCATAGTTGCCGATGGCGTTCAGCAAGTGGGTTTTGCCCAGGCCCGATCCGCCATAGATACACAACGGGTTGAAATCCTGACCGGAACCTTCAGCCACGGCCAGTGCGACCGTACGGGCAAAACGGTTGGAATCGCCGGGCACGAAGGAATCAAACGTGAAGTTCTTATTGAGATGAGTCTCGGGATCGCGATTCATCTTCTGCTGACCGACCGGGAACTGCGGCTCGGTGGCGGGCATCGGTTCCCGCGGTGCGGCTACCGGCTTTGCACCATAGGATTCTTTACCGAACTCGGCGACAGTCGGAGAAATTTCCGAAGGATATGGCTGCGCCGGCTTTGCCTCCGAAAGCGGTTCGGGCTCGGTTTTCGGCACGACCTTGAACGCGGGAAACATATTTTCGCCGGTTACCGTACGTAATGCCTGAAGCAGGGAACCGTTCAAATCACCCTGAATGGCTTGAAGCGTGTCGTTGTTGTCCACACACAGCACGATGGTCGAACCGAAGACGCCTTCAGGAACAACGCCTTCCAACCAGCCTTTTTCTCGTGGGCTGAGCGAAGCGCTGTGTTTGAGCACCGTCAGCGTGTCTGACCAGATGTGGGCGGCCTCGATTACGGGGTCGCCGGAAGCGTTAACCATGGTGGCCCCTTCTGTCGCTGTGGCGAAATATGTACAACAGATAATATTTACTCTGGTTTAGACAAGTTATCCACCGTGTCGCGTGTTGAAATAACTGGATTGTGAATAACAAACATGTAATTTGTGGATAACTTTTGGCCGTGAATGGTTGGTATTCCGCCGATTGTAAGAGATTTGTGGCGTGTCTTGCAACGTGTCGAAATGTGAAAATACTCCGTCCGTTTTGACTTGAGGGTAGGGGTGAGAGTACTTTGGTATAGCTTGACTCACGTGAGGGCAGCGCGAAGCGTTGCCGAATAGACCTAGGAGCAATGGATTATGAAGAGGACGTTCCAGCCGAACAACCGTCGTCGCCACATGAAGCACGGCTTCCGCCTGCGCATGCGCACCCGTTCTGGCCGTGCGGTGATCAACCGTCGTCGTGCCAAGGGCCGCAAGTCCCTCTCCGCCTGATCATTCCGATCAGTGCCACAGGCATAGTCGAGGTGGAGCGGCTTCAAAGCCATCGTGATTTCGTCACCGTGCTGAAACGCCGGCGCAAAGCAGGTGGCAAGGATATCGTCGTGCACTATTTAGTGCCCGACGACCATCATGATGATGACGACCGGACGGTGCATCGCCGTTTGGGATTAGCTGTCTCCAAATCGGTAGGACATGCGGTCACCCGTAATACGGTGAAGCGTAGGTTTCGTGTATCGGCCAGAGCCCATGAGGATCTGCTGCCCGCGCATTGCGATATCGTTTTGCGCGCCAAGCCCAGTGCCGCGACCGCATCGTTCGCTTCGCTAGATCGGCAGATCGCGAAGGCTTTTGCCACAGTGGCGCATAAGGTGGCTGAGGCATGACAGCTTCTTTCAAGGCGGTGATGATTGGTGGGGTGCGCTGGTATCAACAGCACATCTCGGCAAACACACCGCCTTGTTGCAAGTATTATCCAACGTGCTCGAATTATGCCATTGAGGCATTGGAACGGTATGGCGCGTTCAAAGGGGGAGTGCTCGCCGTGCTGAGATTACTGCGTTGCCGGCCGTGGAGTCGTGGGGGAATCGACGATGTTCCACAACGGTATTCCATTTTTTACAGATTTTCGTGGTCGAAGGCTCATGAAGAGCCCCGACTGACACCATTGGCCACAACCCAAAGAGAGGCCCAACGATGAACTCAAATGAATTTCTGCTTGATAGCGGGTTTTGGGGATTTCTATATAAAATCCTGACTCCCGTTGAGTGGTTGCAGACCTGGATCATGAAGATCGTGCATGACTTCTTCGTGATGCTGGGCATGAGCCCGATTGGTGTCTCATGGGTGCTTGCCATTATCATCCTGGTGCTGGTGGTGCAGGCTTGTATCTTCCCGCTGTTCTACAAGCAGATGAAGTCGATGCGCAAGATGCAGGCATTGGCGCCGAAGATGCAGCGTATTCAGAACAAGTACAAAGGTAAGACGGATCAGGCTTCCAAGGAAGCCATGAGTCGTGAAACCATGAAACTGTATCAAGACAATGACGCCAATCCGGCTGGCTCCTGCTTGCCTATGCTCATTCAGGGCCCGGTGTTCATGTCCATGTTCTACACGCTGTCCGCCATTCCATACATTGCCAACGGTAAACGCGATGCGTTGGGCGCGTTCGACGTAGCAACCGCCAAGCAATTCACTCAAACCGATGTGTTCGGCATTGTCAGCGTGACCGATAACTTCACCAGTGCTGCCACTAGTGGCAAGGCGGTCATCGGTATCTTTGTGTTCCTGATGTGCTTCTGCCTGTGGTTTATGCAGTACTTCAGCATGAAGCGCAACATGGCAGCTGCTTCGATGAACAAACAGACCGAGACCATGCAGAAGGCTATGCTGTGGCTCTTCCCGGTGATGTACGTCTTCTCCGGTGCCACCATGCCGTTCGCCGTGCTGGTCTACTGGCTGACCAACAACGTGTGCAACCTCTGCCGCACATTGTGGCAGGTGTACGCATTCCCGACCCCTGGCTCTCCGGCTGCGGCGGACAAGGAGAAGCGCGATCATCGTAATGAGAATGCTCGCCGCGCAAAGGCCGGCCTGCCCTCTCTGGAAGAAGAAGCATTGGCCAAGGCCAAGGAAGAGGCCGAGCATAAGGCCACTCAGGGCTATCAGCGTCAACAGCCCGTGCGTAAGCGCAAAAAGAAGTGACGACTATGTCGGTGCGAGTTCGATGTTTCACGTGAAACATTCAACACGCACCGACATTACTTTCTCTGTTCGGGGGGCAGGGCTTAGACTTGGAATTCAAACACGACATGAAGGAGTAGCGTATGGCACAGGATGACGTGAAGTCGATCGACCAGCTCAACGAAGAGGCTGACATCGCCGCGGATTACCTTGAAGGCCTACTGGATATCGCCGACTATGAGGGCGACATTGAGATGGGCGTGCGTAATGACCGCCCCACCGTGCAAATCGTTGCTGATGACGATACCGACATCAAACATCTTATTGGCCGTAATGGTGAAGTCGTTGATGCTCTGCAGCAATTGACTCGTCTGGCTGTACAGCAGAAGACCGGCGAGCGTTCCCATCTGATTGTGGATGTCGACGGTTTCCTGAAGCGCAAGCGTCAGCACCTCCGTGATATCGCCCTGGATGCCATTGACGCAGTGAAGGATTCCGGCGAGCCGTATGACTTGAAGTCGATGAATTCCTTCGAACGTAAAGTCGTTCACGATGTGGTTCGGGAAGGGGGGCTGAAGTCTCGCTCGCACGGTGAGGAGCCTCATCGTTATGTGACGGTGTATCTCAAGAACAAAGTCGAGGATGTTGCCGAAGACGACGAGCTTGATCAGGAGTAATAGGTCGACGAGTTTTTGAGATGACAGAGACGCTCAACGGATGTCGTCTCTAAACAAACAGGAGTGACCGCAGGGAGAATGGCGTCGTAATGAGCGACGCCTTTTCCATGTTGATTGTTTCACGTGAAACATGGTGAGGGAGATGGCTATGACGGATCAGCTGCAGGGGTCACCTGTACTTGCTGAGGTCTTGGGTGATGCGTTGCCGAAGTTGGAGTGTTTCTATGCCAAGATTGCCGAAGAGGGTGAACCTCGTGGATTGATCGGCCCCCGTGACGTCGATATCATTTGGGAACGGCATATTCTGAATTCCGCTGCGATTGTGCCGTACGTTCGGAATGCGACGAATGGTATTCGCTTCAAAACAGTTGCCGATGTCGGCAGTGGTGGTGGTTTTCCTGGATTGGTGGCTGCCGCGTGTTTGCCGGATCATGACTTCACGCTGATTGAACCAATGGAGCGGCGAATCGAATGGTTGCATGAATGTGTTGACTTGATGCAACTGCAGAACGTTGAGATTATTCGTGGACGCTCCGATGCCGTCATCCAGCAGGTACGGAAGCGGGAAATTCATCCGTTCGCTGTTGTCACGTGTCGTGCGGTTGCTCCTATGACCAAACTCTCCGGCTGGACGTTGCCGTTGCTGAAACCGTCAGGACAGTTGATCGCACTGAAGGGACGGTCTGCTCAGGCTGAAATCGACAAGGCTGGCAAGGAGATTGCAAAATTCGGTGGTCGTCGTCCACGCGTCGTTGAGGCGGCTGTCGGACCGGATCTTGAGCCTACCCACGTGGTGATTGTAGATAAGCGATGAGTGGAGTACTGATTGAGTTATCCACATTTCCATATGTGCGTTAAAGTTGTCCACATTTTTACGGGACGATGTGCACAATGATGAAAACAGTGATTTTTCAATGTCTTTCGTCTGTGAATACACAATCTAACACTCAGCGTCATCCACACTTATCCACACTTATCCACATTGCATATCGCAATTGTGGATAACGAGCATCATGTCCATACGAATGAGAACACTGGAACTTACGTCTGTGCAAGGAGGAGCGATGGCCACCAAGGATCATCAGTCGGAACCTATAGAATCGGCTTCCGAAACGCTTCAGCGAATATTCGATGGTCACGGTTCAGTGCTTGGTAGCCAAATGGCTGATGAAAGCTCACGGTACGATGTACTCAAGAAAACCGATTTCCCAAAGCCTCAACGGACTCGTCGTATCGCCGTGGCCAACCAGAAGGGGGGAGTGGGTAAAACCACATCCACGGTAAACACCGCTGCGGCGCTGGCGAACAAGGGCGCGCAGGTGTTGGTCATCGATATGGACCCGCAGGGCAATGCCTCTACGGCGTTGGGTGTATCTCATGCATTGGGAGAGCCCTCGGTCTATGACGTTATCGAGGGGCGTTCCGATCTGGGTGATGTTATCACGGTCTGTCCTGATTTTCCCACACTTGATGTTGTGCCTGCATCAATCGATCTCAGCGGTGCTGAGTTGGAAGTGGTTGATCTGCCCAACCGAAACACGTTGCTGAAGGAGGCCCTAGACCTCTACCTACGTCAATCAGATAAACACTATGATTACGTGTTTATTGATTGCCCGCCCAGCTTGGGCCTCTTGGTCATCAACGCCATGTGTGCAGTGACCGAGATGCTGATTCCTATTCAGGCTGAGTATTACGCATTGGAGGGTCTTGGCCAGCTGATTAACACGATTGGTTTGGTGCAAGAGCATTTCAATCCCGTACTGCTGGTGTCCACCATGCTCGTCACGATGTTCGATCGTCGAACGCTATTGAGCCGTGAAGTATATAACGAGGTTAAGGGACACTATCCCAGCATTGTGCTGAATACCACCATCCCGCGTTCAGTCAAGATCTCCGAAGCGCCGAGTTTCTCCCAATCGGTGATTGCCTATGACCCTCGTGGCATAGGTGCCATATCGTATGGTGAAGCAGCTTTGGAAATCGCACAGCGTTCGCAACAAGTCCTTGACACCATTGATGCGAGGAGGAACAAGTAATGGCATCAAAATCACGACTCGGTAAGGGCCTTGGCGCTTTGTTCCCCACATTGCCAGGGGAGGAGCCGGTGGCGGAACAGCCCGCAATGATTGCGGAGGATTCGTCTACTCCGGAGGCCACTGCTGACATAACCCCCGCCAAGAAGGCCACTGCCCAGCAGGAATCAAAGCCTGCCGCGCCTCAGACGGTATCGTCCAGCAAGGCAGCCAAGAAAGCCGCCGGTAAACGTGCATCCATGCCCGCATTGGATACCATTACTCATCCTAGCGACCTGTTTTTCGGTACGGAGAAACCTCAAACCGGTAAGGTCGCCGCACCTCAGCAGGGCGGCAAGTCGTCTGCGCGTCAGACGGCACATCGTACATCCGTCACTGTCAAAGATGTTTCCCGTGAAACATCTTTGACTGCATCGGCGGCAAAGACCGCTGACACAGATAAGAAGGACGAGCTCAAGCCGGTAGCCGGTGGTTATCTGGCTGAACTCAAACTGTCTGATATCGGGCCCAATGCACATCAGCCTCGTACCATCTTCGACGAGGATGAGTTGAATGAGCTGTCTGCTTCCATTAAAGAAGTTGGTGTGCTGCAACCGATAGTCGTGCGCAAGCGTCCGGCAAGCCAGATTGCTGCGGCCAAAGACGCCAAGCACGACGAGACGGAATCCAGCACGAATCCGTTTGCCGGTCATTTGGACAGCCCGTATGAGCTCATTATGGGTGAACGCCGTTGGCGTGCTTCTCAGTTGGCTGGGTTGGAGACGATTCCCGCCATCGTCAAAACCACTGCGGATGATGATATGCTCCGCGATGCGTTGCTGGAAAACTTGCACCGTGTGGCCTTGAATCCGCTGGAAGAGGCGGCTGCCTACCAGCAGATGATTGAAGAGTTCGGGTTGACACAAGTACAACTGTCCAAGTCGGTGTCCAAGTCTCGCCCGCAAATCGCCAATACCTTGCGACTGCTGAACCTGCCGGCCTCTGTGCAAAAGAGAGTGGCTGCCGGTGTGCTATCGTCCGGTCATGCGCGTGCGCTATTGGGCCTGAGCGATCCGGAGGAAATGGACAAGCTGGCTTCTCGTATTATTGCGGAAGGTCTTTCTGTACGCAGCACCGAAGAAATCGTCGCCATGAAGATTGCGTCGGGGGAGCAGCCGAAGAAGCCTAAGACGTCTAAGACCAATCCTTGGGTTGGTTCCGCTATCCAGCAGAGTTTGGAAAATCATTTCGATACCAAGGTGTCGATTAAGGGCAGCACCAGGCATGGTCGCATCGAAATCGTCTTCTCGTCACCAGAGGATATGGATCGTATCCTGCAGCTGCTGGTGCCGAGCCAAGGCGATGCCGATTCCAAATGGGTGTAACGCGATAAGAACATTCGTGTTGTCGCCGGCATCGTCAGCGACAACACCGATGCTTAGCGTTGTCGCTTGGCATTGTATCGGCTTGTCGCTGTCGCCGGCATTATTGCTGTGCAGTGCGTTGTATGCGCAAGACGTTATAGCCTCTGCGTGATTCCTGGCAGGGGCGTATGCCCGCGCTGTAGCCCCTGTCGCAATAGAAAACCCCTCATGCTGGAGGAGACAATCACACATCGTGATTCTCCGTCGCCTGAGGGGTCTTTCTATGCCTTTGACCGGTACGTACTCTCCAAGGGCGGCATGCTGTAACACTGACCTAGCGTTGCTCCTATGTCACAGGCAGCAGCCAGAACAGCAAGCCACCATCAGTCCGCCGCAATCAGTCCGCAAGATAGGCCTGCGCATCCAGCGCTGCGCGGCAGCCCATGCCCGCTGCGCTGATCGCCTGACGATAAGAACGATCCACGCAATCGCCTGCAGCAAAGATGCCTGGCGCACTGGTCACCGTGCTGGCACCCTGCACCACGACATACCCATCATCGTCACGGTCCACAACACCGGCCGCAAAATCAGTGGCTGGCGTATGGCCGATAGCCACGAATACGGCGTTGGTGTCCAGCGTGCTTTCTTCTTCGGTCACCACGTTACGTACGGCGATGCTGCTGACACTGGCCGGTGCTACAGCCGGTCGTTTGAGCGTCAAGCCAGGAATGGCAATAGGTGCACCGGTGTTCTGTGTGGGGGAGGAGGTGCCGGTAATGGAGGTCACCACTGTGTTGGTCATCAGAGTGATGGTCGGATTGGCTTTGGCTCGGTCCACCATGATCTGCGAGGCGCGGAAGCTATCGCGTCGGTGAATCAAGGTGACCGAAGAACCGAACCGGGTCAGGAATAATGCCTCTTCAAAAGCCGAATCGCCACCGCCTACGACCACAATAGGCTTGTTCCTGAAGAAGAAGCCATCGCAGGTGGCGCAGTACGAGACGCCATGTCCGGACAGCTCCTGTTCGCCGGGCACCCCAAGCTTACGGAATGACGACCCTGTGGCGATGATGAGTGCTGATGCCTCCAACTGGGAGTCATCGGAGAGCGTTACACGATAGGTCGGCTTGACCGAATCACTCTCACACGTCTCGATGGAAGAGACATCGTCTGCGATATAGGTTGTACCGAAGCGCTTGGCCTGGTCCTTCATGCGATCCATAAGATCCGGGCCAAGAATACCTTCCGGGAATCCGGGGAAGTTCTCCACCTCAGTGGTGTTGACCAACTGTCCACCTGGCGACAACGCACCAGTGACCATAACAGGATTGAGACCTGCGCGGCCAAGATAGATGGCGGCCGTGTAGCCAGCGGGACCAGAACCGATAATGATGACGTTATGTTTCACGTGAAACATTGTCACACCCTCATACGATATTCCGTGTCATTCAGCCAGACGCGAAGAATGGGCGGCACCGTCGAATGTATGCGAACGGTACCGCCCATTCTTGGGTCAGTCATCGGTATAGATGCCGATTAGAAGACCTCCACCTTCTCGATGTACAGCTGGTTCTGCGGCAGACTATCCGATGGCACCCACAGCAGCAGATCCTGCGTATTGACGGCTTTGGTGAACTTCACCTCAGTAGTGTCACCTTCAGCAAAGGTGAATTCGGCCACCTGCTTGCCTTGAGTGGGGTCTCCAGTGGTATTTGCGCGAATATAGCCCTTACCACCGGATGTGCGGATGGTGATAACCATGCGGTACGCATCCTGCGGCTGGTCAAGGTGCATGTAGTATGCGTACCCGGATTGGCCGCCAGGATTCGACAGGAAGTTGGCGCTGGAAATCGTAAACGCCGTGTTGTTCTCATGGTGCGGTTGCGGAACAGCGCCGGAATCCTTATCGCCGGACTTCTTGGCCTTGTCTGATGCCGAGTCCTTGGATTCGCTCTGAGTGGCATCACTCGACTTTGAAGAATCGTCAGTGGTGCCACCGTTCGTCGCGTTCTCGCTGCTACCAAATGGCACAGCGTCAGCATTGATATCAGGCCAGTCACCTTCACTGGAGTTGCTGGAAGCATCGGCAGGATTTTCTCCGGAGGATCGGAACGCATGCACTGCCCAAACAGCCGCTACCACTACCAATATCAGAGCCACAATGATGGCAACGACCTTGGTCGACAGTTTGCCGAACAGATGTTCATCGGGCAGCTTGCTGTCATCCTCGTCATCCGGCACATCCTTCGGTGTGAAGCTCGGGGGAATGGCGCTTACTTCGGCAATGCGGGCCTGCTCCTCTTCCAAGGCACGCAGCGATTCCTCACCGGGAGCCACAGCACGGCCGCTGGCGTCGAACACGGGAATACGACTGGTTGTCTCTCCCACGGTGGCATCGGAAATACCGCCGGTAACAATAGGCCCTGTCAACCGAGTATTATCACCCGGACCGCCGATGGGGGCCGGATTCATCTCGCTGTACCAGTCACCGGTGCCTTCACCGGAAAGATTTTCGTGCTCCCAGACGTCAGAAAGGTTGAAGTCAAACAGACGGCGGGCATCAGACTGAGACTGGTTGCCGTCAGCAGTACTGGACCCATCAGGCAGAGGAACCGGTGACATCGCGTGCGGAGCGGGGACGGCGGCCGGCTGAACCGGCAGGGAAGGGGTAATAGACAATTCCGGAAGACTGCTGCTGTTAATCAACGTGCTGGGAATAGGCACGATATCAGTCTCGTTGGCAGGCTTCAGTATCGTCTTGGTAATCGAGCAATCGCTTTCCACGCTCGGCAAAGCAATATCAGCATCGCTCAGTTCAGAGAGCGGCTTCCAATTACCCAACAAGGCGTCGAGTTCTACAAGGGCAGCCATTGGCAACGTATGCTCGTCGGGCTCGCTCAAAGCCAATCCACGCTTGCAAATCATGCGGAATTCGCCAGGGGTGTCTTGCGGCAAGGCACGCAGATTGAATGTGGGTGTCGCTTGGCTTGGCGTGCGTGTCAGCAGGGTATAGAGTAATGCCGCAAGCTGGCGAATCGCATACCGTTCAGGACCGTCCGTACGCAGATCGGTAGCGGACGTATCGGCCAGCATCGTGGCACATGGTGCATCGGCAATTTGCACACCGGAGGTAGTCACTCGAACGGTGTCGGTTGTGATGACGATGCCGCTGGGAGTATCTGCAATGACCTCGCGCAGCACGTTGGCGCATTCTCCGATAATCGACCGGATGGCGTTGTAGCTGAGCGGCTTGGCGGTATCTACCATGTAGTCAGTCAGGCATTGGCCGCTATCCACCGGCATGACAATGAGGAGTACGTCGGATTCCATACGGTATTTCAGTATGGGAATCACACGATCAGGGCGAGTGGCGGCGATGCGACCAGCGAGCTCATCGATTGCGGCGAAAGCGCTGCGATTGGTAATGATGAACAGCTGGCAATCCTTTGCCAGCACACGGTCGTTGGCTTTCCATGCCTGAATGCCAGGCTCCTCACGCAACGATGATACCAAGGTGTATCGGTTGAGAATCGTGTCTCCGAGTTGCGGTTTCATAGTGCGTTCGGCTCCGTGTGATTGGTGTTCGAGACTGGTCTTAGATATTCTACGTGCGGGGCTATCCTTGACGGGCTCCGTCTCAGGATTGATTTGCGTATCGTCGACTTTTTCCGGCTGGGCTGTCACAGCAACGTCCTCACTGGCCGGAGTCTTGTGTAGACGGGCCAGTATCGAGTGATAGGCGCTGATGAGTTCCGGGGTGTGCACCACCCACAACACAGCCACATATACTACGGCCAGCACAATGGTGAGCACCACGCAGATGGCCAGCGCAGACCACCAGCTCATGTGCCCGCCTACTGGTCGAATATCCGCGCCGAACAGTGCGACTACCGGTCGTTTGATCAGCCAGACCACAACTCCGGAAGCCAGCGCCGCCACAATGGCCTTGGCATATGTTCTCGTGATCTCCCGACCGCCAAGATTGCCTTCGAACTTGCGGCGCAACATCATCAATGTCAGCGGCAACGCCAGTAATCCACCGAGTGTCACCGAGCAGGCGATGCCGAGTACCCAATGCTCAGGAGGCAATACCGCCATGCCGATGATCATGGATATTGAGGTGAATCCATACTGCATCACCGCGGACAGGAAGGGGTGAAGGCCGTCCTCAAAGGCGTAGAACGTGCGCTGGATCAACAGGAACGCCGACCCCAATGGAATGCCCATAGACAAGGCGATAAGCGCATAGGAGATCAGCATAGTCTCGTCCATCGAGACGGACGGAAGCAATGCGCGGATGATTGGTTCGGGGAACACGACCATGGCGGCGGCGAAGAACATGATGAGCAGGCCTACATTATTCAGTGCGTTGACCAGGTCGTGCCGTGCCTCATCCAGATTCGCAGCTGCGATGGAACGGGAGATTTTGGGGAACATCGCCGTGGATACCGATACGGCGATGAGCGAATAGGGCAGGATGAACAGTGTGTACGCATTCTGATAGGTCGCGTTGCCTGCCACGCTGAACAGGCTGGCACCCGTCAGTTCGTGGGCGCGCTGCGGTGCGGATGTGGCGATACGGGTAAGGATAATGCCGCAGCTCTCACTGGTGATCACCACGCCCAAAGAGCCTAACGCCACGGGACCCATAGACCTGAGTCCAAAGCCGCCAAGCCCGAAGCTGGGTTTGTACTTGAACCCGATACGGGCCAGCGGCAGGAACAGTATCAGCGCTTGGAAGGCCACGCCCAAAGTCCAGGTGCCTGCGGTAAGCGCGATTTTGTCGGCGGTCCAGAATTCGAGGGGCTGTTCATTGGCCTTGCTGAACAGCAGAATAAAACCAGTAAAACCGGCGCAACTAATAATGTTGGCACCGGTTGAGCTCCACGCATACGTGAGGAAATGGTCTTTGGCGGCCAGGATCTGACCCAATACCGTATACAGGCCGTAGAAGAACACCTGAGGCATGCACCACAGGGTGAACGAGGTGGTCAAGGCTATCATCTGGTGATTGTCGCTACCCACGTACAGGCGGGCAAGCAGAGGGCTGGCCGCCGCCATCACCACGGTCATGGCCAATAGGATGCCGATGACCAACGTAATCAGGCGGTTCAGTCGTTCTTGGGCGTCTTTTTCTTTCAACGTGCGCACGATCTGGGGCACCAGCACGGCGTTGAAGATGCCGCCGGACACCAGCGTGAACACGGATTGGGGAATCATGGAACCGGCCTGATAGGCGTTGGCCGCCAATCCGGTGGTGCCGATGGCCGCAGCGAGAAGAATCGTGCGGAGCTGACCGGTCACACGGGAAGCAGAGATCG
>ERZ506793.410-NODE-410-length-13396-cov-3.40012_pt1 | contig 13396 bp, 9 predicted proteins | sample MGYA00512571_ERZ506793 | MGnify/ENA metagenome assembly ERZ506793
CGATCTGTCGAATACAGGGTTTCTTCCGCTGACGGGTTCTCCCGCACGCTGTCGTCAGGCGCGAACGCACCGTCCAGATCGCAGATCTGGATGACATGGCCGAGCTGGCCCCATGTGCGATCATGGTCCTTGAGATAATACTCAACGAGTTCGCGCACCGTTTGCGAGGGTTTGTCCGCGGGGTAGAACCCGTTGCGCCGATGGAATTCCTCGCGGTGGTTCGGCGCGGTCAGCACGTCGCAATGGAATTCCTGACCTTGGAACAGGCGGTTCTCGATCAACGCCGAGAATGCCGGCACGAGCAGGCTGGCGTCGCTCGTGCCCTCCACGACCAGCAGGACGATCTTGCGTTTAGCCACGGTCCGCCTCCGTCCCGGCGGCATTGAGTGCTGCCAGATCGTCGTCGATGTCGTCGTCCTCGTCGGGGTGGCCGGCGGCGTAGAGGCTGTTGCCGAACATGCGCGGTATGGGCGAATCATAGATGTCGGGGCCGTTCCATCCGAGCTCGCTGGCTGTCAGGTACCGTTTGCGCTGGTTGTTCGTGGAGGACTTACGGGGGATGGTCGCGAACCGGTTGTCGGGATCGGTCACCGTCGTGCGAATGCAGCTGTTCGGCAACACCTCCAACGCACGCAGGTTGTGGGCGGTGAACACCAATTGCCCCGCGCACCCGTCCGCCAACTGGTCCAGCATGTCGCCGAGCAGCAGTTCGAACACGCCGGAGTCGAACTCGTCCACGGCGACCAGCGCGTTCTCGTCGTTGTACGCGTGCTTGAGGTAGCCGAGCAGCGCGGTGATGCGTATGATGCCCTCGCTCTCGCAGCGGAAGGGCACCATGACGTCGCCGCGGCGCGAGAACAGTTCCGCGGTGACCCGGTCCTCGCCGTCCTTGCCGGAAGGCGCGGTGCCGGTCTTCAGCAGGACGTGCAGGCCGGGCACGATGGTGGGCAGGATGCGGTCGAAGGACTCCACGGTCTGTCCGAGCCGCTTCGCCTGGCCGGGGGTCAGTGGATTGGGCTGCAGCAGGTCGAACGGGAATTCCGTGTTGCGGCCTTCCGGGTTCTCCTCCATGATCGGGATGATCGCGAACGCGGCGTAGGAGCCACGACGGGTGGTGGACACGAAGATGTCGTTGGTCGCGTAACCGCACAGCGTCTCGCGCAGGCGGACGAACTCGCCGAAACGCTCGTTGATATACGTCAACGACCTGGAGGACACGCCATTCGTCTCCCGCACACGGGCCACCGCCCAGTCGATCAGGAACTCGGCGTCCGGCCGGTCGTCGAGCGTGGCGCACCGGGAGAACAGGAACGAACGCCCTTCCATGTACGCGCGGTCCGCGGTGCGCGAGACCACGGTCTTCACCGAACTGACCGCCTCGATGGAACGCCACACGTAGACCGGGGTCGACACGAACCCGTCCGCCTCGGAATCCTCCATACGATGCCCCAGCACCTCACGGCCCAAACGCGAGGGATCGTCGCCGATACGCACCGATTCGGCGACGACGCGCGCCCGCGTCGAATCCGGATTCGCCTTGCGCATGGACACCCTGTACTCAAGATAGCTCGGCTTCTGCTTATCTCCAATGAGGAACGTCGCCGTCACGGTCGCCGAACCGGCGCTGGCGCTGACGACATCACCGGCGGTATCCGGCAGCATATTCCCGGACAACAGCGCGCGCAGTATCCCGATGGCGTCGATGACGGTGGTCTTGCCCGACCCGTTCTGCCCGTAAATACCCGTGACGCTGCCGCCGGTGGGCAGATCATCGAAATCCAAGACGCCATGCGATATGTTCCTCATGTCATCCAGAACAAGTCTTTTCAAACGAATCATCACATTGCCATTCTCTAAAACTCACAATAATCAATTTTTAATTGAAATACATGACTATTATACAGCGTAACCTGTGTGCATACCACCGCGTTTCGTAATCAGATCATAACCGGAGCGACACAACAGCCCCGATCCACGATGAGGTGGTTCGACCGAGGCAACGTTTGTCCGCCGCAGAGGAACCCGACGCGGGGTGATGCTGATGGTGCGTTCGGGGTCCGGCGGCCGGCCGTCGGGCTTGCGGGCGTGCTTTTCTTCCAGGGACCCGGGAGGAGGCGGGTTCTGGAGTCCCCGTCTCCTCCCTTTCCCGGAGAGGGGCTTGTGATCGCATGTGGGAAAGGATTTCGTATGAGGTTCGGGAAGAAGGGTATCGGCGCGGTGGCGTCAATCACGGCAGCCGCGGCGTTGCTGACATGTCTGGTTCCGGTTGCGTTGGCCGATAACGGCGGTGGCGGTTCCGGCGAGGGAGGCGGAGGCGACCATGGCGGTCCTTCTCAGACCGCCGACGTGCATTGGATCTACAAGGATTCATGGCCGGCCACGCTGGATGGCATGAAGTCAGCGCTGCGCGACGCAAACGTCACGCTGTCGTCGGACCTGTCTGATGGCGCGAACGAGTACGTGGACATGAACAAGACCTTGAGCGACGCGATCGATGAGTGCCGGCGCTCCTATACGGGTGAGGGAAACGCGGACTGTCGTATGGTGGCCGTCGGATACGCCCGGCTCGGGAACGGCTTGTTCAATGGCAGCTATGTGAGTTCGAATGCGAAGAATCGTTGGGAGGCGCAGTGGAGGGCCGAGGCGAAGGGCGACTACACGTATCAGGGGCAGAAGTACTCGACCTCGACCACGTGGAAGGACAAGCTCGGCACACGCAGCGTTGACTCTCTGGCGCAGGAGTCGATCAACTCCAACCCGAACGCCTCGTTCCGCGTGATTGTGCTGGCGCAGAACCAGCCGCCGGTCGATTACAAGCTGAACGTGACCACCAGCCACAAGCAGAAGACCGACATGCAGGTCGGCTCCACCGACCCGGTCGGCGACGTCATCCACGCCGACAACGGCGGTTCCGCGATCAAGGAGACGTTGAACGGCACCGCGATCATCCATTACGAGAACGGCCCCTACCTGCCCGCGAAGAGCGTGAGCAAGCCGATCAGCTTCTCCAGCAATGGGGACACTCAGCTCGACGATCTCGCCTCGCCGAAGGATTTCGGCATGAAATACTGGGCCGAGGGCTCGTACTGGATCGACATCCAGGTGCCCAAGCAGGGCCGCATGCAGGCGGCCGTGGACACCGCGGACCGTGACCCGGCCGAATCCTGGAAGGTGAGCTCGGTGCCGCCCGAGCCCCCGGTCAAGAAGATCGAGGACGGCGTGAGCGCCGACCGGATGACGAACCGCACCACCATCACATACGGCACCGGCCGCGGCGGCTACGAGATGCGTTTCCGCGACGTGATCGAACCCAACGGCGTCGAATACTCCGTGGACAACTACAGGCTCATCGACAGGACCGACGACAATCGCGACGTTTCCGGCGAGTTCGAAATCACTTGGGACAAGGCGTCGAACACAGTGTCGGCCGCTCGTTCGGCGGACAAGGGCGAGATGCCCATGGACCATGTCTACGAGTTCAGCTTCGACGTGACCGTGTCGAAGCCCTCCGACTTCCAGCAGGTCAAAGACCATGCGTGGGGCCAGTGGAACCACGAGCCCGAGGCCGACGCCGGAAAGAAACAGTTCGATACGTGGCGGCCGAATCCTGACAAGAGCTGGATCCGCCTGAACGCGAAGGGCCAGTGGGAGGCGGTCATCGACCCGAAGGAGACCAACCGGACCGGCGCCGACGATATGACGCTTCTGGACGGGGACCGGGTCGCCTCGGTAGTCAACGGCACCATCGCCAAGAACCTCATCCAGGCCCCGGAGACCCTGACGCTCACGGACGACTGGTCGGCAGCCGACTACCTGTTCGACGCCGACGACAAGTCGAAGATCAGAGTGTACGAGGCCGACGCCGGCACCGATCGCGAGTCCAGCGTCACCGACATCGCCAACCACGGCAGGGACGTCACCGACCAGTGGACGATCACGATGGAAGGCACCACGGTGACCGCCACCGCAGGCCAGACCTACCGCGAGGGATTGAAGGGGCTGAAGACCGCGAAGCAGGTCACGCTGCTCATCCCGGGCAAGGCGGCCTACGCCAACGGCAAGGGCACGGGCCAGGTGCGCGACGACTTCGGCAAGCAGTCGAGCGACGAACTGTCGTTCTGCACCGCGCCGGACGGCAAGGCGCTGACGAACAAGGGATCCCAGAGCGTCAACACGCACACCATCCCCACGAACGAGCCGAAGATCTGCGGCTACATACCGCCCGTCGTCAAGGACGTGGTCGGCGAATCCTCGCAGGGAGGCGACCAGGCGTCCGTGGACGGCAAGGTCGTCTACCCGGGCCAGCGCGTGGAATACCGTCTGGAGACCCAGCCCCACCTGCCCGGCAATCTCGCGTACCCGGTCGGCGAGGTGGCGGTCACCGACACCTACGACGAGCATCTTGAAGTGGACAAGCAGACCCTGGAGGTCACCGACCTGTCCACCGGCAGGTTCATCCCGAAGACCGAGTATGAGACCCAGTGGAACGACGCGCAGCACGCGGTGCGCCTCGTGTTCTCCGACGGGTACGTGAAGACCAACTGGCGCAACGGGGCGAACCCGCGCATCATCGTCCGCTTCGAGGGCACGGTCGCCAAGGACGCGCCCACGGACACCAAAATCGGCAACCAGTGGGCCCTGACCCTGAACAACATGATCACCCCGAGCAACAAGGTATGGAACGAGCCGCCCGACTTCACTCCCGTGAAGAAGGACACCCAGGCCGACCCGTCCATCAGCATCGACGGCAAGACCGCGCTGCTGGGCGACCGAATCTACTACCGCGTGACCATCGACGCCAAGCAGACCAACCAGGCCTACAAGGTCTGGAGACTCGGCATGACCGACGACTGGGACGACGAATACCTCTCCCTCGACGCCAAGCACATCGAGGTCACCGACACCGCTACCGGCAAGGACGTGACCGCGAAGTTCAACATCGCGGCGATCGACGGCGTCGCCTACGTGTACGCCAGGACCGCGGACACGAAAGTGCCGGCCACCGGCGAGACCATCAAGGGCGACCCCCAGCCCAGGAACCTCAAGGAATACGCCGAAAAGAAAACCCACGACCCGTTGAAGGAGCCGGCCATCGACCAGTCGATGCTGGGTACGAGCTACGAGGTGAGCCTGCCGATGACCGTCATCAAGGTCACCGACGGACATATCGTGAAGAACAAAGCCACGCAGGTCGTCAACGACACCCGCAAGGACACCAACGAAGTCGCCAACCCCCTCAAACCCGTCAACCCCTCCAAGGACGTGGTCGTGAAGGTGGACGGCGAATCCATCGACAAGCACAGCGTGTACCTCAACAGCCTGTTCCTCTACCGTCTCGACAGCTCCGTGCTGCCCGCGCACCGCGCCTACCAGAAGGTCACCGACTGGAGCATCACCGACCCGCTCGACACCGAACATGATCAGTACACCGGCCAATGGGCCGTGTACGCCATGCGCGACCTGACCGAACAGGGCAAGGTGATCGCCCGCAGGGGCGTGAAGATCGCCGGCAGCGGCTTCGACGCCGGTATGTACGGCGGCGAACTGTTCACCCTCGCCCAGGATGACAAGGGCGTGGTCACCGTCACGGCGACCCAACGCATGCTCGACCTCGTCAGCGGCAACGACGAAAACGAGCAGGCATGGACCGCGTTCATCCAGTGCAAGCGCGTCAAGACCGGCGAACACATCGCCAACCGGTTCGACGAAACACTCAACGGCACCAGCCGCCCGTCCAACCAGGTCGAGACGCACACGCCCGACATGACCCCGAGCCTGAAGATCGAGAAATGGGACGAGGCCTCCGGCTGGCCGACCGGCGACCGCGACCAGGTCAAGGACGCATTGGCCATGCAGGGCGACACGCGCATCGTGTTCACCATCACCAACACCAGCACCACCGACCCCGACACCAAGCAGGGCGCATGGTACCGAACCAAGGACCTGAACCTCAAGGACCAACTGGTCGCCGGCGACGGCCAAGTCACCGACCTCGAATACCCCGCCGACTGGGACACCCATATCCTCAAGCCCGGCGAGAGCATCGAGGTCAGGGGCGTCCTCAAGGGCGTGACCGACCATCACACCGACCGTGTCACGGTCACCGGCACCCCGCTGGTCGAATGCGTCGTCTCCGACCCGGATCCGTTCGACGGCAAGGACGAGACGTCCACGCCCGATAACGCGGTCACGATCGACGGCATGCTCGTCTGCCCCGACACCGAGGTGGTCAGCAACACCGATGACTGGAACGGTTACCGGACCGGGCTCGCCCACACCGGCACCGCCATCCAGGGCGTGATCGCAGCGGCAATCACCCTGCTCGCCGCCGGCGTGGGACTGGTCGCCGCCCGCAGGTTCAGGCGCGGGAACAACGCCGCCGGCCGCCACTCCGGCACGACGCAACCCGTCGATGCCGAGGATGCCGACGCGGATGCCGTCGAAACCGCGGATTCGGTTCCCGGCGGGCAATCCGTGGTCTGACCGAAGCGGCAGGGACCGTTCTCCGCCGCGATGATTCTTCCGGCCGGATGCCAATCCGGCCGGAACCCCGCCGGTTCTCTTCCTTCTTCTCTCCCCGGCGGAAATTTGTGGGGCTGCACTCGTTCACGAGTGCAGCCCCACTTTTATACCTGTTGAATGATTAACATCTTCTTTAATAAAAACAAACCGTTCGAATTACCGTTCATCCGTGACGCACGCAAGAAACGTTCTACAACGTTACTGTATCCCAGAATTCCGTTCGAGGAATGAATCTAATTGCATTTAAGTGACTTTTATAAAGTAGTTTTCCACAGATTAGCAAAATATGTGTTTTGCAGTTCTTCTGCGGAAGGGCGAGCATCCAATACCTCAATCGAAAGATGGAACATGTTGTGATATCCTATCCACCCGCATGTGCACAGCACACGCCGCCGCGTTTTCTTCATGGCGGAGACCAACGGGTTGTCCAACAAACTCGACACCGTATTCTGCAACACTCCGACCCGTTCTGAGATCTCATTGAGCGTGGCCATGACACCCTCTCCGCAAACTGCAGTAAAGAGTCTTACTGCAGAGAGACCCGAGAAGACATGCTCGCGGTATTGACGGCGTAGAAAATTACTCACAACCGGCAAATCAAACATGTCCCAGACAGGAGATGATGCATAATGGTGGACGCTCCACGAAGACATATTCGCTATGCAACTTTTTTTAGACACAGAGTCACATCATTTTATAAGCACAGTTCTTGTCATACGCATACTGTTCATCGAAGGGGATACGGCAAGAAGAGAATACTGTCAGTACTTCTGTTGGAAGGAATATGAACAGGCGCGAGGACGGTATCTCCTGTTTTGGTATCTATTGCCAAGATGTTCCCAATGGCTTTAATCCCATTCTCCTCTGATATGGTTTTATCCCTGATGAGAATGAAAGCTTTGTTTTGGGAGGAAATAGCCTGAGTGACATCCTGGGTGTCTTTTATAGTTGGAATATCAAGACATTTGGCGCGGTCAATATCATATGAATTATCAGAAATGGGACATGCTTGTGTGGAACCAATAATCCACGGCCATCCCTTTACAGAAATGAGAGAATGAAAGTCTGACTCCAATCGTATGCTTGCCACCCTCTCTAAGGTACTGGCGTCAAACATATCTATCTGCTCTGGTAACCCATTAAGATCAGTACCAACAACTAGAAGTTGTTTATTCCATAAGACCAGTTGATTATAAAGTAAATTATCGTCTGTTACCTTCTCGGTAATACCCCCCGTCGAGAAGTCATATCTGATTATTTTACCCTGATATCGATTGGAACTCAGCGTAAGTTCGTGACCGACGATGAACATATTCTCATCTGTAGAGACTTGATCCTCGGTATATATTTTCAGTATACGCTTCTCCAACACTTTGCCGTTGGAATCTTCAATGACTAATAGATTGAGATATGAATCATCTTCAGGAGAATCATTTCCATTCATTACTGCAGAAACCCCACCGTTATGAGGTTCAATCGACATAACTCCGGAGTAATTGGGATCCGAAAGAAGATGAATGAGTTTGGATTTACTATTTTTCCCAATAATCAAATGAGTGTTATGGCGACGCCCTCCCGCAATAAAAATACCGTCTTTGTATGAATATTCAGCCGCATTCTGCAAGTCCCCCAGAGGCTCGTCATGAATAATGCTGCCTTGCTCATCAATCGTGAGTATTCCACCTTTATTTGACGAAAACATGTCCGAATATACAATTTTATAAGCTGCAGATAGGTCGGATTTCTCATGCGAGCTGACAGGTAGAAAGCACAATAACAAATACGTAGCCAATAGTGTCACCAAGAGAATACTCATTGCCATCGCCACGATGCGTCTTCTATTTCTCATTTTATTACCTCATCGTGAGTCATCCCCACCCTCATGCAAAACGAGGATGGGGAAAATATTATGCACTTACACTCTCCTCACCACATAGGTGTTTGAGGAATTGACAAGATCCGCTGGCGCTACGACACCATTGGGGATGGAGCCTGTTTCAGTGTCAATCCCGACGCTGAGCCATGCCCTCCACACCAGTTGGCTGCAATAAAATTGATCAGTTCTATATTTATTGAAGAAATCCCAACTGTAGGGTTTCCCAACCTGTCTAGCTGCATATGCGGCCGCATTGGAGAACTGAATAGAAGATGCTCCGTAAGGCCTTACAAGAAAAGCTCCTCTCTTATAACCCCAATCATTGAGATATCTTTGAACGCCTCCTATCTTGGTAGGGCTAAAAATCTTCTCGTAAGACTCAATTGTCGTCACATTTGAGGAAGAGACTATTGCGGCGTGCCCGACAAAAGCGATACTGCCAGAATCTATAAGAGTGCTTACTAGGATGTCTCCATATGTTCCAAGACTGTTAGCAAGTGGAACTGGTTCTCCGGCTTTTGCATCGTGTTGTGCAGCTTCTTGACCTTCAGCAAGAAGATGCGGTAGGTTGCGATTGATTTCAGCAATCGTTTCCTGATCCTCCTGATACACTTTCGCATAGCGAGAATCGGTAGGGATATCAGGACGCGGAGGGGCGTCGGCGGCGAATGCGATTCCCGGAGCCGCAATAAAAAATGACAAACTCAAGAATGCAGAGAGTGTTGCTTTAAGGGTTTTCATAGTTAGTCCTTAGTGTTCATTAGGAAATGACGATAGATAGGACCACCCGTTTCGACGCGGGATATAGTATAGAAAGAAGCGATTTCCGCAAACATACATTTTCAGTATTGCAGCTCTCAAGTTGAGCGGTTCCTGTTTCCCGCTCGATTGTCATCTTTAGATGACATTCTGTCCGCTGTCTCTGCAGTGGCAGATATGGTTGTCCGCCGTTATCATACCGGTTTTCCCTGACGATGGGTGTCAACGGAGGCCGTTGCCTGTCGGGCTCCTTGATCGTCGTCAGAGGAGGTCTGTCGTGGATTTGTTGAATCAGGTGCTTCAGTTGTTCGTCAGGTTCGCCACGATCGGTGGTGGCCTGTGGCTGGTGTGGGGTGCGGTCACGTTCGGTGGTGGTTTGAAGGATCATAACGGGCCGCAGACGCAGTCGGGGTTGTGGCAGATCGTGGGCGGGGGCATGATCATCGCGGCCGCGCAGGTCTTCAACGCGGTCGCGTTGGGTTGAGTCGGTTCGGGGGCGTGTTGTGGAGGACTTCATCGTGGCGATGCTCAACATGATCGGCGGCGGCGGTGCCGGTTCGGTCACGGCCGGATTGTTGTCCCAGGCGCCGGAGACGTGGAATCCCGCCCTTTACCAGTTGGCGGTGAGCGTGCATGAGGTGGCGGTCAAGCCTTTGACGTCGGTGGTGCTCGCGGTCATGTTCACGTTGGAGCTGGCGCGCAACTCGACTCGTATCGAGGCGGACCGTGATCTGGGCGTGAAGATCGTGGCGGGAACCATGTTCAGGATCGCGTTGGTGTTCATCGCCGTGCGGAACGCCGGTCTGTTCATCGGCATGTTCAACCGGGTCACGCAGTTCCTTATGCAGGGCGTGTCCTCGCAGATGTCCTTTGAGGTGGCGGGCGAGGGTGGCCAGTTGGGCGATCTGATGCGCGACCAGATCCGTGATGCAGGTGTGATGGGGCAGGCGGCGTTGTTCTTTCTGCTGGTGATCCCGTGGTTGTTGTCCCAGTTGGCGTCGGTGGTGTTCACGGTGGTGCTGTATGTGCGGTTCATCGAGTTGTATGCGTTGACGGCGTTTCAGTCGTTGCCGTTCGCGTTTCTGGTGCATGAGGATACCAAGCCGATCGGCGTGGGTTTCTTCAAGTCGTATGCGCGTACGTCGGTGAATGCGGTGTGCGTGTTCGTCTGTCTGGTGTTCTATCAGCGGATCGTGGTCGATGCCGTGAGGATCCCGGATTCCGCGGACAAGGGCATGGTGTCGTGGGTGACGGGCAATTTCGGCAATCTCATGATGGCGGGCATCCTGCTGTTCTTCGTGATCGCGGTGAGCCAGCGTGTCAGCCGCGCCATAGCAGGCGGCGAATAGCCGCATCGGAACCGGGGCCAATCGGAAAGGATTCTTTCATGTTGCAGATGCGCGTGTATAAGGAGATCGCCAATGTCGAGGCGAAGGTGATGTGGGGGCTGGGCTGGCGTCAACTGGCGGCCGCCGCGTGCATGCTCGTCCTGGGCGGCGGGGAGGCGGCGTTGTTCTGGTCGTTGGGGCTGACGGACCTAGGCTCGTATCTGCTGTTCGTGGTGTGTCTGCCGTTCGCGCTGTGGGGCTGGTGGCGTCCGAAGGGACTGAAGCCGGAACGGTATCTGGGATACATGCTGCGCCAACGTTTCGGCCCGAAGGTGTATCCGCTCGAACCCCATGTTCCCGCGAGATTCCCCGGCAAACCGTCGTTGAAGGAGAAGACCCGTAGACGAATCGGAGGAAGGAAGGCACGTCGTCATGTCTGACATCAACGGCAGCAAAGCGGTCAAAGGCAACGACAAGCGACATGGAAAGGCCGGAAACCGGCGCTCCGGGAATCGTCGCATACCTCGTTCGTCGAAGGAGCTGCTTGGCTATGATTCGATGCTGTCCAACGGGATCGCGTATCTGGGCGGCGACCGGTGGAGCGTGTCGCTGCGGATCAGCGACATCAACTATCAGGTCGCGACCCAGGACCAGCAGCTGGACGTCGTGGACCGGTGGGGACGTTTCCTGAACTCGGTCGGCGAGAACATGGGTGTCCAGATCACGGTCGCCACACGCATGCTGGATCCCGAGGAGGTGACGCGCAGCATCGCCATGCCCCTACGGGGCGACATGCTGGATGGGTTGCGCGGGGACTTCAACCGCAATGTGCGCCGGCGTCTCGCCGGCCGTTCGCAGGGCGCGGTGACGGACAAGTATCTGACGCTGACGCTGCGCGAGCGGGACGGGGAACGTGCGGTCACGCTGCTGAACCGCGCCGTGCTGCGTGCCACGGCGCAACTGCGGTCGGTGGGCGGCTGCGTCGGCGTGCGCCTGGACCGCCGGTCCCGGCTGGAGGTGCTGCACGGGATGCTGCGTCGCGGCACGCGGTTCATGTTCGACGAGGACGGCTTCCTGAAATCGCATGGCATGTCCACGAAGGATTACGTGGCCCCGTTCGCCGTGGACGTGTCGGACCGCCGGCGGCTCCGGTTGAGCTCGGGCACCACGGAAGTATGGCACCAGTGTCTTCTGGTGCGGGATTTCCCGGATTACCTGAGCGACCAGCTGGTGTCGTCCATCACGGACATCAAGGCGGATATCACAGTCGGCATCCATCTGTCCCCGCGGGGCAAGGCCGAGGGGCTGAAGCTCGTGAACCGGACGATCGCCGAGATGGACATGCAGGCCATCGACGAGCGGCGCAAGAACCGCAAACAGCATCTGCCCGAAGACATGCTGCCTCATGATCTTCAGGAATCCATGAGCCAGGCGGGCGAGCTGCGCGATGATCTGGAGCATAACGGCGACCGTCTGGTGGATTCCCTCATGATCGTGGACGTGTCGGCGGACAGTCGTGAGCAACTGGACCAGACGGTCCGTGACGTGACGGCCGCGATCGATGGGCAGTCGTGCGTGGCCGAGACCTTGGCCTACATGCAGGTGGAGGGGTTGAACGCCGTGCTGCCATTGGGCAATCCCCTGCCGCCGATGCGCCGCACGCTGACCACGTCGAGCGCGGCGATTCTGGTGCCGTTCACGTCGCAGGAGCTGTTCGAGCCGGGAGGCGTGTTCCATGGAGCGAACGCGCGCACCGGCAATCCCGTGGTCATCGACCGCACGAAAGGCATGAACGGCAACGGGTTCATCCTGGGCACGACCGGGTCGGGCAAGAGCCAGGCGGCGAAGAACGAGATCACCCAGATCTATCTGACCCGGCCGGACGACGATCTGATCGTCATCGACCCGGAGCATGAGTTCACGCCGTTGTGCGACGGTCTCGGCGGCGAACGAGTCGAGATTGGGGAATCGTCGCGCGCGCACATCAACGCGCTGGACATCGAATATGAAGACGATTCCGAAGGCGACCCGATACGGTCGAAATGCGCGAGCGTGCTGAACATGCTCGGCGTGCTGATCGGCGGACAGGACGGCATCGACCGCATGCAGCGCAGCCTGATCGACCGCACGGTCATCGGCATGTACCGCGAGGTGAGGGAGCATCCCGAACTGGGCATGCCCACGCTCGCCACCCTGCACGACCGCCTCGCCGCTCTGGGCGAGCCGGGGGGCCGTGACGCGGCGCGCGCGTTGGAGATCTACGCGACCGGCAGCCTGAACGCCTTCTCCCATGCCACCGACGTGGACACGTCCAGCCGGTTCCTCGTCTATGACGTCTCCGGACTGGGGGCGGAGCTGCGCACGTTCGGCATGCTCGTCGTCTTGGACCAGATATGGAACCGGGTCGTCAGGAACCGACGTCTCGGCCGGCGCACCTGGCTGTGGGTGGACGAGTTCCACCTGCTGTTCTCGAACCGGTACGCGGCCGAATACTTCCTGCGCCTGTACAAGCGCGCCCGCAAATGGGGCTTGAGCCCCACCGGCATCACGCAGAACATCGAGGAGCTGCTGGCCAACCAGGACGCGAGGCTGATGCTCGCGAACAGCGACTTCCTCCTGCTGCTGAACCAGACCGCCACGGATGCTGACGCCCTGTGCGAACTGCTGAAGCTGTCCGACGAGCAGCGGGCGTTCTTCACCGGCGTGCAGCCCGGCCAGGGCATGGCCAAAAGCGGCACCGCGTTCATACCATTCGACGGGCGCATCGACACCGACAGCCTGCTCTACCGGCTGTACACCACGAAATTCGAGGATCGGAAACCCGCATGAGACCCCTCGCCCCCAGCTCATTCCGGGCCACGCGCAATCTCATACGGCCGAACGGAAGGATTCCCGGACTGCGGGTTCGGCA
>ERZ506793.420-NODE-420-length-13071-cov-5.31815_pt1 | contig 13071 bp, 9 predicted proteins | sample MGYA00512571_ERZ506793 | MGnify/ENA metagenome assembly ERZ506793
TGTGCTCTTCCGATCTCCCATAGTCTGCCGGGATTCGGTAAATGACAAGTCACCGTTTCATCATCTATTTCGACATGAACAATAAACCGATTGGGTCGATCTATAAACCGGCCTTTAAATAGTTTTTCGTGTCTAATCATAATAATAAATACTACGTTTCGTCAGGCCAAGTCCCCGTAAAGGATACTGCGGCCGGCCCCGTCATATATACATTGCCGTCTTCTTCCCTATATTCAATGTGCAAAGTTCCCAAGGGAAGTTGAATGTCTACTTCTCTTCCCGTACGCCCGTTTAAAAAGGATGCGACGGCAACGGAACAGGAGCCGGTTCCGCATGCCAGCGTAGCACCTGCACCACGTTCCCACGTACGAACCTTGACAGTCCGGTCATCCATTTGTTGGGCAAAGTTAATATTTGTATGCTTCGGAAACGCCTCGTGCTTTTCAAATAAAGGCCCTATTTTTTCAATATCGACAGAATCCACATCGTCCACATACGTTACTGTATGCGGCACACCCATGAGAAGAGACGTGATTTTCCAATTTTCGCCGTCTACACCCAAGTCTTCATTCAAGACTCGACCATCAGTTCCCTCCATAGGAATTTCACTTCTATTAAACGAAGGTCTCCCCATGTTGATGGTAATCAGTTCCGCCTTGTTATCTGCCCCGACTGTAATTTCCGGTTCCATAATTCCTGCCGGCGTCTCTACGGTAAACTGTTTTTTTTCAATAATGCCGCTGTCATATACATACTTGGCAAAGCAACGAATGCCGTTTCCGCACATTTCCGCTTCACTGCCGTCAGAATTGATGATACGCATACGCACATCCGCAACGCGGCTGTCTACAATGACAATAAGCCCGTCCGCACCGATTCCTGTATGTCGATTACACATGGCACGAGCCAGCACGGTATAATCCTTGTCTTGACCCGTCTTATCTTCAATAAAGACAAAATCATTGCCCAGTCCGTGCATTTTTACAAAATCCATATGTTCCCCCAAAAGTGTTCTTACTTCTTATTTCGATTATAGTTAATGAGACAGCCGGCTCGAATAATTTCTCGTTCTTCCGACGTCAAGTCTGTGATATAAAGGGTTACTTCCTCTATACTGTTCTTTCGTACTAAATAAGCCTTGATGTTATTCATATCCCCTTCTAAGATCTTACGGATATGCGGTACATATACGTAGTCACCAACAGCAAATTCCGTCTCTTTCCGTACCTGAAAGGGTAACATCCCCCAATTGATAACATTGGATCTATATCGTTTCGTTGCATATTCCTTACAAATATTGGCTAACCCGCCCAAAACACGCTGACAACTGGCAGCCTGCTCGCGAGCTGATCCGTCTCCGGGTTTAGTGCAGTAAATAACGCTGCCTATCTCCGTTTTATTTCGCTCTACATTTCCCAAATGCATTTCCAATAAATCGTAGACTGCAGCAACTTCCGCATCCGTCTCACCGTTAAGTCGTAACTCTTCCTTTTGCTTAACTTCCTTGGCTCGTCCGACGTAGTCGGGATCTCTTCTGGACAAGGTAAATTCGGCCAATCCCAAAGGATTTGACCGATAGGAAGACGTTTCCCCCGACGGAATCAATTCATCCGTAGTCGTAACGGGGTCTGTAATGACAGAACACATTTTCAACAACACGTCTTCAGCCAAAGTTTCCTGTTCCGGCCAATCCTTAATATTCGGTCCGTAAACCAGCTTTTCTTCCCCTTTGCCACGATTAAATCCGTAATATACACGACTTGCGTACGGTCCGTCGTCATACGTATACGGGCGTTCTTTATAATTGTCAAAGTATCCGTCAGCCGACGTAAGAAGTCCGCCATTTACGGCCGTTGCCGCAATAGAACGAGCATCCATCAGTGCAACCGCCGAAAATTGACCGTCACCGGGTTTGCTTCCCTCACGATTAGGGAAGTTACGTGTCGTATGACGAATACTGAACGCATTATTAGCCGGCGTATCTCCGGCACCGAAACAAGGACCGCAAAAAGCCGTCTTCCATACGGCACCGATAGCCGTTAAATCTGCAACCGTTCCATTCCTTAAAAGGCCAAGTCCGACAGGCTGTGACGACGGGTAGACGTCAAGAGTAAACACGTCGTTCGATAAACGGTGATGTTTAAGCACATGAGCCGCCGCCTCTATATTCGTATAGTTACCTCCTGCACAACCGGCAATAACACCTTGTTGAACACGCAGTCGATTTCCTTCCAATTTATCCGTCAAAGAAAATTCAATGGACTTATTAGCCAACCGCTCTTTGATAATCTCTTCCGTTTCTCTTAAAATATCCGGACCGTTTGCAATAACATCATCAATTGTAAAGGCTCTGCTAGGATGCATAGGCATGGCAATCATGGGCTTGATTTTCGATAAATCTACATAAATCATACCGTCATAATATGCAACAGCCGAAGGATTCAGTTCCTTATATGCATCTTTACGGCCGTGCATAGTCAAATAAGCCTTCGTATCCTCATCGGTTCTCCATACGGACGAAAGACAGGTTGTTTCCGTTGTCATGACATCAACACTGTTTCTGTAATCCGTATTCATAGATGCCACTCCGGGACCTATAAATTCCATGACCTTATTTTTAACATAACCATTCTTAAATACGGCTCCGACCAAGGCAATGGCAATGTCATGAGGTCCTACGGCCGGATTGGGCTTTCCGTCCAAATACACACCGACAATATCGGGATAAACGATATCATAGGTATCTTCCAATAATTGTTTTACCAGCTCACCGCCACCTTCACCCATAGCCATAGTTCCAAGAGCTCCGTAACGAGTATGACTGTCTGATCCTAAAATCATGCTACCGCAGGTAGCCATTTTTTCACGCATATATTGATGAATAACGGCTAAATGAGGCGGCACGAAAATACCGCCGTACTTTTTAGCTGCCGACAGACCGAAAACGTGATCATCTTCATTAATCGTACCACCGACGGCACACAAAGAATTGTGACAGTTAGTCAGCACATAAGGTAAAGGAAACCGATCCATTCCCGAGGCGCGTGCCGTTTGAATAATACCTACATACGTAATATCATGGGAAGCCATAGCGTCAAAGCGAATTTTTAAATGTTCTTGCGAATTCGCCGTATTATGGTTCATCAAAATAGAGTAGGCAATGGTTCCCTTTCGTCCTTCTTCAGGTGTTACACAACAGCCGCAAGCTGCTTTCAATTCATTTTCATTACCGGCTTCTACAATTTGCGTACCGTTAATTAAGTACGCTCCGTTTTTATACAGTTTAATCACAGCGTCCTCCTCCGTTATTCCTAAATTAATTCCTTATTTCGAAAATTATGTAATCGAATTTCATATTGTAAAATAATAAACTCATATAACTTATATTATATCATATTTATTCTACTACAAACATCCGACAATCCATCCGTTATCATTTAATTTTATTTTACAGAGCGTGTTTTTATGCTATAATTACAAGTGTATTATTCGTGGTTCGAAACACCTCTTCTTGTTTGGATATTTATAAAACCGAAAGAATATTTACCAATACCCAGCCCCTAGGAAAGGAGCCTACGGCATGACTCAAAATATTAAACTAGCCCAATTCTACGGAAAATCTCAAAACTATACTCAAATCCCCAGAGATCTTTACAGTAAATACGGCGTTAAACGCGGTCTTCGTAATGAAGACCATACGGGGGTTCTTGTCGGCTTGACTCGTATTGCCGATGTTGTCGGATACAAGCGCGACACGGAAGGCAATAAAGTCAATAGCGACGGCATCTTGTATTATAGAGGCATAAACATTAGCGATATTGTAAATAAGGATACTTATAGCGGTTATTTGTACGAAGAAGCCTGTTTTCTACTTCTTTTCGGCTACTTACCGAATAAGGCTGAACTGAGGGAGTTCTGTAAGACCCTATCCGACTCTTACCAACTTCCCGATGATTTTCTGGAAATGAATCTGCTCCGTATGCCCGGAAAAAATTTGATGAACAAACTCCAGCATGCTTTGTTGATTTTATATAATTACGATCCCGATCCGGATAATACGGATGTGTATCAAATGCTGGGTAAAGGGCTTGACATTATGGCTAAGTTACCCTCTATTGCTTGCTACGCCTATATGTCCAAGGTCCATTATTACGACCGACACAGCTTGATTATACACTATCCGCGCAAAGATTACTCGACAGCTCAAAATATTTTGTCACTTTTACGACCCGACGGTGTCTTTTCGGATGCGGAAGCTAAACTTTTAGATATTCTGCTCTTCCTTCACGCCGATCACGGTGGCGGTACAAACTCAACTTTCACCAATGTCGTCGTCGCTTCGACGGATACGGATATTTATTCCACTATGGCCAGTTCCATCGGGGCCTTAAAAGGCCCTCGTCACGGCGGCGCCAATATTCGTGCCTCCAAGCTGATGCATGCTGTTATAGATAAAATAGGCCTGGATGCATCCAATGAAAAGATGGAAGAGACGGTACGGGAAATTTTAAGCAAGACCTTCCCTCAATCAGACGGATTGGTATACGGTTTCGGACATGCCGTTTATACTCTATCAGACCCGCGTGCGGAAATTATGCGTAAGTACTGTGGTGAAATCGCTAAAAAGAAGGGCTTGGAAAAGCAGTTCGACTTTTATCGCCGCTTTGAAAATGTAGCTAAAAAAATAATCAGTGCCGAAAAGGGTATGGATATTTGCAGTAATGTCGATTACTACAGCGGATTCTGTTATCAATTACTCGGTATTCCTCAGGACCTGTATACACCCTTATTTGTAGTCAGCCGTCTCGTCGGTTGGTTAGCCCATAATTTAGAAAATAAATTATACGACGGACGAATTATGCGTCCCGCTACAAAGTTTGTCGGGTCTTTAGAGCCTTACATTGCCAGAAAGGACAGATAAGAATGAAGACAATCACTGTATTTAAAGGTGACGGTATCGGCCCGGAAATTACGGATACCGTTCTTTCCGTATTGAAAGCTGCTCATGCACCTTTAGAATACGATATTTATAATGTAGGTGAGGCAGAGTATGAAAAAAACGGAGCTCTCATACCTGATGCCGGTTTCGACTCATTTGAACGCACGAAGGTGCTCCTTAAATCACCGATTACAACGCCTATCGGTAAGGGTTTCCGTTCTCTCAACGTGACCTTGCGCAATAAGTACAACTTGTATGCCAACATCCGACCGGCTAAATCGAATACGGCGGTACATACACCTTTTTCCAACGTAGATATCATTACCTTCAGAGAAAATACGGAAGATTTATATGTAGGTGTGGAAGAACAAATCGATGAAAACACGGTTCATGCTATAAAAATCATTACCCGTACTGCAAGTGAACGAATCATTCGAGATGCTTTTGAATATGCTCGTCAGCACGGTAGACATAAGGTAACCTGCGTGCATAAAGCCAATATCTTAAAACTTAGTGACGGTCTCTTTCTTTCCGTATTCAATCGTATTGCCGAAGAATACAGCGATATTGAGAGTGACGATAAGATTGTTGATAATGTCTGCATGCAGCTGGTTATGCGTCCTGAAACCTTCGATATTATAGTAACACCCAACTTATACGGTGATATTATTTCCGATTTGACAAGCGGCCTTATTGGCGGCCTCGGTCTTTTACCGTCCATGAATGTCGGTACGGATTATGCCATGTTCGAAGCGGTTCACGGCAGTGCTCCCGACATCGCGGGCAAGCATATTGCCAATCCTACGGCACTCTTATGGTCGGCTTGTATGATGCTCGAATACTTGAAAGAAGACACGGTCGCCGCAAAGATTAGACAAGCCGTAGACAAGGTTCTGCAAGACGGACATATTCTGACTCCCGACTTAGGAGGTACGGCGAAAACGGAAGATTACACCCAAGCAATCATCGACAACTTATAATAAAAAGCTCTCCTTTCGGAGAGCTTTTTATACAGTACCCAATTATTGTATAATAAAGCCATAACGACTTACTAAAGGAGACAGTCCATGAATATATCCGTCTTAGGCTGCGGCCGATGGGGAAGCTTTCACGCTTGGTATGCAAACAGTATCGGTCACAAGATCACCCTTTGGGGACGTACAGGATCTACAAATTTGAACCGGCTCGTACAAACCGGCCGAAACGACTATCTGACACTGTCTTCCGATATACTTTTAACCGATAACTTGCAACAGGCCGTACAAACGGCCGATATATGCATTGTATCTATCAATGCTCAACAATTTCGTTCTTTAGCTAAACGTTTAAAAAAAGAAACGGATCTCTCCGAAAAGCCTCTGGTATTATGTATGAAAGGGCTTGAAATCGGTACGGGTAAACGACTTTCGGAAGTGGCATCCGAAGAGCTGGGAAGTCATGCCCCCGTTGCCGTTTGGGTGGGGCCCGGGCATGTACAAGATTTTGTTCGTCATATGCCTAATTGTATGGTCATTTCTTCGACTCGCCAGAAGCTCACGGAAAACCTAGTACAGACCCTTACAGGGCCCTTAATCCGATTTTATTACGGCAGAGATCTTCTCGGTACGGAAATAGGGGCGGCAGCAAAAAATGTAATGGGTATTGCTGCCGGTATGTTAGACGGCCTCAACTATACAAGTCTTAAAGGAGCTCTTATGGCTCGAGGCACTCGCGAGCTGTCCCGACTTATTGCCGCCATGGGCGGACAAGCCATGACAGTTTACGGCCTTTCCCATTTGGGTGACTATGAAGCAACTCTTTTTTCTCCATACAGTAATAACAGACGATTCGGAGAAGAATGGATTAAAGGAAAACAAACATCCTATCTTGCTGAAGGTTACTATACATCCGAAGCGTTAATGAATCTTTCGGAACAGTATAAGGTAGAGCTTCCCATAAGCCGGACCGTTTATGAAATTACACATAAAGGGATTGATCCGAAAGCCGGTTTGGAAAGACTCTTTTTACGTTCCTTAAAAGATGAGTAAATCGATAGTTCCATAAAAAACGGCACTGAAGTAAATCTTCAGTGCCGTTTTTTATGTATTTTCTTCATTCTCTTCTTCAGGAGTATGTGTAACTAATATTTTATCAACTCGTAAGTTATCCATATCAACAACTTCAAAACGGTAGTTCTTCCACTCATATACATCCGTTTCTCTCGGAATTCTGCCTACTCCGTAGACAACCAATCCACCCAAAGTTTTATAAAGATCCTCCTCTTCACCGGGAAGATCCTCATCAATTTTGAAAAAGTCTTTAAACTCCTCAATAGGAATCAATCCGTCAATCAACCACTCATTGACAGCCCGTTGAACGATTTTATTAGCTTCTTCCGCCTTTTCTTCTTCACCGACAGGCATAATACCTACAAGTTTTTCCAAAATATCATGAACTGATAAGATACCGCTTAAATTACCGTATTCATCCAAAACGGCTGCTTCATGGATTCCTTTTTCCTGAAACAGGTGAACTACCTTCATGATATCCATCGATTCGGGAATATATTCGGGACTACGACTTGTTTGCTCTAAAATAGAACGGATGGATACATTTTTCTTTAACAGAACGGCCCGATAGTATTGATTAAATACTTTATTTAAAGAAACAATACCTACAAACTCATCTATGGAACCGCGGCATACGGGCACATTTATATGGTGGAAAGCAAGGAGATCATTCATGATCTGTCCTTCTTCATCTTCCAAATCAATCCAATCCATCTGCGTCCGATTTGTCATAATATCGCCTGCATCCATATCGTATAAGCGAAAAACACGTTCGACAAGCTTAGGTTCTTCTTTATCAAAGGCTCCCAATTCAGCCCCTTGTTCCAACAACAAACGTATTTCATCGGCCGTAACGGGTAATACTTCCGGATTATCGGCACCGATAAGTTTTGTAACAAAAGACGTAGATGCCGATAGAATCCAAACTAAGGGTGTACATATCTTAGAAAACCACACCATAGGTCTTGCTAAAAGACAGGCTGTTTTTTCAGGACTGTCAATAGCAATACGTTTAGGTACCAATTCACCGAGAATCAAAGTTAAATATGTAATAACAACGACAATGGTTACCATGCTGATTGTATAAGCATAGGGCTCCAATCCGGGTACCAACTTTACATATTGAGAAAGGGGGCCGGCCATTTCCGTACCGCCGTAAACACCTGTCAATAAGCTTACAAGCGTCATTCCAAACTGAACGGTCGAAAACATCTTATTCGGGTTTTCTCTTAATTTTAAAACAATTTTCGCCGACTTATTGCCTTCTTCGGCCATGGATTCCAATCTTGACTGATGGCTGCTGACAATAGACATTTCCAGCATAGAAAAGATACCGTTACCGACAGTCAGTAATAAAATTACCAAAAACTGTTTATATAAGGAAATTTCCAAAAAGAATCACTCTCTCCAATCTTACCAATCACCGAATCCGATACCGATACCACTACGAGAATGTCCGCCTATCCCAATACCTATGCCAATACCGATTCGCCCGTTTCCCGTACCGGTATAAGCCCGAGACGAAACAGCAACTGTCTTTTCAAACTGTCGTTCTTCCTTACCGATTCTTATGGTTAATAATGCTTTTGTTCTTCCTTCGGAAACAGCTGTAACAGCGTTCTTTTCTCCCATTTTTGCAATGGCCGTATTAATTGTTTCACCCGTAAGCGTATAGGGAATAAAGGCCGGCAAATTCACATAAAAGGTTCCCGTATCATTTACACCCAAAACGGTAGGATACAACTCAATTTTCGTACGTTTCAATAAACTTTGAACATTTCCGTATATAAGAACAGCCTTTTCTCCCGTATGCAAGACCCAAACATTGCTCTTATCCTTTGCTACGGCATACTCACGAATAAGTTCAGAATTTTGTTTATCATACTCTGTTATACGATAAAAATATCCGTTCATCATATCTTTATCGACAAGAAAATATGTGTTTTTTCTTTCTTTTACATCGATAGACGAAATAATGGCCGTCAATTCTTCAAACTTTCTTCCTTTTGTAAGATAGTATGAATCATTTTTTTCTTTTACGGTAGCAGTAACCGGTATCACTGCTGTATCCGTTACCGATTCCGTAGCTCCGACACTCATCAAAGAAAAAACAAATATAAGTGTTGCAAGGACAGTAATTTTCTTATTCATCATAAAATCTCCACTCAATCTATCGAGACAACTTACTTCGTATGCTTTCCAAACGATTCAGGGCCGCATAAAGTGTCTCATTATTGACGGCAAAATGAAGACGTACGTATTTTTGTACATCTTCAGCAAAAAAGGTAGACCCGGGAACGGATCCGACACCTACTTTACGAACTAAATCTTCACAGAACTCCGTATCTTTTTCATAACCGAATTCAGAAATATCGACGAGTAAATAAAAAGCTCCTTGAGGAATATTGTGTTTTAACCCCAGGTCATCAAGCCCCTTCATCAAAATATCTCTCTTTTCCGTATACGTTTTTACGAGGCCGTCATAATAATCACCGCCAAAACGAAGTCCCGTAACCGCCGCCTCTTGTAAAGGGCTGGGAGCGCTGATAGTAAAGAAAGTATGGACCTTCTTTATTTCATCAATAACAGCTTCAGGTCCGAGAATATAACCTACTCGCCAACCTGTAATAGAATAAGTTTTGGACAGAGAGCCTACGCAAATCGTACGATCATGCATATGCGGTAATTCAGAAAAATACGTATATGTATAGGGTTTATAAATAATTTGTGAATATACTTCATCTACAATCACAAAGGTATCATATTTTTCGGCATAAGCGGCTATAATACCCAATTCTTCCCGCGTAAAAACCTTGCCGCACGGATTTGACGGATCACACAAAAGAACAGCCTTCGGACGTTCTTTAAAAGCTTTTTCCATTTCATATTCATTAAAAGTAAAATCATCGCCACGAAGAGAAATAAAAATAGGCTCTCCTCCCGCCAGTTTTACGTCAACGCTGTAAGCATCATAGTAAGGAGAGAAGATAATAACCTTATCACCCTTATCAACAACTGTCATAATCGTTGATATAAGAGCTTCCGTACCACCGCAAGTAGCAATCAACTCTTTATTTGTATCGGGTTTGCGTCCCGTACATTTAAAACGAAATTCCGCCAAAGCATGCCTGAAGTTTTCCGAACCGGCATCCAAACTATATTGATGGGGTCCTTCATCGGCAATCTGTTTCAAAGAGTCAAGAATAGGTCGGGGCGGAGGAAAGTCGGGAAAGCCTGCAGATAAGTTAACAGCACCGTATTGTTCCGATAAGACGGACATTTTTGCAATAGGTGAATCTGTAAAAAGGTTAGTACGTTCTGATAATGCAGGCATAATGCCCTCCTTATAAATCCAAATTTCTTACTTTCTTAGCATTGTCTTGAATAAATTTACGACGCAGTTCAACTTTATCACCCATTAAAACGGAAAAAATGCGATCCGCTTCAACGGCGTCTTCCAATTCAACTTTTAACATAGTCCTAAATTGGGGATCCATCGTTGTTTCCCACAACTGTTCGGGATTCATTTCACCCAAACCTTTATATCGCTGTACGACAGCATTTTCATTTCCTACTTCAGCCAATTTATTTGTCAACTCGTCATCTGTATACAAATACCATACAGAACGACCCTTTCGTACTTGGTACAACGGGGGCTGAGCAATATATACATGCCCTTCCGTAATCAAAGGCTTCATAAAACGATAGAAGAAGGTTAACAAAAGAGTTCTGATATGAGCCCCGTCAACATCCGCATCGGTCATGATAATAATTTTATCGTAGCGACGTTTAGTAATATCAAACTCTTCACCAATACCCGTTCCGAAAGCCGTAATCATAGCACGAATTTCTTTATTGGCAAGAATCTTGTCAAGACGTGCCTTTTCTACATTAATAATTTTTCCGCGCAAGGGTAAAATAGCCTGGAACTTTCTATCACGGCCTTGCTTGGCCGACCCGCCTGCTGAATCACCTTCGACGAGATAAATTTCTGTCATATCCGGATTTTTTTCCGAACAATCGGCCAATTTACCGGGTAGGCTACTGATTTCCAAAGCATTTTTTCTGCGTGTTAACTCTCTCGCCTTACGAGCTGCCTGACGGGCCCTTGCAGCATTTATATTCTTAGTTACAATACTTTTTGCTTCTGCCGGATGTTCTTCGAAAAATTCCTTCAATCCGTCGGAAATAATATTATCTACAATACCTTTTACTTCACTATTACCGAGTTTAGTCTTAGTTTGCCCTTCAAACTGAGGCTCCCTTACTTTAACACTGATAATAGCCGTTAATCCTTCACGCACATCTTCACCGGAAAGGTTATCTTCATTTTCTTTAATAATCCCGGAAGAACGACCGTAATCATTAATAGTTCTCGTAAGACCTGAACGGAAGCCACTCAGATGAGTACCTCCTTCTTCAGTAAAAATATTATTAACAAAAGTCAGTATATTTTCACTGTATCCATCATTATACTGCAAAGCTATATCAACGACTACATCGCTCTTGATCCCTTCCAAACTGATAACTGTCTGATTTACGGGCGTACGGTTTTCATTTAAAAATTGAACAAAAGAGGTTAAACCGCCTTCATAATAATAAATTTCCTTTTTATCCGTTCTTTTGTCTGCAAGAGTAATAGTCAGTCCCTTATTTAAAAAGGCAAGTTCTCTCAGTCTGATTTTAAGTGTTTCAAAATCATAAACCGTATCGGGGAATATTTCACTATCAGGTTTAAACCATACTTTTGTTCCCCGTTCTTCTCCTTCTTCCAAAGGCCGAACTTTCTCCAATGAGTTTACTGTCAAACCGCGAGCAAAAGAAATTTTCCACAAGAATCCGTCACGTTTAACTTCAATTTCCGTCTGTTCAGAAAGAGCATTTACTACGGAAATACCCACACCGTGTAAACCGCCGGAAATAGGATATCCGTCACCGCCGAATTTACCTCCTGCATGTAAAACCGTCAAAACTACTTCAACAGCCGGTTTTCCGATTTTATGCATAGCTACGGGAATACCGCGGCCATTATCAACAACGGTAATACTGTTATCCTCTTCAATTGTAACTTCAATATGTGTACAATAGCCGGCTAAGGCTTCATCAATACTGTTATCTACTACTTCATAAACCAGATGATGAAGACCCTTTAAAGATGTACTGCCGATATACATACCCGGTCTTTTACGGACTGCTTCCAATCCCTCAAGCACCTGTATTTGATCAGCTCCGTAAGAAACTTTCTTTTGTTCAGACATAAAAACGTGTGCCTCCTGTTTAATAATCACTCTATTATACAATATTCCTCAAAACTTACCAATCAAGGAGTTTTTAAGTCTAATAAATTCTTTTAAGCATTATTTCTATACTTATTAACTAAATTGGTGATAAATCTATCTGTTAACTCATGGGGCTTTTTTCTTGTAATAAAAATGGATAAAAATAAGTCATCCTCTTTTGTATCCGCATTATGATAAACTTTTTCTATTAACCTGTAAATACAATTCCGACGAACTTCATCATACTGTTTCTCCTGAAAGCTTTCTCTTTGATACAAGGATTGAACGTCCTCCCAAGTTAGCCAAGGCATTTCATTCAAAATTGCCGTTAATTTTACTTTTTTTTCTTGATTCTTTTCAGATAGACAATATTCACAATCCTTATTTTGTTCTATCCACCGACCGCAACCCGAACAAGGTATATATCCTTCAGCTTCATAGGCTTTGCTTCTTCGTTTTGCCGCTACTTGTAAACGATATATTTTTTCTTTTAATCCTTCCTGACACTTATCGGAAACTTTTTTTATTGTATTCACTGTTTCTTCTGCTAAAACAATATCTGCCGGTTTTATCTTCAAAACAAATTCATGATCATCTGCAAGGTTTATCATTCTTTTTTCAGGAAATTTTGAAGCACTTACAAATTTTATATCACTTACATACTTTTCACCCAGGAAATCATTAATTTTTTCTTCAATATTATTCTTATACATGAATAACTGATTCATCCATGCAGAATTGAATACCCCTATTGTAATGACTCCTTCTCGTATATCTTTTATATAAGAATACTTTCCTATTCGAT
>ERZ506793.447-NODE-447-length-12510-cov-6.07523_pt1 | contig 12510 bp, 1 predicted proteins | sample MGYA00512571_ERZ506793 | MGnify/ENA metagenome assembly ERZ506793
TGTAAACATATGTTACTGTTGAACCATCTGTTCCAATCTTACCTTTAGCTTCTCCATCTACTCTTACAAGTACGTATCCTGGAATCACTTTTCCACTTGTTGTGTACTCATCGCCTACTTTTCCTTCTGTTGTTTCTGCAGGGATTAAGTCTTTTCCTTTTTCATCTACATATTTAACTACTAATTTAGCTTTGTTGGCTACGTAGTTAATTACTGTATCTTGACTTGGATCTGTTGGAATGTTTGGTACTACATATCCTTTTGTTGGATCTGTTGGATCAACCGGTTTAAGTGGATTTCCATCTTTATCTTCTGGTGTAAATCCTGGTACATATGGTAATGTTTCTGTTGGTTGTCCTGGTTTTGTTGGATCCGTTGGATCGTTTGGATATTTAATTGGACTTGTTGGTTGTCCTGGAATGTTTGGAATCCATGATCCTAATGGTGTGTAAACATATGTTACTGTTGAACCATCTGTTCCAATCTTACCTTTAGCTTCTCCATCTACTCTTACAAGTACGTATCCTGGAATCACTTTTCCACTTGTTGTGTACTCATCGCCTACTTTTCCTTCTGTTGTTTCTGCAGGGATTAAGTCTTTTCCTTTTTCATCTACATATTTAACTACTAATTTAGCTTTGTTCGCTACGTAGTTAATTACTGTATCTTGACTTGGATCTGTTGGAAGATTTGGTACTACATATCCTTTTGATGGATCTTTCGGATCTACTGGTTTAAGTGGGTTTCCATCTTTATCTTCTGGAGTAAATCCTGGTACATATGGTAATACTTCTGTTGGTTTACCTGGTTTTGTTGGATCTTGTGGATCGTTTGGATATTTGATTGGGTTTGTTGGTTGTCCTGGGATGTTTGGTACCCATGATCCTAATGGTTTATATGTTACTACTTCTTTAATATCTTCTGAATCACCTGTTACATTCACTACTGCAACACTTGCTTTATCAGCTAAGAATCCTTTAACTACTGGCGATTTAACTTCAGCTAAGTCTTGTGCTGGAGTCCAATCTCCATATGTAACATCACCTGTTACCAAGTTGACCTTAGCTTCACGAGTGAATTTAGCTTCTTGTGTTACTGTTTTTGGTGTTCCATCTTCATTTAACACTGGTGTTCCATCTGCGTATACGTATGTAATTGTACGTGTTACTGTTTTGTTTAGATCTTTTTCTTCTAATCCAGCTGGGTATTTAGGTCCGTCTGGGTTGTTTGGATCTACTGGAGTTCCTGGTGTTTTTGGTTGATCTGGTGTTACTGTAACTTCTTTAGCTTTAAGTGTTACTTTGAACTCTTGATCAGTGCCTTTATCTTTATCGAACTTACCACCTTCTGGGTATGTATTAGATACTAATTCATATCCTTTGTTTTCTAGTTCTTTGATCTTAGCTTTTACTTCAGCTTCTTTTGTTAACGGTGTGTCTGAATCACCTTCTTCAGTAATAGCGTCTACTCCTGGAATTGGGTTTCCTTTTTCATCTACGAATGTTGTTTTAGCTTTTTGCGTATCTTTTACGTAGTTGATTGGAGTGTCTTGACTTGGATCTGTTGGAAGATCTGGTACGATATATCCTTCTTCTGGATTGTTTGGATTTACAGGTTTAAGTGGATTTCCATCTTTATCCTTCGGTGTGAATCCTGGTACATATGGTAATGTTTCTGTTGGTTGTCCTGGTTTTGTTGGATCTTGTGGATCGTTTGGATATTTGATTGGGTTTGTTGGTTGTCCTGGGATGTTTGGTACCCATGATCCTAGTGGACTGTATGTAACTACTTCAGTAGTGTTTTCTGAATCTGCAGTTACATTTACTACTACAACACTTGCTTTATCAGCTAAGTATCCTTTAACTACTGGTGATTTAACTTCAGCCAAGTCTTGTGCTGGAGTCCAATCTCCATATGTAACATCACCTGTTACCAAGTTAACCTTAGCTTCACGTGTGAATTTAGCTTCTTGTGTTACTGTTTTTGGAGTTCCGTCTTCATTTAACACTGGAGTTCCATCTGCATATACGTATGTGATTGTACGTGTGACAGTTTTGTTTAGATCTTTTTCTTCCAAGCCAGCTGGGTATTTAGGTCCGTCTGGGTTATTTGGATCCACTGGAGTTCCTGGAGTTTTTGGTTGATCTGGTGTAACTGGTACAACACGTTCTTTAAACGTTACTTTGAACTCTTGATCTGTTGTAGTATCGTTGTCAAATTTACCATTTTCTGGGTAAGTATTTGATACTAGTTCGTATCCTTTGTTTTCTAGTTCTTTGATTTTAGCTTTAACATCAGCTTCTTTTGTTAATGGAGTTTCTGATCCACCTTGTTCAGTAATTTCAGCTACTCCTGGAATTGCATTTCCTTTTTCATCTACAAATGTTGTTTTCGCTTTTTGGATTGCTGTATATTTAACAACATATTCGTAATCTTCATCTGTAGCTGTTGTTGCTTGTACTGGTACTTTTTCAACACTTGCGATATATCCTTCTTTTTGAGGTACTGCAAGTTCTGGAAGATCAGTGCTTTGTCCATCAGTTCCTTTCCAGTTAATGTAAACTGGTTTGTCATCAGAGTTAATTACCGCTTTTCCTTCTGCAGTTAGCTTAATTGTACCTGTGTAACTTACAGTTTGTTTTTGTGACGGGAATACATCAGTCCCCGCTAAGCCTGCAACATTATCAGCGTATACAAATTTAATTGTACGGTTTACTTCTTCTACTTTTGTTTTCTTAACATAATCATATTCTGCTGGGGTAACAAATGCAGATCCATTTATACCTTTAGCTTTTAATTCTTCTTCAGAATATAAATCTCTTGCTCTTGTCTTCGTAACACTTAGTGTTCCTTTTGTATTTTCAGCAGGGACATCTGCAAGAATGTATTCTTCTCCATTAACTTCTTTAACTAAGTCTACGGGATCATTGCTTACATCATATTTATTTCCAAGTACATTAGTATAATCTTTCGAACCATCTTCACTTAAAGGAATATTCCCTGTATATCTTGTTGGTTCAAAACCTATAACTTCACCTGTCACTAGATCTTTGAATGTTCTAACAACAGCTCCTGTTGGCGGCTCACCTTGAACTTTACCGTTACCTACAATACTCCAACCATTTGGCACTGTAGTTGTAACATCTTCTTTTTCGCCATTAACAGATTCTCCACCTGATACAGTAAGAGTTGCTGCAGTTTTATCGTTTCCTACATAACCTTCTTTAATTAATCCATTTTCATAAGTAATATTAGAATATTCACTTGTTAAAGTTTTGTCTTTTATTACTTTTTCAATACCTAGAGACTGTAAAGGCATAGATACTGTAGAACCTTCTTGAATAGTTCCTTCTGTAACCGTAAGTTCTAATTCTGTTGGGGAAATTAATCTAGGTGTTAATGTGAATCCAGTGTCACGACCATCGTTCAGAATCCAAACGTTGTTTTCGTTAGCTTTAACATTAGCCCATCGACTAGCTGGACGATATGTAATACTATCTCCTTTATTAGGGTTAATAGTAGAAGCTGTATTTAATCCATTTACAAAGTTAGAACTTCCTTCAAGTTCTTTAAATTCAGTAAAATCTGCATTTGGGAGTTTAATAGTGAATTTAGATCCTACTCCATAACGAATATCTGAATCAGTTTTTAATACAATTGAATCACTTCTACCTGTTTGCTCATTGTTAAGGTATGTCAATCCATTGTTTTCACTTAGTGATACACTAGTACCTTGTTTTTGATAGCTAGGTTGTTGACCTTTTCTTGTATAAGTATGTTCAAGAACTGTACGCCCATCAATTTTAATAGTTGCTGTATACGGAGTATCTTTTGAAATTTCTGGTGCATAGTATCCATTCCCCGATAAATTACTCGCTCCAAACGACACATTCGGATAGTCTTTTACTTTATCGTTCCACTCGATGTTGTAAGTATATGTACCAGTTTCGTTAGCTACCGCTGGTTGCTCAGCAACACGCTGATCATAAGTCATTCCACGTTGAGTACGTTGCGCCCAATATGGTGTAGATTTGTTATTGTTGTTTCCTGTAGTTGTTTTATAATCGATAGATTTAACTTTACCAACTACTGTTCCATCTGTCTCTCTGATTTCCGTATTTACTGCCAAACCACCACCTAGCTCAGCTAAGTTAGTAAGTTCAATTTTTGTAATAGAACCCGCTTTAAGTGTAGAAGTACTAATAGTAGTATCAAATCCCCATCCTACAGGTTTTGTATTATCAGCATTCATATCAACATAAGCATTTGTTACAGCATTAACTGTTTCTCCATCTTTAAGAACATCTTTTCCTGTGATTTTTTGGTCTTGAGTTGTTTCATCTGCTAACACAGCTTCTACTTTACCCGCATGACCTGCACGCTTCATTTCAGCATAGACTGCTTCGATTGCATCAGAAAGACGATTCACTTGAGATACCATCTGGTCTTTAGAAGCATCAGATAAGAGCAATTCTTTAGACGCTGTTGCTTCAAGCTTCACTGCAGCAATTGCAGCTGACAAATTTTGTTTATCTTCAACACCTGTCACTTCTTTATCTGAAAAGTTTGAAGCTACTGTTGACATAATATCAGCTTCCGAAGTCAATTGAGTAAGAACTGTCTTAACATCATCTTGTGCTTTTTCTGTTTCAACTTTTTCAGATGTTTCTTTGTCAGTTTTTTCTTTATCTGCTTCTTTTTTGTCAGCGTGTTCTTTATCAGATTTTTCTTTTACATCTGTTTCTGTTTTTTTATATGTAGTCGCTTCAGTAGCTTCTTTTTCTGCTACAGTTGTTGCATCAATTTTAGATTCTTCTTTAACTTCAGCGTTTTCATCTGCTTTTACAGCATCAATCTTTAATTCTGGAAGTTCCTCTACAACAGGTGTTGACAAGGTAGAACCTGAAACATTTTTATCTGAATTTGATAGTTCAGAAGTAGCTGGGTTTACTGAAGGTGTAGTCTCATCAGCTCGTACTCCATTAGCACCTAAAAAGAGTGCCGTTCCCAAAAGAACACTAGCAGCACCAAAGCTATATTTACGAATAGAAAAACGTTGAGCTTTTCTACCATGGAATTTTTCCATTCTTGAATACATGTTTTCTCCTCTTTAACTCAAATAAAAAATTTTATAGTTACATATAAAAGTATGTATTGCCTTTATAAAAGCAATAGTTCAAATATATCTTAAACCATATGAATTTGTCAATAAATATGTACTTTTTAAACTCGATTTATTTATATTATTTTTGTTCTCTAGGTACTAAAATATGATACAAACAATCTTTTCCCAAATATAGTTGAATTTTTATGCAATATATATATATATATTGCATAAAAATTCAGAAAAGAAAGGACGGATTTCGTCCTTTCGAAAACTTAGCTGTTCGTCACCCACTACAGTTGACAAAGAGATCAAAAAACTGATGAATCATTCGATTCATCAGTTTTAAGGAAGATATGTTCATTGTAAACAAATCGTATCAATTAGAAAGATTAGTCTTCTTTCTTCTTACGAGCTACAAGACCAAATCCACTCAATACTCCGAGAAGTCCAAGTGCCGCTAGGCTAGCATTGTCTTCTGTACCTGTATTTGGCAACTCTTTTTGACCTTCAACATATTTTGGTGTTGCTGGTTTAGCAGCTGTATCAGTTGCTACTGTTGCATTTGATTGAGCTTGTGTCGCTGATTGGTTTGGAGTTGTTGATTGTTCCGGTTGAACTGGAGCTACTGGCTGTTCAGGAGCTGTTGGTCTTGACGGAACATTTTGTGGAGTTGGTTTGTAGTTGCTATCACCATTGTTTTGTTGTGAACCAGAATCACGTTTAGGTGTTACTTTTACTGGTACTTCTAGTTCAGTGACTTCTCCAGTTGGTAATTTCACCTTCACTTTAACAGCTGTTTTATCTCCTGGTGTTTCTGTTGTTGGGATTTCTCCAACTTCAACAATTTCCCATCCTGATTCATTAGGAATATTAACGTGTTTCTTAACATCATCTGGTGTAATTGTTGTTCCTTGAGGTACAACGATTGGTGTTCCAGTTGGAGTAGCAATTACTGGTACTTCTACTTTCATTGTTTTACCATTTGGTAATTTAACTGTAACTGTTGCTGATGGTCTTACACCTGCAGGGAATGTTTCAGGAAGTTCTGGTTCCCCTACGATTTCCCATCCAGTTACTCCTGGAATTTCGATGTGTTTTTGTACATCTTCCTTAGTAAGTTTAGTTCTTTCTGGAACGATAATTGGTGTAACTTTTGGTTCTACCACATTTACTACTACAGGAACTCGTACAATTTCGTTACCATCTTTATCTTTAACGATGACAACAGCTTCTTTTTTACCTGGTTTAGAAGTATCTACTGGTGTATCGTATTCGAATGTAGCTCCTTCTGGGTAATCTCCTGGTGTAATGTTATCTTTTGGATCTGGAGTATCACCTTTCGGTACAAGTTGTTCTTTTCCTTCAACAACTGTTACTGGTACTTTAACTGTTGTTTTGTACTCTTTACCATTGACAGTGTAAATAACTGGTACTTCTACTTCTCCAGCTTTACCTGGTGTTGAAGTTTTCGGTAATGTAACATTTGTTAAATCAACTTTAACAGTTGCTCCTTCAGGAAGTTTTTTCTTGAATTCTTCATTGTTGATTGCATTTTCTGCATCTTTACCAACTTTATCTTTTAATTCTTTTTCTGAAAGATCTTTCGGTACAATAACTGAACCTGCTGTTGGTTTTGGTAATACTGTTACTGGAACTTTAACGTTTTCTTTGAATTTACCATTATCGTAAGTTACTGGTACTTCAACTTCAACGTCTTTATCCCCTGCTTTTCCTACTGTAGATGGAACTTTTGTAGGGTCTCCTACTGTTCCACCTTCTCCAGGTGTAATACCTTTCTTAATTTCTTCAGAATTTGGTGTATCACCTTCAAATACTACTACTTCTGGTGGAGTTGAAGATACAACATTTACTGGTACCTCAATCACTTTAGTGATTTTATTTCCATCTTTATCTTTGTATTCAACTGTTACAGTTGCTGGTGTTTGTACACCTGTTTTATCTGTTCCAGGAGTTGTTTCAACATTTGTTACTGTAACTGTTACACCGTCTGGAAGCCCGTTAAGTTTTTTAGTTGCTTCTTCTGCTTTTTCTTTAACAACTTTTGCTAATTCAGTCTTATCAGCATCTTTAGGTACTGTTACACCTTCTGGTTTAACTTTTGGTAATACTGTTACTGGTACTGTTACTTCTTCAGGATCTTTTACTCCTTCATATGTTACTGGTACTTTTACATTTACATCAGTTGCTCCAACTTTACCTTCAGTTGTTGGTATAGCTTTGTTGATGTCTTCATCAGTTACAGGTGTTTTAGTTCCATCTGTATCAGGAGTGATTGCTTTGTTTACATCCTCAGCTTTTGGTTTATCACCTTCTACAACATATACTGGTTTAACATCTGAACCTTTAACATTTACTGTTACAGGGATTGTAGTTGTGTAGTCTTTTCCATCAACTGTGTATGTTACTGGTACGTTAACAGTACCTGTGTTTGTTCCTTTTTCAGCTGTTATTTTAGCTAATACATCTTCAGTCACATCGCCAACAGTTACTTTTGCACCTTGTGGTAGTTTAGATACAAAATCAGTTGCTTTAACGGCTTCATCAGCTTTAGCTTTTGCTAAGTCTTTCAGTTTATCTGGAGTTGTTCCTTTAACTACTGTTACATCCCCTTTAGCTACTGGTAATACTGTTACTGGAACTTTAACTGTTTCAGTTACTTTTCCATTATCGTAAGTTACTGGTACATCTACTGATACATCTGTAGCTCCAGCTTTATCTTTTGTAGATGGAACTGTTGTTGGTTCGCCAACTGTTCCACCTTCACCTGGTGTTACTGAATCTTTGTCTAATTTTGGTGTTTCACCTTCGAATACTACTACTGGTTTTGGTGTTGAACTTACTACTTTAACTGGTACGTTAATTGTATCTTCACCAACTACATTACCTTTATCATCTTTATATAATACTTTTACAGGAACTGTATCTTTGTCCCCATTTGAATCTGTTTTTGGTAACGTGTAAGAAGTTTCTCTTTCATCTAATGATGCAGTTATTCCTTCTGGTAAGTTTGTTAATTTACTTACTGCTTCATTCGCTTTTTCTTTTACAGCGTTTGTTAGAGCTGTATCATCAGTATCTTTAAGTACTGTCACACCTGTTGGTGTTGCTTTTGGTAATACTTTAACTGGGACATTAACTGATTCATCACCACTTGGGTATTTAACCGTTGCTTTAACTGCTAAATCAGTTGCTCCTACTTTAACTTTATCTGTAGGAACGTCTTTATTTATGTCAGCTTCAGTTACAGGAGTTAAGTCTCCACCTTTATCAGGTGTAATTGCTTCATTAACATCAGCTGGTTTTGGTTGGTTACCTTCCACTACGTATACAGGTTTCACTTCTGAACCTTTAACGTTTACTGTTACTGGGATTTCTGAAGTATAAGTTTCACCTTCTGGAGATGTAAATGTTACAGGTACTTTTACAACTACAGGTTCACCTTTTTTATTTGCTATATCAGCTGGAAGTTCAGGAATTTCTCCTACTGTAACTTTATATCCTTCTGGTACTTTTCCAGGGAAGTCTGGAGTTTTAATTAACTCTTCTGCTTTTGCTTTCAGAGTTTCTTTAACTTTATCCGGAGTAGTTCCTTTAGGTACGTCAACTTCACCTTCTGTTCTAGGAAGAACAGTAACTGGCACTGTTACATCTTCTGTAACTTCAGTTCCATCTACATTGTGAGTAACTGTTGTTGGAATTTTTAATCCTGACTCTCCTGCTTTTCCGTCTGTTTTAAAGATATCACTTGATTTTGGTTCATTAGGAGTACCTTTTTTGCCATCAATTGTAACTGGTTCAACTTTTTCTTTAACGTTTGCTGGTGTAATTTTATCACCTTCAAATACTACAACAGGTTTTGTTTTAGATTCTACAACGTTTACTTCGATATCAACTGTTGTTTCATAAGTTTTACCATCTACTGTATAAGTTACAGGTACTTTAACAACCCCACGTCCATCTTCAGCAACTTTTGTAATTGCGATGTCATCTCTATTAACAAAAGTTGAACCATTAGTGTCACCTAATGTAGCTGTACCAGTAACGTCGTTTAATAATTTAGTAAACTCTGGAGATTTAATAGCTTCTTGAGCTTTTGCATAAGCAATTGCTTTTAATTGTTCATCAGTTGTGTTAATTGGTACTGTAATAACTGAGTCAGTTTGTAAACTATTAATAAAGATTACTTTACCATATTTGTAGTCAGGATCATCTGAATTTGCTAAACCATTACGGTTAAATTCATTTTCATAAGCTGGTTTTGGTCCATTCGCAGTATAAGAGTACAGTCTGTTACCTTCTGCATCTGTATCTCCAAATCCACTTTTAACCGTTACTTTAAAGTCAGCTGGTCCTACGAAGTTATCTGCCGCTGTAAATGGAATACTTGTTGTACGAGAGTTTGTCTCTGCAGCAGCCATACGGTTTCCTGCTGGTACGTTATAAGTTAATTTTCCACCTTTTGAGTTATCACTTGGATCGTTTGGAACCCATTTGATCGTATTTGCCCAAACATTTCCTAACCAGTTTGATCCACCATTTGCATTGTAGATTTTATCTTCTAATACTACACCTTTAGGAACTTCTACTGTTACTTCAACATTTGATGCAGCATAGTAGTCAATATTCATCCCACCAGTGTCTTTAATTGTAATGTCGAAATTACCTTTTTGACCTTTTTCGTAGATAGTATCTTTTGTATAACCATATTCACCAGTTCTGTTTTCTGAACGAACATTTGTAATAACTTCTGCTGCTGGTGCAGTTGCAATACCAATACCACCGATTAAGTAACCATCTTTAATATTGATGTTGTTATCATTAATTAAAGTATTTGTTCCTTGACTTCCTGCTTCAATTAACACTTTAATTTTAGTTGTTTCCGCTGGAATATCATAAATACGGTCTAGGTGGTTCCATCCATTAGCAGCTAAAGCCGGTTGTTCAGTTGCTAAAGGACCATTTGTACCTTCAACTGGTTTAATCTCTTTACCAGTGAATGCATCTACGATTTTTAATTTAACTCTTTCACCTGCAGAAGTAGATGTACTACCACCATACGCTGCACTGTGAATTAAGTTAACGTTAATTCTAGAATTTCCGTTTACATCGAATTCTTTAGAAAGTGTTGTACCTTTGCTTCCTAATTCGAGGTAGTAATCACGGTTTTTAACTTCACCAAATGCATTAGTTCTCATTACGTCAATAGTAGGAGTTACTGAAGGAACAACACCACTACCATTAACATAACTATTTTCACCTGATGTTTGGTATTTTTTCAATTCTCCATCATTTGAATAGATTTTTGATTTTGGAACTTCACGTGTACTTGGTTGTCCATCTTTATCTGTAACATTAGTTACATCAAGTGGTTTAACCGCATTAACTTTGTCCCCTTTTTCAATTTTCCAGCCATTCAACATACCAGCTTCTGCATCAGCTTTTGTGATGGTTTTTTCTTGCCAGTTATATGTTGCACTACCGATTGGATCTTTTGCGTCCGGTTTATTCATTACTTTATTAGTAATGTCACGTCCACTTTCATATTGAGTAGCAATTGTTTCTGATTTTTTATCAGCATCAGTGAATGTTACTTTGTCTCCGAAACCTTCTTTCAAGCTTTCGAATACACCGTTTTGAGGGTTGTTACCATAAGCAACGTGGTTTTCACTGACAGGAGCGCCTAATTCAGTTTTTCCTGCTAAGTAGAAAGCTAATAAGTCGCGTTCAGATTTAACTGCTTCTGCTTGTTGGCTCATTGCTTGAGCTGATGTTGCATCCGCAGCATTTGCAGTTGTAATAACATTTTCTGCCTTTTGTTTAATATTTTTTAAAACATCAATTTTAAATTGATCTTTTTTATCCGTAGGTTGCGCTTCTTGTTTTGCTATTTCAGCTTGAATTTTATCAATATTTGCTTGTAATTCAGGTAAAGCTTTATCTCTTTCACCTTTATATTTAGTTGCTTCTTCTGCTGAGTTAGCTGCACTTGTATCTACTGCTCTAAAACCACTTTCACCTTGTCCAGGAATCGCTTTACCATTACGAGGATCTTGGTTTTTATTTTCTTTCTTGTCAGTAGATGCTTTTGGCATGCTTTCTAACACGAAAGCTCTGTTTTTCAATGAACTTGTTGAATAATCAACTTCTAATTGTTTTTCTTTGTCGGTTAACAGAAGAGCTTGAGCCTTAGCAAGTTCTGCTTTTGCTGCTTCAATGGCTGAGGCAGTCTTTTCAGTTAGACCTGCTTTCTTAAGAGCTGCTTCCATACGAGTAATAGCTGCTTCCAACTTACTTGTATCAGCCTTTGCAGATGGTGCTTCTGCTGGTGCTGTTGGTTGCTCTACAGCTTTTGGTGCTTCTGCAGCTTTTGGTGCTTCTACAGCTTTTGGTGCTTCTGCAGCTTTTGGTGCTTCTGCAGCTTTTGGTGCTTCTGCAGCTTCTGCAGCTTTTGGTGCTTCTACAGCTTTTGGTGCTTCTGCTGGTGCTGTTGGTTGTTCTACAGCTTTTGGTGTTTCTGCAGCTTTTGGTGCTTCTGCTGATGCTGCTGGTTGCTCAGTTGTTGGTGTAGCAACAGTTGGTTGAGCAGTTTCAGTTGATTCTTGAGCTTTAGATGAATCCACCTGATTTCCAACAGCTGAGATTGTTTGTGAATCAGATGCAGTCGTTGATGACACTGGAGTATCCGCCTTAACAGTTGCTGCTCCACCAAGCATCATATAGGCTGCTACAGCTACTGATGCTGCACCAAAACTATACTTACGGATTGAAAAGCGTTGAATCTTTTGTCCGTGATACTTATCCATTCTTGAATACATAATGTCTCCTTTTAAAATAAATGTTAATTGCGGAATTACGCCCAAGCAACTGAAAATAGCATTCCTAACCCTATTTATACACTTAAAGCAGCTACACTTAGGTACTTAATCCCTAATATAAATTATAACATTATTTAAATTAAAATGTCTACAATTACGTACATTATATATAGTTATATATATATTAATCTGTATTTTGGGTAATCTCATCCAAAAAATAAAGCACTTTAATATTTGTAGTGGGTAAAATACTATGAATCTTATGGACCCTATTTGCTTGTAGAAAAAAGTCCCATAAAATCTATAATGAGAAGAGACACAACAACTCATTAGAAAGTATTACACTTTATCACAAAACCACTCGATATTTAAGACTCTAATATCCAGATTCTAGACATCATCAATAAAGATACACACAACAAGATCATCCCTTAACTGGACTATAATGCCATCTTGTCCTGATTGCAAAAGCCAAATGAAGAAATATGATTTTCAAAAGCCGTCTAAGATTCCTTACCTTGAAATGACTGGTATGCCTACTAGAATTCTGCTGAAAAAGCGTCGTTT
>ERZ506793.450-NODE-450-length-12480-cov-18.5514_pt1 | contig 12480 bp, 9 predicted proteins | sample MGYA00512571_ERZ506793 | MGnify/ENA metagenome assembly ERZ506793
ACGGCGATAGCTACTACAACATGATGAAATATAATCTGGATAAAATCGCCCAGGGCTTGAATCAGTAAAAATCTTGTCTGAGATATGTTCTGTATTCTTCTGAAAGATCTGTTATACTAAGGTGAGACTATTTTCAAAGGAAAAGACATGACACCTAATAAAGAAGACTACCTCAAATGTATCTATGAAATTGGTACTGAAGAAGGTAAAATCACTAATAAGGAAATCGCGAACCGCATGGAGGTGTCTCCACCTGCTGTGACGGAAATGATTAAAAAATTGATTTCAGAAGACCTCATCATCAAAGATAAAGACAAGGGCTATCTCCTAACGGAAACAGGTACAATCAACGTTGCTGAACTCTATCGGAAACATCGCCTTATCGAAGTCTTTTTGGCGGACCACTTGCAATATTCTTGCGATCAAATTCATCAAGAGGCTGAAATTTTAGAGCATACTGTCTCTGATCACTTCATCAATGCTCTTGACCGCCTACTCAATTATCCTCAAACTTGTCCACATGGCGGGCAAATTCCCAAATCAGGTCAACTCATAGAAGAATTTTATAACCAAACTTTTACACAAGGCCTTGCTCCTGGAGACTATGTCCTTCGTCGAGTTCAAGATCAAATTGATCTAATCCATTATTTGAAGACTGTCGGTCTTAAAATTGGAACACCTTTTACCTTGGAAGGCTTTGACCCTTTCACACAACTCTACCGACTACATATTGATGGAAAGGACATCCAAATCCCAGAATCCATTGCTAGTAACCTTTATATCGAATCAATCTAAAAAGAGAGGCTGATAGACACCCTTAGAAGTGTCATCAGTCTCTCTTTTTTACATATGTTTTAAGCGTTCCACCCGTTCTGAAATTGGTGGGTGAGTGTAAAAGAGCTTCTGCAAACCAGATTCCTTTTTAGGATCATTGATATAGAGCGCAGCACTGGCATCATCTACATGATGTTGCATAGGAGCACTATTATCAAGTTTGAGTAGAGCGTTAATCATACCTTGTGGGTTACGTGTCAATTCGACGCTAGAAGCATCAGCTAAAAATTCACGCTGGCGTGAAATGGCCAGTTGAACCAAGGTGGCTGCCAAAGGTGCCAAGATAATAGAGATTAAGGAAACAATGAGAAGAATAATCTCCAAACCACTGCCTCCATCACGATCATCATCACTCCTACGGCGACCGCCACCCCAGAACATCATATTGCGTGCCATTCCAGCTAACATGGTAATGGCAGAAGCCAAGGCCACTGCAATGGTAGAAATACGAATGTCATAGTTGCGAATATGGCTTACTTCATGTCCCATAACTCCTTCAAGCTCCTCACGGTTCATAACCGCAAGGAGACCTGTTGTAGCTGCTACTGCAGCATTCTGAGGGCTAGAGCCAGTCGCAAAAGCATTCATTGAAGGATCGTTGACAATAAAGACACGTGGCATGGGAATCTGTGCCACCATTGCCATATCCTCAACCACATGATAAAGATCTGGGGCTGTTTGTTCATCCACTTCTTGTGCACCATTCATGGCCATAACAAGATTGGTTGACTGAAAAATCATGGTCACAGCATAAATGAAACCAATAACCAAGGCAAGAATCAATCCACCATAACCTGAACCTAGCCAAAGATAACCAACAGCATAACCAACAAGACCCAACAAGAGGAAAAAGACCAGAAGTAAAAGCCAAGTCCTTCTCTTATTTCGAGCGATTTGATCAAATAACATATTAGTTACCTAATCCACTGAAATCAACCTTAGGAACAGCTTTTTCTGCTTCAGGTGTTTCAAGGAATTCAGCAGCCTTAAAGCTAAACATTTTAGCAATAACATTGCTCGGGAATGTTTCCAATTTCACATTGTAGTTACTTGTCACACTGTTATAAAGTTGACGTGAGTAGGCAATTTTATTTTCAGTGTTAGTCAATTCTTCTTGAAGCTGACTAAAGTTAGCACTAGCCTTAAGGTCAGGGTAACTTTCAGCTACCGCAAAGATGCCAGAAACCTGACGTGTCAATTCATCACTGGCACGCATAGCTGCTGCAGGGGATGTTGCTGCTGCAACCTGATTACGAAGTTCTGCTACTTTTTCAAGCGTTGAACCTTCATATTTAGCGTAACCTTTAACGGTTTCAATCAAGTTAGGAAGGAGATCATTACGACGTTTCAATTGAACATCAATCTGACTCCAGGCCTCCTTAGTCTGCATACGGCTTTTAACCAAGCCGTTATAACTTGCAATAACAAAGATCACAAGAACAACAATAATGGCGATAATAATCCAAATCATATTTAGTTTCCTTTCTTATAACTTAAAAAGAGTTCAAATGACTATCCTTTTAAGTGTTTTGATAGACTCAGTATATCAAATTTTCAGATAAAAGTGGTGAAATGTGAAATCATTTTACGAAAAAAACTGGACATCTTGTCCAGCTCTTCATCATTCTTTAGTTGTGTGTCGTTTACCTTGGGAGATGGCGTCTGCTTCTGACATAGTGACGACATTTGATTTGTTGGTGTTTTTAGGCATATGTAAAAAGCATCCCATTCGAGGACACTTCCTACTTATTATTTACTAACTTTTTTACCATGCTTAGTAAGGTAAACTGTCGATAAGCTTAATGCTGCACCGATTCCGACAAGGAATAGGACTGTTGCAGTATTCGACTTACCTTGCTCTTTTGAAGTGCTTTCTTGACTACCTGATGCCTTAGCTACCTGTCTAGCTTCAGTTTTTTTATCAATACGTGCGACATTCTCTGGTTTGTCATCCTTCTTGTTTTCCGCCAATTCTGACAAATCGCTGTTAATCTCTTTGATAGCACCTTCAGAGCTTGCAAGTGTTGCCGCTTCTGAGGCTAGTGTTTCAGATGCCATAACCACCATGACTTTACTTGCAATCATATCCACTGATTTCGCATTCAAGAGAGAATGATAAGGAATGGCTTCTGAAGTCAACTGACTACTTGTTACAGGAGTTTTTAGGTCGTCATTATAAGCCATCTGACTATTTGGCGAAATGCTGACAACTTCAGATGTACTTGCTGTAGTTGGTGCTTCAGAGACTTTAACAGCAATCTGACTTGTTGAGCCCTTTTCAATAACTTCTGAAGAAACCTCACTTATTGGATCCTTCTGTGTACTTTCTGAAGTTGAAGCTTTTTCTGGACTGTCAGAAGAAATTACTACGTCAACCTGACTCGTAGATGAAGCTCCTGAAGTTTCCTCACTGTTAGATGTTTCTGATGCTGATGTCTCAGAAACCACTTCACTAGTTGAAGACTCGGAAACTGGGGCTGTTGAGCTGGCTTCACTCTTTGGTGACTCGGTAACTGAAGTCTCAGAGATTACTTCACTGGTTGGGGCTTCAGAAACGGATGTTTCTGAGATAACCTCACTGTTAGATGCTTCAGAAACTGGAGTGGTTGAACTTTCTTCACTCTTTGACGTTTCTGATTCTGAGGTCTTGGAAATTACTTCACTAGTTGATGCTTCGGAAACTGGGGCCGATGAACTTACTTCACTCTTTGGCGTTTCGGAAACTGAAGTTTCAGAGACTGGATTATTAACTGGTTTTGGCTCAGGTTTTGTTGGAGAAACTGCTGAGACATTGCCAATAATCGTCGCTTTGTTATCTATCGTATTATTAGACAAACGGATTTCTCCATTGCCACTGTCACCCATCTCAAAATTCTTGGTAATCACAGGATCAGCCAAGGTGTTCAGTAGCTTATTATCGTAAACATCGACATTCTTGATAGTCCCACGAACTTGTTGGAAATCAATGGCACCACGGTGGAGGTTATAGAGGTCATTAGTTGTTCCTGAACGTAGAATAGTATTGTCATGTATCTTAATTCCATTATCATTATGGTCGAAATTATGACCAGCAAAAACCGTATTGACACGGATACCTGATCCAGCAAAGACGTCCTTGATGAGGTTTCCTGAGATTTCATGACCCTTACCACCAAAAATACCGATACCAGCCGCACGCCAGCCTGATTCAATGGTGTTGTTGAGGAATTTATTATTTTCCTCGGCGGCGGCATTTGTTCCATCTGAAATGCTTGACCAAATTGCCAAACCATCATCACCATTCCCACGAATATTAGAGTTTTTGACTGTTGAATTTTTGGTACCTTGAGCAAAGTTAATACCATCAGCCAAGTTATTACGGATACGAGTATTTTCAACGATAAGACCATCCGTATACTTCATATTTCCCGTCTGATCGTAGTCGCCAATCCACATACCAACTTCAAAATGCTGAACCCAGATATCATGAATGTGCGAATTCTTACCAAGCGTTCCTGAAATAGCCTTGTACTGTGCGTCCTCCTTGTAGCGAGACGTCAAGTTGGAATCCATGTAGAGATTGCTCAACTCGATGCCGTTACTATTATGCCCAAAGACAATACCACCACCATAGCGTTTGTCACTTGTAAAGTGTAGTTGTGTATGCCAAACACCGGCACCTGAGATTTTTAGATTATCCGCTTCGATATTAACTTGCTTATCAAAATTGAAACGTCCCTCTGGAATATAGACAGACTTTCCACTGACTTTAGCTTCTTCAACAGCCGCAAGTAGGGCAGCTGTGTCGTCACTATCATCATTAGCAGATGCACCCTTATCCACGATACTGATACTATTTTCACTTTGGGCAACTGGCGCTGGAGCCTGTTCTAGCTCAATAAAGTCAATACCATAAGGGACATTGTCATCCTTCTTCTTAACGAGAGAAATCTTATCACCAGATTTTAATTGGATATCCTTGAGGAGGAGACGTGTCTCATCAAAACGAAAACGGGCACTTGAACCGTCAATGGCTTGATCATACTCATGGTCACCTTTAAGGTACTGCCAGGCTGAGTGGGATGACAAATCAAGATTACCAACGCTTGAACCATTAACTTGCACATCCAACTGACCTGATGCACCATCGGGTATCGTATAGCGGACATTCAAAGCGTTGGCTGGTTCTGTGACATTGAAGGTAACCGCCGCATCCTTTTTAGGAAGCTCGACATAAGCTTGGTTAGTTGCCTCTACAGCCGTAGATTCCATATCTTTTGACTGTTGGATTGTAGCGCCATTTTCAATAGTCGCATTTTCAGCCTCATGGCTTGTATAAGGCATCTTTGCACCGTAATTATCGGTGTTGTACTCCTTTCCTTGGCCTTGATCCTCAGTCGCATTGGTTAAGACATTTGCTGAAGTTTCTTGATTTTGAGAGGTGACTGTCTCAACCACTTGATCAATGGTCGGAGTCTGCTCAGCTGCTTGAACAGTCGTTACCTGGGGTTGTGAAGGCATAATATTAACAGGCTGTGACGCTTGTACTGTCTCCGATGTTGGCTCTGAAGTCGCCAACTGAGCTGTTGAAGCCATTTGAGGGGCCTGCGCCTGATTTGAGGCATTCGTCAAGTCACTAATCGATTGTGCCTCGTCAGCCTGAGCTGCTTGCCCATTGGCAAGAGCCATGAACCCAATCAAGGAAGATGCTGCCCCAATGGAATATTTACGGATGCTGTACTTTGGTTTTGTCTTACTGTCATTAAACACTTTTATTCTCCTGATACTTTTTTCATAATCTCTCTATCTGAGAACCAAACCACTGTTGGAAGAGAAAATAGAGATTTCATCATATTCGATTGTCGATAATGCTGTTGTTTATCTTCGTGAAAACAAACCAAAGAAAATTATAAGGGATGAAAAAGTAAAATAAAAGGCTAGGAAAGCCATTTTAACAAGGCCTTAACAACATTGTCATATTAGAAAGTTCAGTCATTCACCTATAAATGACAGTCTAAAAATGTCGCACAAAACGATGATTTCTGTCACATGTAAGACAGGAAAAATTAGCATGTCCAAAAAAGCCTTATTTAGTAAGAACTGTCAAACTAAATTTTGAAAATACCTGAAATCTATTTTCTCAGATTCCTGTCAAACGTTTGACAGTCTTTTTTAATTTTACGCTTCAAAGTATTATTTTCCGAATGTTTTAGTGTTACAAATGTTAAATACCAAAAAATAAAAAAAGAGACAAAAACTGCCTCTCACTTTCAAAAAATTGATTAACTCAGCTAAAATTTACGATAACAATGCCTCTAGTTCTTCAAGCGATAAACCTGTCACATCTGACACAACTTCTAGTGATAGACCTTTTGAGAGCATCTTGCGAACCAACTCTAGACGCTCCTCATAACGACCTTGTTCCAAGCCTTGTTTAAGTCCACGCTCTATTCCTTTCTCTATCCCTCGCTCCAAGCCTTCTTCACGCGCTTCATCAATAGCTGTTTCCATAGTCATGTCATAATTTTCTTGAATTCGTATGCGTTCATCAATCATCGCCTTTTCCTCCTGTGTCCAGCTGGTTTTAAGATAACATAGCCTCTAGTTCTTCAAGCGATAAACCTGTCACATCTGACACAACTTTTAACGGTAGACCTTTTGATAACATCTTGTGAATCAACTCTAGTTGTCCCTCATGACGGCCTCGTTCTATCCCTTGTTCCAAGCCTTCTTCACGTGCTTCATCAATAGCTGTTTCCATGGTCATGTCATAGTTTTCTTGAATACGTATGCGTTCATCAATCATCGCCTTTTCCTCCTGTGTCCAGCTGGATGAATCCAGTAATGAATCGGCATGCGTGACCGCTCGGCTTGGTTCCTTAGAAAATGGGAGATTTCCAAAAAACTCTAGCCACTGCCGCCCTTCATCCGTAATATGCTTACCTTTATTATACTTATCCAACTCTAAAAAGGCAATCTGAAGAAGGTTCTGACGTTTTCCGTCCTTATAGTAAGAATTCAAAGGCTTGCCCGTCCGACTATTGGCCATCCAATAAGTATTAATCGGGGATTCCTCATCAGGCAACAAGGTCTTCTCCAAGATAGCTATGCCATAGACTGGCTCCATCTGCTCATACATCTTGTGAGTCTGTCCTTGTTGGCGTAATTTTTGCACATTTTCCACCAGCTGGTTAGCCAAATAATAATGAAAACGATTGAGAAAATAATGCTGCTTACGCACCTGAATCTCAATAATGACCTCAGTTCCATCATTCAACTTAGCCCGAACATCCACTGACGTTGAGAAAAGCTCATCCTCGTCAAAGTCCTTTTTATGAAGCTGCGTCCCCTCCAAAATCTGAGCGTCCACAACATCCAAATCCAAAATATCTCTAATAAAAGCCACTGTCACCTCAGGTAGGCTAAAAATCTTCTTAGCCATAATATCCAAGGTCGGTGAGACATGCTTGTGTCTTTTTTCCATCTACCTCTCCTTAAGAAAAAATAGAGGGTTGGCCCCTCTACTTCTATCTATTCGGAAAAAGCTTTTGATTACACTATAAGATCCATTAAGAAACCAAATAATAGTTCACTTTCAAGTCTCTAAATTGATCATAACCCAAATACTCATCGTTCTGAAGTCGACCTAAAACAATGCTAGGATGGATACCAATCTCATCAGCAAATTTCCTAATCGCTTGTTTATCAAAGCAACCTTCATCTATGAATCTTTGATAGTCTTGAGGGGCAATTAGTAAATCTTTCGCAAACTGGTCTGCTAGTTCCTCAGAACGTCTATAAGAGTCACTATCTCCATCATCAGACCAAAAGTCATTCTGAAGAATATGACCAATCTCATGGAAAAGTGAAAACCAAAAAATATCTGATGCTTTATTACGATCTGTTAATAACAACAAGACACTACCGTTTCCAAATTTCTTTGTTGCACCATTTAAATTGGCATTTGCTAAAGCAGGAAGACCCACTAGGACAACCCCACACTCTAGCAAGATATCGGTCAACTCTTGAGCAAAATCCTTTGGATCTTGTCTCGTCAGTTCCCTCAATGTTGGCAAGCTTCTCTCTAACTTTCTACGATTAAGCTTCGTGGTCGTTTTATTACGAGCTTTTTTAGATGCTAACTCTAACATAATATTAGAATTAACAATACTCTTTTCGGTAAAGTCACGTGTATTACGATAACTCACTAAATGGTTAAAAGTCACGAGATATTCTAAACTCGATACTTCCAGAATCTTCCGAAGCTCTGTAATCTTTTCACCAATACCATAGCGCTTCTCTGGAACATAGCCTTTTTGCTTAAAATACTTGAAGTCAATCATCTCGCATATTTCCTTCTCGCGGCCTTGATCAAGCTCTCTTTGTTCTACAATTTCAGCCACTTTCACATCATAAATGTTTTGAAGGTTGAGCCAAGTCTGCATAGAAACACCACTTAACTTGGCTAACTTATGAGCTGTCTCCTTACTAATAGACTCCTCAGCATTAACTAGCTTGCTGACAGTCTTGGCAGAGACTCCCAAACGCTCCGCAAATTCTTTCTGAGTTACGTTATAGTCCTCAATTAAGTCTTCAACATACTGACCTGGATGAAAAGCAACCAGGTCTTTGTACTCAACCACTTTTTTACTCATAATGATTGCTAACCTCCTCTATTTTCAAGATTTCGATTTCTACCGGACTAGAAAATACCTTATCAAAATCTTCCTCACGAAATCCTACAATCAAACGATAGGAACTCCTTCGACCATCTATTCCTTTAAGGTCATTATCTCAAAATTTCCTACACTGTTTTCAACTATGAATAAGTCGTTTATACCATCTTTTTTGTTGGAATCTAAAAGTATTTTAGCTTCTTTTATTTTATTAATTGACTCGTAAAAATTTTTGTCAGAAATATCATTCTGTATATTTTGATAGATTGTTCCCTTTTTAGTTGAAGCTTTTATCGTGATAGTAGCTGGTGAAATTTTATCAGCCGACTCAAATTTTATTATTTTTTTATTCTTAATAGAAGATGCAGCCTTAAAAATTAACTCTTTTAAAATCTCAACTGTTAGTCCTGCTATTATAGCCCTCAACATTTCTTCATTTAAGATTATTTCAATAAATGAATCGAAAGATGCCTGTAAACTGTCTTCTCCAAAAAATAAGATCTCTATATCTTCTTTGGAATATCTTTCTTGTAATTCTATCTCTTCATCCTTAGAAAAAAGTAAATATGCTCCTCTAACTCCAACACTTTTTTCCATAAACATTCTCCTATTCTTTATATAAAAATGAAACACAATATTTAATTTTATATCTAACTTAGTTCAAAGAGCCCAATTTGATCAAAACTAGTAATAATTTCATCAATAACTATTTCTCCAAGTTTATATTTTTCAAATAGCTTTAAAAATTGCATTGTGTCTATAATTAACACATTAAATATCTTATTTTTTGCTATATCTATAATACTATCATTGATTAATTCCCTATCTTTCGGATCTATATCCTTAAACCGATTTACAATGATAATTCTCTTAATAATTTTATCCGAAATTTCTTTCTTTTCGGCATATTTATATACATGAGTCATTAACTGAGAAATATTGGATTTTTTTAGATCTTTAGTTAATCCTTTAAATTCAAATAGATAATGAATTCCATTCTTTTCAAAAGAAAAATCTTCATCTTTAGTGTCTTTAAAATCAGTTTTTATTTCTAGCATTTCTACTAACATCTCTATTAGAACAAGTTCTAATTCTTCCCCTGATTTATAAAGTATAGATTCATAATATTTATTTTTTTTAATAATTTGTTCAACATTTTCTATTTTAAGTTTTGATTCTTGAATTTTTCTTTCTTCTATCTTCGCTATTCCCGTTTGATAAGCATCGTCAAAAAATTCTAGTTTCGAAAACCATTTAGGAATGTTTTCAAGAGATTGTGTTAAAAATATATTATCTAATATCAGCTTTAAATTATCATTTTCAATCTGTAAAGTTGTTATTGAATTTCTACCCAATGTTAAAAATACTAACTTTTCACTCCCATTTGAGTATATCTCATTCTTAGAAATTACAATACCTTCCTCATTTGTCCTCATATTTGGATCAAAATAAAAATCAGCTGATAATTCAATTTCCGATAAATACGTCAAAGTTTTCTCATAGTATAAGGTAAATGTGAAAGGAATGATCTTTTGCAAATTGGTTGTTAGTTTATAAATATTATTCTTAATATCAACACTAGTTAGATGAATCTTACTAGAATGTCTATTTGGATTATCAAAATTTGTTTTAAATTTAATATTCTTGGGTAAAACATATAAATAATTTGTTTTACTAGAACGAATAATACTGGTTTTCAAAGTTTGAAAATCATCATCACAATTTAAAGTATCAAAATCTGCTCTCAAACTTCTATTTTGCCATATTAATTCATCTGTTAAATCAATTATATTTAAATCGTACGAGTCTAAAGACTCTGCATTTCCAAACGAATTACATAAATCCACTAATAGTCCTTTTGTATTCTTACCAGAATAATTTATTAATTGTATTTTCATTTTCTACCTCCCCACTCTTAGTGGCTCAATCACCTCTTCGATGAGTTTGGTGTAGGCTTCTTTGATGTGTTTTTTGTAGCTGAGCGGGTTGAGGGCATCAGCTGTTTCTGCTTTGTAGTCTTTATAACGTTGGCTCTTAGTGAGCTGACTTTCTCCAGATTGTTTCTTAGCACCTTTACGATAGTGTTGGACATAGTAACGAAGTTCATCGAGTCCGACATACCATTCTCTGGCAAAGCGTTTGATATGGTCGTCGATGATGGCTTCAATCATAGTGTCCAAGACACCAGTGATAGATTGTCCTTGGTAATCTTTAGGATTGGCTTGGACTTCTTTCCACAGGTTTCGGATGATTTCGGCTAGTTTAGGATTGGTGCGTTCCAGACTCTGTATATAGTTATCAACAGTTTCGATTTCCTTGTCACTGAGGGTCTGTGGACTATCCTCTTCCTGCTGAATCATACTTTGAATCAGTGTCAGGATGTAAGCATAGTTAATCTCGTCGACTTGGACGGATTCCAGTTCGTAGTGGATGTCAAAGAGATTATCATCACCATCGTCTTCTGCTCGGCTTTTGAGCTCTGCTAGGATATTTTGATAGATTCCTAGATAGGTTTCGAGCTTTTCATCTGATAGGCCTGTCTCCGCATAGATAGCCGCTTCATCGTATTCACTATAGACACGGATAGATGCCAGATACTTGTCAAAGGTTTGGTAAGCCTTGGCAATGCGACGGAGTTGTGGGCTAGTGGCCTGCTCAATCGTGATGACATAGTTTTCCACATCTTCCACTTTTACTTGAAAATCTATCCAGGCTTGGATGAAGTTGGCTTTTTCTTCCTCCCAATCTGGGGCAGTGACGTCATTTTCACCACCGTTGGAGTAGAGTTTAAGGGCGTTATCCACAGCTTCTTTAAAAGTCTCTGGTCTTTGGAAGGTGATGATATGGCCATAACGCTTTTTACTGTCAAAGATGCGGTTGGTGCGACTAAAGGCTTGAATCAAATCCTGTGGACGCATGGGCTTACGGTCGATGAAGAGAGTGGATAGACATGGGGCATCAAAACCTGTCAAAAGACGGTCAACCACGATAACCAAATCCAACTGCTCATTGCGAGGAATGTATTTATCTAACTTTCTGGCTAAACGATTATTGATATCCGTGTTAAAACCACGCAAATCAGCCATATTAAAATGGGTACCGAACTCCTGATTGTAGTCATCCATGACCTGTTTCATGTGGTCTTGGTAGTCGATAGACTCTTCTTCATTTTCCGACACTGAGTAAGTGACCGTCATCTTTGGAAAGTCAAGTAGCACGCGCTTAACTCGCTCTGACACCTTGACACGTTCGTGTCCTGCCTTGATACTCTTGAGCAGATTGTAATAAGCCTGAGCCTGTGGAATAGACTTAACGGTTAAGATGGCCTCGTAGGTCTTGCCCACACCATTTGGGAAGCCCAACTGTTGATAACTTTTGTTTAGGATAGCATCCAAGACTTCTAGCATGTGCTCTTTATCTTCATAGACAGAGTCAGGAAGGTCTTCTTCAGGAATCGGCGAAATAATGGTATTACGATAGTCCACCTTAAATCCCAGAACTGCCCCGTCATGGATGGCTTCTTTGACCGTATACTCATGGAGGCGTTCGCCATATTGTTGGTGGGTGGTTTGTGCCAAATCACCTAATTGCTTGCGTTTATTTTCCTTGAAAATCGGTGTGCCTGTAAAGCCATACCAGAGCGAATTGTGGAAAAAGCCTTTGATGTCTTTTTGTGTCTGAGGCGTGACCGCACGGTGACATTCATCCACAACAAAAGCCACACGAAGGTCCTTGATTTTCTCCGAATCCTTTTGATATTTACCTTCTTGGAACTTACGCATCATGGTTGTGATTTTCTGGATAGTAGTCACAATCACACGCTTATCATTTCCTGCCAAACGCTTGACCAAATCGTGGGTATTGTCCGTTTCGTCGATATCAATAACATCGTTAGCGGCGTAGGAAAGGAAGGACGACGTTGTTTGCTGGTCAAGGTCCCTGCGATCCACGACGAAAATCGTCTTTTGAATGGCTGGAATCTGCAAGAGAT
>ERZ506793.458-NODE-458-length-12316-cov-5.27233_pt1 | contig 12316 bp, 10 predicted proteins | sample MGYA00512571_ERZ506793 | MGnify/ENA metagenome assembly ERZ506793
CTTCCGATCTCAATCGTCTGAGACCGGTCGGGACCAACTGAAACAATTCCCAGAGGAACCCCGACAAGTTGGCTGATTCGTTCTACATAATAACGGGCATTTTCGGGCAATTCATCATAAGATTTACAACCTGAAATATCCGTCTTCCAGCCGGGCAATTCTTCGTAAACAGGCTCTACATCCTGAAGTACCTTCAAGCTTTCCGGGTATTCTTTCAATTCAATACCCTTGTACATATAGCCTTTACAAATGTTAATTGTATCCAATCCGTCTAAAATGTCTAACCTCGTAATTGCCAAGTAATCGAGGCTATTCAACATGGCTGCATAGCGAACAACGACAGAATCGAACCATCCGCAGCGACGGCTACGCCCGGTTACGGTACCGAACTCATGTCCCGTTTCACGCAGGTATTCACCGATTTTATTGTTCTGCTCTGCCGGGAAGGGACCGGCCCCGACACGAGTCGTGTAAGCCTTAACGACACCGATAATATTGCTCATCATACGCGGGCCTACGCCGGATCCGACACAAGCTCCACCGGCCGTAGGGTTGGAACTCGTTACGAAGGGGTACGTACCGTGATCCAAATCGAGCATCGTAGCCTGAGCCCCTTCAAACAAAACTTTTTTGCCTTCCTTAATATATTGGTTCGCCGAATATTCCGTATCCTTTACATACGGACGAATACGTTCAGCTAACGCCGTGTATTTAGTAAAAATTTCTTCAAAGTCAAAGCCTTCACAGTCGTAGTATGTCGCAAAAAGTCGGTTCTTTAATTCTAAGTTTGTCTTTAATTTTTGATAGAATACGTCACGATCCATCAAGTCGCCGATGCGAATACCGACGCGGTTAATCTTATCCGCATAGCAAGGACCGATGCCATTTTTAGTAGTACCGATTTTATCATCACCGCGCAGTTTTTCATCTTCTTCATCTATGCGAATATGATACGGCATAATAACATGGGCACGTGTTGAAACTTCCAATTTACTGATCGTAACACCTTTTTTAACCATTCCGTCAATTTCTTCTAGAAGAACTTCCGGATTTACAACAACACCGTTACCGATGATACATGTTTTTTCGGAAAATAAGATGCCCGACGGTAAGAGCCGTAATGCGAAGGATTGGCCGTCTGCCACCACCGTATGACCGGCATTATTACCGCCTTGTGAACGAATAACCACATCAGCTTTTTGTGCCAAATAATCAACAATCTTACCTTTACCTTCGTCACCCCACTGGGTTCCCAGTACCATAGCCGTCGCCATCTATTCAACATCCCTTCAAGTGTATATGTTCACTATATCAAACACTTAGTATTATACATTAAAAGTTTGTAAATTCATACCTTATTTACAGGCCCCGACCTCCACAGAAGAGCTTGTTCCCGTGCTTACAATGAATTTTCCCTTATATTATTAGCTTTTTGCAATCATTTACGCTATAATGGATAAACGTATTGCTATAATTTTGCGGTCTAAGGAGAGAACCATTATGTTATTTGATAAAACTCAAATCGGCGGTATTGATGCGAAGTGCCGCATCATTCGTTCCGCTACTTTTGAGGGTATGGCCGATACCAACGGATTCCCGACGGAACGGCTACTTCAAAATTATGCTACCTTAGCCGATGGCGGGAGCGGAATCATCATTACGGGAATGATGGCAGTCAGCCCGATGGAGCCGCATCAACACAGCCAAATTCGAATCAGTTCGGATAATTGTATCGAACCGTTACAAAAGCTTACTACCTGTGTACACGAACACGGCGGTAAAGTAGTAGCACAATTAGTTGTCATGGGTTCCGCCATCGCATTACCGGAGGGTTCTGTAAAAGCCATAAGCCCCAGCGGAATTCAAGAAAAAGTGGTAACGACGGAAGGCCCTTTGCATATATTGGAAACAAAAGAAATAAAACAGCTCGTACAAGACATGGCAAAGGCTGTCGTTCGTGCTCGTAAAGCCGGTTTTGACGGCATTCAGATTCATGGTGCCCACGGTTACTTGGCAAGTAAATTTCTAACGCCTTACTTTAATCATAGAACCGATGAATACGGCGGCAGCTTAGAGAATCGTGCTCGTTTTCTTATCGAATGTATTATGGCAGCTCGAACTGTCGTAGGCCCCGACTATCCCCTATGGCTTAAATTAAACAGTGCCGATTACATGGAAGAGGGTGGCATGACCTTCGAAGAAAGCAAGGAAGTCATGTCTATGGCCGTATCTGCAGGAATTAATGCCATTGAAGTAAGTGGCGGAAATACGGCATCTTTACCGCGCCAAGGCCCGATTCGTGCTATTCGTCGCACGAAGGAACCCATGTATTTTGCTTCTTATGCCGCAGAAGCAGCTACCCTATTAAAAGGTAAGGCCGACGTCGGTGTTGTCGGCGGTTTCCGCAACGTAAGTGATATGGAAGCCTGTCTTGAGTCTACGGACATATCCTTTATCTCCTTAAGTCGACCCTTACTTCGCGAACCCGATTTACCTCGTCGTTGGAGAGCCGGCTCTCAAGATCCGGCTCTGTGTATTTCCTGCTCTCGCTGTTTTAAAGCGGAAAACGTAGACTGTATCTTTAACGAAAAAGCGGCCGACAACTAAACCGATTTATTTCTGCCGATACTTTTCATACCGTAAGAGGAGGCTCGTCTTATGGCGGTTTTGTTGATTATTATTACACTGCTGTTAATGCTTATCGTAACGATACTCTCCATACCGCTGACCTATACAGTTCGTCTATATATAACCTCGCCCTTTAAGGCGACAGCAACTGTAAACTGGTCAGGACGGGTCTTTTTGTTTTCCTTCCGTTATGTTCTCGGAAAAGCTCCGCTTCTGCGCTTATATATAAAAAGGGCGCGACACCGCTCGCCCCTTGCTGAACCGGATATAAATCAAGATTCGGAACTACTGAAAAATGATGCTGAAACGAGCGAAACGGATGCGGTAGAAAGGGCCGTTCAGGCAACTGTAAGGAACGAAGATGACAATGCCGGTGCGGCAAAAAAAGTCTCGCAAATACATGTGCACCTTCGTCCGCTTCTACTCAATCGAGAATTTGCCGTCCAAGTCCTGCTTTTGATCGGTCACATACTTCATCACTCCCGCTTGCGAACTTTTACTGCAAACGGTACTATAGGCATAGGCAGTCCTCACGAAACGGGAATCTTAGCCGGATGGCTTTATGCAACTATCCCGCAGAGTATTCACGAACTACAATTCAACTATTTGGAAAAAGAGTATAATGCCCGTCTTACCTCCAGTGGACGCATTATTCCGCTTATCCTGATTTTCTGCGTACTGCCTTTTATATTCTCACAACCTGTACGCCGTATTATACGTACTTATATTACACTCGGAGGTAAATACAATCATGTCCAACGAAGTAAAGACCAATCTTGAATCTATTTTTCAAAGTTTCCAGGAAATGATTAAAGTTGAAACAGTCGTCGGTGAAGCCCTGCATATCGGTGATGCCATCCTCGTCCCCTTTGTAGACGTAACCTTCGGATTCGGCTCCGGCGGTTTCGGCGGTAAAGGCGATACCGCTCACGAAAGTGCCGGCGGAGGAGGAGGCGCTAAGCTGGAACCTACGGCGATTCTGGTCATTAAAGGAGATCGTGTCGAAATGTTCTCTATTAAACAAGACGGGTATCATGCATCGGGGTTCGAAAAACTCTTAACCATGGCTCCGGAAATTATTGAAAAGATGAAGAAAGACAAATATATATATATTAAAGACGATGAAGAAACGGACATGGAAGCGCCTAATAAGGATGAAGAAGCACATTAAAAACTCTATCGTGTTACAAAGTACCAAAATCCATTGTGCTTTTCACCGTTCTTTGTTATAATGGGCAAATGAAAGACAATCTTTCGTTTCAGGAGGTATAGGAATATGAATTTGAAAAAACAACTTGCATCTTTTGCTGTAGTCGGTATGCTCGGCGTTGCTGCCGCAACTTCCGCGTTCGCAGCCGGCGTAGGCTATGTAAACTTTGATGCATTAATACAGGCTCACAAAAACTATCCGAAAGCTACGGCTCAAATGCAAAATGCCGTTAAAAAAGCTCAGGATGAATATAAGAGCAAGAGTGCAAAAATGACAACCGACCAACAGAGACAGGAACTTGGCAACAAACTCAGCCAAGACCTCAATAAGTTGGAATTTGATTTGCTCAACCCTATTCAGAAAGATATTCAGGATAAGGTTGAACAAGATCGCCAGGCAAAAGGTTTGGATGCTATCGTTGTTCAGGGATCCATCATTGCCGGTGCCGACAAAGCGGTTGACGAAACACAGGCAGTTGCCGCATTGCTGAAATAAGAAAATTCATTAAAAGCATGACGAATCATTTCGTCATGCTTTTTTATTTACCGATTTTATATTTTTGACTCGAAAATCGCCCTTCGTAAAATGGATTATAAGCCCTTATTTTTAATTTTAAATCCATTTATATGAAAAAGTATCATTTTTCGTTTAAACGCAAAATAAGGTCATTTTTCGCCCTTTTCCATTTTTTGAAAATAATTATTGACATATACCCCAGTGGGGTATATTATATTATTATTCTTAAATATATGTTTGGGAGGTTCACATGACAGAGAAAAAATCTTGCTCATGCATGGCTGATATAAAACATAAGCACAGAGAAGAACAAGAGTATAAACAGTTAGTCTGTCGCCTTAATCGAATTGAAGGCCAAGTCAGGGGTATCAAAAAAATGTTGGAAGAGGAACGATACTGTGTGGACATACTGACACAGGTCAGTGCCGTCCAGTCGGCATTGAATGCCTTCAATAAAGAACTCTTAGGCGAGCATATAAAGACTTGTGTAGTCAACGATATTCGACAGGGGAATGACGAAGTTGTAGACGAGCTGGTCTCATTACTGCAAAAAATGATGAAGTAGGTGATTATATGAAACATGAAAAGTTTATTGTAACAGGTATGACCTGCTCTGCCTGCTCCAGTCGTGTCGAAAAAACGGTTTCCCAATTAGAAGGCATGGAAAAAGCCAGCGTTAATTTACTGACCAACAGCATGCAAGTGGATTACGACGAAACAAAACTATCCTCCCAAGATATTGTTGATGCCGTTATCGGTGCCGGTTACGGAGCCTCATCCTCCGACCAACAACAAGCTGAGAATGTTGCTACTCCACCGACCGGCGGATCTTCAACAATAGTTGATGCTCTAAACGCCATGAAAAAACGGCTAATCCTATCCGTTCTTTTCCTCATTCCCACAATGTATGTATCATCGCACGGCCTATTTAAAGCCGTCTTCGGTTTACCTGTTCCGGATGCAGTCGCCCGTATTTTCGACGGTCCGGAAAATGCCATGATTTATGCATTTGCTCAATTTGTCCTGGTCTTGCCCATTATTTATTTAAATCGCCATTACTATATTAACGGCTTCCGCAATCTCTTTAAAGGGGCCCCCAATATGGACAGCCTCGTCGGCCTCGGCTCAGCGGCTTCCGCCCTTTTCGGTATTTTCGCTATATTTCGTATCGCTTGGGGACTCGGTCACAATGATTTAGTCTTAGTCGAATCATACAGTACAAACTTATATTTTGAGTCGGCCGGTATGATTGTTACCTTAATCACAGTAGGTAAATACATGGAAGCTCGTGCGAAAGGAAAAACAAGCCAAGCTATCGAAAAACTTATGGATTTAGCCCCTAAGGAAGCACGAGTTATTCGTAACGGCAAAGAATCAACAATTCCGGTAAGTCAGCTCCAAATCGGGGATGAAATCATCGTTCGCCCCGGTGAAAGTATTCCTGCTGACGGAGTCATTTCCGAAGGTACGACAAGTATTGATGAATCAGCCCTTACGGGTGAAAGCATTCCCGTTGACAAGCAAGTCGGTGACACCGTTACAGCCGCTACTATGAATAAGGCCGGATCCATTCATATGACAGCAAAACGAATCGGTGATGATATGACTATCAGTCAAATTATCCGTCTCGTCGATGAAGCAAGTAGCAGCAAGGCCCCTATTGCCAAAACAGCCGATAAAATTGCAGGTGTTTTTGTCCCTACAGTTATCACAATTGCCGTTATTACGGCAGCTGTATGGTATTTCTTAATGGGGGCTTCCCTTGAATTTGCATTTTCTCTAGGCATTTCCGTTCTTGTCATTTCTTGCCCTTGCGCACTCGGACTGGCAACGCCGGTCGCTATCATGGTCGGTACAGGTAAGGGAGCTGAAAACGGAATTCTTATCAAATCGGGAGAAGCTCTTGAGTCGGCTCATTCCATTGACACAGTCGTAATGGACAAAACCGGAACTATTACAGAAGGAAAACCCGGTGTAACAGACGTCCTTCCTTTGAATACGGATCTTCATGAACTTCTCTCCGTTGCCGTAGGATTGGAAAATAAAAGTGAACATCCTTTAGGTGCCGCCATTGTTCAATACGGTAAAGATAAAAATATTGTTCCCGCTCCCGTATCGGACTTCACCGCCATTTTCGGTAAGGGTATTCGGGCTACTGTAAACGGTACGATTTGGTATGCCGGAAACCGCCGCTTATTGGAAGATGCGGGAATTGATACAAGTTCTGTTATCAACACCTTGAATCGCTTAGGCGATGAAGGTAAGACCCCCCTACTCTTTGCAACAGACAAAGCAATAGAAGGAATCATTGCCGTTGCCGACATGGAAAAAGAATCCAGCGCCAAAGCCATTGCTCTCTTCCGCCATATGGGTATTCAAGTAGTCATGCTCACAGGCGATAATGAACGCACAGCTAAAGCGGTACAACAGCGGTTACAGATTCCCAAGGTTATTGCCGAAGTATTACCCCAAGATAAAGAAAAACATATTTCAGCCTTACAGGCGGAAGGACATCGAGTAGCCATGATCGGCGACGGTATTAACGATGCTCCGGCACTTATGAAGGCCGATCTGGGTATTGCCATCGGAGCCGGTACAGATGTGGCTATTGAAAGTGCCGATGCGGTTCTCATGAAAAATGACCTTTTGGATGCCGTAACAGCTGTAAAACTTAGTAAGGCCGTTATTCGCAACATTAAAGAAAATCTTTTCTGGGCCTTCTTTTACAATGTCATCGGCATTCCCTTGGCTGCCGGAGTCCTCTATCCCTTCTTCGGCATCAAACTCAGCCCCATTATCGGGGCGGGCGCTATGAGCCTTAGTAGTTTCTGCGTTGTCATGAATGCATTGAGACTCCGCTTCTTTAAAGTAGAGCATGGGAATGTTTCACGTGAAACAAATTCAAAAAATTCACAAGTACACACAGTTTCAACGACATTAGTTGTTGACGGCATGACGTGTGCCCATTGTCAAAAGCGTGTAGAAGATGCTCTTGCAGCAATTCCCGGAGTCATCTCTGCAATAGTGGATTTATCCACAAACACGGCTATTGTCGAAAGTAATCGGAATATACCCGCATCTGAATTCAATCATGTAGTTACAGATGCCGGTTATATATTAATATCTCCTAAGGAGGAAAAGAAAATGGAACAAGTATTAAAAATTGAAGGTATGATGTGTGGTCATTGCCAGAAACATGTAGAAGAAGCACTCTCCGCTATGGACGGTGTAACATCTGTAAATGTTGATTTGGAAGGTAAGAAGGCAACAGTTACAACAAACAAAGAAATTTCAACAGACCAATTCTCAAAAGTCATTGCTGATGCAGGTTATGAACTCGTAAAATAACACAGAAAAAGTCCCGTCTCATAAAAGAGACGGGACTTTTTTCTATGTGAAAGTGTTTCACGTGAAACTACCATATTATATTAACCGACACCATCGAAATACTATACCTTAAAGTGTCGGCCTATTCACATGATTACAACTTTCTTTGCCTAATTCTTTATAATAAAAGTTCATAAATTTTTCCATGTTTTCAGGTTTACGTAACCAGGCTTCTACTTCCGGCGAAAGAAGATCTCTATGAACTCCCGTTCTCAAATAATATTTCGTTACGCCTAAAACAGGAGCTAATCGGGTTAAGACAGCTTCTTCTACAGTGTCTACGACTCCCTTTTCCCATTCATATACAGTTCTGGCCGATACATTTACCATACGAGCTAATTCATAAACGCCGAGCTCTTCTTGCTCTCTTAATCTGTTAATCCGTTGGCTTACATTTTCTTCCATCATGTATCACCTCTTAATTAAGATATACTATTTATTTTAGTACCCTATTTCCTATACTATAGTCATTCTACCATTGTCATCTTGAAGGCAAAAGTTTACTTTTATCTTCTTGTCTTTTTTATATCACCATTCGTAGTTCTATCTCTTTCATTCATTTAACAAAAACTGTAGTAAAGATAAAAAGAGGACTGTTTCTTGTGAAACAATCCTCTTTACCAAAAAGTATTCTAATGAGTAGTCGTTTATCTTATTTGTTGCTTTCCATATTCATTTCATGACCGTTATGCTGACCCGACATGGATTGATTATTACCGTTCATTTGCATATTCCCGTTACCTTGCATATGATTATATGCATTTCCCGGGCAGTTATCCGGCATCTGATTTCCATCCATATACATATGTCCTTGATTGTTACCGTTCATATTCATATGCATATTCATTTGGCCTTGAGGCGGAACATACCCGCCTAATTGCGGATCAATCATGCCGAATACCATAGCCAAGTGGGTAAGTGCCACAAAAAGAAATACGGTCAATGCATGACGAACAACTTTGGTATGTTCATTCCAGGCCTTACCTACAATGCCGATTTCTATAAAAAGTAAATAGACGGCCGGAATAATAGCTGCTAAGAAGGAGTAGATAGACAGGCGATCCAAGGGTCCCTTCCAAGCAACTGTCGGTATATATGCGACAACAAGATAAATAAACAAGAAAATAAAAATAATACTTAAACAAATAGATGCCCCTTTTCGTAAACCGGGCCATGAGTTCTCTGCTTTTTCTTTGTTAAGCAGTGAAAAGATTTCCGAACAAAGAACCAGCTCGGCTAAGGTCATAGGCACTACCATGAAAAGAATTAAAAACCACGGTGCATACATACCCAGTAAATCCATATAGTTAGACATTACCATAGTAAATTCCCCCTTATTAATTTGTCTGACTCATTATACCCCGGTGGGGTATAATTGTAAAGAGAAACAGCTATTTAAACCTATATTTTATAAGCCTTTTATGTATACGATAACCGTATAGAGAGTATTTCAGCTCATTTATAAAAGAACCTGCCAACCGCAAGGGCAGCAGGTCCTCCACACCTCTTATACGTTATTTACTTAAATCAATAGATCCTATTTTCTCACGTAAGGGCAGAACTGCCGGCGGGCTCACAGAAAGTTCATCTACGCCCATACGCAGGAAGTCTTCCGTAAGACTTAAGTCTGCACCGAGTTCACCGCAAATACCTACCCAAATGCCTTCTTTATGACCGTTTTTAACCGTCATTTCAATAAGTCGGAGAAGGGCAGGATGGCGGGGATCGAAGAAGTTATCCAGGTCCGTCTGTTGCCGATCAATAGCCAAGGTATACTGGGTCAAATCATTAGAACCGATGCTGAAGAAGTCCACTTCTTTAGCCAATTCGTCACTAATGAGTGCCGCTGCGGGCGTTTCTATCATAATTCCCACTTCCATCGACTCATCAAAAGTAATTCCTTCATGTCTCAGCTCGTTCTGCACTTGTCTCAATAACTCTCGACTGCGACGCACTTCATCAACGGAAATAATCATGGGAAACATAATGGCAATCTTTCCGTACGCACTGGCTCTACACAAAGCTCGCAACTGTGTTTTAAAAAGAGTCGGTCGAGTTAAGCAAATACGAATAGCACGCATGCCCATAGCCGGATTTTCTTCAGCCTTTAAATCGAAGTAATCCACCTTCTTATCCGCTCCTATATCCAGGGTACGGATAACAACCGTTTTTCCTCCCATCATTTCGACCGTCTTTTTATAAGCTTCAAACTGCTGCTCTTCCGTCGGATAGGTAGCATTTTCCAAATATAGGAATTCGCTACGGAAAAGGCCGATCCCTTCCGCATCATTAGCCAAGGCCTGAGGTACATTATCAGGATTTCCGATATTCGCGAAAACGTTGACCTTATAACCGTCTACCGTAACGGATTCCTTACCTCGATATGCTTCTAAACGAATTTTACGTTCCTCAGCCTCTGCCTGTTTTTTCTTCATCTTATCCAACGTAGCCGAATCGGGATCCAAATATACGGTTCCCGTAAAGCCGTCAACAATAACCGTCTTGCCTTCCACATCCGTATGCAATTGCGTTCCCGTATTGACTACGGCTGTAATTCCCAGTGTACGAGCCAAAATAGCCGTGTGGGAGTTCGTGCTCCCGCCGGAGGTAACAAAGCCCAGAATCTTATCCGTATCGAGTTGTAGCGTTTCACTGGGAGCTAAGTCGTCGGCGGCCAAAATAACACCGTCGTATGCCGAGAAATCATTGGCTTCACCGCCACAAAGCTGTACCTGTATACGTCTTGATATATCCAATACGTCGGCTGCCCGTTCCTTCATATACGCATCATCCATGGAGCGGAACATTTCGGAAAACTGCTGTGCCGTTTCTTCTACAGCTGCTTCGGCATTTATTTTTTCTTGAGAAATTAAAGTAACTATATTATCAATATAATCGTCATCATCAAGCATCATCTGATGAACTTCAAATACGGCCGCTTCCTCTTCGCCAACCTTTTGAACCGCCTTCTCATACATGTCTTTCAACTGTTCAATAGATGCTAAACGAGCTTCTTGAAAGCGTTCCACTTCTGCATCCGTATCCTTTATACGTCGTCTGGCCGTAGATACGGTATTTCTATGGAACAAAGCAAGGGGACCCATCGTAATGCCGGAAAAAACCGATTTTCCCTTTACAACTAGCATGAATACCTCCTTTAGAAATTTTCTTTAAAGAATTTTTCTATTTCATGTACAGCATGTTCTTCATCTGAACCGTCTACAGTAACTTTTATTTCTTCACCTTGTTTCACGCCCAGAGCCATGACCGTAAAAATCTTTTTCAAGTCACCTTTTTTAGACCCTTTTTCAATAGTAATCTTTGATTCAAATTTTTTAGCTTCCTTAACGGCCAATCCAGCCGGACGCGCATGAATCCCTTGGGGATCCGTTATTGTATATGTAAACTCTTTCATTTTAATGCCTCCTTAAAATCAACTTAATCGGTATTCTTTACTTTAACGTACTTTTATAAGAAAAACAATAGTCTAAGCATTCTTTCTCGTTAATCCCAACAAGAGAGCCGCCACTACGGCACCGGCAAAAAGAGCTGCCAAGTACATGGGCCAGTTCGTAACGACACCGAATACGAAAATCCCGCCGTGAGGGGCCGGAACGGTACAATTAAAAAACATGGACAGAGCCCCGGCTACAGCCGAACCGACGGCACACGAGGGTATGACATGAACCGGATCGGAGGCGGCGAAAGGAATAGCTCCTTCCGTAATAAAAGATAACCCCATAATAAAATTCGTAAGTGTAGATTGTCGCTCCTTCTCCGTAAACTTGCCCTTAAAAACAAGCATCGCCAAAGCAATTGCAATGGGAGGAACCATACCCCCGATCATGACGGAAGCCATGATACCCGAGTTGACAGCTGTTCCCGACGCATCGACTAATGAAGCCGTTCCGAAAACATAGGCTGCTTTATTAATAGGACCGCCAAAGTCGATAGACATCATGCCGCCTAAAATAAGGCCCAAGAAAATCTTGCTGGTCGCAGTCATACCGGCCAGAGTAAACGACAGCCATTGGTTGAATACGGCCGTAGGCGGATTAACGACAAAAACCATAATAAGACCTATGAGAATAAGCCCGAAAACGGGATAAAGTAATACGGGCTTAGTACCCTCCAAGGCTTGAGGCAGTTTAGCAAAAACCTTCTTTAAAAAGATAACGACATACCCCGCAATAAATCCGGCAAAAAGGGCTCCGAAAAATCCCGATCCTCCGTTAGCTGCCAAAAAACCGCCGATAATACCGGGCATCAATGCCGGTCGTTCACCTATGCTGACGGCAATATATCCAGCTAAAATAGGCATCATCATACTGAATGCCAAACCACCGATATCTTTCAAAAAAGCTGCTACAGGCGTTCCCGAACCGAAAGTGGCCGTCCCGGCATTATTCATGTCAAAAAGGAAGGCCAAAGCAATTAAAATACCGCCGCCGATAACGAAAGGAAGCATATGTGAAACGCCGTTCATTAAGTGCTTATAAACACGTCGACCCGTGCTTTCCGTCCCTTCACCGGAGGTACTTTCTTCACTTTTACTGCCGCTTCCGTTAAATACGG
>ERZ506793.467-NODE-467-length-12163-cov-15.856_pt1 | contig 12163 bp, 1 predicted proteins | sample MGYA00512571_ERZ506793 | MGnify/ENA metagenome assembly ERZ506793
TTCGTTCTAAAAAGACACATTCCAAATTGGAGTGTGTCTTTTTGTGATTATGAGATTAACCTAAAGGATTAGAATTTGTCTGCTATTTAGAGTAATCAAGCCTATCTTGAAAGGCAATACTGTTAAAGAAGGGAAACATTTCTATAGAATTTCAAGAAATCTTTAAATTTCATTTTATAAACTAGAAAATGACTGAAGATAGTGTGAAATCAATGTCTTTAAGGTATTAATAGGATGAAACGTTTGCAATTTTATTTAAGGAATATATGACAAAAAATTAGAACTTACAACAATTTTGTGATAAAATTTAGCTACGTGTTTTACACTAACATCTAGAATGGAGCAAATATGTTTTTTAGAAGAAACGAAGGGGAATATCGCGAAACAGATCGTGTGACTCGTTTTAAATTAATCAAATCAGGGAAGCAATGGCTTCGTGCGGCGACATCAAACTTTGGACTTTTTAAGGTTGTTAAAGGTGGAACAGATGCACCGTCAGTTTCAGCGCAAAGTGTTGAGGAGAAAACACCTCTTATCTCAGGTCAAGCCCTACTTAAAGGGATTGCAGCAGCAGGTGCGGTGGCAGGTGGTGCAGTAGCCACTTACACTGCTCAAGCCGAAGAAACTGCAACGCCAGCTTTAGAGAGTCAATTAACTGGGAATCATGATGTCACAGCCAATTCTGAGTCTGTTGTCTTGAGTGCAGCTCCAACATCAGAAGCTTCGGTAGCACCATCAACTAGTCAAGAGTCTACAAGCTCTTCAGTTGACGCTCAAGCAAGCACAGATGCCTCAGTCTCATTGTCACAATCTGTATCAACAGAATTATCACAAGCCATTTCTGAATCTGTATCACTTAGCAAAGAGAGTTCAACCTCCGCTAGTCAGTCACATACTGAAAGCGCAAGTGGTTCAGCTTCTCATTCAGAATCAGCAACTTCAACAGTAGCGACTGCATCAGAAACAGCAACTCAAGAAGATGAAAAAACAATTTTGGATCAAAACGTTTCAGAAGCAGAATTGCTCGTTAATATTGCTAAAGACTATCAAGCAAAATTGACAGACACAGCTGCTAAAGCTGAAATCCAAACAGCTATCACAACAGTTCAAGAAGAAGTCGCTAAATCAACAACATTGATTGCTGCATCAGCAACAAACGCTGCTTATGCAGAACAACGTGAACGTCTTGGTAATGCCGTTGAAGGGCTGATGACCAAGATTACAAACGCAGGTTTTACTGGTAATTCAGTAGTTAACGGTGTTGCAGCAGTTACTGCACAGTTGGATGCTGTGGCTAGAGGTGCTTATGACACTAATGCGTCACTTGGTGAGGCTACCTATAAGCAAAAAGCAAACCTTATTGTTACGAATAAAAACCAAGCAAGTTATTTCAAAACCACTGGAACAGCAAGTCTCAATAATGGAACGGTGACCTTGACTCAAAATACCGGTGGACAAGTAGGTGCTTATACCCTTAAAACCAAGGTGGATATGAATGAAAGTTTCACCTTAACAGGTAAAATCAACCTTGGTGATGCCTACGAGGGTAATAGTTCTGCTGGACACTATGGTGGTGACGGTATTGCGGCGATCTTTTCGACGGGTAAAATCGGTGAAATCGGTAATGCCAATGGAAATGGTTCTGGTGCCAGTCTTGGTATGGGAGGAACAAACCTTACACGTTCCTTTGGATTTAAATTGGATACTTGGCATAATACGTCTCAGCCTAATAGCAGTCAGTATGCTAACGCAGATCCTGCAAAAGTTAGAAACTCAGCTTTTGGGGCCTTTGTTACTACGTCAAATACTGGGGTAGCTACAACAGATACAATTAGTGCTGAAAAATTACAGACACTTCCAACCGATAATACGCTTAAAGATTATGTTGTTTCATATAACGGTTCGACCAAAGTTATGACAGTAACTTATGCCGGTCAAACTTGGTCTAAGAATATTCAAAGCTATTTGAATGCAAGTCGTGCTACAACTGGTCAAAGGTCTGGGCAAGAAGAGTTGGCCTTTGCCCTCTTTGCCTCAACGGGTTCAGGAACAAACTTACAACAATTTAATCTTGAAAGATTTGACTATTCTGCAAGAGGGGCCTATGTAACGGTAAAATTTATTGATGCAGATACTGGTGAGGAAATTCCAGGTAAAGATGAAGTCTTGATTCAACAAGAAGCTGGAACAACGGTGAATCTGTCATCCTATCTTAGCATTGATGGTTATGAGTTAAGAGCAACTAATGTTGCGACAGCAAAAGGTTTTGTTTCAGATAATACAGTTAGAGTCCTTGAAGGTAGTCAAGGAATCACCTATTCATTCCATAAGATTAAACAAAACGAAAAGTACACGGCGACAGCAAAAGCAACAACCGTCTATACTATCCAAGATGAGTCTGCTACAGATCTAACTGCTGCAAGTAACTTTGTCACAATCACACCAGTAAATAGTGCAACAGCAGCAGTATCAGGTCAAAGTGTTACTTGGACTACACCAATTTCTACAACAACAGTTGGAACTCATACTGCTGAAGCAACGGTTACTTACTCTGATGGTTCAACGCAAACTGTTAGTGTAAATTATCAGGTCTTGCCTAAGATTGAAGCAAAGACACCTATCGTTGATATTAAAGGAAATTCTCTTCATAATGGGACCGATTCAGATAGTTATATTACAGCAGAAGCGACAAGTGAATCACATACGACACAGTGGACTAACACATCAACAGGTACTAGCTCAACCAGTCTTCCATTAACTACGGATAATGCAGGAGAATTTAATTACACGGTTACTAGAACTTATGATGTCGGCCGTTACGGGACAACAAGTAGTAGTTCAGACTTGTTATCAACAAGTTCTACCCTTACACATAAAGTGTACGATATTAAACCGGTTCCGCATACTTTCGAGCAGAATGTCAATGATTCTAACTACCAGAATAGTCTAGATTCTTCTGGATGGATTACGACAGATAATAGTTTATCTATTAAAAGTGTAAAATTTGCAAACAATACAGTACCTGATATCACCACTCCAGGTAAATATACAATGACTGTTGAGGTAGTGGTATCAGAAGATGGAACTGGAAATTCCTATACGGTAACAGTCCCAGTTACCTATACCGTTACACCAAACAGTGAAAGCTTATCAACTTCTACATCGCTCTCAGAAAGCAGAAGTGAGAGTATTGTTAAGTCTAAATCGGAATCTTTAAGGGAATCCGAATCCGCTTCAACGAGTGAACGGGAATCCAAATCATTGAGCAAGTCCGAGTCAGCATCAGCATCAGTATCTGCCTCCGAATCCAATTTGCTTTCAGCGTCAGAGAGCGCTTCAGTGAGTGTATCGCAATCCGAGTCTAACTCGCTTTCAGCGTCAGAGAGTGCTTCAGTGAGCGCATCTCAATCCGAGTCTAACTCGCTTTCAGCGTCAGAAAGTGCTTCAGTGTCTGAGTCCCAATCCGAATCCAACTCGCTTTCAGCGTCAGAGAGTGCGTCAGTGTCTGAATCTCAATCAGAATCTAACTCGCTTTCAGCGTCAGAGAGTGCTTCAGTGTCTGAGTCACAGTCTCTATCCAATTCGCTTTCAGCGTCAGAAAGTGCGTCAGTGTCTGAATCTCAATCAGAATCTAACTCGCTTTCAGCATCAGAGAGTGCTTCAGTGTCTGAATCACAGTCAGAATCTAATTCCCTTTCAGCATCAGAAAGTGCTTCAGTAAGTGAATCACAATCCGAATCCAACTCCCTTTCAGCTTCAGAAAGTGCTTCAGTAAGTGAATCACAGTCTGAATCCAATTCTATTTTGGCATCAGAAAGTGCTTCAGTGTCTGAATCTCAGTCTGTATCCAATTCCCTTTCAGCATCAGAAAGTGCTTCAGTAAGTGAGTCACAATCTGAGTCAAATTCTATTTCGGCATCAGAAAGTGCTTCAGTAAGTGAGTCTCAATCCGAGTCCAACTCAATTTCGGCATCAGAAAGTGCGTCAGTTTCAACAAGTCAATCTGTTTCAAATTCAGTGGTTTCTTCATTGAGTATTTCGGCTTTTGAAAGCTTATCGCAAGCATTTAGTGCGTCAATTTCGACCATCCTTTCGACAGTTGATTCAATTTCGAAATCAGCATCAAGCTTTATTTCTACAAGTGAGTCACTCTCAATGTCTGCTTCGACATCATTGAGTACATCCGGATCATTAAGTGCGTCAGTTTCGTCAAGTGAATCAATGTCACTCAGTGAGTCAGCAAGTACAAGTGCGTCAGTTTCAACAAGTCAGTCAGTATCTAACTCATTGTCATCGTCATTAAGTGCTTCAGTTTCAACCAGTGAATCAATGTCACTCAGCGAGTCATCAAGTACCAGCGCTTCAGTATCAACGAGTCAGTCAGTATCTAACTCATTGTCATCGTCATTAAGTGCTTCAGTCTCACTCAGTGAATCAACGTCACTCAGTGAGTCATCAAGTATGAGCGCTTCAGTTTCAATGAGTCAATCAGTCTCAACTTCTGTTTCCGCTTCATTAAGTGCTTCAGTCTCAACCAGTGAATCAATGTCACTTAGCGAGTCGTCAAGTACAAGTACCTCAGTTTCAACGAGTCAGTCCGTCTCAACGTCAGTTTCTGAATCACAAAGCACAAGTGTTTCAATCTCAACGAGCCAATCAATTTCTGGTTCATTGAGCGTCTCAGAGTCAGCAAGTGCTTCAACTAGCATTTCAGCTTCAGTCTCACTCAGCGAATCAACATCACTCAGTGAGTCAGCAAGTACCAGTACCTCTGTTTCAGCGAGTCAATCCGTCTCAACGTCAGTTTCTGAATCACAAAGCACAAGCGCTTCAATCTCAACGAGCCAATCAATTTCCGGTTCATTGAGCGTCTCAGAATCAGAAAGTGCAAGCACAAGCGCCTCAGTTTCAATGAGCCAATCGGTTTCAGATTCAATGAGTGCCTCAGAGTCAGCAAGTGCTTCAACTAGCATTTCAGCTTCAGTCTCACTCAGCGAATCAACATCACTCAGTGAGTCAGTAAGTACCAGTGCCTCTTTTTCAGCGAGTCAATCCGTCTCAACGTCAGTCTCTGAATCACAAAGCACGAGCGCCTCAGTTTCAACGAGCCAATCGGTTTCTAATTCATTGAGCATCTCAGAGTCAGCAAGTACTTCAAGCAGCGTTTCAGCTTCAGTCTCAATCAGTGAATCCACATCACTAAGTGAGTCAGTAAGTACCAGTGCTTCAGTTTCATTGAGTCAGTCCGTCTCAACGTCAGTCTCTGACTCGCAAAGCACAAGCGCTTCAATCTCAACGAGCCAATCAGTTTCTGGTTCATTGAGCGTATCGGAATCAGAAAGTGCAAGTACCAGTGCTTCTGTTTCAACGAGTCAATCCGTCTCAACGTCAGTTTCTGAATCACAAAGCACAAGCGCTTCAATCTCAACGAGCCAATCGGTTTCTAATTCATTGAGCGTCTCAGAGTCAGCAAGTGCTTCAAGTAGCGTTTCCGCTTCATTAAGTGATTCAGTCTCAACCAGTGAATCAATGTCACTTAGTGAGTCAGTAAGTACCAGTGCCTCAGTTTCAGCGAGTCAATCCGTCTCAACTTCTGTTTTTGAATCACAAAGCACAAGCGCTTCAATCTCAACGAGCCAATCAGTTTCTGGTTCATTGAGCGTATCGGAATCAGAAAGTGCAAGTACCAGTGCCTCAGTTTCAGCGAGTCAATCAGTCTCAACGTCAGTCTCTGAATCGCAAAGCACGAGCGCCTCAATCTCGACGAGCCAATCAGTTTCTGATTCAATGAGCGTCTCAGAGTCAGCAAGCGCTTCAACCAGCGTTTCAGCTTCAGTCTCACTCAGTGAATCAATGTCACTTAGTGAGTCATCAAGTACCAGTGCTTCTGTTTCAACGAGTCAATCAGTCTCAACATCAGTCTCTGAATCACAAAGCACAAGCGCTTCAATTTCAATGAGCCAATCGGTTTCTGATTCAATGAGCGTCTCAGAATCAGCAAGTGCTTCAAGCAGCGTTTCAGCTTCAGTAAGTGTCTCAACTTCAATGAGTGAATCAGCAAGCACTTCATTGTCTGCTTCAATGAGTACTTCAGTATCTTCTTCTGAAGTTAAAGATCCTAAGCATAAGCACGGTAGCCAAGCTCTTCCTAAGACTGGTGAGGAAGACTCATCGGCAGCTCTTGCTTTAGGTGCTTTGGCAACGGCAACAGGTCTTGCCTTTCTTGCCAAACGTAAGAAAGAAGAAGAGGGTGAAGACTTCTAATCGTCAGTAAGTCTCATTCTTACCTTCTCATTAAGATTTATAATATCCCTCATCATTTGAGCTTTTCTCAATGGTGGGGGATTTTTGCTTATCTAAAAAGACTAATAGTTTTAATATATCCAGATTTCTTATTTGTTGGGGTGCATTTGAATAGATTTGGGAATGTATAAGTTCAGGGAAAGCAAGTTTGAAATGAGATTTTTTGCTCAATTTTATGATAAAATTAGAAGGAGTATTTTAATCAAAAAATTAATGGAGTAAGTATGTTTTTTAGAAGGAATGAAGGTCAATATCGTGAAACGGATCGTGTGACACGTTTTAAACTGGTGAAGTCAGGGAAGCACTGGCTTCGTGCAGCGACTTCAAACTTTGGTCTTTTTAAAGTGCTAAAAGGAGGAGTGGATTTACCTTCGATCAGTACCCAGCAGGTGGAAGTGGATTCATCTGCTTTCTCAGGACAGTCGCTCCTTAAGGGAGTGCTTGCTACGGGAGCCTTGTTAGGTGGGGCTGTTGTGAATCACGTGACTCATGCAGAAGAAGTGACAGATGGGCCAGTTTTGGAAAGCCAAGCTGGAGCTAAGGCTGATCTTTTAGTTGCATCAGATTCAGCTGTTATTGGCAATATTGGTTCTGTGTCTGGTGTCCAAGAGAGTCAGGTAAATAGTCAAGAGTCATCTGAAGCTGCGTCAAGTCAGACTTCCGAGACTTCTTTAAATGAGTCCTTGTCAAGCAGTCAATCTATTTCAGCTTCTGAACAGGCTTCAAAATCTGCCTCTCTGTCACTAAGTGCTTCGATTTCGACTTCCTTGTCAGCTTCTCTAGCTTCTCAATTGGAATCAGCGAGTCAGTCGGCTTCTCATAGTTTGTCTGAGAGTGGGCTTACAGGCTCTTCAGAGCGTTATGACAGCATATCTAATCAATCATTTAGCAAGAGTGATAGTGTTTCTCAAGAGGGTGTGAATCTTGTCAGCTCGGATTCGGCAATGTTACATGCTTCTTTGGCATCCGAAGCTCTTGTTAATCGTCAATTATCTGACACTGCAAACGGTCTGTTGGCTGTTTCGCTTGTGTCTAATACTGAGCGTTCAGATCAAGAAAAGCGTCTCAAAGATTTGGCCTTAGAGATTTATACTTATAAAGCTCAAGCACTTGATTTGCCAAATACGGATGCGGCTATTCTGAAGGGAAATCAAGCCTTGGATGCTATTCGTGTCAGTCTGGCTGATAGTGGCGTTGACATGGCCCCTACACTTACACAAGCAAGACAGGCTAGAAATAGTCTTGCTAATGCGGTGCTGCGTGCGACATCTGGTCAGCGTGACCCTCGAAATGGTGCTATCATTGGTACCGATAATAGCTTGCGTAATCCTTATTATAACTTAGGTCCTAACAATGGCTTGATTTCTGCTTATAACTCTGACTACATCAATCAGGCCTATCAAGTTGTTGAATCAAAACCAACACAATACAGTATTCGTAGTATTGGTTACACCTCATATAGTGATCGTGTCAATGGTATCAATATTCCCCAAACAACTGCTTTGAGAAATAGTTCCGTTGCTTTTAATGTTATGGGAACAGTTGGGGCTACTGAAGTAGTGCCGCCAGGAAGAATTTATAAGTTATCTTTTGTTGTGACCAATAGTGTCAACAGATCAGTGAAACAAACGCTTAGCATCCAGGTGTTACCTCAAAATGATGGGATTCGCAACCCGATTAAGGCAGTGACAACGGGTACTTTTGTCAATGACACGAGCAATCTCGCTCAGGCTGAAAAAGATAAGGTTTGGGAAACCTTTAAGGCGACAAATCCAAATATTGCGACCTCTAAGGACTTTAAGTCTTATTCCGTCTCAGCGACAGGTGTAGTGTCTATTACCTATAAGGATAATACCTCTAACGATGTGACTGCTCCTATCAAACGCCTGTCTGCCCCAACGGTGGCGACAAGGCTGTTGGATAAAGCCTATACACAGACAGCTGTAACGATAACAGGAGCTGAACCAGGGTCAACCGTTGTTTTATACAATAATGATGATGAGGTCGGAACAGCAGTGGCAAATGCTTCTGGCCAAGCGATTGTGACGCCAACGGTTAAGTTACAAACTGGTGGTGTAACGGCTAAAGCTCGCATCATGTATGGTAATTACCCTGTTTATTCAGATGCTAGTAACTCGGTTGCAGTCACAGATAGCACACGACCTGAAGTGGCTGCCAAGTTGACTGTCAATGGTGTCGAACCCAAGTCTACTCCCCTTGAAGGTGGTGGAAAAAACTACATTATCTATGCGGGTGATGACGCAGTTTTGACCTTTACCGCTACTGATGATAGTGGCAAGCTCAAAGAAATGAAGATTGTTGCCAGAGCTAATTTGGATGACAATGCTTTGAACGGTAATTTCCTTGGTGGTACCCAATACGGTACGGGAAATATAGCGCCAATTACAGGTGATATTACGGCAACAAGTGCCAATCCGGCAACCATTACGACAACTATTCATTTGAAGGATGATTTGACCTATTCTGCCCGTAACACATGGCAGCGCAATGTTGCTGCTATTGACAATGCGTCGAATATGAACCGTCCAAATGGTTTGGGTGAAATTCGGATGACGCAAGGACGTCTTGCAGATCGTACGCCAGGTGTTGCGCCAACGACGACCATTCAGGTGACAAGCCTGACTGCTCTGACAGAGGCAGATAAGAGTAAGGTTATTGCGGCTGTGTCGGCCTTGAATCCAGAAGCAGCTAATCGTATTAAGTCTTATACAGTCAATAATGATGGCACGGTGACAATTACTTATAAGGATGATACGACAAATACCGTGACGGTACCCTTGTCTAATAGTGACTATAGCAAGTCTCTTTCTAATAGTACGAGTGAATCTGTGAAACAGTCAGCATCTACAAGTACGTCCGTGAGTACAGTAGTGTCAAGGAATGTTTCAAATTCACTAAAACAATCTCTCTCAGTGAGTGCCTCTTTGAGCACGGTCAAGTCTCGCAGTTTATCACAATCTTTGAGCACATCGGTACGAACCAGCCAGTCCGCTTCTACAAGTGCTTCCTTGAGTACAGTCAAGTCTCGTAGTTTATCACAATCTTTGAGCACATCGGTACGAACCAGCCAGTCCGTTTCCACAAGTGCGTCCTTGAGTACCGTTAAATCACAGAGTCTGTCTCAATCCTTGAGCGAGTCAGTCAAGACGAGTGTCTCTCGCAGTGAGTCCGCCTCAGCGAGTGCGTCCTTGAGTACCGAGAAGTCACAAAGTTTGTCCCAGTCCTTGAGCGAATCAGTCAAGACGAGTGTTTCTCGCAGTGAGTCCGCCTCAGCGAGTGCGTCTTTGAGTACCGTTAAGTCACAAAGCTTGTCTCAATCCTTGAGCGAATCAGTCAAGACCAGTGTCTCTCGCAGTGAGTCTGCGTCAACGAGTGCGTCCTTGAGTACCGAGAAGTCTCGTAGTTTATCACAGTTATTGAGCACATCGGTACGAACCAGCCAGTCCGCTTCCACAAGTGCGTCCTTAAGTACCGTTAAATCACAAAGCTTGTCTCAATCCTTGAGCGAATCAGTTAAGACCAGTGTTTCTCGCAGTGAATCCGCCTCAACGAGTGCGTCGTTGAGTGAGGTGAAGTCACAAAGCTTATCACAATCCTTGAGCGACTCAGTCAAGACCAGTGTCTCTCGCAGTGAGTCTGCGTCAACGAGTGCGTCTTTGAGTACCGAGAAGTCACAAAGCTTATCACAATCCTTGAGCGACTCAGTCAAGACCAGTGTCTCTCGCAGTGAGTCTGCGTCAACGAGTGCGTCTTTGAGTACCGAGAAGTCACAAAGCTTGTCTCAATCCTTGAGCGACTCAGTTAAGACCAGTGTTTCTCGCAGTGAATCTGCGTCAGCGAGTGAGTCTTTGAGTACCGAGAAGTCACAAAGCTTATCCCAGTCTTTGAGTGAGTCAGTTAAGACCAGTGTTTCTCGCAGTGAATCTGCCTCCACGAGTGCGTCCTTGAGTACCGAGAAGTCACAAAGCTTATCCCAGTCTTTGAGTGAGTCAGTCAAGACGAGTGTTTCTCGCAGTGAGTCCGCCTCCACGAGTGCGTCTTTGAGTACCGAGAAGTCACAAAGCTTGTCTCAATCCTTGAGCGATTCAGTCAAGACCAGTGTTTCTCGCAGTGAATCTGCCTCAACGAGTGCGTCCTTGAGTACATCGAAGTCACAAAGCTTGTCCCAGTCTTTGAGCGCATCGGTATCAGCTAGTCAGTCTGCTTCGAATTCCTTGAGTTCATCGTTGAGTGCATCGGTATCAGCTAGTCAGTTCGTGTCAAACTCGTTAAGTAGCTCCTTGAGTACTTCGGTTTCAACGAGCCAGTCCGTATCGAATTCTTTGAGTACCTCCTTGAGCTCATCGGTTTCAACGAGTCAGTCCGTGTCAAACTCGTTAAGTAGCTCCTTGAGTACTTCGGTTTCAACGAGCCAGTCCGTATCGAATTCTTTGAGTACCTCCTTGAGCTCATCGGTTTCAACGAGTCAGTCCGTATCGAACTCGTTAAGTTCATCATTGAGTTCTTCAGTTTCAACGAGTGAATCCGTATCGAATTCTTTGAGTACCTCCTTGAGCTCATCGGTTTCAACGAGTCAGTCCGTATCGAACTCGTTAAGTTCATCATTGAGTTCTTCAGTTTCAACGAGTGAATCCGTATCGAATTCTTTGAGTTCATCCTTGAGTTCTTCGGTTTCAACAAGTCAATCCGTATCGAACTCGTTAAGCACATCATTGAGTTCTTCAGTTTCAACAAGTGAGTCTATATCGAATTCTTTGAGTACATCTTTGAGTTCTTCAGTCTCAACAAGTCAATCAGCTTCAAATTCTTTGAGTACATCGCTGAGCGCTTCAGTCTCAACAAGCCAATCTGTATCGAATTCTTTGAGTTCATCATTGAGTTCTTCAGTTTCAACAAGTGAATCCGTATCGAACTCGTTAAGTTCATCTTTGAGCGCCTCAATCTCAGTGAGTCAATCTACTTCGAATTCTTTGAGTACATCTTTGAGCGCTTCAGTCTCAACAAGTCAATCAGCTTCAAATTCTTTGAGTACATCGCTGAGCACTTCGGTTTCAACGAGTGAATCCGTATCGAATTCGTTGAGTTCATCTTTGAGTTCTTCAGTCTCAACGAGTGAATCCGTATCAAACTCGTTAAGTACATCATTGAGTACTTCAGTTTCAACGAGTCAGTCCGTATCGAACTCGTTAAGTTCATCGTTGAGTTCCTCAGTTTCAGCTAGTCAGTCCGTATCGAACTCATTAAGTAGCTCCTTGAGTACTTCAGTTTCAACGAGTCAGTCCGTATCGAACTCGTTAAGCACATCATTGAGTACTTCGGTTTCAACAAGTGAATCCGTATCGAATTCTTTGAGTTCATCTTTGAGTACTTCGGTTTCAACAAGTGAATCCGTATCAAACTCGTTAAGCACATCATTGAGTTCTTCGGTGTCAGCTAGTCAGTCCGTATCGAATTCTTTGAGTACCTCCTTGAGCGCTTCGGTTTCAACGAGCCAATCAGCTTCAAATTCGTTGAGTACATCGCTGGGCGCTTCAGTCTCAACGAGTCAGTCTGTATCAAACTCGTTAAGTACATCGTTGAGCGGTTCAGTCTCAACAAGCCAGTCAGTATTGAATTCTTTGAGTTCATCATTGAGCGCTTCAGTCTCAGTGAGTCAATCTACTTCGAATTCTTTGAGTACATCGCTGAGTACTTCAGTTTCAACAAGTCAGTCCGTATCGAATTCCTTGAGTACATCATTGAGCGCTTCGGTTTCAACGAGTGAATCCGTATCGAATTCGTTGAGTTCATCTTTGAGTTCTTCAGTCTCAACGAGTGAATCCGTATCAAACTCGTTAAG
>ERZ506793.486-NODE-486-length-11801-cov-18.4837_pt1 | contig 11801 bp, 9 predicted proteins | sample MGYA00512571_ERZ506793 | MGnify/ENA metagenome assembly ERZ506793
GGTAGCCTGCTGCTACTTCTTTATCAACGATATAACGTTCCAACTCACGACGGATAGTCGCACCATTTGGCAACCAGAATGGAAGCCCCTGACCGACTTCTTGAGAAATCATGAACAAATCAAGCTCTTTACCAAGTTTACGGTGGTCACGTTCTTTAGCTTCTTCGAGACGTTTAAGATATGTTTTAAGATCTTTTTTGTCGAACCAAGCTGTACCATAGATACGTTGCATCATGGCATTGTCACTATTTCCACGCCAGTAAGCACCCGCAACATTCAAGAGGTGGAAGATTTGGATACGACCAGTTGATGGCACGTGAGGGCCACGGCAAAGGTCAACGTATTCACCTTGACGGTAGATAGTCAAACCACCTTCGTCTTCTGAGTGTTCTTCAATCAATTCCAATTTATATGGGTCATTTTTGAAGATTTCACGCGCTTCGTCTTTAGTCACTTCTTCACGGATTGATGGGAAGTTTTCTTTAACGATTTTCTTCATTTCTTCTTCGATACGAGGAAGGTCTTCGTTAGAAATTTGACCAGCTTCATTGTCAGTATCGTAGTAGAAACCATCTTCGATAGCTGGACCAACACCCAAATGAATATCTGGGAAAAGGCGACGAGCTGCTTGGGCAAACAAGTGAGCCGCTGAGTGACGCAAGATTGGAAGGGCATCTTCATGATCAGGTGTCACGATTTCGATACTCCCGTCTTCAGTGATGGCACGAGTTGTGTCAATCAATTTGCCGTTGAATTTACCAGCAAGAGCTTTTTTAGCCAAAGAATTGCTGATAGATTGTGCAATTTCAAAAGTTGTAACGCCAGATTCGAATTCACGAACAGCGCCATCTGGAAAAGTAATGTGAATCATAATTTAGATGTCAGGGCTCTATAGGATGAGCCCCTTCGTCCTTTCTATTAATTATTTTTGTTGTAGTAGTTTGTTTCTAGGATGCTTTGCAATTCCGTATTATGCCAACCTGCTCCAATCAATATCTTGTTGACATTGAAGTCTATCTCCTTACCATCAGTTAGAAATAGGCGAAGTTTATAACCAATAAACAAGCGTTTCTTAAACTGATAAGACTTAATCGTCTCTTCAGGAAATTTGGCGATAATATCTCCTAATTTTCCTAAAAGAGTAAGAGAAATAATCAAAACCTCTGTTTCTGTAAAAACAATTAGGAAATACTCAAAAGTTGACCTACCGATTCTCCTAGTAGCATAGATAGCGTGCATGGTCTCAGCAAGACTAGCATCCAAACCGTGGTCAATCAAGTAGGCCTTGATAGCTTCAAATTTGAACCCCATCATATTCTCCTTCAACTAAAAAGATAATATCACCTTGTGCTCTAAACAGCTCTTGCAGTAATTAAAGAGAGAGCATGAATCACAAAGTAAAATTTCCTAGCTAAACTAGACAGTTTAAAATTGTTAAAGCACCCTCATACAACATAAAAAACGACATCCTCAAAAGGACGTCGCAACGTGGTTCCACCTTAGTTCGTGTACGACAAAAAACGAGTTTGTCCTACACCTCTGATTGGCTCTAACGTGGCCACCGTTTTATGTTTGCATAAAAAGTTAATCGAGTAGTCCCAATCATGTCCTCTGCGTGATTTCCAGCACCACACGCTCTCTGAAAGATTTCCCATGACTGATATGTCTCTATGCGTTATTATAGCATGAAACTGTAATTTTTCAAGCTAATTATCTCTTTTATGAAGCAATTCTCAGATTTTTGTAAAACGATGAAAAGCTAAGCACTTACTTAATCCAAAAGTCTTGTAATATTGCGGATTTTCTTGACCTGCTTGGCAGACCCTTTGAGGATGCGAACAGATCCGTTAACAGGCAGGGTGATAGCCTTCGTAGGTAGATAGGTCACCATTCGAGTCAACCGTTTCATGGTGCTATCTTCACCATTCAAATCATTGTGGAAATCCTTAGAAATGGTCAAATCCAAATAGTACTCATAAACACGTTTTCCAAAGTTTTCTGCAGAAATCTCATAGAGCTTTTTAGACCACTTATTCTCATCTTTTTGAGGTGTTGCAATGGCTGCTTCCAAAATAGCACCCGCCAAGTCATTATCATGATAATAAAGTGTTCCAAACATTTGGTCTGTAATCACATTATCCAAATAAAGATTACCATGCGCAATAACTGGGGTACCACTTGCCAAGGCTTCCAGATAGGTCAAGCCCTGAGTCTCACTGGTTGATGCTGAAATAAAGAAGTCAGCAGCCTTATAATAAAGTGCCGTTTCACTAGGCGCAATCATACCAGTGAAAATCACCTTGTCCTCAATACCAAGTTTAGCAGTCTGCGACTTAAGGTCTTCCAGATAAGGCCCAGCACCGGCAACAACCAGACGAACCTTTTCTTCTTCCTTTAAGACAGATGGTAATGCTGCTAGGATTGCCTGAATGTTTTTCTCATAAGAAATACGAGAAAGGCTCAGCAACATAATCTCATCAGAAGCAATACCAAGTTTGGCTCTCAAGTCCTCCTTATCCTCTTCGGTGATTTCTGGGCGTTGGAATTTTTCAAGTTCAATACCAGTTGGAATAACACGTTTCTCAGCTGCTATCTTATACTTAAGGAGAAGGTCATAAACAATTTCACTCGGACAAATGACCCCATCCAAATCACTCATAAAGCCACGAACAATGTACTTAACCATGCTTGGTCGAATCACCATGCCCTTGGCAATGTAGCGAACGTAGTCCTCGTATTGCGTATGATAGGTATGCACGACAGGAATCTTGAGTTCACGCGCAATCGCAATTCCAAGAAGACCCAAAGAAAATTCAGTCTGCGTATGAATAATATCTAGCTTATATTGCTTGGCAATCTCCAGTGCCTTAGAAAAGCCACGATAAGCCACACGTCGGTCCTTAAAGGCAAAGAAAGGCACACTAGGAATACGGACAATCTGCCAATCCTCATAGCGATCAACATCCTTATCAGTTGTTGTAAAGATAAAGACCGTATGCCCCATTTTTTCCAACTGCGTCTTCAATGTGCGAATGCTCGTCGCAACACCGGATACCTGTGGAAAATAGGTATCTGTAAACAATCCGATACGCATTTAAATCTCCAATACTTCTTTGTAGGCTTCAACAAGCTTTTGGGCGACATCGTCAATCGAGCGACTTTCTGCAACCTTATAGCCTTCTTCACGTTTGTCCACTTTACCATCGATAATATCTTGCAAGGCTACTACAAATTCGTCCACGTTGTGCCCAAATGAGGCCGATTTGTCATCAACCCAGCCTTCATAAACAGGAATATCACGCAAAACTACATGCTGGTGACTGGCAAAGGCTTCTAGCACCACAATCCCTTCAGTTTCCTCGTAAGATGGGAAAAAGAAAGCATTAGCACCACTCATGGCTCCCTGGAAGACGGCTCCCTTGAAATAACCTGGGAAGCTGACATTATCAGGATGCTTACCATTGACAATGTCTCGAATTTTCTTAGGAATCAACCACTTACTGATACTGCCTAACCAGATGAATCGAACATGCGGCATCTTCTCAGCAACCTTGACAAAGTCTTCGATCCCCTTACGTTGAAAATAAAGGCCAGCACAAATCACAACTGGCTGTCCTTCCTTAATGCCAAAATAGTCACGGAAGACTTTTTCCTTGTGTGGGTCCTTACCGTATTTTTTCAAATCAATACCATTTGAAACAGCAATAATCGGCGTAGTTACCCCGTAAGACTGAATCAACTTTTTGGAATACTCAGATGGCGTAATCACATAGTCAGCCTTTTGATACATGTGGGCCAAGTATTTCCCAAAAAGAGGGGCCATCAAGTTGGAACCGATGAATGAATTTTCAAAGTCCTCACGTGTCGAATGACCATGCATGATGACCTTCTTGCCACGACGTTTGGCAGCATGCAACAACATCAAACTGCGTGGTCCGTAAGTATTGATATGAACAACATCGTAATCACCCAAGATGTCTGTTGTATAGGGAATCCCCGCCAAGTCCAAGGCATGCATCTGATGGTGGAGAGCCCGACCAATTCCTGATTTTTCAAGAACCGATTTTCCTTCAAGATAAAGTAGAACTTTCATATTAACAATTATAGCCTAATTTGGACGAAATTTCATCTGGAAGCTGGCTCCTCAAGTCTTAAAAAGCTCTCAAAATCAAGGAAAAAACACTAAACTCATGACGATAAAAGATATAAAGAGACAGAAAATCAATTTCTGCCTCTTTATTCTATGATATTGCAATAGTAGTCAATCAACTTCTTCAATTAAAGTAATAGTCCTCCTCTTGACCATCAGAGAGAGGTAGACGACTTTCTTGTTTTTAGGATAATGTACCAGATAACTTGACCTATGAGAAATGGCAAGTATAAGAAGGCAATCAAACCAAGACTGATTAGCTGCATAGTCAGGCTATTATCAACACCTGTTGCATCTGCTGGTCTAAGCAAGATAAAGGCTACCAAAAGGGCAAACACAAGCAATTCCACCACCGTCACAACTCGCCAAACCAACATCAGAATTACCTTCTTTCCTTTGTATTATAATTATATTAAGCCTCAAGAACGGTGCAATCAATAGTAAAAACATGACGTCCTGTCAATGACCTTTCCCCAAAAAAAGTAATCTCTAAATCTGTAACTGCTACAACTAAGCCTAATTTCCAACCTACTCTTTCTCATAGGAAATTCTCAATTTATCGGATAGATAGGCCTCACAAATTTACACGGTGTCAGCTTTTTATTCCTCTTTTGCTAGCACGACTATTGATTTTGAAAAGCATTTCAATATAATAAAATTATAAAAGACTAAGGAGATTCTTATGCCTAAAGGAACTAGAGAAAATATTATCAATGCCTTCTTCTCGCTCGCTTCTAAACACCCTTCTAGCACTCACTTTACCTTAACCCAAATTGCCAAGGAGGCAGGCATATCTAGGCAGTCTATTTATCAAAATCATTTTAACAATTATGATGAATTAATTCAGTATATTCATGAAATGATTGATGCCGATATCCATTCTCATATCGAACAGGATCTAACCACTAAAGATCCAATCACACTCTTTTGCGATAATATTATTCCCTTACTTTACTCTAAAAGAACCTGGCTAAGATGTCTTTACACGACCGCAGCTGATCCAAGTTGGCGAAGCTTCTTGCAAATCACTTATGGAAAATGGCTCAAAGAAAATATAAGTCCAACAGAGTTAGACCTTCAAATACCAAAGCCTTTCTTACAAGAATTATTTCTCCTCAATATCCTTAACATCATCCAACTGTGGATTTCTCAAGAATTTCCAACGCCACCTGACATCTTCAAAAAACAGTTTATTTTACTCCTTAAGACTCCCTATATTGAGTTCGTGTCCTAATATAACAATTGCGAACTTGAAAAAGCAAAAACAACTTGAAACAAAAGTTTCAAGCTGTTTTTTAGTTATCACCTTAAATGTCTTTACGACGACGGTTATAGGCTATACCCATGACTGCAGCTACTTCTGCTGCCACTCCAAGAGCAAGCAAGGCTTTATCACTGGCTTGACCAGTTTCTGGAAGTTGAGGTCCTGATTTCACAGAAGATTGAACTGGCTTAGCTGGTTGTGGGTTCACTGATGAAGTTGTAGAAACCACTGATGGTTTTTGTGGAACATGTGGTGGTCTTGTTGGAGTTGGTGGTGTTTGTGGTTTTGGAGATTTTGGTGGAATGTAACTATTGTTAAATTCTGTATCCAAAGGAAGGACAACTGCTGCTACGAGCAAGTTTTCCTTATCACCAACACTCTTAGTAACCGTCACTTTAAGTTTAGCTACCATGCTGTCATAAACCACATTAGATTCGTAACCTTTGACTTCTTCGACAGTGTAGTAATAAACACCTGGTTTATCATAGTTAATACTGTCAAAGTTGATGTTACCTTTAGCATCGTTAGTCACAGTTTGGACAACATTACCTTTTTCATCTTTGAGGACGAAGCTAAACTCACCATCTTGAAGTTGACGACCTGCAAGAACTTTAGTCAATACGAATTTAGCTTTAGCTGGTTTCAATTCTTTGACATAGTTATTGAAGATAGTGTCTTTTGGATTTGTAACGGTTGATACTAGGGCTTCTCCGTCACGTGTCACGGTAATTGATACCGTTGCTTTCATACCATCATAGATGATGTCTTCGTTATTACCTTTGACTTCTTCAACAGTATAAGTGTAGGTACCTGGTTTTTCAAAGCTAAGGTTACTAAAGGCAACACGACCATCTGCTGTATTACCTACAGTTTGAACAACATTACCTTTTTCATCCTTGAGGACAAATTGGAATTCATTAGCAGTCAAGGCTTGGTTAACACCTGCTTTGCTCAATTCCTTACTGAACTGGATAGAGGCTTGAGCTGGAGTCGCAAACTTGTTGTTAAAGATAGTATCTTTTGGATTAACAACTGTTGAAACAAGAGCATCCCCATCACGTGTCACAGTGATAGAAACAGCAGCTTTCATCGTATCATAGACGATAGCGCCATCCTTACCTGCAACTTCTTCAACGGTATAGTTGTAAGTACCAACCTTGTCGAAAGTCAATTCGCTAAAGTTAACATGACCGTCTGCTGTATTACCTACAGTTTGGACAACATTACCTTTTTCATCCTTGAGGACAAATTGGAATTCATTAGCAGTCAAAGCTTGATTTACACCTGACTTGCTCAATTCCTTGCTAAATTGAATCTTAGCTTTGGCTGGTGTGACCAATTTATTGTTGAAGATAACGTCACCTGGATAAACCACTTTGGCCACTAATTTTTCTCGGCCATCTGTGGTTTCTCTAGCCACTTGGACAGTCACATCAGCTTGAAGCTTATCATAAACGACGTCACTATCATTACCAGGAACTTCTGTCACACGATAGTGGTAGGTACCAGGTTGGTTAAGAACAAGATTTGAGAAGACAATTTTACCAGTGGCATCATTGGTTGTTTCACCAAGATCAACCATCTTATTATCTGTCATATCAACCAATTTGAAGGTGAATTCCTTATCTTTCAAGGCTCTACCTGCCAACTCTTTGGCTAATTCAAGATTGAAACGTACTTCTTGTTCACCGCCGACATTTCCAAGGCCCCCAACCAAACGTACTTCAGAAGTATATGTTTTTGACTCAACATCTGCATGAAGGTCAACTTTATTCGTAGGATTATTAGAATCTGATGCTGGGTTGGTCAATCGTGTCTGATACCAAACATAAACCATACGGTCCAAACGACCAAGATTTAACTCAAATTTAGTATCGTCGTGAGAGAAACTCTTAATCAATTCCATAGCTGAACCCTTATCAACCCATGGCTCAGCAGAATCAATGTAACGCAACTCTAAAGAATTATCAACAAATCTTTGATTATCAGACCAAGTATCGATCAATTGAAGATTATTCAACACACGTCTTGCATAATTGAGACGCATTCCCCAGTTAATTAGGGTTGGATCATTCTTGTCCTGACTACCCCATTTAGCAATGACTTCGTCACCAGGGATAGGATTTGCAGAACCAACTGTCACATTAACGACATGACCATTGAAATTGAGGTGCAATTTTTCGCCATCTTTGAGAGCTTCTGAATAGAGTGTATCTAACTCTAAATTCATATATTTCCCAATAGGGTGATCTTCGAAATAATGATTAAATGTGGTTACAACGCTGTTATTCTTAGGATCTACCTGAGCAATACCAACAACTTCGTTATTAGGGTTGTAAACATTTACACTATAGCTTGTCTTAAATTGCAATTCACTTGGAAGAGTGAAGACAACTTTGTCACCTGAATTAATAGCTATATCGTTAGGGAATAAAATATCATGATAAACAACCTTACTTCTTGAGTAAATACTATTTCCGTCTGGAAATTGAAGCTCAACATTAGGGTTTTGAACATGAATTTCAGTTCCCGTTTTGGTTATTTGAGTATCAGAAGTACTAGTAGGAGTACTACTATTCGTCAATTTCTTAGCCTCTACAGGTGCTTCATGTTCAGCTGACTTGTGATCAGCAACACTTGCTGAATCACTAGCTGAACGCTCACTAGTTACACCAGTGGCATTTGAAGCTGTAGAGCTATTTGATGCTTCGCTACTCACATTTCCATGTGGAGCTTCAATCTGTTCTGAACTGACAGATGAAGCTGCTGGACTGTCTGCTTTAACATTCTTTGGAACATCAACTGATGTACCTGTGTTTTCAGTACTTACTGCTGTAGTTGGTACTGATGGCACTGTAACCTCTGACGATGACTGATTTGCTGAGACATTCACCACATCTGTAGCGGGTTGACTAGAAACCTCTGTCACCTGATCGGCTTGTGCTGTACCAATACCAAAAATTGCAGTTGAAATCAAAACGGATGCAATACCGACTGAAAATTTACGGATGGAAAAGCGTTGCTTCGAATCACTAAATAACCTATTCATAATATCCTCCATTTACAAAACATTTTTATCTTTCCCAACCAGCATTATACTCCTATTCTAATTTTTTGCAAGATGTAAGTCACAATTAATTAACATTTTTGTAAATTGTGCAACACTTTTTCCTGTTTTTGTAAGAAAAAAGCACTAAATTTTACTAAAATTTTTCTAAAACACATAAAAAACACTAACAATAAAGCTTTTAAACTCAATTGCTAGTGTTTTCGTGATATTATAAAATATTTTCAAAAATATTCAATTATGAGAAGAAAATAATTAATAATTGTCAAATAGTTTCTAATTTACCTAAAACTCAGGTTAAATTTCTGTAGCTTTTAGGGATTGTGTGATAACAATTTAGTCAAGTTCTTCCAAAAAGTCTATCAAGATGGCAGCCGATTGTTTCCCTGCCTGAATAATAAATTCGTCAAAGGTAAGGTTGGCATCGTGAGCTGCTGTATCACTCATGGCACGCACAACGATAAAAGGTTTCTTGACACTGTGAGCTGCCTGAGCAATAGCCGCCCCTTCCATTTCAACAGCCAAAACCTCTGGAAAATGCCCCTTAATGGCATCAATCTTGTCCTGACCAGCAATAAAGCTATCACCGGTAGCGATAAGACCAATCTTACTGTCAATTGACGCTTGAGCCAAAACCTTCTCAAAGGTCGTCACGAAGCTTGCATCACTCTCGAAATATAGTGGCTGCATAGACATTTGGCCGTAATCATAGCCAAAGGCTGTCAAATCAACATCGTGATAAGCCAACTTTGAAGCCACGACCACATCACCAATCTTTAGACCAGGCGCTACTGCCCCTGCAGAGCCAGTATTAATGAGGGCCTCAACTTCAAAGTGGTCCGCCAAAACAGCCACAGACATGGCTGACATGACCTTACCAACACCTGATTGAACCAAAACCACATCGTGTTTGCCCAAACGTCCTGTGTAGTAGGTATTTCCAAGAATGGTTTCCTCAACCTTATTTTCCAATTGCTCCACTAGAAGCACCAATTCCTGCTCCATGGCAGCGATAATTCCAATTTTCATATAGTTCCTTTTTAGCTTGTAATCTTGCGTGAATCACTTGTCATAAGAGAATTAGGCCTAACTAGCCTAGACTATTATTAGAAATAAAAGACAGCGATGAAGAGGATAATCAAGAGGACGACTACCCAAAAGAGAATACGATTGAGTTTGTGCTGAAACTGGTTGCGTTTCGCATTTTCAATCCGACGACTCTTGTAGGTAGAAGGCTCATAATCAGCATCAAAGGCCTCATCATAAAAGTCTTCATCGTAGCCCTGATAAGAAGGGTGGTCAGTTAAATCAATTTCCCCACGCTTGGCCTGCTCAATGATATCGTCAGTTAACAGCGGTCTCCCCATAACTTATTTTCCCCCAAAGTGGAGTGCATAGTACTGGAGTGCAAGAATCGTTTTAGCATCTTTAATCTCACCTGATTTCACTAACTCCATACACTCATCATAGGTCAACTCAAAAATTTCAAGGAATTCATCATCATCAAGTGGACGAGGATTCTCAACAGGTTTGAGATTAGTCGCCACATAGAGTTTAATTTTCTCATTACAAAAACCAATGGCAGTGTAAAATTCATAAATCAACTCTAAATCACCCTGATATTGAGTTTCCTCTTCAAGTTCACGTGCTGCCGCATCCTTTTCATCACCAGCCTCACCAACTTCCAATTTACCCGCAGGGATTTCATACGATACATCTTCAATAGCCTTGCGGTATTGCTTAACAATAACAAGTTTACCTTCTGGAGTAACCGCTAAAACGGCCACAGCTCCTCTATGAAAAATGAGCTCACGACGAGACGTCTTACCATCTGGTAAAAGGACCTTGTCTACAGCTACCTCAAAAATATTTCCTTTAAATTTTGAATCGCGTGTTAATGTTTTTTCTTCGTATTTCATGGCTTTCCTCCTTTTTTCTTACCACTTAATTGATGTGATGCCTAAAAAGTCGCCATTAGGTGACCTTCATAAAGCCTTATCGTTGACTTGGGTGATGAGGTTTCTTCACCGCATAACCCTCTTTATTGACTTGACGACCACGACCAATGGCTACACAGTCCGCTGGCACATTTTCAGTGATGGTCGAACCGGCCGCTGTAAGGGCACTATCTCCGATTTCAAGCGGAGCAATCAAGGTTGAATTACTTCCGATAAAGACGTTATCGGCAATTTGTGTCTTGAACTTATGTTGACCATCGTAATTGACTGTTATAGTACCTGCACCAAAGTTAACATTAGAGCCGACTTCCGCATTGCCAATATAAGTCAAGTGTCCAGCCTTGGTGTTTTCACCGATAGTTGAGCCTTTAACCTCAACAAAGTTCCCAATGTGAACGTCTTTCTTAAGCGTAGAGTCAGGGCGAACATGAGCAAATGGTCCAATAGTAACACCATCTTCAACCACTGAATGCTCAATCATAGAGTGGGTGATAACTGTGTGGGCACCGATCGTAGAGTCAACAATGTAGGTACCATTGGTAAGCACTGACTCTGCACCAATTTTTGTTTGACCTTTAAGTGTCACATTTGCTTCAACCACAACGTCCGGTGCAATTTCCACATCCACATCAATGTATGTGGCATTTGGATTTTGGAAGGTTACACCATTGACCATGTGAGCCTTGTTGATACGACGACGCATGACATCTTCCGCTGTTGCCAGGGCAACACGGTCGTTAACCCCAAGACTTTCTTCAAAGTCACGAAGAGTGAAGGCACCTACTTTTTCACCATTTTCTCGGAAAATAGAAATGACGTCTGTCAAATAATATTCTCCTTGCGCATTGTTAGTGTTGATATTTTTTAACGCTTCAAAGAGACGTTTATTGTCAAAAACATAAGTCCCTGTGTTGATTTCTTTGACTTGTTGTTCGAACTTGTTGGCATCTTTTTGCTCTACAATCTTAGTCACTTCGCCATTTTCATTACGGATGATACGACCATAGCCAAATGGATTGTCCGCTGTCGCTGTCAGGATAGTGGCAACATTTTTGTGATTAACGTGGAAGTCAATAAGATTTTTGAGGCTTTCACCTGTAATCAAAGGCGTATCCCCAGCAATGACAAGGGTTTGACCTTCTAGACCAGCCAACTCTGCCTCAGCCATCATAACAGCATGACCAGTCCCCAACTGCTCTGTTTGCATTGTAAAGGCAGATTGACCCTCCAAAACATCACGAACAAGCTCAGCCTTATGGCCAATAACAGTAACGTTTTTAACTGGATCGATGGCTGAAACTGCACGAAAAACATGCTCAAGCATAGTGATGCCTGAAACCTTGTGCAATACTTTTGGAAGAT
>ERZ506793.499-NODE-499-length-11503-cov-4.45964_pt1 | contig 11503 bp, 18 predicted proteins | sample MGYA00512571_ERZ506793 | MGnify/ENA metagenome assembly ERZ506793
TGACAGAACGTACAATATCCAAATCTCGTCTTATTGGTTACCGCATGGCCATTGGTATTTCTCAGTTCCGGATGTTGATTTAGATATTCTTCTTTGGCCACAGCTCCACGGGTGACACAGATATACTGACTGTCCATCGTATGAGTGAGGATCCAATGTAATTCTTTCTTTGAACATTGAAATGAGTAAAATTCGTTTTCCAGTTCTGAAGGCGTGATTTCATATGCTTTCATTTCATCCACCTCCTACAACAGGTCATCAATATCAAGTGTTACCCGTTTCGGTTCATTATGTGTTTCCGGATGTACGGTCTGGCCAGGCATGCACCGTTCGACATCCTGTGCCGATAATAATGGCTGCACGATTCTACCACCAAAATGGAAATAGTCATACAGGTCTTCCATCGTGGCCACCCCGACATTATTTTTCTGGTTTTTCCTGGCCCGTTCCCGCATGAAATCCATGCATCCCTTCAATGTAAGGTCATCTGTTATTTTTCCAGCTTCTTCCGGATGCTCCTTCATGTAATAGATAGCCGTCTGCCCTATCATCCGGATACAGGCATCCGTGCTGTTATCATATTCATTTTGCCAACGTTCTATGATTTGATTCATATCCATGTAAATCAGCCCTTTTCGTATCAAAATAATTTTTGTATTACCCAAATCGTCAATGAAATAAGTCCATACCAGAAGGCAAATGTCAGTACTCCCATACACGCCAGCCGTAATCCGATATGTTTGATTCCGTTATTGCTTTTCTTGCCAGAGCAAATCTTTTGCATGAATCCTCCTATATCAACGAACGAAGTCCCCGGCATAATCTGACGGCCAATTTCATTCCTACTTTTGCCAGGATGAACACCAATAATAACTGCATCCCCAGGAAAATTCCAATAGATTGCCGGATAGTGTTCATGACCTCTCTCATAACGCTCCTCCTGCTGCCGGCACATCATCCGCAACCAGTTTCGTATTTGCCGCTTCCCGTTGTTCTTCTTCATGCCTCTTTTTCTGCCATTCCCGGAATTTCCTCATATTTTCCGGATTGCGATAAAATTCCACTATTTTTTCTGCCAATGTTGTCGTATACATTCCAATTCCTCCTTTGATTTCTACATCTATATCTATCTTGCAATGCAAATTCATATCGTGTTATAATGAATCAACAATTTTATAGGCCTGCCGGTAAAATAGCTCCTGGCAGGACATTGGCTCTGTGTTCCAGCACAGAGCCTTTTCTATTTCTACGACATAATGATGACGCCCATACCAAAGGATCCGAGAAACGCGGCTGCTCCCAGCCCTGCCTTGATGATTTCTCCCGCCGTTAACGGGTCACCATAATCTTCGGCATATGTTTCTCTGATGCGGTCATCCAGCATTTGCTGCCGGCGCATCTGGATCTGATACAGTTCGTAGTTGCTGTTTACCCAGGCCGGTATATCTGTTGTCATAAGAAGTCCCCCTTTTTGACGATGATTCCGTCAGTATATACACCGTTCGCATTTCGCTTCCGGCGTGTAATAATCCGCTTGGGATTCCCAAATTCTTTAATAAAGTCTGACAACGTATACATTTCATCGCTCCTTCTGTACCTCGATGCATTCTGCATCCGTGACTGTAAAAAAATTCGGCTTATATTTTGGATGTGCGTTCAGCCAGTCGATAAAGCATGTTTTAATAGCTTCATCCAGTTCGTCTTGGTCATCTTTCGTGATATTATCCAGCCATCCGATGCTATAGTCATCGGCTTCTTCGTATGCCTGTTCCTGCAACTGATAGAATAATTCGTCTGTGATAGCGAATACCGGCTGGAATTGTTCTACTTGTCCAACCCATACTGTCGAAACATCTTCCAGTTTGGCTTCTTGCATAGCTTCATCCAAGGCGTCCTCTTTACTATCAAAGAAGATGCCGTTATAGTTTTCTTCATCCCCTAATGCGTATGTCCATTTATTCGTCTTTTTCATTACCGCACTCCCTTTCAAAGTAAAAAGCAACTTCATTTTCTTTTTCTTCTATTCCCGTTCTTTGGCTTTTTGTTCCCGTTGTCTGGCCTGCGCAACTTCCCAGTGTCTGGCAAGTTCTTCATCGGTCATTTTGTCACCTCCATTCCGCATCATCTCATGTGCTATAATATCAATTAAGGTGGTGATATTATGTCTTCAAAACAATATGACGTGGCCCAAATTTGTACATCAGGACATGTTATAAATTTAAGCTGCAACAGACAACCAGCTGACTGCACCAAATTTTGTTCACTATGCGGCTCTCCTACTATAAAAGAGTGCCCATCTTGTAAAGCTCCAATCCGAGGAGATGCCTATGTCTCTAGTGTTATTGCTGTCACTAGTTTGGACGGTGTCGAAAGATCACTAAAAGTAATTAAAGATTACGTTGTTCCAGCGTTTTGTCCTGATTGTGGCAACCCTTATCCATGGACAAATAGTTTTTTAATTAGTGCTGAAAAAATTGTTGATATGGCAGATGACCTATCTCCCGAACAAAAACAGCAGCTAAAAGAAACATTTCCTAACTTGCTGATTGATAAGCCAGAATCTAAATATTCGGCTTTAGTTGCAAGTAAATTAATTCATGAAATCAAATCTATGGGAAAAAACATTTTGATTGAAATGTTGAAAGAAAATATTCCGATGAAACTATTTGAACTTATGCAACTCGACTGATTGCTTTTTCTTGACCAATTCAACGAATAAAGTATTGCCTGGGCATTTACTATGTCCGCAATCATACCGCTTATGAAGAATGACGCATTTACAATATTTATGTAGCTTTGCACCACATTTAATACAAAAATTACTATCCGGAACCTTACAATGACATTGAAGACAATCAACATATTTTTTACCAGCCAGAGCTGTGTTCCCACACGGCTCTTTTTCCTTATCTGGCTTCATATTTATCTCCTTTCCGTTTTCTTTCCCTCCGTGTTATACTCATATCAACAGGAGGCGAATACAATGCTTGAAATTGTTTTTACTGGAATTGGTTCAGCCATTTTCAGCATAGTGGTATATTTTTATAAAAATTGGCGTAAAACCGTGAATAAGGATAAACAAATATATCAAAATTACCTTTGGTGGCTTCAGCTAAATAATGAAATAATTAAAAATATGAAACATGGTCAGTTACCCATTGAAAACTCTTGCTCCCAATTTCATCTTCTTGAACCCTACACGTTAAATTACATCGAATTTTTTGATGATTCTCTACGTATACAAATGCTTGCTTATGACATATTGATTCAAGGGGCATTGGTAAAAAAAGGAATCTCCTCCACTGACTTAAATCAATTGGAATTTGAATCACAATCTATTCATCATACCCTTTCCCAACGCATAAAATTTATTGATGAATATATTGGCAAATTTGCTGTTTCAAGCTTTATTTTGTTCTTTGCATTACCCCCTTTAATCAAGATCATTGCCAACAAATACTTAATCAGGAGTAATACTGACAATAAAAAATAATATGAATCCCAAAATGATCATCCCGCTTAACCCTGCTAATGGTGTTATCCAATCTCCACCAATTATGGCCTTATATCCGGCATCTATGAGCAGTGCAAAAAGGCACCCCCATAATATGTATAAAAGGCAACTATTTTCTTTCTGAAATCCTTGTATATATAGCAGTCGGTATATTTCTTCAAACCTTTTCTTCTCTTCCTGGCTAAGCGTTCCCTTACAGTACTCTTGATATTGCCTCAGAAGTTCTTTTTGAGCCTCGTTCATACGAGGCTCTTTTTCATTCACCATGTCCATGCCCTCACCTCTTTAATTACTTCAAAATAATTCTTTCCATGTTTTCCCTTCTCTCTAGTACTGCCTGATTTAGGCAACTTTATTGCCTTCGGTAGCAAACAAAACTTCTAAAGGAGTATCCACCCCTAAAAAATCCTTTATTTTTTTTGCTAATGAAAGGCTAATGTCGCTTTTGCCTGTCAACTTATCAGATATTGTAGACAATGCTAATCCCAATGCTTTAGCTAAATCTATTCGTCTGATATTTTTTCTTTTTAATTCTGCTTCTAAATTCGGATAATACATTTTTTCACCTCCTTATATCGCCTGTATTAACGAAAATTCGTCAACTTTAATTATATTATATTCGAATTTTCGTTAATGCCAATATGTATTTACGAATATTCGTTAATTTATATTGATTTTTCGGTATTCTAATGCTATGATATGTTTAGAAATAGGTTGTTCAATTTAAGGTGGAGTGATAATTGTGACTATAGAAGATAAATTAAAATCATTAATTTTATCAAAGCATAAAAGTTTAAGAGACTTTTGTATTACAATTAATATTCCTTATTCCACTATGACTAGCATCCTTAAACGTGGAGTCGATAATGCAAGTATTAGTAATATCATTAAAATTTGCAGTTATTTTGGCATCAGCGTAGATGAACTTTCAAAAGGTAATATTGTTCCAATTTCTTTGGTTACCTCTCCATCCCTCATTTCAGAGTATACTGAACAAGAAAAAAAACTAATAATTGAATTCCGTATGCTATCACCAGAAGCTCAATCATCAGTGTGTGATTTTATCAAGTTTAAATTGGCCTCAGAATCTACAAAAAAAAAGCCCGAAAAAGATAACTTGATGGTAGCAGAATCCCAGTTACCCTATGACGATAAAAAAACAGATGTATGAAAAATCAATTCAATATAATAGCACGAAAGGACTTGATATCATGTACATTGCAGATCCGGATAATCATAATAAATTATATCGACAAGATATTGAAGAAGGTTATTACGAAGAATTATCGGATTACTTTTTTGAGCGTTATGAATCTAAAATAAGTAAATGGGAAGACAAAGCTGATAATATGACAAGTAAGGTTTATAATCCAGGCACTCACCCTGATAAAGCCTTACAAATTTTCGATAAGGCTTTACAGTATTTATCTGATGAAGCTCTTCCTTTTTTCAAGGAAAAAGAAGAATATTATGGTCCGGAAATTATGGATGATTATAATTCGATGGTTGATTCAATAAAAGAAGATAAAGAAAATTTCAAAGAAAATGAGTATGATGAAATGCTTATTGAGTATAACAATTATATTGCAGAGAAAAATAAGCTTAAGCAAATAAAAAAAGAAGTAAAAGCGAAAATAAAAAAGGAAAATATCATGAAACGCTCCGATTTAATGAAGTGCTTTGATAAAGAGGATGCAGCGCTTGTCCGTCGTTCTTTAAAAGAATTTGCTGATAAAGACATTATTGAAATTTATAAAGACGGATCCCGATATATGATAAAGTTTTTGTAAAAAAGTGATTATCAGCGCTATTATCTCAAAATGACTTTGCAAAACATTTGACAAAACAAATAAATGTAGTATAATGATTGATAAGCGAATAAGTGGTAAACCTGCGGGTAAGCCACGGGCCTTATCAATCTGCGGATTGGTAAGGCTTTTTTTATTTATCAGAAAGGCTCCTCATTATGAATAAACCATTTAAAACATACAATCAGCAACTTAAAATATTACGCAATCGCAATTTAAATATTCCTAATGGAAGTAAAGCACTACGTATTTTACGTAGAGAAAACTACTATAACATTATTAATGGGTATAAAGATATCTTTTTAGATAAAGGTTACACAACGGATAGATTTAAGGATGGTACTTCTTTTGATGATATTTATGCATTATACTCTTTTGATTGCAATCTTCGTTCTATTCTGCTGAAATATATTCTTCGACTTGAGTCTTCACTAAAAACAAAAGTTTCATATCGCTTTTCTGAAAAGTATCCCTCTAATTTCAGTTATTTTGATATAAGCAACTTTAGAAACAATATTGAGTCAGTAACAAACCTTATTGCACATATTTCCAATGTTGTTAAAAACAATGTAGAACCACCTCGAGCAGGTATCCCTATTTCTCCATTTTCTCATTATCTTAATACTCATAAAGAATTACCTCTCTGGGTTCTTATTAAAAGATTGTCCTTAGGTGAAACATCCTATTTTTATACATCTCTTACAGATGATTTAAAAGTCAAGATTTTAAATGATATTTATACAGAGTATCAGCAGGAATATGGTATTCGTCCAAAAAAAACTGCAGGAACAAATGAAATTTCTAGTTTTTCTCAAATGATAAGATTCATTGTAATATTCAGAAACTTATGTGCTCATGGCGAGCGTACGTACGATTATGTTGCGAAACATAAAGGCCATATACCCAATATCCAGTTTTTCTATTTAAGCCAATCTCCTCGTTTTACTAGTAAAGTAGTCGATGTAATAAGAATATTAGGACTATTCCTTATAAAATCTGATTATAAAACCCTTTTAAAAGAACTTTCCGTTGAAGTTAAAGCGCTATCTGATGAATTACCACAAAATACAATGAATGCTGTACTTATTAAATTAGGGTTTTCTAAAAACTGGAAATCAGACCTCATTCTCCCTTAAAAATTGAAATAGCTGAAATCGTTATCGTCAACTATTACCCGGCCGCATAATCCACTAAATATCTAAATAAAAAAATCCCCGTCTCCTGGACCAACAGGAAACGGGAATGCCAGCAGCATTGGCGTACTGCATGGCAAGTGTAAATCTTGTGTTTGCTTGGGCTGATTTACGTATTTATTATACCATAATCAGCCTTGTTTTAGAAAGAAGGACTGATTATATTATGACAAAAAATGCAGTTATTTACGCCCGCTTCAGCAGTGACAAACAGCGGGAAGAATCCATTGATGGCCAGATTCGTGAATGCCGGGCCTTTGCAGAGGCTAATGAAATCAATATTATCAATACCTATATCGACCGGGCCATGTCTGCCCGCACGGATCAGCGCCCGTCATTCCTGCAAATGGTCAAAGACAGTGCCAAACATCTATTTGACTATGTAATCGTTTATCAGCTCGATAGATTTTCCCGCAGTCGCTACGATTCGGCCATATATAAACACCGACTGAAGAAAAATGGAGTCAAAGTATTGTCGGCTAAGGAAAATATCAAAGATGATCCCAGCGGAATCCTTCTGGAATCTGTTATTGAAGGCATGGCAGAATATTACAGTGCCGAATTATCTCAAAAAGTCAAACGGGGAATGACGGAAAATCTATTGGAAGGCAAGTGGATTGGTGGCATTGTTCCCTTTGGCTATGAACTCACATCGGAAAATAAACTGGCCATCAGTCCCGCAACAGGCCATCTGGTTTCCGAAATCTATGATAAGTACTTATCTGGTGTAAAAATGACAGATATTTTGAGCAAATTAAATAGCCTGGGTATCAAAACCCAGAGAGGATGCAACTTCACGCGCAACAGCCTGAACCGCATCCTCAAAAATCAGATCTACACGGGAACATTTACCTGGTCCGGTACATCCTATCCTGATTATGCCCCGGCACTCATCACACAGGAGCAATATACAGCTATGCAGAATTTATTTGAATCTCGCAAACGAAAAAACAATACCGCCCGCCGCGTGTCTCCCCAGTATGCCCTAACAGGGAAAATCTACTGTGGCACGTGCGGGCTTCCCATGACCGGATATTGTGGCAAGAGTCATACAGGCACCACGTACTACTATTACCAATGCTCTTCCAAAAATAATAAATCAGAAAAAGCTGCGCGGTCCCAGATTGCCTGTGATGCCAAAAACATAAACCGTGACAAGCTGGAGAAATTGGTTCTCGATACAACTATCAGTATACTCAAAAACAAAGACGCCGTAAAATGCATTGCAGACCAGTGTATGGCCATCCAAAAGGCCGAACTGGAACACAAACCGGCAGAACAACTGCGCCTGGAATCTCAAATCAAAGAAATTGAAAAACGACTGAAAAACAGCGTAAAAGCCGTTGAAAATGGTCTTATCTCCCAAACCATAACAAACAATATTGAAACTTATGAAAAACAGCTCACAGAGCTAAATGCACAACTTGACGGCGTTAAATTAGACACTCACATCATTCCCATCACAGAAGAAGCGGTCATCTATTATCTGAACCAACTGACAGAACGGGCAAATAAAAAAGACGGATATAGCCTCGATACCTTCGATGACTTCATCCGTCGTGTCGTAGTGACCGGGAAGCGTGTAGACATATATTATAACTACACTGCAGTTCCCAATATACTCGAAAACCCCGCAGTCAAAATGCTGCGGGGTTCGAGTGAAGATTGTTTGGTGACCCGGTAGGGATTCGAACCCTAGACCTACTGATTCGTAGTCAGTCACTCTATCCAGCTGAGCTACCGAGTCATGTCTTGTCGTTCCTGACGACTCATATATCATAACAAGAAATCGGAAATATGTCAAGGCTTTTTTGCAAAAAAATCAAAAAGATAAGGGCCCGCCACGTGCGGGCCCCTACATTGAAAAGATTCTCTCCAAACGCAAAGCGGGCGCCCGGTTATGGGCGCCCCTACGCGGACTGCGAACTGCTTTTTTATAATCTGCCGATATCTTTCAGGTATTGTTCACATTTGGCCTTGATTTCCGGCGTAGCGTCTACCAAGGGCAGGCGGAAGGGTCCAGCCGGGAAGCCGAGCATGTTGAGCATGGTCTTGACCGGGACCGGGCTGACCGTGCAGAAGCAGCCTTTCATGAAGGGCAGGTATTTCTGATGGAGGGCAGCGGCTTTCTTGACGTCGCCGTCTTTATGGGCCTGAATCATTTCGTTCATTTCCTTGCCGATGACGTGGGCAGCTACGGAAATGACGCCTTCGCCGCCGACAGCGACGATGGGCAGGGTCAGGTTGTCGTCACCGCTGTAGAGGTGGAAACCTTCCGGTGCATTGGCTGCGACGTAGCCGGCATAATCGAGGTCGCCGCTGGCGTCTTTGAGGCCGATGATGTTCGGGAAGTCATGAGCCAGCTGGCAGACCGTCTGCGGTTCGATTTTGCCGCCTGTACGGCCCGGTACGTTATAAATGAAGATAGGCAGGTCCGTCGACTTGGCGATGGCAGCAAAGTGAGCATAACAGCCTTCCTGGTTCGGTTTATTGTAATACGGGACGATGCACAGCAGGACGTCGACGCCAGTATCTTTGGCCTTCTTGGCCATTTCGATAGTCTGGAGCGTATTGTTGGTGCCGACATTGCCCATGACCAGGGTCTTGTCTTTCAAGGCATCTGCCGTGACTTGGAAGAGCTTGAGCTTTTCTTCTTCCGTCATGACAGCCCCTTCGCCCGTCGTAGCCCCGACGAGGATGGCCGAGCCTTCATCAGCATATTTCTTAGCCAGTTCAACAGCCGCTTCATAATTGACGGAACCGTCTTCGTGGAACGGCGTGACCATGGCAACAATCACATTTGGAAAAGTTAACATAAAAGGTTCATCTCCCATCCTTCGTACTTAGTGGATCATGTCGTGAGCCAGCATGTATTCGGCAATCTGCAGGGCATTGAGGGCAGCGCCTTTGCGGATCTGGTCGCCCGATACCCAGAGATTGATGGCCTTCGGATTATACAGGTCCTTGCGGATACGGCCGACGTAGCAGTCGTATTTTTCCGACGTGAACAAGGGCATAGGATATTCCATTTCAGCCGGGTTGTCCTGGACCTGGGCACCGGGGAACGCATCGATGGCTTTGCGGACGGCATCGACAGTCAGTTCATCGGCCGTTTCGACATAGACCGATTCAGCATGGCTGCGGAAGACCGGTACGCGGACGGTCGTAGCCGTAATGGCAATGGAGTCGTCGTGGAGCATCTTGTGCGTTTCGTTGACCATCTTCATTTCTTCTTTGGTGTAGTCTTTTTCTACGAATTTATCGATCTGCGGGATGAGGTTGAAAGCGATGGGATAATGCTTGGGAAGGCTCTTGCTGGGCAGAATCTTCGGCTGCATTTCTTCCCCTTTGAGGTAGGCTTCCGTTTCATCGCGCAGTTCGTCGATACCTTCTTTGCCGGCACCGGAAACGGCCTGGTACGTGCTGACGATAATGCGTTTGATCGGCGACAAGTCATGAATCGGCTTGAGGGCCATGAGCATGATGATCGTCGAGCAGTTTGGGTTGGCAATGATGCCCTTGTGCCAGGCGATGTCTTCGGGATTGACTTCCGGTACGACGAGCGGTACGTTGGGGTCCATGCGGAACGTGCTGGAGTTGTCGATGACGATGCAGCCCCGTTTAGCAGCTTCAGGTCCCAATTCTTTACTGATCGAGCCGCCGGCGAACAAGCCGATGTCGACACCGTCGAAAGATTCCGGTTTGGCTTCTTCAACGGTATATTCTTCCCCGTTGACAGTCATTTTCTTGCCAGCCGAACGGTACGATGCTAATAACTTCAACTTGCTGTACGGGAATTTTCGTTCTTCGATCAAGCGGATAAATTCCTGGCCTACGGCACCTGTGGCACCTAAAATCGCTACTACCGGTTCTTTTGTCATAACAAACTTCCTCCCCTAATGGTTCTTTTTATAAATAGTTTTCCAGTCCAAAGGTCAAGCCCGGACGAGAGCTTACTTTCTTGACGGCTAAGACGACGCCAGGCATGAAGGACTTGCGGTCCATCGAATCGTGGCGGATCGTCAGCAGTTCGCCGTATCCCCCGAATAAAACTTGCTGATGAGCGATGTAGCCCGGAAGGCGGACACTGTGGATGGGGATGCCATCTACGGAAGCACCGCGGGCGCCATCGAGGCTTTCATGGGTCTTGTCCGGAGCCGGCTGTACACCAGCTTCTTTGCGGGCCGCATCGATCTTATCGGCCGTCATGATGGCCGTGCCGGACGGAGCGTCCAGTTTATTGTTGTGATGGAGTTCGATGATTTCGACATCCGGCAGATACGGAGCGACTTCTGTCGAGAGCTTCATCATCAGGACAGCGCCGATGGAAAAGTTCGGGGCAATGAAGATGCTCGTCTTCTTTTCCAGAGCCAGTGCATGGAGTTCATGACGCTGTTCAGCGGTCAGGCCCGTCGTGCCAACGACCATATTGACACCGTGTTCGATGCAGGTCTTAGCGTTGTTGAAGATGACTTTCGGCGTGGTGAAATCGACGACGACATCCGGTTTGATGTCATCGAGGGCAGCGCCCAGGTCATCGCGGATGGTCAGTCCTAAGTGGCCGACACCGGCGATGTCACCGACATCTTCGCCGACATGAGTAATGCTGATGCCACCGGCTATTTCCAGTTCCGGGTCTTCAAAGACGGCTTTGACGACCTGGCTGCCCATGCGGCCATCGGCACCGTTAACTAATACACGAAGCATATCTATCCCTCCTGTGAGTCCCTTTTGATGGGACTTCTGATTTTTGAAATTATATTTAACTATATACCTATCGCGGACATTCGTCAACCCGCAAAGCAATGTCGAATCGCAAGTCAAGGGCATTACATGCCCTTGACTTGCTTTACAATCTGGCGGGCCGCTTCGATGCTGGCCTTGGTCGTATCGTTGCCGGCGAACATGCGGGCGATTTCCAGGACGTGTTCCCCCTCCGAGAGGCCCCGGACCTGGGTAACCGTGCGGCCGTCCATTTCTTTCTTATA
>ERZ506793.509-NODE-509-length-11342-cov-5.18659_pt1 | contig 11342 bp, 9 predicted proteins | sample MGYA00512571_ERZ506793 | MGnify/ENA metagenome assembly ERZ506793
TGCTGATAGCCATCGTCCATAATGATAACCTCGGCATTCAACTTTTCAACGGCATAACGGCCGGTAACGGCACGGTTTTTGCCGATGATTACCGGAATACCCGGCAAAGTCTTGGCCATCAGGTAAGCTTCGTCACCTGCTTCATAGGCAGTCATGAAAATCTTATTGCCGTCGGAAACTACGCCCAGCTCCTTGCCCCAGTGCGAACGGTAGCCGCGGTTCAGGATAACAACACGATAGCCCATAGACTTGATAATTGCCGCCATCTTCTGGGCGGTAGGAGTTTTACCGGTGCCGCCGACGGTAATATTACCGATAGAGATAACGCAGCAGTTCAGCTTTTCTCTGTGCAGCAGGCCGCAATTATACATAGACAGCTTGCAGCATACGCCGAATTCGTATAAATAAGACATGCCACGCAGAACTGCCAGCAGCAGCCAGCCGAAGAACGGAGTTTCCGGACCATAGGCAACCTGCATAACATATTGGATAATCGCATCACCGTGACGCAGGCGTCCGCCGCCTTCATCCGTCAGGTTACGCGTATTAATCGGATAGCTTTTGTATTCACGGGCAGGCACAGCAGTTAAATCAAGCAGCTCCTTGAGATAATGGATACTGCGCACATCCGCGCCGCGGTTCTCTTTAATAACCTGCAAAGAAGCTGCACCCATCTGCGCACGACGCTCGTCATTGCCCAGAATATCCAGCATTTCCTTCGTCAGCTCATCATTATTGTTAACCATCTTGCAGGCCTTAACCTTGCTCAACAGTGCATAGGAATCCTTAAAGTTCTGCATGCTCGGGCCGACGAGAATCGGTTTGGCATGGGCAGCAGGCTCCAGTACGTTGTGACCGCCGGTATTGCTGAAGGAGCCGCCGACGAAAACAACATCGCCTACAGCATAAATACGTCCCAGCTCACCGATGGTATCAATAATCAGCAAAGGATATTCCTTGCGCTCACCGCTTTCCTCCAGCATCTTGGAACGGAAGCCTGTTTCATAGCCGTAATGGCTTGCCAGCTTGGCAATTTCCTCCGCTCTGGCAGTTTTACGCGGTGCGATAATCAGACGCGCATGCGGATATTTTTCACGGATGCACTTAAAGGATTCAAAGAGCACCTTTTCTTCGCCGGGATGCGTAGAGCCGGCAACGATAATAGGATAATCCTCTTTCAAGCCCAGCTCAAAACGGTATTTCGCCAAATCCTCCGGCGTAACCTCCGCATAGGTCTGGTCAAATTTGGTATTGCCGGTAACAAAGATTTTGCTGCGGTCGGCACCGAGATGCGCAATATAATCGGCATCAATGCTGGACTGCATACAAAAGCGGGTTACGGTATTGAGCATATCATCCCAGATACCATAAAGATATTTGTAATTTTTTACGGATTTTTCGGAGATACGGCCATTTACCATCATTACAGGTATATGGCGTTCACGGATAGCGCGCAGGAAATTAGGCCACAGCTCTGTTTCTACCGGCATAAAGACACCGGGATGAATACGCTTGACCAGAGATTCCGCAACAAACGGCAAATCCAGCGGGAAGTAGACAATAGCATCTGCTTCGGGAATAATCTGCTTGGCCATGTTATAACCGCCTACGGTAAAGGCAGATACCAATACCGGGCGCTCGGGCATTTCCTTGCGGATTTGTTTAACAAGCGGACTGGTGGCAACAATTTCGCCTACGGATGCACCATGAATCCATACGCAGTCCTTGCCGGCAACCTTGGCGATATCCTCTTCATCTACACAACCGAGGCTCTGCTTAAAGCGCAAGGCAAAGCCTTTTTCTGTAAACAGGCGGTAAGTGTAATAGGGGACAATAAAAATTACCAGCACTATTAAAATAAGAATATTGTAGAGTATATACATTTACTAACCTCTTTTCGCCTTACTTGGCTTCCTTGCTGCGATACTGAATCTTATACAGATGCGCGTACAACCCGTCCATAGCCATCAGCTCATCATGGTTACCCTGCTCGATAAGCTGGCCCTTTTCCAAAACCATAATCTTATCAGCATTTTTAATCGTCGAAAGACGATGCGCAATAACAAAGGACGTTCTGCCTACCATCAGACGGTCCAGAGCCTCCTGTACCACGCGCTCGCTTTCCGTATCGAGTGCAGAGGTTGCCTCGTCGAGAATCAGAATCTGCGGGTTCTTCAATATTGCCCGGGCAATGGAAATACGCTGACGCTGACCACCGGAAATATTCATACCGCGGTCACCCAGCATTGTTTCATAGCCGTTAGGCAATTGCATAATAAAGTCATGGGCATTCGCAGCCTTCGCTGCAGCCTCTACCTCTTCACGTGTCGCATCAAGACGTCCGTAAAGAATGTTATCATAAACAGAACCGTTGAACAGCACTGTTTCCTGCGGTACAATACCAACCTGCTCACGCAGGGAATCCAGCGTAACCTTGCGGATATCCTGGCCATCAATCGTAATGCTGCCGTTAGTCGCATCATAGAATCGCGGCAAGAGGCTGGCTACGGTAGACTTGCCCGCACCGGAAGGACCGACAAAGGCAATCATTTCGCCGGGCTTAACCTCGAAGGAAACATGGCTGAGTACCTCTTCGTTCTCATTGTAAGCAAAGCTTACATCATTGAAGCGTACATCGCCCTTCACCTTAGGCAAAGCCTTGGCATCAGGTGCATTTTTAATAGCCTCCGGCAAATCCAATACGTCGAAAACACGCTGCGCTGCAGCCAATGCCTTCTGGATATTGCCGATAACACGGCTTAAACGTTTAATCGGGTTAGAAATATTAACGGCATAGGTAAGAAAGGCTACCAGAGAGCCTGCGGTAATGCTGCCGTTAATAACACTGTTGCCGCCGTACCAGAGAATAATAGATACGCCGACAGCTGCTACAAATTCAATCGTCGGGGTGAGTGTTGAGGAAAGCTGTGCATACTTCATGTTGGCGCGGAAGTTGTTTATGTTTTCCTTGTCGAAGCGCTCTACCTCATAGCCCTCGCGCACGAAGGATTTGATAACGCGCGGAGAGGAAGCAACCTCCTGCAGCACAGAGGTAATATCAGCAGCAGCCTCCTGAATACGGCTGCCGGATTTACGGATGCGTTTACCGAAGCTGTCGATAAAGAACAGTACAACCGGGAAGGTTGCAAAGGTTACGAGGAACAGCTTCCAATCCAGATACAGCATCATAGCGATAGATACGATAAGGATAACGCTCTCTGTAAACATTTCTACAACGTTTTCTACCATTGCGGACTGCAACGCATTAACATCGTTAGTAACATAACTCATAATGGTACCGGTTTTATGCTTATCATAAAAGCTCATGCTCAAGCGCTGCAGCTTTTCAAAAACATCCCTGCGGATATCAATAATTACACGCTGGCCGACATAGTTCATCAGGTAGCTTTGTCCGTAATAGGAAACACCGCGGATAATAAAAACAACAACGATGCTGATAACGATATAGTTCAGCATAGATGTATCCTTATCACGCAGAACCTGGTCTACCATGTCCTTGATAACCCAGGGCAGATAAGCAGTACAGCCGGAGGCAATGCCGGTGCAGATAAGCGCTGCCAGCGCACGCATCCAATAGGCTTTTACATATTTCAATGCTCGAAGGTATAAATTCATTTTCTCTCCTCAGTTATTTTTAAGATTAATTGAGCAACACGGTTTACCGCACCGGGTTCACCAAGTCTATGCTTCATATATGCCAAATCGCTTTGCAGCTGTGCCTGACGCTCTGGCTGCAAAAGCTCGACTGCAGTTTTTGCTAATTTTTCCGGGGTGAAGTCCTCCTGCAGAAGCTCCGGCATAATCGTTTTGCCCGCAACAATATTCGGTAGACCGATATTGGGGATGTTGATTACCAAACGCGCGATAAAAGCATTCAGTGCGGAAGTACGGTAAACAATAACACTCGGCAGTCCGCACAAAGCAGCCTCCAGCGTTACCGTACCGCTGGTAGCCAGCGCCAGGTCCGCTACACTGAACAAATCATAGTTATGGCCTTCGGTAATTTTTACCTCAATGCCATACGCCGCAATTTTTTCCTGCAGCATAGCAAGCGGAATGGTATTGGCGCGCGGCATAACAAACTGTACATCCGGCAGCTGTTGCTTTAAAAGCTTTGCACCTGCCAGCAGCGTCGGCAGCATTTTTTCAATTTCCATCAGACGGCTGCCTGGCATCAGCAGTACCAGCTTTTTACCGGGCTGCTTGCCGGCCCAGGCTTCAGCCTCAGCCTTAGTCATCGCAGGATGCACAATATCCAGCAGCGGATGACCTACAAACTCTACGGGAGCACCTGCTTCCTTGTACACATCGTATTCAAAAGGAAAGATGCAGGCAACCTTATCCACTATCTTCGCAACCTTTTTGGCACGGCCCTTATTCCAGGCCCATGCCGACGGAGCAATATATGATACAACGGGAATTCCTTTATCGTGAGCCAGCTTTGCCAGCTTCATATTAAAACCGGGATAATCGACAACTACCAGACAGTCCGGCTTGCGTTCGTCCATAATGCGCGCAAAATCACTGCGCAGACGGAATAAATCAGGCAGTTTGCGGATAACCTCCACAAAGCCCATTACGCCGTGATCCTTAATATCCCACAGCACCTCGCCGCCGGCTTGGCGCAGAGCATCGCCGCCCATACCAAAGACCTCGGCCTTGCTATCAAGTTTTTTTATAGCAGCCGTCACAGCAGCTGCATGGATATCGCCAGAGGCTTCTCCGGCAGATATTAATATTTTCGCCATGATGTCTCCTTGCATTTACCTATATATATTCAGTATATATTATAACACAAAAAGCGGCTGACATAAGCTATCAGCCGCTAAGAAATACGAAATTTTTCCGATATTTATTTTACAAGAATAGTAATATTATGCTCATCCGCCAGCGCAATCACCTTTTCGCGCTCCGGAATGATAGTATTACCTGCTTCAATAATCGCTCCGGTAGCACCGGCGTGAATCATTGATTCAATCGTTGTCGTACCGAAACCGGGAATATCAAAGCGTTGGTCCTGCTTCGGCTTGGCAGTCTTGGCTACGATAACACCGCCCTTGCCTAAAAAACCGCCGCGCAGAATGCAGGCATCGGTGCCTTCAATCGCTTCTACCGCCATAACGGCACGATTTTTTACAACAACGGTCTGACCGATATCCAGTCCGCCGATGGCTTTGGCCATCTCAAAGCCGAATTCCATATCCGCAAGCTCTGCCTCCGTAGGCTTACGCTTGGTCAGGACACCGGGCGGCGGCAGCAACGGTTTAATCAGCAAGGTCTGATCCATAACCTCAATGCCTTCGTCCTCCAGCTCCTTGACAATCGCATTCATGATAGTATCATCCTTGCGGTCCGGAATGGTAGCCAAAATTTTTATCGCCCGCAGATCAGGAACAATCCTGCCTGCTTTGTACAAAACTTCCTTTGTTACCTTGCCGATCATGGTGACCTTGGTAACCTTATTTTTTTTCAGCGTAGAAATAATCTTGCCGATTTTGCCGATGTTGATATCGTAATAAACATCAACACTGCCAGGCAGCTCCTCGTCAATACCGGGAACAACACCTACAGCGACAACATGGTAACCCAGCTCTTTCGCTGAGCGTGCTACCTCTACCGGCAGATGTCCGACACCTGAAAGTACGCCCAGCACCTCCATAGCCTTAGCCTCTGCGTGTACGGATGATGCCGCGTTCTACATTACGCAGGAAACGCATCAGATGTTCCATGGGCTCAGAGCTTGTCAGCTCCTGCTCCATAGTGCTGATTGCTTCCTGCAGTGGCAGACCGCTGCGATAAAGAATGCGGAAAGCCTTTTTCAGCTCACTGCGTTCCTCTACCGGCATACCTGCGCGGGAAAGACCTACGCTGTTCAGACCGGAAACAAAAGCAGGATCACCGGCACAGATCATGAACGGAGGAACATCCTGGGTTACACGTGCCATACCGCCGATCATTACGTTACGGCCAATCTTGCAGAACTGGTGTACCGCAGACAAACCGCCGATAACAGCACGGTCCTCAACGATAACGTGACCTGCAAGTGTTGCAACGTTAGACATAATAACATTATTGCCCACGATGCAGTTATGTGCAACGTGAGTATAGGCCATCATCAGGATGTTATTGCCGATACGGGTTTCGTTGCCTTCACCGCATGCACGGTGAACAGTGCAGCATTCACGGAAGCTGCCGCCGTCACCGATAATAGTATAGCTTTTTTCACCTACAAATTTTAAATCCTGCGGTACCGCACCAATAGAGCAGCCCGGGAAAAAGTGGCAATTCTTGCCGATTTTAGTATATGGATGGATAGTCACATGTGCGCCAATCACGCAGCCGTCGCCAATCTCCGTATCTTCGTCGATGACAGCATAAGGACCTACGCTTACGTCCTTGCCGATTTTAGCAGACGGATGAATGATTGCAGTTTCATGGATACCACTAGTTGGCATAATAACCGAACTCATTATTTTCACTCCCCAAATAAGATATTAATCAAGCAATTAAATATAAATATAATACTATAATCACAGGTATCCACGATTTTTAACACTACAAAAATCACAGTTAAATGAATTTAGCATTAATTTTAGCTGTATTGCTCGCTTATTCTACCAATTACAGCTTTTTTGTATTTTGCTGATTAATTTTCTTTCGGGTCCATAATAGCAAAGGTGCAATCGCATTCGCAGGCAACCTTGCCGTCAACCTTACCCTCGCAATGAATGATACCCATGCTGCCGCGCATGATTTTAGTTACCTCAGCGGTGGTTACGACTTGGTCACCGGGCACAACCTGCTTGCGGAAGCGTACATTGTCTATTTTAGCGAAAACAGCAATCTTGCCGCGGTTTTCTTCCGGATACAGCATAGCAACGCCGCCAACCTGAGCCATAGCCTCAATCAGCAGAACGCCGGGCATAATCGGTTCATTAGGGAAATGACCTAAGAACTGCATTTCATTAGCGGTAATATTTTTAATACCTACTGCGCGCTTCATAGGCTCAACTTCCAGAATGCGGTCAACCAAAAGCATCGGATAACGATGCGGCAGAATCTTTTTAATTTCGTTAATATCTAATACTGTCATTTATTACTCCCCCTTTGTTCTGTAAGCCTGAATTTGTTTAGCGATTTGCGAATTAAAGGCATGTCCTGTTTTTACGGCAATAACATGTGCTTTAATCGGTCCCAGCAGATACAAATCGCCAATGGCATCAAGAATCTTGTGTCTGATCAGTTCATCGTCAAAACGCGGAACCGAAAGAATTTTTTCATCATCAAAAACAACTACATTCTCTAACGAACCGCCAAGGCCCAGTCCCATCTTACGCAGCATTTCCAGCTCGGATGTAAAGGCAACCGTTCTGGCAGCCATAATATCCTTTTTAAAGCTCTCCTTATCAAGCAGGATATCGAAATACTGTGTTCCCAGCATCGGATGACTGTTGATGGATGTAAAAGAAATTCTGTAGCCGTCATAAGGTAAAATAACGATATAACGGTCATTGTCATAAACGGAAAATGCTTTATCAACGGCATATATATGACGCTCTGCCTCCTGCTGCACCGGTTCTGCTTTTTCAATCAGCTCACAGAAAACCTTAGCACTGCCGTCGGTTACCGGCGGTTCCGGGGAAGACATTTCAATACGGATATTGTCAATCGCCATCATAGACAGCGCACCCATAAGATGCTCAACTGTAAAAACCTCAGCACCGTTTGCACTAAGTGTTGTTGCCTTTACCGTGGAGCTTACATTCTCCGGCAAAGCTTTTATTTCCGGTCTGCCCGGTAAATCGGTACGGACGAAGACAATGCCTGTGTCAGCCTCTGCAGGCTTCAGTGTCATCAGCACATCCTTGCCGGAATGCAGACCAATGCCTGAATAGGATACCTCTTTAGCAATTGTATGCTGGTATTCCTTTTTTTGCTCGGTCATTTTGCTCCTCCTTTATCAAATTTATTTTTTTCTGCCAAAACGTTGGCGTCCGTCTTTCCAACGGTCATGCACCCAGAACCACATTTCCGGATGCGCAATAATCTCATGCTCCAGTATTGTTACCAGCTCACGGGTTACAGCATAAAAATCCTGCTCCTTGTTTTTTGTTTTCGGGGTGTACAGGGGAGGATAAATTTTAGCCGTACAAGTGCCATCTGTATTGTTGTGCAGAAATATCGGTAAAATCGGTGAACCGTAGATACGCGAAAGTGCCGCCGGTCCCATAGGGATAACAGAATCCTTGCCGAACAGGTCAATGCGTACGCCATCGTCGTTCGTATCCTGGTCATAAAGGATGCCCAGAAGATTTTTTTCGCGCAGCATACGGCTGATAGCCAGCAGCCCATGCTCGCCACGGTTATAGGTAACCTTTTGTCCCACCATCTGGCGGAATTCGTTAATCAGCTTATCCATATGACCGTTATTCTGCTTACGTGTAATAGAAAGCATCGGGTAGCCATGCAGCGCTACGGTAGCACCCAAAAGCTCCCAGTTGCCGTAGTGGCCTGTAGCCATGATGACGCCCTTGCCCTGAGCATAGGCAGCCTCCAGATATTCCAAGCCTTCTACCCTTACCTTCTTGTCAATATTATCCTTATTCAGCAGCGGGAAACGCATAACCTCGATGACCATACGGCCGAAGCGGTGCAGACTGTCTGCAGCTATTTCCGCAGCTCTTGCTTCATCAACCCCCAGGCATTCGCGGATATTAGCCTCTGCCATCTGCATACGCCAGCGCGGTACAACCGCCACTGCTACGCTGCCCAGGAATTTTGCCACCAGCTTGCGCAGCCACATGGGGGAAACACACATAAATTTACTAAAAAGCTTGACTATATAATAACCTAACAAGCTTTCACCACCCTATTATTTTTTCAGCTCTGCCAGTTCCTTTTCCAGAGCTTTGACGCGTTTGAGCATATCGCCCATCTTGCGCATATTTGCTTCCTGACGCAGCCATTCCTTCATCGGCATAGCAGGGAAGCCGCCCATAACGGAATTGTCGGGAACATTATTGGTAATACCGGTTCTTCCGCCAAATACGCAGTTGTTGCCGATAGTAATATGACCGACAGTACCAACCTGACCGGCAAAGGTAACATTGTTGCCTACGGTTACGCTGCCGGAAATACCTACATGAGCAACAACCAGGCAGTTTTCACCTAAGATATCGTTGTGGCCGAGATGTACCAGGTTATCTATCTTGGTGCCCTTGCCAACGATAGTGCTGTCAACGGTAGCACGGTCGATACAGGTGTTGTTGCCAATTTCTACATCATCCTGCAGCACTACATTACCGGTCTGCAGCACCTTGCTGTGCTTGCCGTTTTGGGTAATATAGCCAAAGCCGTCGCCGCCGATTACAGCACCGGACTGCAGAATAACTCTGTCACCCAGTACACAGTCCTCACGGATAGTGGTATTAGGATAAATAGTACAATCCTTGCCCATTTTTACGCGCTTGCCGACATAAGCATGCGGATAGATTACGCAGCCGTCGCCGATTTCGGCATCATCCTCAACAACAGCAAAGGGCTGAATAGCAACATTGCTGCCGATTTTTGCCTTCTTGGATACATAAGCATAAGGACTGATAACACGCTCAACCTCTTCCTGCGGGCGGAACAGCTCCAGCAGTGCGGCAAAGGCTGCACGCGGGTTGGCAACTCTGATAACAGGACGGCCGTCAAGCTCCGGATCCTCGGTACTGAGAACCATTACGCCGGCCTTGCTGAGATGACAGTGCTCTACATGCGGCGGCACCGCAAAGGAAATATCCTTCGGACCTGCCTCAACCAGTCCGTTAACGCCGGTAATGCGTAATTCGGGGTTATCATGCTCTACCGTGCCCTTTAAAAATTCAGCTAATTCTTGTACACTCTTCTCCATTTCATACCTCCACCATAAAGCGGCTTACGCAAAAAGCGGACGGACTATCCGCCCGCTTCAGGGTGCTGCTATTATTTCATTTTTGCAATTACATCGCTGGTAACATCGGTACCGCCCTGAGGAACGGCACGCTTATCCAAAATAGCGCCCAGCTTTTTCTCGTCGGAAACCTGCTTCAGAGCAGTATCCAAGCTGGCCTTCAGCTTATTTTGTGCTTCGCTTTGAATCAGCTTAGCTTTAGCGCCGTAATCTTCGGCAACCTTTTTGGCATCATCGCCGGTTTTACCTGCCATATCCTTATCCATCTGGGTTTTCAGATCGGTCATTTTTTTAGTTACATCTTCCTGAGTGGTTTTTACGATAGGAGCTTCTGCTTCAATCTTGCTCATATCAACAGTACCAAAATCAGCATTACGTCCGCTGCAGCCGAAAGTAAACATAGATGCTGCAATCATCAGACCGGCAATAATTTTTTTCATAATTTTTAACCTCACTTAATTATAGCTCATATCAGGCCTGGGCACTTAACAATGTCATGCCTTTTTCAAGGCCTTGATTATAGCAGCGGTAATATCCTCTGCCTTCATATTAACTCTAAACTTATTGAAAACAATAGTATAGCCGCGCTCATGCGCCAGCTTCACAGCCTGGCTTTCGATATCCTGATTGATTTGCTTCTTCAGGCTATCGTTCTTTTCCTGCTGCTTATCAATTTCTCTGTCTATAATACTCAGTGCATTATTTAAGGCCTTCGGTGCCGCGTCAAGCATTTCCTTGTCGCGTTCCTCCGGTGATTTAAGCTGCTGCATAGCCTGAGCATGCTGCTGCTGCGCCATATCGCGCATCCGCTGCTCGGCCTCTGCCTTGTAAGGCAGTACCTTGGCATCAACCAGACGGCGTTTTTCCGCCTGCAGCTCGGCAATCTGCGCACCGCGCTCCTTCTGCAGCTCCTGCAGCTGTTTTTCAACGGCCTGACGTTCATCAGGCTTCATTTTAACAGCCTCCAGGATAGCCCGCAGATTAAATAATTTAAGCTTATAGGCTTCTTCGATATTCTTTTTGCGTTCGGCCAGCTGAGCATCTGCTTCAGCCTCGGCCTGAGCTGCGAATTTCTGCAGCTTGGCATTTTCAATCTCCCTCTGTTCTACCATACGGGTATTGAAATCTGCCTCCATAAAGCTTTGCTGGCTGAGCTGCCGCAAGCTGCGCAGCTTATTCAGGCTGCTTAGCTGCGCCTTGGCCAGCTCTTCCTGACCTTTACGCTTATTAAGCAGATCCTGCAGAATTTTTTCACCCTGCTCCAGCTTAGCATACTGAGGATGGGCGCTTACCGCCTGCTCCCAGTTGATAACAGCAATTTTTTCCTGCGGTCCCCGGACATTGGTACTGCATGCCGAAATCAGCAGAGCAGATCGGAAGAGCACAC
>ERZ506793.513-NODE-513-length-11241-cov-4.92303_pt1 | contig 11241 bp, 13 predicted proteins | sample MGYA00512571_ERZ506793 | MGnify/ENA metagenome assembly ERZ506793
GATCTGCGTCAGTGTTCAAGTCCGAAACCCTTTGATTGAGGAAAGCCCTCCATACCACGAGGCTTGAAATCTCAAGGCCGCGCAGTTCGAGTGCATTTTTTCAGAAAAATCCCCCCCCCTCAGTAATAACCCTAATATCTCGCAAAAGCGTTGATGCGCACACGTTTCCAAAGAAATGCACCTGTTGCTTTTCAACCACAAAACGTGGTGCTTTCCGCGTTTTCCCGTATGAAAAATCACTCCGATCCGGCTTTCCATGCCCTTTTGAACTCTCCTCTCCGTCCGTTGATCTTCTCTGGATCCCCGCCCCGCATTCTCCGGATCGTGCTCGCGCAACCGCGTCGACTCCCGCAGCCGGCGCGAACGTCGGCATTTCAGACCTCGTTCGGGGACGGCTGTGACATTTCCACCCGAAGGAAGGTCTGTACAAACGGGGGCACAGTCACGGGAGATTCCGTTTCAGAAGACTTCCCGATCAGTCCACCTCCGTCGGTCGGCGCGGTACCGATACATACCTCGGGAGGTAGAATTTCGGCCTCTGCAGGCGCACAATTTCCTGTTCGGGCGCCTGAACGCACGGGCGCCGGCCCCTCATCAACAAAAGACGGAAGGCAATCATGGAAGACAGCTTCGCCAAGGTGATGTCCCTGGCGGCATTCATCGTGCTCGGGCATCTGCTCAGGCGCTTCAACATCCTGAAGGACCAGGCCTTTGCGGCCATCAGCGCCCTGGTGATGAACGTCACGCTCCCGTGCGTGATCCTCACGAACCTCAACGGCGTCAGGATCGAGGGCGACATGCTCCTCATTGCGGGCCTGGGGCTCCTCACGAACATCATCTTCCTCGTCTGGGGGCTTTTTCTCTCGCGCAACATCGCGGACACGCAGTGGCGCGACTTCGTGAGGCTCAACGTGGGCGGCTATTCGGTCGGTCCGTTTGCGGTTCCGTACGTGCAGTCCTTCTTCCCGACGACGGGCCTGATGGCGACCTGCATGTTCGACGTGGGCAACTGCGTCATGGCGGGCGGCGGCACCTTTGCGGTGATTGCGGGCACCCGCGTGAAGACGACGCTATGGCGCACGGTCAAGCTGGTCGTCTCGAAGCTCGTGCGCTCGGGCCCGCTCGTCACCTTCGCCTTCGTGGGCCTCATGTCCGTCCTCGACATGCGCCTTCCCGACGGCGTCATCACCAGCACGGCCGTCGGCGCGCACGCCAACACCTTCCTCTGCATGATCATGATCGGTGAGTCGATCAGCTTCTCGATGGGCGGCGGCAAGATGGGCAAAGTGCTCAAGCTGCTTGCGAGCCGCTGGGTCGTCTGCATCCTCATCGCGCTCGGCGTCTGGCACTTCCTTCCCTTCGAAGAGGAGATCCGCATGGCGCTCACCCTCACCTGCCTCTCTCCGATTCCCGCCATGAGCCTCGTCTTCACCGCTCAGCTCGACGGCGACATCGCCATGGCCGCCAACATGAGCTCGCTGAGCGTCGGCTGCTCCATCATCGGCATGTCCGTCGCGCTCATGCTCTTCGGCGCGCTCTGACGCATCAGAAACTCCGCACCACGTTCGGGCGGTCCTCTCCGGAGGGCCGCCCGATTTCGTTCATATCTCCCCTTTTCCGCCCCGTTCTCCGTGCCCGCCCGGCCGCACGGCGCCACTCGCGGGCGCCTGCGCACGCGCCGTGCCCCAAAACGGTGCATACCGGCAACCCGAATCATTTAAAAGCGCCTCTGCCGCAGCCTTTAAGCGAATTTCCTCACGCTTCAGGCCCCGTTGAGGTTCCATTTGCAGAATTTCGTCTCCCATAGACGAATACGGGCCTTTGGCACGCCTTTTGCTTAAGAATGGATCAAGGACGCGGGATTCCCCGCCATCCGCACAAAGCATCTCACTCATAGGGGAAAAACCATGAAGTACATCATTGCGGTCATCAAGCCGTTCAAGCTCGACGACGTGCGCGAAGCGCTCGCGGACTGCGGCGTCAGCGGCCTCACCGCCACAGAAGTCAAGGGCTTCGGGCGCCAGAAGGGACATACGGAGCTCTATCGCGGCGCCGAATACGTCGTTGACTTTCTCCCGAAGATCAAGCTCGAGATCGCCGTTTCCGACGAACTCTGCGACAAGGTGGTCGAGTCGATCGCCTCGGCCGCGAACACCGGCAGGATCGGCGACGGGAAGATCTTCGTGATGGACCTCGAGCACGTCATGCGCATCAGGACGGGCGAAACGGACGACGCGGCCGTCTGAGGCAGTCGGCAGCACTCGATTTGACTTTAAAGTAGACCGAACACTCAGGAGAAAAGACAAATGTCCGCACTCACCCGAATCGCCGCATTCCTCGCTGCGGCGGCCCTTTCACCCGCGGCGCTTGCCGCCGAGGCCTCGATGGACAAGGCCGACGTCGTCTGGATGCTCGTCTCCACGACGCTCGTTCTCTTCATGACGATCCCCGGGATCGCGCTCTTTTACGGCGGCATGGCCAGAAAGAAGAACGTGCTCTCGATCCTTGCGCAGACGACCGTCATCTGCTGCGCGCTCACGCTCGTCTGGTTCGCTGCGGGCTATTCGCTCGCCTTCGGGCCGGGCAGCGCCTTCGTGGGCGGGCTCTCGCATGTGTTTCTCAATGGTCTCGACATCAACAGCATGTCGGGCTCCATTCCGACTTTGCTCTTCGTCTGCTTCCAGATGACGTTCGCGATTCTCACGGCTACGCTGATGATCGGCGCCTTTGCGGGCCGCATGAAGTTCTCGGCGATGCTGATCTTCATGATCCTCTGGTCGCTGTGCGTCTATTCACCCGTGTGCCACTGGGTTTGGGCCGAAGGCGGATTCTTCTTCGACATGGGCGCGCTTGACTATGCGGGCGGCACGGTCGTGCACATCAACGCGGGCGTCTCGGGCCTCGTCGCCTGTCTCGTGCTGGGCAAGCGCCTCGGCTACGGTCGCGAGCCCATGAGTCCGCACAACCTCACCTTTGCGATGCTCGGCGCCGCCATCCTCTGGATCGGCTGGTTTGGCTTCAACGGCGGCTCCGGCCTTGCCGCCAACGAGCGCGCCGTCATGGCGATCCTCGTCACGCAGATCGCGGCCGCCGCTGCGGGCGTCTCCTGGATGCTCGTCGAATGGATGCTTCGCGGCCGTCCCTCGCTTCTGGGGCTGATTTCGGGCGCCGTCGGCGGCCTCGTGGTCATCACGCCCGCCTCGGGCTTCGTCGGTCCCGTCGCCGCACTCGTGATGGGCGTCATCGGCGGCGTCTGTTGCTTCTGGGGTGCGGTCTTCCTCAAGCGCATGGCGGGCTGGGACGACTCGCTCGATGCATTCGGCGTGCACGGCGTGGGCGGCATCGTCGGCGCTCTCCTCACCGGCGTCTTCGCCTCGAGCGCCGTCACGGGCTCCGAAATGAATCCCGTCATGACCCAGGTCGGCATCCAGGCCGCAAGCGTCGTCGCCACGATGGTCTACGCAAGCGCCGTGAGCTGGATCCTCCTCAAGATCATCGACGTCGTCATGGGCCTGCGCGTCACGTCCGACGAGGAACGCATGGGGCTTGACCTCTCGCTCCATGGTGAACGCATCGAATGATCCCGGCATTCATCTGAACCCGGAAGAGCCGTCCGCCGCCGCGTGAAGACGCAAAGGCCGGGCGGCCCCTTCATTTGTTCGCGCGGATAACGAAGGAATTCTCGTGACGATGCTTGATGCAGGCCGCTCAGGATAAGGTGGACGCCCTTGCCTGCGGCGACGACCGCACCACGATCGAGCTCACGCCCGACGAGACCGAGCAGGCCTCGGGCGCGCTGGGCTGGGTCGACGTGACGAAGCTCATCGAGCCGAAGGCCTGAAAGGCCGCCTGAATGAGGCACAGGAAAACGGGAGGCGTCCGCAGGGAGGCCTCCCGTTTTCTGTTTCATAATGATTCGGCGCGGAAACCTCTTCCTTTAGGAAGGGGAGGAAGCGCCGCACTCCTTTCTTAGTTGAGTCAAAAACGTGGTTCGCTTCTCAACTGGCATCAGTTTTTTGAAGCTGACGCCGGCGGAAAGCCGGACTCCATCCAGCGTTCGGACATCGAAGTATCCGAAGGAACGGCGACCGAAAATGAACCCAATTCTTCCCTTACACTTCACCTTGTCGAATAGGCGAAAGCCTTTGACAAGGAATGGCGTCTGGTGGATGAACATCCCACGGTGCCTGTACATTCCAAACCAACGTAGCTCGCCTCCCCGAGGAGGTTTGCTGAGACTAGTCAATAAAGGCTCTTTCAAGCCTCCGCCTTGAGGCGGGGGTTATTGACCCTCAGGCCGTCGCCGCAGCCGTAAGTCGCGGATCCCTGAAGCCGCCCCGTCTTTCAGCGGCATGCTCGTCGCCGCCTGCCTTCATGCTGCCGAAGAGGTGCGAGCCCTCTGCTTCGTCCTCGCCGAAAGCCTCGTCGGGAAGGTCTTCGGGGTTTCCGTTCCTCGTCTTCATCATGAAGGCCGAGGCGTCTCGCAGATAGGTGTGGAAGCCCGCCTCGACGACGTCGTCGAGCTCCTCGAAGGCGGCCGAAGCGCACTCGAGCACGGCCGAGAGGTCCCAGGCGATGAACTGCAGGTACTCGTAGCGCACGCCCGAGGCGTAACCCACGACGTCCAGATATCCGTCCCCGAGTCCGCGCAGTCGGGCCTCGAGCGTTTTGCGGGCCTTGATGCGGCGGTCCTTCTTCGGCGCGAGTCCTTCGGCATCATCCTTCACGTCAAGGAAGAGGAAGCCCGCGCAGGCGCCCGCGGCGCCGAGAGCGTCCATGCCGATGCTCTTGCCCTGGCCGTAGAGGTAGCCGAGCGGCGGGCAGTGCGTGATGCCGTCGGTGACGTCGGCCAGAAGCGGCGCACCGGGCCTCGTGTCGGGCCGCATGCCGTACTCGTGCGGCAGCCAGGCGTAGTCCTTGAGCGTCATGCGTCTGCATTCGGGCGCCTTCTCGAAGAGGAATTCCCTGAATTCGGAGAGCGTGAGGCCTTCGCCCGAAGGGGCCTTCGGCACGAGCGTGATGGCGTCGGCGCGGCGCAGGCGGGCGGCCTCACCGACCGTGCGGTCGATGAGGGCGCGAACGGCCTGGAAGCACTCGATTCGAGCGCGCTCTTCGGTGCCCTTGAAGTCCTCGATGTAGACCAGAAGGCGCCACATGCCCTCGTGGGGCTCGGGCCAGATGAGCACGTCGTCCGCAGAGAGCACCTCGTTGCCCGCCATGAAGGTCTCGAAGGAGGTGTCGTCCCTTCTGGCCCTGCCCGCCGTAAAGGTCCAGCGATCGGCAAGGGATTCGGGGACGCGCCTGAGGAATTCAAGGATCGGGAAGCATTCGAGGCGCCAGCCGTTGGGCGAGATTTCGACCTTGATGCGGTCGTCCTCCGCGCTCACGTCAAGGCGCCACCAGGAGGCGGAGACGGGCTCGAGGATGGCCGCAAGGCGTTTTTCGACCTCGTCGGCGTCCGTGACGGAATCAAACGCGTCTTCGAGCTCGGTCGCCTGCGCTTCAAGCGCCGCCCAGACCTCGTCCGCGCGGACCCTGAAGGGCTTTTCAATCGTGGGCTGCGAGAGACCGCGCTTGCAGACCTCGACGAAGAAGTCGATCACCTTGTCGACGGGCCTCATGCCCGCGCAGGCCTTGAAGCACTTGAGGGCTGCGCGCCTCCGGCCGAGCCTCAGGTTGAGGAAGGCTCGGCAAAAGAGCGTCTCCCAGCGGCCTTCGGTCCGGTCGTCCAGACCCTCGAGCAGCGCAAGCGCCCTTTTCAGGTCGTCCTTCCCGGATTCGCTTCGGTTGGCGATCGCGCGGGCGAGTTCGAAGGCATAGAGCGGCGTGAACTTCTCCTTCGGGACGGCCTCGAGTCGCCTGATGATTTCGTCCAAGTTGCCGCGCAGGTCAAGGGCGCGCAGGTGCTTGAGGACGGCGGCCTCCTCGGGTCCTGTGTCGAGACGGCCCTCGAGCCGCGGACAGCGCAAGGGGACTTCAAAGGAATAGTCGATCGCGGAGGGCCGCGTCGTGTCGGGCTCGGGCTTGGTGAGCACGAGGCGCACGCTCCTGTCGAGTCTTGCGCGGACTTCTACGAGGTGCTCGGGAGCGGCCTTCGCATGCTCAAGCACGTCGGAGACCGATTCGACAAGACGGGCGAGCCAGGCGGGATCCATCTTCGAGAGGCCCGCGTGGTTCATCTCGAAAACGAACGGCACGGCGTGGCCGGAGAGCTCGACCTCCATGCGCAGGAAGCTCTCGTCGTCGAGTTCGAGCCCCGTGGCGTTGAGCGCGATCAGGGCGTCTGCGTACCCGTCGGGATCGAGCTCGACGCAGGCCATGCGAAGGGCGCGCTCCGGAGTTCCAGGCGCCGTATGGTCAAGGTCTCCGTCCTCCCAGAGCGGGCGGGTAAGAAGGATGCGCTCGAGCGACTCGCGTGCCGCCACGAGCTCAAGGGCATGAAGGATGACGGGATCATCGGGACTCTCGGCATCGGCGCGCAGAAGCCATTCGCGGGCCTCGTCAAAGCGTCCCTCGCCTGCGCGAAGAATGCCGAGCAGATAAAGAAGGCGGACGTCCCTTTCGTCTTCGCCGATCCCGGAGACGGCGCGGCCCGCTGCATCAAAGGGGCGGCCGCAGAGCATGCGCGCGATCGTCGAGAGCGTGAACAGAAGCATGCCGTCGGACCGGTCCTCCACGTACGGCGTCACCGCCTCAAGAATTCTCATCGCGCGCGCGAAGGCGGGATACCTGTTGGTGCCGAGCAGCGCCTCTGCGAGTCTGAGTGCGGCTTCCGGATCGGTCTCGACGTGGCACATGTCGAAGCGACCGGTATCAATGCCCTTGTTCACGATGCTCTCGATGAGCTCGAGGATCCGCTCGGGCTCCTCACCCGAGGCCCTGAGTGCGTCAATGGTCGCGAGCTCCGTTCTTGCGAGGATCATCATCCTGACTCCTGTTCTTGTTTTGAAACCGTGTTCGGATATCTTACAGAAGGTTTGAAAACTACGAATCCCCCCGCGTCCTTCTCCTTCAGGAAGGAATGGCGGTCATGGCTTCATGAGCGGCATGCATGAACTGAAAAGCCGCCCGAATCGGTCGACTCGGACGGCTGGATGTTTCTGAAAGAACCTGAAGGAACCGGTCGCGGCTTACGGCACCTTGAAGCCGAACTGATGACACTGGTCGCAGAAGTTCTCCGTTTCGCCGTGCATGTAGTGGCAGTTCACGCAGTCGAGCTGGTCCTGGTAGTGCGGAGAGACGTGCGGATTCGTGGGCTTGACGCCCTTGGTCTTTTCAACGAGATCCTTGGTGTTGTGGCACTGGGTGCAGGTCTTGATGTCGGGAGTGGCAGGATTGGCCTTGTCGGGGCCGTGGCAGGCTTCGCACGTCAGACCCATGGAGGCGTGGCGGTCGGCGCCGAACTTGCCGTCGGCGGCAGCGGCCGTGCCGGCAGCGAGGAGCGCACTCATGAGCATGACGGCGAGCGGACGGAAGTGTTTCATGGATTCTCCTTTTTTGATTCTTGTTTCGGCGACGCCCCGTCTGGTCCCGGAGCGCGCGTGTCAACACTATACGACACTCGGGAACTTAAGGCTAGGGTAAGAAAAGGCGTACTCGGGAAATTGCCGATGGAGCCGGCGCGAACGAAAGACCGAAGACGAAGAAGGCCGTCCGCACACGCAGGCTGATAAGGATGCGTGCACGAACGGCCGCAGGAGGCCGGGGCTTCGCGGAGGGCACGACCGACGTCGAGTTTCTGACGTCGCTTGTGCGCCCGCGAAGGTGAATTTTGCGTGGGCTCAGAGCCAGGGCGCCTTTTCGTCGCAGGCGACGCCGTCGTCGTTCGTAAAACCCTCGAGGCTCCCCACCTTCGTCTGGATGCAGACGAAGCGGATGCCCTGATCGGCGGCGGCGCGGATGGCGCGGCGGCCTTCGGGCGAGATGCGGAACCAGTCGCCCGCCTTGAGCTCGACCACTTCGCCGTCAATGTAGAGTTCGCCCCTGCCTTCGAGGACGCCGTAGACCTCCTCGTTCTTCACGTGCCGGTGCACGAACGGAACGGCCGCGCCTGCGGGAAGCGCGTTCACGGAGACCTCGCAGCCCGTGAGGCCGAGGGCGTCGTGGAGCTCCGTGCGCGGAGCGGATTCGAGCGAAATCCTGCGGAAGTTTTCGGTCATGATGATTGTCCTTTGTTGAAATATTCGTTCGTCGTCGAACCATATGTTTCTGAAAAAAGACGGCTCGAATGGACCCGTCTTCAGCCTGAGGAGGAGGTTTCGGCAGCCATTGTGGATGGCCAGCCTGCCATTTCACCCATCCATGGCGAGAATAATAGTTCGCCGCCGAACGTTTGTCAATCCGAATACGGGAACCTGAATCGAGTTCGTCAGGCGCCCGTCGGATGCGGCTCGGGCCCGCATCCCGGTGGGAATTGCGGGCCCGTTTGTCACATGGGTCGGATTTCTCGTTCATGCCCGGCGCGGAGCCGGTTGAGGCGCAGCGGCGTCAGCGGGGACCGCCTGCATGCGGCGGCCTATGGCCGGGACCGCCGAAATGCGGCGGGCGCGGGCCCGGACCGTGCGGAGGCTGCAGTGGCCTCGGACCCGGTCCTCCCGGAGGCCTTCCGCCCGCAAATTGCGGGGGCCGCGGAGGCGGACGACCGCCCGGTCCGTCGAAGTGCGGCGGAGGCGGAGGCCTGTGACCCGGAGGCGGCAGACGGTGCGCAGGCGGAGGCGGAGGATAGTGCCTGTAGTAATCGTCGATCCAGAAGCGGCGGTAGGTGGCGGGCGTGTAGCGGTTGCCTCTGTACCACCAGTACCGGCCGTCCCAGCGGCCGTACTCGTAATTGCGGTAGATGTAGTCGCGGATCAGCGCGTCGGAGACGCCGTAGAGAATGTCGGCGAGGAGCGGATCCGGCGCGGCAAGCGCCGGCGCAGCAGGCACGAGGACCGCAAGCGCGGCGCCCAGCACAAGCTTTCTTCTTGTCAGCATGGTGTTTCCCTCACGAAGACGGAATCATTGTTGGAACCTGATGACCTTATTTTACTGAACGCTCGTTCAGGATTCCACGTCTCGTACATTTCGTGAAGCTTCTTGACGCAGACGCCACCCGCCCCTTCGGATGAAGCCGGGGTTTTCAATGCCTTCCTTACTCCCGCAGGCGAAAAAAGGGCGAAGCTCATGCTCCGCCCTTCTGGAGAAATGTAAAGACATCCTTGCACTTCTTCGTTTTCGACTGCTTGTCAAGGCATCATGCGGCGTTCAGTCAGCGGGGGCCGTCCCAGTTGTCGCGCCTCCCGTCGTTTTTGCGCCCTTCGTGCCTGCCGTTGTCGTGCCCCAGTCCCTTCGGAGGATTCCGGCCGGCCTGAGACCCGGGCTTCTGCTGCGGATGCTGCGGCGGCTTCGCGGGCCCGGACGGCTTCTTCGGCTCGCGGCGCTCCTCGTAGTGCTTCGACCAGTAGCGGCCGTACTCGGCGGCCGTGTAGCGGCGGCCGCCGTAGTTCCAGTGGCTGCCGTCCCAGCGGCCTTCCTGGTAGTGCTTGCGGATGTAGTCCCGCGTCAGGGCGTCGGAGACGCCCGCGTGGATGTCGGCGAGAAGCCTGCTGTCGGACGCCATGACGGGCATCGCGGGAAGGGCTGCGGCCATCAAGGCGGCGGCGCCGAAAAGAACCTTTCTTCTGTTGAACATCTGCGGCCGCCTGTCATCAACGGTTGCTGCTCGAATGAGGCCATTTTAGTGAACACCCGTCCAGGGAAAGACCGACCGCAACAATTGGACATCACTCTTGATATAGACTGACATTTACTGCGGCACAGTCGTTTTAGGGAGACAAGAGCTGTTTGCAAAGCCCTCCCCTGCGCCCTCTCGTCAGGACTCGCGCGCCTCAAGCGGACGTCCCGGACGGGCGTGCAGCGGATGACCGCCCCAGCTCCAGTGGTGTCCGTCCCAGCAGCGGCCGCAGGCGTGCATGAAGTCCTGCTGCAGGGGCGCGCGTCGTTCAGCCTGAAGCCTCGGGCACGAAGCCGCCGCGCGTGCGGCAAGGGAAGCTGCGGGGGATGCGGCCGTCAGGGCCGCCATGGCGATGATGATCCGTCGTCTCGAAAGCATGAAAACTCCTCTCAAGGGCTTTTCTCAAATCCTGCCGCAGATGCGGCTCAATGCTCGGCGCTGCGGTCGTCACCGCGATCGCCGGCCCTCTCGTCGAACCCGTGGTTCACGTCGCTGTCCTCGTCGGCGTCGTCGTCATGGAGGGGCCCCTCCTCAGATTCCTCTTCGTCGTCCTGATCTTCGCGAGGCTCCTCGTCATCCTCTTCCTCATCGGGCGCTTCAGGCTCCACCGCCTGGGCGGACAAGGCGGGGACCACGGGCGCGGCGCAGAGCGCAGGAAGAATGAGCGCGGCGAGCACGAGGCGCCTGCGGGCCTCGTCGGCGGTTTCGGTCATGAATGTCTCCGAAAGGAAAGGCATTGTCGTCCGTCGATCTTATCAGGTGCGCGGTCCGCATGCCCGAGTGCGACGGACGCCTTTACGAACTTCCGTCTTCACAGGCGGCAAAGAGGCTGCAAAGAAAAGGCAGCGCACTCCTCGTCGGAGTCGCTGCCTTCTTGAAGTCTTCAGGAAGCCCCGTCCGTCAGGATCGGGTCCCTCGGCTCTCGTCATCACCAGTGAGGTGGAGGCGGGGGCGGCGGACGGTGGTGCGGGCGACGGCGGCGACGGTCGTCGTCATCATCATCGTCGTCATCGTCCCAGTCGCGGGGATGCGGATGCGGCTTCTTGCGCTTCTTGGGCTTCTTCGGTGGATGGCGCTGATATTCCTCAGCCCAGTAGCGGCCGTACTCGTGCGGCGTGTAGCGGTGTCCGCCGTAGTACCAGTAGTGGCCGTCCCAGCGGCCGTCCTCGTAGCGGTCGCGGATGTAGTCGCGCACGAGCGCGTCGGAAACCCCGTAGAGAATGTCGGCGAGAAGACGCTCGTCGCGCGCAAGCGCGGGCGTCGCCCCCAGACCGACGAGCGCCGTTGCGACGGCACCCATGATGAGCTTTCTGCGTGTAAGCATGCGGCACCTCCCGATGCGTATGCGTTTGAAGCCTTGAGACCTGCAGGAGAAACCAATCTCCTCCCTCATGGACTCATTCTAGCCACAACGGGAATCACTTGGCGTTCAGAAACATCACCCTTTCTTTGCAGAATATTGCTGCGTCTCCCAGCCGAACCCCGCCCGCAGGGGCGCCTCTCAGGGCATCTTGCTCGAACGCCTGCTC